>Ga0209016_1000069_pt1 | contig 153980 bp, 146 predicted proteins | sample EPASupsiteSAE305_FD_187265 | JGI IMG/M metagenome (GOLD analysis project Ga0209016, IMG submission 187265) | Bioremediated contaminated groundwater microbial communities from EPA Superfund site, New Mexico - SAE3-05 (SPAdes) (version 2) | ecosystem: Environmental > Aquatic > Deep subsurface >...
GAAGTCTACCAAAATCTGCCGGATATTGAGCTGGTGACAAAATGTTGAAAGAATCCTGATTAGCGCCAATCTGCGAAAGATTGGCGCTTCTGGAAATTAAATGTAGGTTGGTGAATAAAATTTTACTAAGCTTAAGCGGCGCATATTGTTTATGCGCCGCTTAAAGATAAGTAAGACCAAAAGCTAATCAGTATGTTTTCAATAAAAAACAAACTAGCTGCGCTTTTTCCTCCAAGCCGCCAATCCTGCAAGCCCTACACCCACAAGAATTATACTAGAAGGCTCAGGAACTGTACTTGTGTCATCATTTCTTCCATCAGTAAGTCCGTCATAATCATAGGCTAACGCACTTATTCCTCCATACCCACCTGTTGAAGTAAACGTTAACTTACTGATACCAGCATGGGATAATGTCGTCGTGCCTGTTGCAGAACCTGCTATTGAAAAAGACTCAAGCAAATTGTTGCTTCCGTCATATACTGAAAATACAGCCGGGTAATAAAAAGAGAGCCAATCTATTGTGACGAAGTTGGTTGTATCCGCGAAAAAGATAGTCCCGGTAATATTCGCCATGTTGTTTTCTGCAACCCAGCCATTTGATATCCCAAGTCCGTCAAAAGTGTCTCTAGTGTCGGTATACATATACGCATGGTCAAAAGTAATTCCATAATGCGTATAAAACCAGCTGCTGGCCGTTGCGTCCAAATCATCTTGCGTTGGCGTGTAATTTGGGTAATCATTAAAGTGTGGAGTAATTGGAACAGCAAAGCTTATCCCATTTACAAGTGTAAAGGCACAAAAGCACATTAATATTATTATCTTTTTCATAGTTTTTCTCCCTTTTTAAAATCAGTATTGACCAACCGAGCTATGTCTTGCATATTTAGTTCCAAAAAAACAACACACTGTAATCATTGTTAATATTTTTGTGCCGTTCAATCGATGTAAAATTATATTACACTCCACAGGCACTATGGAATATTTATACAGACCATGACAACCTCCACCCCCCCAACCCGCTGCGCCTGGGTCAGTGATGACCAGCTCTACCGCGACTACCACGATCATGAATGGGGCGTAGCGGTGCGTGACGACCGCCTGCTGTTTGAATTTTTGACCCTGGAAGGGGCTCAGGCCGGACTGTCCTGGATCACCGTGCTGCGCAAGCGGGAGTCCTACCGTACCGCCTTTGGCGGGTTTGATCCTGCTATCGTGGCCCGTTTTGATGAAGCAAAGCAGGCGGAGCTGCTGCAGAATCCCGGTATTATCCGCAACCGCTTGAAGATAGCCTCAACCATCAGTAATGCCCGCGCCTTTTTAAAGATTCAGGAACAGTTCGGTTCCTTTGACGCCTATCTGTGGCGTTTTGTGGAGGGCAGGCCGATCCAGAATGCCTGGCGCAGTATCAAGGAGGTTCCTGCCAGCACAGCGATATCCGGTGCCCTGAGCCGTGACCTGAAAAAGCGAGGCTTTCGCTTTGTGGGCAGCACCATCTGCTATGCCATGATGCAGGCTGTGGGGATGGTGAACGACCATACGGTTGACTGTTTTCGCTGGCAGGAGCTGCAAAACAAATGACCTGAACCAGCCATATTTTTCATTACAACCGTTCTGTTTCAGGTAGAATAACACCTGTGTAGTCGCGCTGAGTGTATCCCAAGCATCCCTGGAGTAACTCCCATGGTTGATCAAAAGTTCCGTCCGGTACATGTTGCCTGCATCAATCCTGACAAATTCCCTCAAGTGGCGCTGTATATGCAAAGCGGCACCAACCTGGTGCTGTACAAGCCAGCAGATCGCCCTATCAGCAAGGCGGACCTGCAGCGGCTGCACAACAATCAGGTAGACCAGTTGTATGTTGGCTCTGGAAGTATCAGGGAGGTCTGTGATTTTCTTGAGGAGAGCATTTCAGACATCCTGGCAGACAATGACATCTCTGGGCCGGTCAAGGGGCAGCTGCTTTCTCAGGTGGCCATGAATTATGTCATGGATGTGTTTGAGATGCCGGATAAGCTCTCAAACCTGGACCGTTGCCGCAATCTGGTCCGACAGTTGATGCAGTACATAACTGCCAACCAAAATCCGCTTGAAGCACTGCACGCGGTAGTGAGCCACGATTTCTACACCTTTGCCCATAGCGTGCATGTTGCCTCGCTCTCACTGCTGGTACATGCTGAGGTATTCGGGTTGACAGTTGACGAACTTGAGGATGTAGGAATTGGCGGCATTCTGCATGATGTGGGGATGATTTTTGTACCCAGCGGCATCCTTGAAAAGACCGATATTCTTACAAACTTTGAATATAACCTGATCAAGAAGCATGCGGAGCGGGGGTACGAATGCCTGCGCGACCTGGGCGGTTTCAGCGAGATTACGCTGGCAGCGGTCCGCTATCACCACGAACGGAACAACGGTGAGGGCTACCCCTTCCAGTTGGCCGGTGATGAGATTCCCCGCACTGCGCAGGTTACGGCGATCTGTGATGTCTTCAGCGCCCTGACCTCAAACCGGGCCTACAAGAAAGCAATGGCAAAGGATGAGGCCCTGGCATTGATGGAGAGTGTCGGCAAGGATGTCTTCAGCCCCCGCCTGTTGGAAAAATTCAAGGCTGTTATCCTGCCAGAAGGCTCTTGATGTCTCCATCCTTTACCACACTGCGCTGGCGCCTGTTTTTCACCCTGGCCCTGATGTATATTCTAGTCTATTTCTACCGGGTTTCACTGGCTGTGGTGTCGGCTGATGTAAGCCGGGACTTGGCCCTGACACCGGAACAGCTGGGCAATCTGGCAGGCATCCTGTTCTACGTCTATGCCGTGGCCCAGATCCCGCTGGGGCCGCTAATTGACCGGGTTGGCCCCCGTTTGGTGATCTCCGCTTGCGGCCTTCTCACCACCCTGGGCGGGTTGCTGTTTTCCCAGGCCGGTTCTCTGGCAACCGCCATGGCTGGCCGGGTGTTGATCGGCATCGGTACCGCTGCGGTCTTGATGGCTACCTTTACCATCTTCAGCCATTGGTACACCAAGCAGGAGTTCGGCAAGGCCTCAGGCCTGATGGTGGCTGCCGGTAATTTGGGCAATCTGGCCGGAACCGCTCCGCTGGCCTTTGCTGTGGGCTATATGGGATGGCGTTCATCATTTCTGGTGATCGCTGTGCTGCAGGCAGTGGTGACGGTGCTGATCTTTGTGAAGGTGCAGGATCGTCCAGCACACCGCCTTGAATCAGTGCCCCCTGAACATCAGGAAAAACCAGGCATGCTGGCAGCCTGGGGAACCATCGCCCGTGACCGCTCTTTCTGGCTGCTGGCTGCCATCGCCTTTTGCTGGTACGGCAACTATCTGGCAGTGCAGGGGTTGTGGGGGGGACCGTTTTTGATGCATCTGATCGGCCTGACGCGGGAAGGGGCAGGCAAGATGCTGATGTGGACCTCGGTCGGCTTTATCATCGGCTCTATGCTGACTGACCGGATCGCCCGGACAATCTTTCATTCCTACAGCCGCACACTGCTGGTAGGCCAGTTCTGTCTGGCCGCGCTTATGACCGGCTTTCTGGGCTGGCTGACGCTGTTGCCACTCTGGGCGCTGCCGATCTATTTTCTGGGAATCGGCCTGGCAGTTTCAACCGGTGTGATGATCTATCCTATCATCCGCGCCATGGTGCCGGTCAGTATGGTGGGGACCGGGCTTACCTCGTTAAACTTCTTTGTGCTGATGGGTGCGGCGGTTGCCCAGCAGGGGATGGGGGTTGTGATTGCCCATTGCGGCGGTTATACGCTGAAGGGTTTTCAGGCAGCCTTCAGTCTGCCGGTGATAGGCCTGCTGCTGACCAGTCTGCTGTTTCTGTTTGCCCGCAACTGTCCAGCCGGAGAGTAATTTCATTGGCTGGCGGAACGCACACAGGGGGCCGACGATCCATTGAATCGCACCTGCCCCCTGCGGTTTAGGCAGCATCAGAAAGTGACGTGCTATCTGGTCATTCCTTTGGGAGTTTTGGCCTCTTTAGGATGAATTTCCGGGTGATACACATCAACGTACAGTTTGAACGTGCTCCCTTCTGAATCGATCAACTTGTAGAGGTCAATGATATGTCCGTCTTCTCCCGGTCCCACACTGCCGATCCGGTTGACATTAAACGGCTTGTTGTTCTTGTCCCGCAGGGAACGCAGGTAATATTTTGAACCGGCAATCCCTTCAGACAGGTCAGCGCCGCCCATTTTGATCGGGTTTTCTTTGGTATAGCCGAACGTGGCATCATCTGAAACATTTTGAGGGGTTTCTGCTGTTGGTTCTGCAACTGCTGGCCTTTCTGCCGGAGCTGTTGCAGCAGGGACACCACGACGGATCATCCTGGAACGGCGATCATTATTAATCGTATCGGTTGGATCAGCAAATACCAGCGCTGGCAGCAGAACCAGCAGAGCAATCATGAGTGTTGCAAACCAGCAGCTCAATCGTTTCATAGCACTACCTCCATGATGGGGTTAGTTTAGACGTTACAACCGACTGTACCACATCCTGCACGAATGAAAAGCCAGAGGTGAAACAATGCAATCCATGTTTCTGCTACTGATAATAACCATGCTGACCTGCCCGGCCTGCGCCCTGGCTGCCAGCTATGAAGAGATCAGTGACCTGGCCGTAGAACGTCGCTATGCCCAGAAACTGCAGGCATCAGGGCGTTATGATGAGGCATTGAAGCAGGCGCAGCGGGTGCTGGTAACCTCCAAAAAACTCTTTGGCACAGACCATCGAGAAATTGCCATGAGCATGGATACGGTTGCCTCTATTTTGCGCAAGATGGGGCGATTCAGTGAATCTGAACAGTATTTTAAGCAGGCGCTTCAGATAAGCCGCAAGCTGCAGCAAGAACAACCCCACGATTATGCAGCGGCCCTGCAAAACCTGGCCGGGTTATATCGTGAGACCGGTCGGTACCGCGAATCAGAGCAGCTCTACCAGGAAGCGATTGCCATCCTGAAACAGATGGAGCCGAAGGATGATGAAGCAGTGCTGTCAATCTCCGGCAACCTCGCCATGCTCTATCAGGATCAGGGACGTTATGCTGAGGCAGAGCCGATCTTAAAGGCTGAGTACCAGTGGGCGTTAAAGCAGGCAGAGCCGGATAAAATGGCGGTAATGATGCATCTCTCAATGGATGCGAAACGTCTGTATCTGGCAGAACGGATGTCTAGTCTGGCCGGGCTGTATTTGAAGATGCGACGGGTTGGTGAGGCGATGGAGCTGACTGCGGCGGCGCTGGAGATAAAACTTCAGACCCTTAAGCCTGATGATCCCAGGGTTATGCGTGAGATGAACAATCTGGGGATGATCTATCGTGGTAATGGACGCGAGAAAGAGGCGGAGCCACTATTGCGTCAGGCCGTGGAGTCTAGCCGTAAGGTCTATGGCAACCAGCATCCAGAGTTGGCCATCTATCTGGATAACCTGGCACTGCTGTATCAGCGGCGGGAGGACTACAACAAGGCTGCGCAGCTGCAGCGGGAGGCAGTGGCAATCAGCCAACAGGCGCTGGGCAGCACACATCCCAATACCTTGATGCAGCGCAATAATCTTGCGGTTAACTACCTGTTGCAGGACCGTTATGCTGACGCAGAGCTACTGTTGCGGTCAATACTGGCAGACAGTACGTCAGGTCCGGCTGGTACACATCATCCTGAAGTTGCCACCAGGATGACCAATCTGGCAGATGCCCTGCGGCTGCAGGGTAAACACCTGGAGGCCCACCGTCTGCAAGGGGAGGCGCTCAGGATCAGTGAGCGGAAGCGGGATGACCTGTTTCTGCTGCTGACTGAACAGCAGAAGCTGGCCTACCTGCGGGACGAGATGGCTTTTGTCAGGCAGTATCTGGCCCATACCCGCCAGGTGCTGGCACAGAACCCCGGCGCTGCGGTTACTGCCCTGGATACCTGGTTGCGCTGGAAGGGGATTGTGATGGAGTCCCAGGGACGCTATCTGGATGCGCTCTACAGGACCGATGATCCTGCCTTGAAGCGGCAGTTTGAGGAGTTGGTTGCTGTTCGCAGGCAGTTGGCAGGCCTGCAGCTGGTTCAGCCTAATCCCCGTTCAGCCCAGAGCCACGCCGCCAAAATCGAGCTGCTTGCGTATCGCAAAGAACAGCTGGAGACAGATCTGACCAAACGCAGCGCTGTCTATGCCAAGGCCGGTGCATCACAGCGATTTACCAGCAATGAGCTGCGCAAGTTACTGCCAAAGGGTGCCGCCTATATTGATTTTGCGCTGGTTGAAGATTGGCAGTATCAGCCGCTGGAGCTGCGCGGCCTGCGTTACCTTGCCTTTATTGTCAGCAATCAACCGGGTGCAACGGTACAGATGCTGGATCTGGGGCCTTCAAGCAGCATTAATCAGGCGATTACTGACTACCGTCGTCAGATTGCTGCACAGGCCGGTGGCGGCAAGGCTGATACCCCTCGGCTTGCTGCCGTGGCTGCTGACCTCCATACCAAGATTGTGGCACCATTGTTCCCTTATCTACAGGGGGTTTCATCGTTGATCATCAGCCCTGATGCCGGTCTGCACCTGCTGCCGTTTGAGGTGCTGCGCGCTAAAGGGAAGCCCTACCTGCTGGAACAGTATGCCATCAGCTATGTTGGTTCAGGTCGGGATATGGCCCGCTTTAGCACCTCTGTAGCCAGCTCGGGAAAGGCGTTTCTGTTTGCTGATCCTGATTACGATCTACCGTTGCATACCGGTGAAGCTCGACCTCAGGGTGAACTGCTTGCTCAGCTTACGTCCCTGCAGTTCAGCAGGCTGCCCGATACCAAGGTGGAGACCGATGCCATTGCCGGGCTGCTCAGGCAGGGGACACCGTTCAAGGTACAAAATCTTGTTGGCCGCCAGGCCCTTGAATCCACCCTGCTTGCCCAATCACAGCCAAGAATACTGCACCTGGCAACCCACGGTTTTTTCCTGCAGGACGAGGCAAGCGGTGGCAGTGAAACCCGAGGTCTTAAGGCTGTGCAGCTGATTAAACCAGCCATTGATGCAGCTCACACAAAACTGACCAACCCTATGCTCCGTTCCGGCATTGCACTGGCAGGTGTAAACCGCTCGTTGGTCCAGGGGCAGGATGATGGTCTGGTTACTGCTGAAAAGATTCTGGGGATGCGCCTGCTGGGGACTGATCTGGTCACCCTCTCAGCCTGTGAAACTGGGGTGGGGGATATCAAGGCTGGTGAAGGGGTCTTCGGCCTAAAGCGGGCCTTTATTCTTGCTGGTGCCAGAACCGTGGTCTTAAGCCTCTGGTCAGTGCCAAGCCGTGAGACCACCGAGCTGATGACTGAATTCTATCGGCTGATGGCAACTGGAACCCCCAAGGCTGCTGCCCTGCGGCAGGCGCAACGGACCATGCTGAAGAAATATCCCCATCCGTTCTACTGGGGGGCATTCCAGCTGGTGGGTAGCCCTGACTAATGCCCCTGGAACCAGCTGATAACTGATAAGGCTTCGACAGCAGTGCGCAGAGCATGCTAAAAGCAGACTATGAAACAACGCCTCAGGTTTAATCATATCCCCCGCCTGCTGAAGCTGGCAGGCCCAATGATCCTTTCAACTTCAGCAATCACAATGATGCAGATTATTGATACCATTGTGCTCTCCTACGATTCCAGCCAGGCCCTTGCGGCAATCGGTCCATCCAGCATGGCGGTGATCCTGTTTCAGGGGTTCCTGTTCGGCACTGCCGGGTATGCCGGCACCTTTGTGGCTCACAACCATGGGCATGGTAACCACCAGGGGGTTGTCTCATCAGCCTGGCTCGGTATCTACACCGCCCTGGCCTCTGGTGTTGCGGCTTTGTTGGTGGCCTGGCCGCTGGCGCAGCTGTTTCTGCTGACCGGTCATGCACCGCAGGTGGCTAGGGATGAACAGACCTATTTCTGGATCTGCATGGCCGGCTCATTCTTTCCGGTCTTTGGCAGCGCCCTGGCTGGCTGGCTTTCAGGCATCGGCCGTCCGGCGCTGGTCACTGCTGTTACCTTTATCTCCCTTGTGGTCAATGCGTTGCTGGCCTGGGGCCTGGTGCTGGGGGAATGGGGCCTGCCCCGAATGGGGATTGCCGGTGCCGCCCTTGCAACCGTAATAGCCCAACTGATTGCAGCCCTGCTGTATGCCTTCCTGTTTGCACGATCTGGCGGATTCAGGAATCAGGCTGCCCGCTGCCTGAACCGGGTGGAGTTTCGCCGATTTCTGTCGCTGGCTGCACCAATGGGACTGCGGATCAGTGGCGAGCTGGCCGCCTGGACCCTGTTTCTGGTGGTGGTGGGACGGCTTGGCACCGTAGAACTGGCAGCATCAAGTATCGCCTTCAGGATTAACGGCATCGCCTTTTTTCCTGCCCTGGGTCTGGGGCAGGCTGCCGGTATTCTGGTGGGGCACGCCCGGGGCGCTGGCAAGGATGATCAGGTACCGGCCATTGCCTGGCAATCCCTGGCGGTCTGTGAGATCTGGATGCTGCTGATGGCCACACTGTTTGCCACTGCCGCAGGGCCGCTTTACTCAATCTTTGCCGGAAACAGCCCTGAATCTGCCGGAATTATCGAAACCGGTACGCTGCTGATGAAGTTTGTGGCTATCTACTGCATCTTTGACGCAGCCAATGTCATGATCGGCTGTGTGCTGGCCTCGGCAGGTGAGACCCGCTGGATAGCCCGCACCTTTTCCCTGGCCTCGGCCATCTTTGTTACCCTGCTCTGTCTGATTGATCGCGCCATGCCGGGCCTGGTGGCTGAATGGACCCTGGCAACCTGTTTTGTATTTTGTACGGCAGTGGTCTGGCTACTGCGTTTTAGAACCGGTTACTGGAGAAAAATACAGATCGTGCGCAGCAGTGCTGTCAGATAAAAGCGCTGCTGCCATTGCTTAATTCGAGTCCTTTGGTAGAATTTAATCTGTAGCCAGTCTTACACAAAGGAGAATGAAAGTATGAAAAAATGGTTCCCGATTATTGTTCTGCTGTCCTGTTGCCTGCTGATGATTACAACCGTTGCTCTGGCTGAAGAGGGCGGTTGCACCAAGACCCGCAGCTTGGCGATCAAGACCGGCAAACTGTACAAGGACTACTATGGCAGTGCCGTCACCAGCGACAAATCAATTTTGCACGGCTTTCGTTGGGGGATCACCAATCCCAAGCCCCAAAGCATGGCCTATTTTGGCGGTACCATGAAGGCAACCGGCTCTTTTGCCAGTTTCCGCGCTAAAATCTACATTGATGACGGCATCAAGGCCCCCATGGAATTTTCCTTTAAAAACAAGGACCGCAATGGTGAGACACTGAAATCCGTCACGGTTGAACCGGGCGAGACAGTGGACGTTACTTTTGATACCGGTGGCAGCAAGCAGATCTTTGTACAAAGCGAGCTGCGGATTAACCATGACACTGCCAAACGGATCGTGATCGGTGAACCTGAATTTTACAGCTGCATAACAAAGTAATGTTGTCTGGACAAGCTGCCTGACACGGGTACACAACCGGCCAGGCAGTTTTTTCATGGTTGCAAATTCTGCTGATTCCAGCTAAGTCCTACCTGTGACACCAATTACCACTACCTGAAAGAGCCCGATGTCCAAACAATTTATCGTAGATCTGAAAGATAGAGACGCCGTTGCCTCCGTATTCATGGTCAAGGAAAAGACCATGGCCATGGCCAAGAACGGCAAGCCGTACATGAACCTGAAGTTTATGGACAAGAGCGGCGAGATTGATGGCAAGCTGTGGGATAACGTGGATGAGCTGGACAAGCAGTTTCAGAAAGGTGACTTTGTCCAGATTCGCGGCACTGCCTCGCTGTACATGGGCAAGATGCAGCTGGTGGCCAAAGAGATCAAGCGGCTGGATGATGATGGTGTTGATCTGGCGGATTTTGTGCCGGTCTCTCCGGTGCCCCAGGCTGAGATGCAGGCTGAGTTGGCCAGTGTAGTGGCATCATTGACCAATCCGCACCTGAAGGCATTGATGGATGGTTTTTGCGGAGATGTGGAGTTCATGGCAGGCTACTGCAAAGCCCCGGCAGCCAAGGGGATGCACCATGTCTATATCGGCGGGCTGTTGGAACACTCCCTGTCAGTAGTCCGGCTGGTGGATGCCATAGTACCGCTCTATCCAGGCCTGAACCGTGATCTGCTGGTGGTGGGTGCCTTACTGCATGATCTGGGCAAGGTGGCAGAGCTGTCCTATGATCGTGCCTTTGAGTACACTGACGAAGGTCGCCTGATCGGCCATATCAGCATCGGTGTTGAAATGCTGACCGAACGGGTCGCGACGATTCCCGGCTTTCCACGGGAACTTGGCATGTTGCTGAAACACCTGCTGCTGTCACACCACGGCCAGTATGATTACGGCTCACCCAAACGCCCCAAGACCGTTGAGGCAACTATCCTGCATTACCTGGATGACATGGATTCCAAGATTAATGGCATCCGTTCCCACATTGCCAAGGAAACCGCCCAGGGCAATCGCTGGACCAGCCACCACCGGCTCTATAACCTTTATTTCTTTACTGGCAACGGCATGGAGGATGAGGGGGAAGAGGAGATGGTTGCACTGTCTGAACCGCTAGCAGAGGCAGCACCGGAACCGCCAGCGCCTGCTGAAAAGGAAACGCCGAAACCATCCAGAGACAGTTTCGGCAATCAACCCTTTGCGACCTTGAAAAACCTTGACCTGTTTGGTAATTGACTGTTGTAGTTACCTGCGTCGTCCAAGTTCGCTGGCGTAGGTTGCGCCCAACATGGCTGCATGTTTACGCGCCCAGTCGGTCAGGCGGGTGGCGCCGGTCGGTGGTGCATCCACGTAGAGCAGATCAGCCATCAGTCCCTCTATCTCCTCTCGGGTAATAAAGACATCTCCAACCAGTTTACCGATCACTGAGCAGGCCAGATAACCCACATTTGGTGAAACAGAAATAATCGGTCGCTGTTTACCAATGATGCTGCCGATGGTTGCCACCAGCTCGCGGTAACTGAAGGTCTCTGGACCAATGGCATTGATGACCCTGTTCTCTGTTGCTGCTCCCTGTTCAACTGCCAGCTGCGCAAGATCATCAACATAGATCGGCTGCAGACGATACGAACCATCGCCAAAAACCCCCACTACCGGCAGTTTACGCAGCGCCCAGGCAATGTTGTTAATCAGGATATCCTCTTTTCCAAACAGCACCGTGGGCCGCAGGATGGCGTATGACATGCCTGACTCCCGCAATGCCCGCTCCAGAACTGCCTTGCCATGAAAATATTCCAGAGTTGAATCTTCGGATGGATTGGTGATGCTGACATGTACAACCCGTTTCACTCCAGCCTCTTTGGCTGCCTTAAACAGTCTGATGGTATTCTCCACCGCCTCTGCATGCTTGAAGTTGGCATGATTAAAACGCACCCAGTAGGTATTGTAGAGCACCGATGCACCGCGCAATGAAGCAACCAGCTGGCTATGATTGTCAAAGGCGAGCGGGTGGTGTTCAACCAGCCCCTGAAACGGATCATGCACCGGTTGCTTACTGGTGATGGTGCGCACGCGATGGCCTTGCTCAAGCAGCCTCTTTGCAATGTACTTTCCTGAATAACCAAATGCCCCGGTGACAACATGCAGTTCACTTTGCTCCATGACCAATCCCCTTTCTGATTTAAATTCTTTTTGTTCAGAATTTACAGAACAAATGCGGCAAAAAAAAGAGCGTGCCAGCTAGATCTTGTTCATAAAGAAACCGATCACCGCCCGTGCCTGGGTTTCACTGGAAAGTAGTTTATTGGCAAGATTATCAAAGGTAGCCAGCATCTGCTCCATCTGTTTGAGACGCTCCAGGGCAATGCCATCCGGCGCAGATGCTGCACTTTCAAGGGTATCCTTGATGTGGGCTACCACCGGATCAAACTCCCGCCGTTTCCGTTCCCGCATGATGTTGAACAGCATCTTCCAGGCATCCGGTTCACAGACATAGAACTCACGGCGATCACCTGTTTTATAGACCTTGCGGATAACATTCCAGGTCCGCAGCTCTTTTAGAGAAGTACTGACATTACTCTTACTGATGGCAAGCCGCTGGCTGATATCATCCAGACACCAGGCCTGATCTGAGGCGATCAGTAGCCCATGTATGCGGGCTACCGAGGTATTTACCCCCCAGAGCGAGCCCATGGCCCCCCATGATTCAATAAACCTGTCAATTACTTCCAGTTCCATACAAAGCCTTTGTTCATTTTTTTGTGAACATAGCAAGACTGCTGGTAGCTGTCAAGCGGTTATGTCTTTGCCTCTAAACGACCACCAGATCAGCAGCAGCCCGGCTAGGCTAAAGGTTAGATAGTCGGTAGGCATACCCAGCAACCAGTGTTTATGCCAGGGGATGAAGCGCGGTTCAAAGCGGCTGATGCCGTAGCAGGGGTTCATCACAAACCAGACAAAGTCTTCAATGATCCAGAACAGCATCAGGCTGCCCATGCAGCGGGCCTCCAGACGCCAGTTGAAGCGCCAGACCAGCAGCAAAGGGAAGTGGAACAGTAGCAGCATGAAGGAAAAGACCCAGGCGTGGTAGCCGGTCATGGGACGTCCACCCCAGAATATATCCAGCAGCGGGTGGGATTCAATCCGCCAGGTGGGCAGGGCGCAGGCCCAGCCATTGCCCCCTTCGATCTGGATCTCGGTCATGCCAAAGAAAAAGCCGACCACCACAACACCGCAGAGCAGCATAAGCAGATGAGGCCAGCGACGAGGAGTCTTGCTCATGGCTGTGGTGCTTCACCCAACACAGTGGCCAGAACCCTGCGGGCTGCATCAGGCCTGCCGCAGTTCAGTGCATTTTGGCGCAGGTGCGCCAGGCGTTTCGGGTTATCCAGCAGATGCTGTACCCGCCAGGCCAGGGCACCGGCGTCACAGGCCTTGAGGGCAGCGCCGTTTTCCAGCAGAAAATCAGCATTGCGCTCTTCCTGGCCCGGGATGGGAGAGACCACGATCATCGGCAACCCCACTGCCAGACACTCTGACGTGGTCAGGCCACCCGGCTTGGTAATGGCTAGGTCACTGGCCGCCATGACCCGTTCAATAACGTTAATGAACCCCAGCGGAAACAGGCGCCCAGGGTGCTGCATGGCCACCACCTTCAGGTCGGTCAGCAGTTTTTCATTGCGGCCAGCCAGGGCCACAATCTGGAAGTCCCCTTTCAACTGCAGCAGCCGTTCAGCCAGCTGTTCTATGCTGCCCACCCCCATACCGCCGGACATCATCAGCAGCGTGGTGCGGTTCGGATCAAGACCAAACTCGGCAGCACAGGTTGGCCGATCATACTGGCGATCAAAGGCCGGCATGATCGGAATGCCGGTGACATGGATTGTATCAGCAGGAATCCCCCGCTCAGCCATCCGCCAGGCCACCTCTTCATGGGCAGCAAAGTAGCCGTTCATCTGCTGCTGAATCCAGAGCGCATGGAAATCAAAGTCGGTTACCTGTACCCAGACCGGGATATTGAGCTTGCCATTTCTGATTTTACGGCTGAGCAGTTCTGCAGGCAGAAAATGGGTGCAGATCACATAATCCGGCTGCAGTTCCCGCAGCAGGCTGCCAAGTTTACGGGTATTCAGCCGTTCAATGGCCTGCCGCAGTTTGTTCAGGCCTGAGTTGGCTTTTTCATGGTCACTCTTGTCATACAGGTAGCCCCAGAGTGCCGGATGCCGTTCTACCACCTTCAGGTAGGAATCGGCATAGACCTTTCTGAACAGTTGAGGCACCAGCTCCATCAGATCCACATGCACCGCCTCAACATCAGGATAGCAGCGCTTGGCAGTGGCAACCAGGGCCTGGGCAGCCCGCACATGACCTGCACCGGCAGAGACACTGAATATGACGAGTTTCTTTTTTGCTGGGGTCTGGCTGGTCATGATGACTCTCCTCTGCACAGGTGGTCTGGCTAGTGAACAACAGGTTGCAGCGCTTTAACATCCGGTGCTTTGTAGCTACGGATGAATTTCTTGAAGTTGACCCAGACATCGTTAAACCCGAAGGACTGCATCTCAGCCTCAACATCCCTCAGGCTCCAGTTGTCCAGCGTCATCCGGTAGGCTGCCACCACAATGCCGGTACGGTCCTGGCCATGACGGCAGTGAACATAGACCGGTTGATTGGCTGGATCAGCCATCAGGGCTACGACCTGATCAACCTTTTCTTTCAACCCCTTACGGGTCATTTCAATCGGCACCGCAATCGCCCTCATGCCTGCTGCCTCGACCTGGGACCGCTCGCTCTCACTGGTGCGCAGATCAATGACGGTCTTGATCCCAAGGCGATTCAAGGTGGCATAGCCTCCTGGCCCTGGCTGTTCACCGCGATAGACACCAGGGGCAACCCTGCCTGCATTACCCAGGCCGGGCAGGTTGTAGAGATGCTCAGACGAACGAACAGCAGCTCCTTGACCGGCATCCGGCCTGGCAGGTGATACAGGGGCATTTGCCCAGGCAATACCGACCAGAATGGTCAGACAGCATGCAACAATGATCAGGATGCGACAGGTTGGCAGGAGCATGGTTTAGGACCTCTTTTCATGAATCGTCATGGCTATTACAGTTAGTATGCCAATATACCACCAAACGGCATAATGTATAGGTATTGCGAGGTTATATGAAGTGTTGAGCTAAAGAATGATGACTTAAGACCGGGGCTATTGTACAATTTACGTCTATGGCAGCGGCGTTGAATGTATGTTGCAGGTTGGCTGATCTGTTCAGGCAGGTGAGGTTGTGCTGCGGTGCTTTTTGAACCATGGATCGTTTTTAGCCTTGTCCACCAGCGAGAAGACCAGCAGGATACTAAGAAGGAGGGCTGCAACGGCTCCAATCCGTTGCCTGCGGGAACCGAGCGCAAGCGGAAATACAGCACTGGTAACAGCCAGAAAGGCCAGACAGAAACTGGCAGTGGGAACCGGTAGCAAGAGGGCTGTTATCAGTAGCAGCCACGCCATCCAGAAACCACCGCTTGTTGCGGCATCTCGAAAACTACCGACCTTCATACTGATATCTCCCGGTTTGAGTCAAACCATGGCCAGGACAACGCACCACTCGGTTACGGCCTTCATTTTTGGCACGGTACATCGCCTTATCCGCACGTTCCAGCAGATCAAAGGCCGAATCACTTTCAGGCAACAGACAGGCGCTGCCGATACTGATCGTAACCCGTATCTCTGCCAATGTCCCTTCTGACATAAACTGCAGGGGGGTGCTTTCAACTGTTTTCCGCAGCCGTTCTGCAAGATTATATGACTCTGATTCCGGGGTGTGGGGCAGCAGAATCACAAATTCTTCACCGCCAAAGCGGGCAACCATATCAGTTTGTCGCAGCACCTCAACAAATATCCGGGAGACATGCTTCAAAACCAGGTCACCAACCTGATGTCCCCAGGTATCATTCACCTTCTTGAAATGATCAATATCCACCAGCAGTACAGCCAGCAAGAGATCATAGCGATGGCAGCGCAGAACCTCTTCCTGCAGACGACGATCAAGGTGGCGGCGGTTAAAGATACCGGTCAACGGATCGGTAATACTCTCCTGCTCCAGTACAAAAATCCGCTTCAACTCACAGGTTGTTCGGTAGGCAAGTACACAGACCAGCAGCACAAATATGGCACCAAAAAAGAAAATGACCGGCACCAGCATCTCAGAACTGCTGTACTCTGAGCCCAATTTCATCAGGTAGAAGCTGAAGTAACCACAGATAAACAGGACAATCAGGCCACCCAGGATTTTCCACCAATTGCGGGTACGCCCTTTGGGCAGTTCTTTGGCCAGTTTACGCACAAAAAAGAGCGCTATCATAAGCAGCAAGGCCGCTGAAAACAGAAGTGTATTCATTATATCAATAACATACAATGAAAACAGCTGGTCTATTCTGGATCCAAAAGAGAGAGAAAACATGGCTTAACGCTCCAGAATAAAGGTCACCGGGCCATCGTTAACCAGGGCGACCTGCATATCAGCCTGAAAGATACCGGTTTGAACCGGCACGTTCTGACGCTTCAGCGCCTCAACAAAATAGTCATACAGACGCCTGCCTTCATCTGCAGGCGCTGCCGTATCAAAGGAGGGACGACGTCCCTTGTCACAGTTGCCAGCAAGGGTAAACTGGGAAACCGCCAGCACCGCTCCAGCAATATCGGTCAGTGAACGGTTCATCTTGCCTGCCTCATCCTCAAAGATCCGTAAGCAGACGATCTTTTCAGCCAGCCAGTCTGCCGCTGCCTCGGTATCTCCTTTTTCTACGCCAAGCAGTACCATAACCCCCTGTTTGATCTGGCCAACCACCTGACCATCCACCGTAACCGATGCAGAACTGACCCGTTGAATTACCGCTTTCATGGCTTCCTCTTGAACGGTGCCAGCAGATGTAGCTGATCCGGCGTCAGGGCAGGTGCATACAGGAATCCCTGGGCTTCATTGCACCCCCACTCCCGTAACGCATCAGCATGGTGGGACTGCTCAACCCCTTCTCCGATAATGGAGAGCCCCAGGGTCTTACCAAGACTGACCACTGCCTGGGCCACCTGAGCGGCCCGTGAGGTGGAGCCGATCTCCTGTACAAAGGATTTGTCAATTTTGAGCCGGTCGATCGGCAGGCGGTGCAGATAGGACAACGATGAGAAGCCGGTGCCAAAGTCATCAATGGCAATCGAAACCCCCAGATCACGCAACTGTTTCAACACCTCCACCGCCCGGTCAGCATCCTGCAGGATGTACCCCTCGGTAATTTCCAGTTCAAGACAGTTGGCTGGCAGTCCGGTGCTATCCAGCGTCCGGCGTACCAATGCGGTGATATCACCACGCTGAATCTGCAGCGCAGAAAGGTTAACCGCTACGCGGGGGATGTTTGATCCGGTGTTCCGCCATTGTTGCATCTGACGGCAGGCATCTTCCAGTATCCATTCTCCCATGGACTGGATCAGACCGCTTTCTTCGGCTATAGGGATAAATTTTTCCGGTGTCACCAAGCCAAACTCAGGACTTGTCCAGCGGGCCAGCGCTTCAACCCCCAACACGTTGCCAGTGTTCAGACAGACCTGTGGCTGATAGTTCAGACGCAACTCGCCCCGCTCAATGGCTTTACGCAGACGCTGTTCCAGTGAAGTCCGTTCCTGTACCGATGAGGTCTGCTCATGGGAGTAGAAACGATAGCCGCCCCGTCCGGCGGTTTTAGCGCGGTACATGGCGGTATCAGCGTTACGCAGCAGCCTGACCTCATCCTCACCATCACGCGGATACAGGCAGATGCCGATACTGGCAGACAGAAAGAACTCATGCTGCTCACACTCCAGCGGCACGGCGAGCATATCCAGGACTGACTGGGCAACTGCTGCTGCTTCCTGCTGCTGTTCAACCTTTTCCATCAGGACGCAGAACTCATCCCCGCCCAAGCGGGCAATCAAGTTGTGATCTTTTAAAACAAGGGTCAGCCGGGCTGCCACTGAACGCAGAACACTATCACCCACCTGGTGGCCGTAGCTGTCATTGATGTTTTTAAAATGGTCCAGGTCAAAAAACAGCAGTGCAAGGGCATGTTGGTGCTGCTGGGCAGTCGCAATGGCCTGGCTGCAGCGCAGATCAAACAGCAAACGGTTCGGCAGACCGGTCAGCGGATCATGCTGGGCCTGAAAAGATAACTCCTGCTGTATCTGCTGTAATTCCTCAAACTGTGAAAGCAGGCTGCCGGACATCTCGTTAAAGACCTGAGCCAGACGAGCGACCTCATCGTTACCGGAAATCTCAACGGTAACCCCCATCTCCCCTTCGGACATGCGGCGGGTAGCCTGTTCAAGTGTCTTCAGGCGACGGGTCAGCAACGACCCCAGCCCCAGTCCGATCAAAGCACTCAGGATTACCCCTGCCACGGCAAGGGGGACGCCCCGCAACAGCAGAGCCCTGACATTCTGCTCCATCTCGATGCGTGAAAAATGGACCGAAATCGAACCCAGCTTCTCGGCAGCATTGGCTATTTTGCTGGTTTTGCAGACAATATTCCGGCCATGAGTATACACAGGAGCAGGACCACCCAGATCAGTTGGGACTGTGCTGGCAACCACAATGCCGGACTGATTTAGCAGGATGATCCGCTTGATATGGGGGGCTGCGCTGAAAGGGGCAATAAAAAGCTGAAAGTCAGTCGGCTCTGCGGTCAACAGTGCTTTTCGCCCAAGCTGTGACACGAGCCCCATAAAGACATCTTCACGGGTCTCCAGTTGCTTCAGATCAGAATCACGGTAGGCGGCAAAGGTGAACCACAGCAGGGGTGTAAAAATAGCTATCTGGAGGATAAAGACCACCAGAGCAATCCGGTATTTAAGTGAGATGGTTATCAATGGCTTCCCAGCCGTTTCAAAATCCGCCGGGATGACTCGTAATCCTTATCGCTGACCGCTTTGAAGTAGTTACCAGTGCTGGCATTGCCTGTTTCAATAAACAGCTGACGCAGGTGGGGATCAACCTGGCTAAGGGAGCTGGCAAGCAGGGTCTTTTTGATAATCTCCCGATCTGTGGCTGGAATCCGGTTGTGGGCAGCAAACAGGGTATGGGAAATGGAGATAGAATGGCCGATCCGTTTGAGCGGCAAGCCAAACTGTGATTCAAAGGTCTTCAGGGTGCCTGAACTGGTAGCACAGGAGTCAACCGAGCCGATCTGTAACTGCTGCAGACAGGCAAGATGGTTGGGGAAATTTCTGACTGACAGATTTTTACCAGGGGTAAGGCCCGCCTTATGGATCGCATCCAGGGCCAGATAGGTGACCGCCCCGGTTGCCGGTGGGGTACCCAGTCGCTTGCCTTTTAAATCAGATAGTTTTGCAATGGGCGAACCGCTTTTAACGGAAAACAGGGCAAAAAGATCTTCAGACCTGGCTACCAGCGGATGATAGCCTTTCTGGCGTCCGAACTGGACATAATCAAAGGGATGAATATGGACGATATCAAAGGTCTGGTCCTGCAACGCCTGCACAAAGGTATCATAGCTGCTGGTCAGGCGTAGTCGCACCGGTTTTCCCAGTGCCTTGGACAGTTCGGCTGCAATCGGGGCAAAAATACCTTCCAGGTTGGCAGAGGGGAGGAACGGGAAAACCCCCAGTACATACTCTTTTTTAGCAGGTTCAGCGGCATACGAACTGCCACTTCCCAGTAAAAGCAGAAAACAGAACAGACAGGCAGCCAGTAGTGGCGTGGTACGAGGCCGAATCATGATGAATGGGCGACTCCTTAAAAATTTAGGCAACATACCATTTATCAACCGCTGTTTCCAGAGTTTAAAAGCAGATTAGATTGAGTAGTGGCAGTTACCACTACCTGACTTGCAAACCGACTTGACTGCGCTATAGTTTAAAATAACAGAGTACGCAACAGCAGGGGGGCCGTATGCCGGAACAACGTAACAGGCAGGCAATGCATCTGTTCAGATTGCTGATGATACACCTGTTGGCCCTGGCGCCGGTGGTATGTCTGGCAGCGGAACCGGTTAGCGAGAATCTCCCTCTGCCCCCAGACCCACGGGAGGCATTACGCCAATCCGGGGTTAATTCCTTTGACAAGGGGGCACTTTCCAACATTGTCATCCGCGGTTATCAACGCGAAAACCTGATGATTACCTTTGACGGCGCCCCTTATTTTGGCGCCACCCCTTTTAGAAGCGATGCCCCGCCATTTATTGTGAACAACAGTGATATCAGTAAGATTGTGGTCACCAAAGGCCCCTACAACCTGGCCTATCCCGGTGGGGCCGGTGGCAGTATTGAGGTCAGCTCTCCTGAAAATCCCAAACGTTTTTCCGTTAGAAGCTCTTTTTCGTATGGTTCGTACGATGCAGTGAACGGAATGGCTTTTTTAGCTGTCGGCAATCAACTGGCAGATTTTAGTGCGGGCTACCGTGGCCGCTCTTCCGGGGTGCCTGAGGCTGGTGGTGGCGTCCCGCTGGTCCGTACTCGCTATCCCAATGCTAACAACAATTATCGTGCTGGCGTCGAAGACCAGTCTATGTACCGACTGGACAGTTTTTGGCTTAAAGGCGGAATCAGTCCCACCAAGGACAACCGGTTCGAGCTGTCCTATGCCTTTGTGCAGGGGAGCGACATCAAGTTTCCTACCCAGAACATTGATGTCCTGGACGAACAGGTACATCGGCTGAATGGACGGCTTACCCTGCGCAATATTACTCCCCTGATCCGGGAAATCAGCCTGCAGGGCTGGTGGAGTCAGGCCCGAACCCTGTTGGATGATTCATTGCGGGAAACCTCGGATACGGCTAACACCGCGTTGCCCTACCGCGCCTTTCTGAATCGTGGCTATGCTACCTCCAACCGGTTTGATGTCACCACAACCGGTGGCAGACTGGCATCACAGCTTGCCCTGGGGCCGGGTATACTTAAAAAGGGGCTTGATTTTTATCAGCGGGACTGGAACGGTAGCTATTCTGCGCTCTTGAAACCAGGGGCAGCTCCCTGGCAGTATTACGATAATCAGGCACTTTTGCCGGATGTGACGACCCGTAACCTGGGAATGTTTGGAATCTATGAAACCCCGCTAACCAACACCGTGCGGGCGGTGCTTTCCGTTCGGGGTGATTTCAGCCGGGTTGAAGCCAATGGTCTGACCTTGGACCGTATTCAGACACTCTACCAACCCTATTACCCTGGCCAGGGGGTGCCCACCGGACGTGATTTTGCTGATTGGAGCGCCAATGCCCAACTGTTCTGGAAGGTACTGCCGCAGCTGGAGCTGTTTTTAAAGGGGGGACGGGCGGTCAGAATCCCCGATGCCAGCGAGCTGTATATGGGCCAGATCAGGCAGGGCAGCACTATTGTCAGCAATCCGTTTCTGCAACAGACCGTGGTCAATCAGATTGATACCGGTGCCAGCTGGGCAATGGGTGGGCATCGCGCTGAATTGACCTTCTTTTATAGCGAGGCATCGAATTTTATTCTACCGGTGAGACGTCTTGGCGGCACGCTGCCCCAGGCACGCAGTACCACCAATCTGGATGCTGTCATCTGGGGCATCGAATGCGAAGGCACCGTGCAACTGCCGGCTGACCTGACGTTTTCAGCCATGCTTTCCTACAGCGAAGGGGAAAATCAGAGTAGCGCCAGGCCGCTGGCGGAGATTCCACCACTGCGTGGGCGGCTGGGAATCAAGTACGATAATCGTTACCTCTTTGCCGGTATCAACCAGACACTGATGGCTCGGCAGAACCGCTTTGATACCACCTTGAATGAAACCTCAATGCCCGGTTACGCGGTTACTGATCTGCAGGCGGGAGGTCGCTACAAGGGGATTACCCTGACGGTCAGCCTTAATAACCTTTTTGATGCCCGTTACGTCATGCCGCTGTACTACCAGCGCGATCCGATCAGCCCAACAGCACGCATCCCTGAAAACGGACGCAATGTCACCATGACCGCCAGCTACCGTTTCTAGTCTCCGCAGAGCGCATTATCATTTGCATACGTTAGCGAGCTCCCTTCAAGCCTGGTAGCTATGAATGCACCTCTGGTCTTGCGATAGATCGTATGGCCGCAATAGGGACAGACAAGCTTGCGGGGCTCGGATTTAGCCGGACGGGTATGGCCAAACTCAACCACCTCAAACCGCTGACAACAATCTGGATTTTCACAACGTTCAATACTCATGCTGAGACCTTTCTCACCACTTAACTCTGTACGGTACAAAAAACAGCAACAAAAGACTGCCCGCGTACGACCGAGTTATTCAGGTGGCAAGAAGAGCGTGCTGTAGACGGGAGTAAACCGGGAGGAAGAAAACTGCGGAAGTATCGTGCGAATCCTTGTTGAAAATGACCAGAATGGCATTAAAACCGCCACTTCGTCATCCTCAAGGTCAGCATCGTCGTTCTGATCCGTATGATCACAATCAAAGGTAATCTGGCAGATGGGGCAGCTTGTCAGTGCATGGCTAAAGGCAGGAGCAGCCAGCTGCAACAGGCAGCAGAGCAGGAGCAGCCAGCAACAAAAACGGTATGTACGGTGATGGCCATGGCTGATCATGATGGTTGAGAATAGCATACCAGGCAGGACAGGTCCATCAGTTGCCTCATTTTTGCTGTTGCAGCCGCTCCAACAGAAGCCCTGTCTGTTCTTCAATCTGCTGGGCAAGCAGCTGCAGCTGGCCCATTTCAGCTCGATCAGCCTGACCTTCAAGCTGATCGGCACTTTGCTGTAGCCGGCAGGCCGACAGATTGGCTGCTACCCCCTTAATGGTATGGGCGGTCCGCTTCAGTGTAGCACGATCACCTGATGCGATTGCCTGCTGTAACTGGGTCAACCTCACTGGCAGGTCATCGCAGGCCATGCAGATAATCTCCTGCAGCAACCCCTGATTACCCCCCAGACGTTCAAGCATTTCCAGCTCATCAAAAACATGATCTGCATCAGTATCGGTCTGTTGTAGCGCCTCCGACGAGGCTTTCAGCGGCACAAACCGCCCGCTGTCAGGCCCGGACAACCATCTGTCCAGCGCCTGCTCCAGCTCCTTTTGCTTGACCGGCTTGGACAGATAATCATCCATGCCGGCCCTGATGCAGCGTTCACGGTCACCGGCCATGGCGTTGGCGGTCATGGCAATCACCGGCACGCCATGGTTCAACACAGGAGTAGAGCTGCTCCGAATCAGCGAGGTAGCTTCAAAACCATCCAGTTCAGGCATCTGGCAGTCCATCAACACCAGATCATAGTTGATGCGCGACAGCGCCTCAATCACTTCCTGACCATTTGCAACCACGTCGGCACGATAGCCCAGTTTTTGCAGCATGGCCAAAGCCACCGCCTGATTAACCGGATTGTCCTCTGCCAGCAAAATACGGGCGCTGTGGCGCTGCACCTCCCTGATCGTATGACGGGTGATAAGATCCTCACCCTGCGGCTGGAGGGCACTGGTACGACCTGCGAGCAGCGAAAGGCAGTCATGCAGCTGTTGCTGTCGAATCGGCTTGGTCAGCCATGCCGCAAAACCGGCCTGGTGGAGTTCTGCTGCTTCGCCCCTGACCCCCAATCCGCTTAACAGCACCAGCTTTGTTTCTGTAAACGCAGGATTATGACGAATCATCTGAGCCAGTGCCGTTCCATCCATTTCAGGCATGATCGAATCAATCAGGACGACCTGAAACGGGTCTTCTGCTGCATGATATTCCTGCAGTAGTCCCAAGGCCGTGGAACCATTCCCGGCAGTGTCGTAACGGCAGCCCCAACCGGCCAGCAGGGTAATCAGTAGTTGGCGATTTGTGTCATTATCATCCACCACCAGTACATGTAAGCCTTCAATTGCCGCAAAACGTGGTTCGACCTCAGGCTGCCCGGCCACAGGACAGAAGCTGGCCGTAAACCAGAAACAGGAACCTTTTCCCTCCTGGCTGGTGACCCCGATCTCTCCATCCATCAGCTCTACCAACTGCCTGCAGATGGCCAACCCCAGGCCGGTGCCACCAAATTTGCGGGTAGTAGAATCATCAACCTGGGTAAAGGGGGCAAAGACCGCTTCCAGACGATGTTCTGGAATACCGATGCCCGTATCCTGCACTGAAAAACGGATAACCACCTGATCTGCTGCAAAACGTTCCAGATCAGCCCTGATGGTAATCTCACCCCGTTCGGTAAATTTGATGGCATTCCCTGTAAGATTTAATACTATCTGCCGCAGACGCCCCGGATCACCGATCAATTCCCAGGGGATATCAGGATCAACCAGGCAGACCAGCTCTAATCCCTTGTCTGCGCTACGCTGTACAAGCAGCTCAAGCGTATCTTCCAGGGTCATTCGCAGATCAAAGGGCATTTTTTCCAACTCAAGCCGTGCCGCCTCAATCTTTGAAAAATCAAGAATATCATTGATGATATCCAACAGGTTTTCACCGCTTCTGCGAACGATCTCGGCATACCTGCGCTGTTCTTCTGACAGATCCGTATCCAGCAGCAGGCCGGTCATGCCGATCACCCCGTTCATCGGAGTACGGATCTCATGGCTCATGGTTGCAAGAAAGGCACTTTTGGCTCTTGTGGCTTCTTCTGCCATAACAAGCGCCATCTCCAGCTCCACGTTTTTTTGCTCCATGGTAACCGAGAAATCCAGCAGCTTCTGTTCCCGCTTTTCCACTCCTTCCAGCAGCTCATTAAACGAATCAGCCAGCAGCCTCAGCTCATCATCACCGGGCATCTCAATCTGGGAAACCATCCCGGTCTGGGTATTCAGATTTCGCACCTGCCCAGCCAGACTGGTGATGCCACGGGTAATGGTCTGTCCCAATAACCAGGCAGCAGCAACGCTTAACAGCACTACAGCCGCCATGCCCCAGAGATAGATTGTCCTGAACCGGGTGATCGGTGCATAGGCCTCTTCAATCGGAAAATTAGAGGCCAGGATCCAGTTAGTTGACTGAAGGCGCTTAAAGGCAGCCAGAAAATGCCTGCCGCGGCTGTTTACGGTCTCGCCCGCACCCTCAAACCCGTCAATGGCACGATCAAACAGCTTGTTTGAGCCTTTGGGCACATCCCGCTTCATAATCCGGCTTGGGTCTGGATGCAGAATGATGGTCCGATCCGGTCCAAACAGATACAGATACCCGGAACTGCCAACCTTGACCCGTCCCAGTTCATGAAAGAAGCCGCTGTTGTTACGCAGATCAATCAGACCTGCCATGACAGCGATGATTCTCCCCTCACGGTCATAAATTGGAGTTGTCATGGCAATAACGGCAGAACCGTTGACCGATGAGATAAAAGGCTGGGCAATAATCGGCTTGCCGCTTTTAAGGGTGTCTTGAAAGTAGGGCCGAAAGGCGTAGGAACTACCGATTAACTGGGGAGTACGGGGACTGTTTGCGATCAATGTACCGGAGATGTTGAAGAGAAACAGGCCGTGGTTGAAGATAGAGCGGATGCCGGTACGGTTATCCAGCCAGGCCTGCATCTGCGAATGGTGGGTAATCGAGTCAGCCGGCGCAACCTTTGCCACTGCAATCAAGGCATTATGGGCAGAAAGGAGCTTGTCATCCAGACCACGGGCCAAGGAGGACACCATCGCACTCTGCTCACGGAAAATCATCTGTTGGGTCTGGTGCTTGAACCAGGCGTAGGTTCCCCAGGCAATGCCTGCCAACAGCACCGTAATAAACAGGCTGAAGGCGAGAATCAGCTTATGTCGGAAGCTGTTGAATACCATGGGGTACATTCCTGCTTAGCAAGATCTAAGGCAAACAGCACAACAACAGTGGTGGCGGTTCATGTTGATCTTTTGTAAGCCCACCGGTAACCAGCGAGAGAACTTTATTCTAACAGAACGGCGAAGGGGCGCAAGCAGCGCCCCTCTAAAAGGTGATTATTTCCTATGGCCGGATCAATTCATAGGCCCTGCTGCCCAGCCCCACCTTTTCGGCGTGCTCAAGCTGTACCTGCCAGGGAATCTCAGGCCAGCAGCCACGAAACTTATCGCCACCCGGTTCATGCCCGGTTTTAAGGGCTGAATCCTGATTACCCCGTGCATTGTTGACCAGATCAGCGCAGGCCTGATCCAGGGCAACCGGATCGGTTGAGGCACAGATGCCGATATCATTCACGATCGGCGCATCACAATGGCCGTAGCAGTCACAAGCCGGTGATACCTGGGTAATAAAGTTGAGATAGATCGTCTTGCCCTGCTTGTTGGCAACAGCACCGGTGGCGTACTCAGCCATCTTCTTCATCACCAGGTCAGCTGCCTCATTCCACTGGATCGCCACCGCCTTGGTGGGGCAGATCGTGATACAGCGGGAACAGCCGGCACATTTCACCGGATCAATCACTGCCACGCCATCCAGAATCTGGATTGCATCATGGGCACAGGCCCGGATGCAAAGTCCGCAACCGGTACAGTGCTTGGCCGCCACCACCGGGGCCACGGTTGAATGCTGCACCAGCTTGCCCTTGCGGCTGGCACAACCCATACCCAGGTTCTTGATTGCGCCACCAAAGCCGGTCAACTCATGGCACTTAAAGTGGGAGAGGGCAACCAGGGCATCAGCCTCCACGATCTCGGTACCGATATAGACCTCTTTAAGCAGCTCGCCAGTAACCGGAACCGTGGTCTCAGTCACTCCCCGCAGTCCGTCGCTGATGATCAGCGGTGCATTGACCACCGCATAGGCAAAGCCGTTTTCAATACCGCAGGCCAGGGCAGAGATCGCTTCTTTCCGCTCGCCAGGATAGAGGGTGGAGGAATCGGTCAGAAACGGCTTGGCACCCAGCTTTTTCAGCTCATCCACCACCCGCCGGACAAAGATCGGCCTGATAAAGGCGCTGTTACCTTTTTCTCCAAAATGGATCTTGACCGCAGTCAGATCCCCTTCAGTAACCCGCTGAGCCAGCCCGCACAAGGCCAGCAGCTTGCTGATCTTGTCAAACAGGTTTTCTTTGTGGCTGGCCCGCATATCTGCAAAAAAGACTTTGGACATGGTGGTTCCCCCTGCAGTTTCAATTGCCTTAAACCGCTAACGACACCTGCAACCCTGCCAACTACCCCGGCGCTTCAACTCATGTAACACAGCATACCACATCTGATTATTCTTCAAACCCCATTGCGGGGCAACCGCTGATTTCAAGCGGTGATGAACCGTACAGAAGCTGGATGCTGATCCTGGAAGGCAATCGCTCCAGAACGTCAACTGCTTTGTTTGTTCCTCGTTATACGGCGTTTGTGTTTAAAAATGCGCTATCCCAGTCTTTCCATACCGCTTCGTAACCTTGTGCACGGATCACTGCAGATATCTGTTCCGGTGTCCGATCATCATCGATGACAAACTGCTCCGTGTGCTCCCCTTTGTTGGCGTGGCCACCGGGGGCAGTGCAGGATCCGGCACTCATGTGGGTTATGCCGAGGGGCATTAAACTGTCACGCAGCCTGGCATTTTCACGGGTGGAGAGGAACAGCCCGGCATCAGGGATGAGCAGACGCATGGCACACACCATCTGCACCAGTTGTTTATCACTGACCGGGTTAATGGGGGCAAAACCGCCATCGGCAGGGCGAATACGTGGAAATGAGATGCTGACTTGACTGCGCCAGTAGTGGCGGGCAAGGTAATATGCGTGAAAACCGGTGTAAAATGCTTCTGTTGCAAAGGGGCCAAGCCCCAGTAAAGCCCCAACGCCTATACGCCGCAGGCCTGCATGCCCGGCACGGTCAGGCGCCTCAATGCGCCACCTGTAATCACTTTTTTTGCCAAAAGGGTGGAGCTGTTTATAGATTTCGCGATCATAGGTTTCCTGATAGATGGTTAATCCATCAACACCAGCGGCAACCATGTGCTGATAGCCTTCAGTATCCATGGGGTAGACCTCAATGCTGATGGAACTGAAGAGCGGCTTTATCTGCTTTACTGCCGCTGCCAGGTAGCTGTTATCAGCCTTTTTGGGGTGCTCACCTGTAAGGAGCAAAATTGAACGAAAGCCGTAATTACGGATGATCTGCGCTTCTTGTTCAATCTCGGCAAGGGTAAGGGTGACGCGAGGAATCTGGTTATTAGCGTTAAACCCGCAATATTTACAGCCATTGTTGCACTCGTTAGACAAATACATCGGCGTATATAACTGGATGGTGTTGCCAAAACGCTGCTTAGTTATCTGATGGGCTTTTTGCGCCATGGCTTCAATATATGGTTCAGCGGCTGGTGATAACAGGGTTATCAGGTCGCGCTCGTTTATCCGCTCAGCAGCCAGGACTTGTTCTACCCGGCTCGCCGTGGTAGTGGACATCTGCTCCAGAATTTGTTCTACGGGGTAACGTAACATTTCATCTGCGAAACTCATGATTATTCCTCGCGCAAAAAGCCGGTAAGTGGGCTGGATGCGACGGCTTTGTTCTGTTCTTTACCGAGCCCTGCCAGATACCCGTTCCGTCCGGCGATAACAGCCTGGCTAAAGGCAGTCGCCATGAGGGCCGGATTACCGGCAACAGAGATGGCCGTGTTGACCATTACCGCGTCGGCCCCGAGTTCCATTGCTTCGGCAGCGTGTGATGGTGCTCCCAGACCAGCATCAACAACCACCGGCACTATTGCCTGCTCGATAATTATGGCTATGCTGTCGCGTGTTTTCAGCCCTTTATTAGAGCCGATGGGGGCGCCCAGAGGCATGACAGTAGCAACCCCTACCTCTTGCAGATGCTTAGCCAGTACGGGATCAGCGTTGATATAGGGCAGCACGATGAAGCCCTCTTTGACCAATATTTTTGCTGCTTTCAAGGTTTCGACAGGATCAGGCAACAAATAGTAAGGATCGGGCGTGACCTCCAACTTGACCCAAGGCCCGCAGCCAGCAGCTTTGGACATGCGGGCGAGCCGGACCGCCTCTTCGGCATCACGGGCACCACTGGTGTTAGGCAGAAGCAGATATGTAGTACCGTCAATATGATTGAGCAAATCATCCTGGGGATCGTCAATATTGACACGACGCAGCGCAACCGTAACGATTTCCGCTCCGGATGCGGCGATGGTGGTGGCCATTTCAGTGTTGGAAGCAAATTTCCCGGTACCCACCATTAATCGAGAGCGGAAAGAGCGGCCAGCGATGATAAGTTCATCCATATGTGTACCTTTCTGTATTGGGCTGGTGAACCCAGAATTTTAAGCTTATTGCAATCCGCGCCGGATTACCTCGGCAGCTGCAGCAGGATCTGGCGCTGCCAGAATATCCGAGATCAACGCTACCCGGTAACAGCCTGCTGTTGTTACCTGATGCAGGTTGGACTGTTTGACCCCACCCAGCGCAAAGACCAGATCTCCGACCGCCTGCCGACAGACCCGCCCCAGTTCTCCCAACCCCACCGGCTCGCCATAGGCTGCTTTGGACGGGGTAGGAAAGACCGGACCAAAGGTGACAAAATCCGCCCCCTTGGCCAGGGCTGCTGCCGCCTCACCAACCCCGTGGCTGGAATAACCGATCAACAGATCAGGCGCGATCCGCCTGGCTGCGGTAACCGGCAGGGAATTAACCCCTAGCTGGACACCATCAGCCTCTACCGCCAGGGCAACATCGATCCGCTCATTGATCAGCAGCCGCGCATCATACCGGCTGGTTAACGCCCGCATTTCCCAGGCCAGGTCATACAGCTCAGCGGTCGAAAGATCCTTTTCCCGCAGTTGTACTGCCCGAACACCACCTTCAAGCGCAGCCTCAACCACGTCCAAAAGCGGTCTGCCTGCGGTCTGGTTCCGATCAGTAATCAGATAGAGTGAAAAATCAACCACTATGCGCCTCGCTATCCTCCCCCAACAAAGTGGACTATCTCAATCTTATCCCCATCCTGCAGCGTCCGTTCAGCATAGCCAGCCTTGGGAACGATCTCCAGGTTAAGCTCTACCGCCACCCTCGTGGCGGTAATCTGCAGCGCTGCCAGCAGGTCTGACACCGTACTGTTGTCTGCAATCTCCCGATTTTCTCCATTTACTATCAGCTGCATGATTACCCCCTCAAAACGAAAAAGCCGCCACTGTAGCTACAGGGGCGGCGATTCTGGGATACACTTCTCAAAATCAGCCGCTTCCCTACGCCGGAATTACCCGGATCAGGTTCTAAGGGTCACGGCCTTTTGGCCGTTCTCAGTCGAAACTCCCCTAGCGGTTTACATAATTAATCATAAAGAACTGGGCCAAACCTAGTGGATTCACCTCTAATTGTCAACGGTATTCTCCCCAGTATGAACAGCTACTATCCGGGTAAAGATGCAGTTTTTGAATAGTGTGGTATGCTTGTAACTATCTCTACAAAGCGGAGGATAACAGCATATGGCAGGTACACGTATTTCAGACCGGAAGCGAAAGCGGATTGCCATTTGTTTTGGCACAGATGCTGCCGGAAGCAGAAGGGCCTTTACTGAAGATCTGTCACCTATGGGTATGTTCATCAAAACCGCCAACGTCTGTAACCCCAATACGGTGCTCCGGGTTGAACTGCTGCTAGATGAAGAACCGATCTGTTTCGATGCCCGGGTAATGTGGGCCAAACGGGTGCCCCAAAACCTGTTTCATTTGGTGAAAAAGAGCGGCATGGGTGTACGGATCATCCGCTTCCACGACGGGCGTGACCGCTATATGAGATTATGTGAACATCAGGAATCACTGTCTCAAGGAGGACCTGCGCATGTGTAAAAAGATCTTTATCGGCGCAACCGGTCAGCATTGCGGCAAGACCACCATCTCACTCTCCTTGATGCATCTGGCTCGTCAAAAGTACCGGCGAGTTGGTTTCATGAAGCCGATCGGCCCCAAGTGCATCCAGTACCGAGGTCTGACCATGGACAAGGATGCGGCCATGTTCTCCAGTGTCTTTGGCATGGACGAGTATGCCCACCTGATGTCCCCCATGACCCTGACCCCAGGCTCAACCCGCCAGTTTCTGGATGGCAAGGTTGAGCCCCAGGCACCGCGTCAGGCGATCCTCAAGGCCTGTGCAGAACTGGAGCAACAGCTTGATTTTTTGATCATTGAAGGGGCCGGGCACGGCGGTGTTGGTTCAGTGGTGGGGGTAAATAACGCCCAGGTGGCTGCCATGTTGAATGCACCGGTACTGATGGTAACCGGCGGCGGGATCGGCAATGTTATTGATGCCGTTGAACTGAACCTGGCCCTGTATGCCCGGGAACAGGCCAAGGTACGGGTTATCATGGCCAACAAGCTGGTACCGGAAAAACGCGAGCGATCCATGGCCTATCTGACCAAGGCATTTCAAAATCAGGAGCTGCTGGTCACCAGTGCCTTTGACTATTCTCCTATCCTGGCTGACCCGACCCTGCAGCACGTTGGTGAACTGCTGGAGTTGCCACTGCACGGTGACCCTGCTGATCGCAGCCGGATCTGCCATACGATCCAGCTGGGTGCTGCCTCATCACAGCGGGTAATTGACAGCCTGGAGGAATCAACCCTACTGATTGTGACCAGTTCCCGTGATGAGCTGATAGTAACCGCCTCATCCCTGCACCATATCCCTGAATTCCGCCAACGCCTGGCAGGACTGATTGTTGCCGGTCACGCGCCAATGTCCGGCATAACCCAGCGAATCCTGGAAGATAGCAACATTCCCTATATCAGAATTGAAGATACGACCTCACAGGTTTATTACCGCCTGCGGGAGCATGTTTCAAAAATCGGGCCTGACGATACGGAAAAGATTGAACTTATTAACTCAATTGCCGAAAAGTATATAAGTTTTGATGCGATAGACGCCATGCTGACCTGATTGCGTATGGTGCCTGTCGCTTGATCCGCCGAAAAAGCTTGACCAGATCCAGTTGTTTGATATTGTTAGCGAAAAATTAACCTAGAGGATCATATGATCTTGGTCACCCGCCTTGACCGACAAGTAATGTTTTTAAACCCTGACCATATTGTCAGTGTGGAAGAGACCCCTGACACCGTTATTACCCTGTTTAATGGTCATCATGTCCTGGTTCGGGAACATTGTCAGGTTATTCTGAACCGGATCATTGCCTTTAGAACCAAGATCCTGAGACGTTCTGTTGCAGTTCCCAACGGCCATGCCTACCTGCGGCGCCAGCGAAACACTCAGTATCATCGTACCGAGAGTGAATATCACCTCTTTGGCTCTGACCCAAGAACCACACTACAGCCACTCCACCGCCAGGATACTTGATCTATGGATTTAGCAACAATAATTGGTCTTATACTCGGCTTTGGCGCTGTTTTCGGCGGTGCTGTGCTGGAAGGTGTGCATATCGGCGCGCTGATATCCCCCACCTCAGCGCTGATCGTGCTTGGTGGTACCTTTGGAGCCGTCTTTATTTCCTTTCCGCTTAAAGCCTGTATTAACGGTTTTAAGGATGCCAAGACGGTCTTTCTTCCTCCAAAAGTCGATCCGGAAGCGGTGGTCAAAGATATTATCGGCTATGCCACCAAAGCACGTCGTAACGGTCTGATCTCTCTGGAACAGGAAGCTCAGAATGCGAAAGATCCTTTCATCAAAAAGGGGATCTCACTGGTGGTTGACGGTATTGATCCGCAAAAATTGAGAGAAACTCTTGAAGCAGAAATTATGGCCTATGAAGATCACAAGAAACATTCTGTTGAATTTTACGAAGCAGCGGGCGGCTACTCCCCCACCATCGGTATCATCGGCGCCGTGCTTGGTCTGATCCACGTTATGGGTAACTTGTCAGATACTTCAAAGCTGGGAGCCGGTATTGCGGCTGCCTTTGTTGCCACCATCTACGGTCTGATGACCGCCAACATCATCTGTCTCCCCATAGGTGCCAAGCTTAAAATCCGTATGAAGGAAGAAGTACTGCGACGGGTCATGATTGTTGAAGGCCTGATTGCCATCCAGAACGGTGAAAACCCCCACTTTATCGAGCAAAAGCTGAAGGCCTTTGCCGGTGAAGAACACTAGGAGCCTGCTACGTGGCGCTGAAAAAAGAACCTGAAAAGCATGCGAACCACGAACGCTGGCTGGTTTCCTACGCTGACTTCATTACCCTGCTGTTTGCCGTATTCGTTACCATGTATGCCATGTCCCAGACCGATAAGAAAAAGGTTGAAGAGGTGGCAGCCGCCATGCGGGAATCGTTCGGGTATTCAACCCAGGCAGCTGCTGGTCAAAAAGGGGTATTGCAGTCTCAGGACATAAAGCCTATTCCTGCCATAAAGCCCGAAATGGCTGTAATCCCCATGATTAACAAGATGCCTCCGGCTGGCCCCCGACAGGGTGGTATGGACAAGGGGCGCGGTAAGGGCAAGGCAGAAGAAAAAGAGTTTAAAGAAATTCAATCCGCCATTGAGGCCTATCTGATTAAACATGGCGCCCAAAACAAGGTTACCATCGGGATCACCCGGCGTGGCCTGGTGGTCAGTCTTAAAGAGGCAGGCTTTTTTGATTCAGGCTCCGCAGTTATCAAGCCTGCAGGCTACCAGTTGCTTAACACGATTCTTGAGGTCATGACTGAATATTCCAACCCGTTGCGGGTTGAAGGCCATACCGACAATATTCCTATCAGTACCCCTGTATTTCCCTCCAACTGGGAACTGTCTGTCTCCCGTGCCACCAACGTGCTGCGTTACCTGCAGAAAAATTACGATGTTGAGCCAGGCAAGCTGTCTGCCACCGGATACGGCGAGTTCCGGCCCACGACAGAAAATACCACCGCTGAAGGCAGGTCCAAGAACCGGCGGGTGGATATAGTGCTGCTTTCCGGCGATGCAGAGCAGGGCGAACCCTGATTTTGCAGAAAATCTGATCAGTAAATCCCCAAAAGGACATATTGTGTCATAGCGCTATGGTATCGTCTCCCAAAGCAAAGGGAGGCGTACTATGGAACCGATACTATTTATTGGTGGGGTGATTGTGGTTGCAGGCGGGATCTGGACAATTGTTGATCTACTGCAGGATGCCGGCCTGCTGACCGAGTCCGGCAAACAGCAGGCCAAAGTACGGGCTACTCAGGCCTGTTCAGGTTTCAGATCACGGGACATCAGCTCCAGCACAGCCTGTCGGGCCGGTTTATTGCAATAGAGGATTTCATACACTTTCTGGGTAATCGGCATCTCCACGCCCAGACGCTGGGCCAGGGCATTAACTGATTCAGCTGACTTAACCCCTTCAGCCACCATCCGCATCTCTGCCATGATCGCCTCCAGCGTCTGCCCCTGTCCCAGCTTGACCCCCACGGTACGGTTTCGTGAAAGATCACCGGTACAGGTCAGTACCAGGTCTCCCATGCCGGCCAGACCGGCAAAGGTTGCATCCTGCGCCCCCATGGCCCGTCCCAGACGCTTCATCTCTGCCAGGCCACGGGTAATCAGGGCAGCCCTGGTGTTGTGACCAAACCCCAGGCCATCACTGATACCGGCTGCAATGGCGATCACGTTCTTAACCGCTCCCCCCAGTTCAACCCCGATGGCATCATCACTGGTATAGACCCGAAAAACCGGATTACTGAAGGCAGCCTGAACCTTACATGCAGCTGCGTGATTGGTTGACCCGGCCACAATCAGGGACGGCAATCCCAGCGCCACCTCTTTGGCAAAAGTCGGGCCTGACAGGGCAACAAAACGTTGCTGTGCTGCCTCACCAAGCACCTGACTGCAGATCTGCGATACGGTACAGAGGGTGCCCAGCTCAATACCCTTGGAGGCACTTGCCAGCACGGCTGCGGAGTCAATCTCGGTCTGCAGACTGGCAAGTACACCGCGCATGACCTGGGTAGGGGTCACCAGCAGCACCAGCTCTGCGCCCTGTACCGCCTCTGCCAAGCTGCCGGTGTACTGCAAGCCTGGGTGCAGCTCAATACCGGGTAAAAAGAGATGGTTGATCCGGGTTGCAGACATTCCGGCAACCAGCTCAGGCTCATAGGCCCATAGTGTTGTCTCATGGCCGTTTGCAGCAACCACATTGGCCAGGGCAGTACCCCAGCTACCTGCTCCGATCACCCCGATCTTCATTCCCACTCCTCATCATCATCGTAGGCAAGATTCTTGCGCGGGTCAAACCCCTCAACCAGGGCCTGCCGTGCCATCTCAATACTGTCAAAACCCAGGCGTCTGATAAAGGGATGTCGGCTCAGTGACAAGGCTGACCCGGCAAGACTCAGCCCCAGGGCCAGTACTTTTTGAACATTCCTTTTACGACTATCGGTCTGTACCATAAAATCTGCGGTCAGCAGCAGCCGACGCAGTAATGCCGGTTTATCCGGTTCCATCAGCTCTGCACAGAAACGCTCAATAACCAGCTGTTGCGTCTCTTCAGAACAACTACCCAGTGGAACGGTTCCGCACTCTTCTGCAAGTTCGTAGATCAGCGGATCCGTAAAGAGCCAACCTTCAAAAAACGGTTCATCCAACAGTTCTTCGCAGCCTGCCAGCAGTGACGCCATCCGCTCAATCAAGCCATCAAGCAGTTCCACCGGAAAGCCGGGCACATAATCAAGAGGACGCAGGTCAATTTCCCCAAACAGGTAACGGCAGGCATACAGGTCAGGCGGCAGATAGAAACTGCGCTCTATGCTCTGCTGCAGGGCATCCCGTAACAGGTTGACGACATAGGGCAGACCAACCTGAAACAGCCCCTCTTCTGCATTAACTTCATCCAAGTAGTCGTCATGCTCACGCCGGCTCTGGAAACGTGATGCCACGGCATGGCGCACCCCGTCATGTTCCCCCAGCTGCAGCACCAGACCAGCCAGACTGCCATCAGCGATCTCCCAGGAAAACCAGACTGTGCGTACTCCATAACAGTCCAGCGGAGCAGCCTGTGACGAAATCACGGTGACCGGTTTTGCAAACAGGGCGCCTAACGGTTCAGGCTGATTAATGCCAAGGAACGCCAACCGCCGGATACTGCGGTTCACCTGTTCCTCAAGCCCTTCAACCGTCAGATACTTTAATGACTGCAGTACGGTTACAGCACAGCCGTGGCGCAGGGTGCCCAGGCTTTCCACTGCCAGAGTTGCCACTTCACTATACTCAAAATAGGCCAGCATACGCAGCAATGCCGCTGACTCAGCACCATGATCAGCCCGGTTGCCAAGCCGACGGATCAACTGATCCCGCAGCATCTCATCCGCATTCAGGAAGCGGTCCATAAAACGGACCATCCCCCAGTTCCCTTCCTGCAGACAGGTATCAAGAAAGCTGTTCAGGGTGGCACTGCTTACATCATCGCGGGAAAAAGGCGGGGAGGAAACATCAATACCGTAATCCTGCAGGATTTCCAGCAGAGGTAATCTGCCTTCATCTGCAAGATCCCGGCGTTTAAGGGTCAGGGCCACCAGCTGGTCCAGCCAGGAGGTGGCATCAAAGAAATCCAGCATGCAGGTATAGCGGTAGAGCCGCTCATGGTCCTGCTCGCGCCAGAGCCGTCGCACCAGCGGTGGCAGGGCCCGCCGACCTGATTTTTGCAGACGACGACCGATCCGCTCCAACTGGTCGCGGGTTAACTGATCACGGGTCAGAAAGTCAAGCAATCGGATGATCCGCCGCCGTTCACGATAACTGGTATCGACCGTACGCAGACGGGTAACTGCTGTCAGCTCCATTGACTCAGACTTCTTCTTCACCTTCCGGCTCCAGACCTTCGTCATCATCCCGTTCTGCCAGTTTGGCAACGGCAACGATCTTTTCCTGCTCTTCAGTCACCATTACCCTGACACCCTGGGTGTTACGGCCAATCACCGAGAAGCCGGCCACCGGCACCCGCAGGATCTTGCCCTGGTCAGTGATGACCATCAGCTGGTTCTCATCATTCACCTGCATCACGCCCACCACCAGACCGTTACGGGTGGTGGTCTTGATGGTGATCAGTCCCTTACCGCCACGGGATTGACCGCGATACTCGTCAAGATCGGTCCGCTTGCCAAACCCGTTCTCGGTCAGCGTAAAGATGGTAGAACCGGTTGCGGTTGGGTCAACCACCTCCATACCGATGACTTCGTCCCGCGCCTCAAGGTTCATACCCCGTACACCACGGGTAACCCTACCCATCGGGCGGGCATCAGCCTCAGGGAAGCGGATCGCCTTGCCATGGCGTGAGGCCAGGAAAACATCCTTCTGGCCATCTGTCAGGGCAACGGAAATCAGCTTGTCCCCTTCATCCAGATTAACCGCATTGATACCGGTGGTGCGGATATTCAGATACTCAACCAGCGGGGTCTTCTTGACCACGCCATTGCGGGTTGCCATCAGCAGGTACAGGTCTTCACGGTTCAGGTCTTTCACCGGCAGGATAGCGGTAATCTTCTCACCTTCCTGCACATTGACCAGGTTCACCACCGCCTTGCCCTTGGTGGTACGGCTGCCTTCCGGGATCTCATAAACCTTGATCCGGTAGACCCGGCCCATGTCAGAGAAGAACAGCAGGAAGTCTTTGGTGGAGGCGATGAAGAGCTGCTCCACAAAATCCTCTTCACGGGTCTTCATACCGGTCTTGCCCTTGCCGCCACGGCGCTGGGCCCGGTACAGATCAACCGCGCTGCGCTTGATGTAGCCGGTATGGGAAACCGTTACCACCATTTCTGCATCTTCAATGGTGTCTTCCAGAGAAATGTCGGCAGTCTGATGTACGATATCGGTGCGGCGTTTGTCGCCAAAACGCTCCTTGATCTCGGTCAGTTCACCCACAATAATCTTCATGATCTCGGCATCTGACCCCAGAATTTCCTTCAGGCGGGCGATCACGCGCATGATTTCTTCATACTCTGAGATGATCTTATCCCGCTCCAGACCGGTCAGGCGCTGCAGACGCATCTCCAGAATGGCCTGGGCCTGAATTTCTGAAAGCTGTACCGCCTTCTCATACCCGGCAGGGCGGGGCAGGTTCAGACGCTGCAGATAGTCTGGATCAGCAAAACGACCTTCGATCAGGCCCAGCTTTGCCTCTGGCGGGGTCTTGGATTCACGGATCAGTTCAATCACCGCATCCAGCCAGTCCAACGCTATCTTGAGACCTTCCAGGATATGGGCCCTCGCCTCGGCCTTTTTCAGTTCAAACAGGGTCCGCTTGGTAACCATCTCACGACGGTGCTCGATGAAATAGTGCATCATCTCGGACAGGGACATCAGCTTGGGACGATTGTGGACAATGGCCAGCATGTTGATGCCGAAGGAGGTCTGCATCTGGGTGTGCTTGTAAAGCTGGTTCAGCAGCACCTCGGCATTTTCATCCTTTTTAAGATCCACCACAATCCGCATACCATCACGGTCAGACTCATCCCGCAGATCCGAGATCCCCTCGATCTTCTTTTCCTTGACCAACTCAGCAATACTGGTGATCAGACGGGCCTTGTTGACCTGATACGGAATCTCGGTCACCACGATGGACTGACGATCATTCTTTTTGCTGTTCTCAACATGGGCCTTGGCCCGGACCTGAATCACCCCGCGGCCGGTGGCATACCCGTCAATGATCCCCTGACGGCCATAGATGGTGCCGCCGGTGGGAAAATCCGGACCCGGCACGATCTCAAGCAGTTCTTCATAGGTGAGATCCGGATTATGAATCAGGGTGATAATGGCATCAATCACCTCACCCAGGTTGTGGGGCGGGATGTTGGTGGCCATACCAACCGCAATACCGGAAGAGCCGTTAACCAGCAGGTTGGGGAACTTTGCTGGCAGCACTGACGGTTCAGAGAGTGACTCATCATAGTTGGGGGTAAAGGGGACGGTCTCTTTTTCCAGATCTGCCAGCAGTTCATGGGTGAGCTGCTTCATCCTGATCTCGGTATACCGCATGGCTGCCGGGTTATCACCGTCCACCGAACCAAAGTTACCCTGTCCATCCACCAGCATATACCGCAGCGAGAAGTTCTGCGCCATCCGCACAATGGTGTCATAGACGGCAGTATCGCCGTGGGGGTGATACTTACCTATCACGTCACCGACTACCCTGGCTGATTTCTTGTACGGCTTGTTGTAGTCGTTGCCCATGTCGTGCATGGCGTACAGACAGCGGCGGTGTACCGGCTTAAGACCATCCCGTACATCCGGCAGAGCCCGGCCAACAATGACCGACATGGCATAATCCATGTAGGAGCGCTTCATCTCATCTTCAATATTGACTGCAACCTTCTGCGTTACCTGTTCCTGCATGGGAGTTCCTTCACTGCGTAGAATCTAAAGCTATAAAAGCGGAAATTTATACCACATTCTCTGCCACTTGTACACCGTGCCGTGCAAGAGATCAGAGAGAAGCCACCCGCTGCAGGAACTCGTCAACGAACAGATCCAGATACTCCCGGCTGATGGCGCTGGAATGGGGAGTAATCAGCAGATTGGGTTGCTCCCACAGTAGAGACGATGCTGGCAACGGTTCTTCGGCAAACACATCCAGCCCGGCACCTGCCAGTGGCCCCTGTTGCAGGGCATGCAGCAAGTCTGCCTCACAATAACAGTTCCCCCGCCCCAGGTTGTACAGGTAGCTGCCCGGCTTCATGGCCCTGAAATGCTCAGCCGTGATGATTCCCTCGGTCTCCGGCCCACCCGGCAGCAGCAGCACGATATGATCTGCCTGGGACAGTTCTTCCGCTAGCTGGTCAAAGGTGATCATCCGGTCAATACAGGGCGGCGGTGTGGCCATGACGGTCCGTCTGACCCCCACCACCTGCATGCCGAACGCCTTGAGCAGCTCAGCACAGGAGACGCCCAGGCTGCCGCAGCCGATAATCAGCACCCGCCTGCCAAACAGGGCCTGATTAGGGCTATAGCTGTTGCGGCCCCAGAGCTTCTGCTGCTGATCTTGCGCTGACCGCCCCAGACTGCGACTGAACCAGAGCATCATCGACAGCAGACTCTCCCCCATGATCCGGCCATGAAAGCTGCCGTAGAACGTGCGAACCTGCCCTGAGGGATCAGGCTCCATCCAGTCTTTGCCCGCTGCCGGGGTGAACAGCGCCTTCAGATTTGGGGCCTGCTGGTACCAGGCAGCCTTAAAGTTCCAGACCAGACCGTATTCAGCACGGGGCAGCAGCTCCAGAAACCGGTCTTTCCCGGTGGCCAGCAGAATCTCCGTTTCCGGCAGTGCCTGCCTGATCCGCTCAATCTGGGCCGGTGTGGCGCTAAAGGCATCAATCGGGTTTTTCAGGTTGATCAACAGATTGGGTAGCTTCATGGTTTCCTTCTATCTATCGGGATTCTTCAAGATATTGCTGCACTGCCTGACGTAACGACGGAAAGCCGATCTGCTCCAGGTCTATCCGGTGGCGATCCAGCCAGACCAGCTCAGCCAGATCATCGGCTGCCTGCAGTTGCGGCAGTTGATCAAGCTGCACCAGAAAGATCAGATCAAGGGTGTCATAGGTGATCCCCTTATACGGATAGCGGTTGGGAAAGGAGTACAGGTAGCTGGCCGAGCTGACCACCAGCCCGGTTTCCTCCTGCAGCTCCCGCAGCACGGCCTGTTCTGCGGTTTCGCCCTGATCCACAAACCCGCCAGGCAGATCCAGCATCCCGCGCTGGGGCTCATGCTTGCGCACGCCAAACAGCAGCCTGCCCTGGTATTCGACAATCACCCCCACCGCAGCAGCAATATTCAGAAACAGTACAAACCCGCAGCCGGGGCAACTGAGCTGCTTGGCTGACGGCCATGCCAATGCCCTGGCACCACATTGGGGGCAATGAGTGATTAGTGATGCTTCTGCTACTTTCATGCGGTCAACTCCTCACCTGAGGTAGTGGCAGGTATAAACGCGGTATGTTCCAACTGCTCAAGCATACATCACTCGTATCAGCACCACTGCAACGACTCGCTGCAGGAGAAACTACCTCTCATTTTTGAGCACAGCAACAAAAATACCTAACCTTGAGCGGCTGGATGCGGTATCGTCGATCCCCATGCTGTCTGCCACACAGGCAGGAGAAAGGGAGTACCGTGAAGGACGGATCGCAACACCAGTTTTCTCCCTACGAAAAGTTTGTCATCGCCATGCTGGGACTGCTGCAGTTTACGGTGGTGCTGGACTTTATGGTGCTGTCACCACTGGGGGCGATTCTGATGCCGGGACTGAGTATCTCCACCTCCCAGTTTAGCCTGGTTGTCTCAGCCTATGCCTTCAGTGCCGGTGCTGCGGGCCTGTGTGCAGCAGGTTTTGCCGACCGGTTTGACCGTAAGAAGATGCTGCTGTTCTTCTATACCGGCTTTATCTGCGGCACCATATTTTGCGGGATCGCCAACAGCTACAACACCTTGCTCTGGGCGCGGATCATTACCGGCATCTTTGGCGGTGTGATTGGCTCCATATCGTTTGCCATTATTACTGATATCTTTGCCATGGAGGTGCGCGGCCGGGTGATGGGGGTGGTGCAGATGGCCTTTGCCGCCAGCCAGGTACTGGGAATTCCGGTGGGTCTATATCTGGCAACCCATTTTGACTGGCATGCGCCATTTCTGTTGATTGCATCGTTAGGTGCGCTTTTTGGAGTGGTCATTGCGCTTAAATTGCAGCCGGTGACAGAACACCTTAAAATTCAGCATGACACAAACGCCCTGCATCATCTCTGGCAGACCGCAACCAACAGGCTCTATATACGTGGTTTTGGTGCAACCGTGCTGCTGGCCACCGGCGGCTTCATGCTGATGCCGTTCAGCACCGCCTTTCTGGTCAACAATGTGCTGGTTCCTGAGGCCAGGCTCCCCGAGCTATTCTTTGTTACCGGCTGTTTCTCAATGGTGATGGGCCCGATTCTGGGCAAACTGGCTGATGCCTATGGCAAGTACCGGCTGTTTGTTCTGGGCAGTCTGCTTTCCATGCTGATGGTGGTGATCTACACCCACTTAGGGCCAAGCCCTATCTGGCTGGTGATCCTGATCAACATCCTGCTCTACACCGGCATCTCCTGCCGTATGATCACCTCATCTGCCCTGATCTCCGGTATGCCGGAGGCTTCGGATCGCGGGGCCTACATGGGGATTAACTCGTCCATCCAGCAGGTATCCGGGGGAATAGCTTCAGGCCTGTCCGGTCTGATTGTCCAGCAGGCCACCAAGAATGCACCGCTGCAGCAGTACGATATGGTGGGCTTTATCACCGTTGGCACCATGCTGATTACCCTGGGCATGATGCTGTATATCAGCCGTCAAGTTTCCCGAAAACTGCACCTGGCTCAGGTCTGAACAGCGAAGCTTTTATGGCGCGTTCCAGCAGATGAAAAAGTAATTATATCGGAAGGTTTGATCATGGCCCGCTACGCTCCTGTTGGCTGATAGTGTTAACCAATACTGGTCATCCTGAACACGGTCTTGTTGGCAATCCAGTCTGAAACCGTAGCTGCATACCGGGTGAAGTGGGGTGACTGCAGGTGGCTCTGCAGGGATTCCATATCCTGCCAGGTCTCAAAGAACAGAAACAGATCCGGATTGTCACAATCCTGATGCAGACGGTACTCGATGCATCCCGCTTCCTGACGGGTCGGGGGGATCATGTTCAGCAGTTCCGCCTTAACCGCCTCACGATGTTCAGACTTGGCCATTACCTGGGCAACGATAGTTACCGGCATATTTTCACCTCATTTTCCACAATCTTATTGGGCGTCTGCGTTACAGAGCATCTGCGCAACATCCGCCAGTGTGTCTCCACGACTGTGCAGGTCTGCCTGGTGTTGTATGGGGTGCCCTTCAGCCCAGTATTTCTGCAAGGTCGGCAGCAATGCTGGCCGGGGTATCGGTTGGCGCATAACGCTTGAGCACCGTACCATCCCGACTGACAAGGAATTTTGTGAAGTTCCATTTGATCGCTTCTGTACCGAGCAGCCCTTTTTTGGCCGACTTAAGATATCGATACAGCGGATGGGCGTTGCTGCCGTTGACCTCAATCTTGGAAAACATCGGAAATGTGACATTATAGGTAAGCGAGCAGAAATTTTTAATCTCCTCCTCATCACCCGGTTCCTGATGACCAAACTGGTCACAGGGAAAACCAAGCACCACAAACCCTTTATCCCGATAGGTATCGTAGAGCACCTGTAGCCCTGCATATTGGGAGGTAAAACCGCACCGGCTGGCAACATTGACAATCAGCAGCGTCTTACCACGATAGCTGTCCATACTCTGTACAACACCGTCGATGCCGGTCACCTCAACTGTGTAGATATCCATAATGGACTCCTGTTTGCAATTAAGAATGGCGTTGTGGTTTATACATCACAGTCTTTTTAGTAGTCAAACCAGTAACGTCCAATATACACAAAAGGCACCCAATCGTCATGACCGGGTGCCTTTTAGTCCAGCAGATTCTGTATAATTACTCAGATTTAAACATCAAGATTAACCACATTTAGAGCATTCAATTCAATAAATTCTCTGCGCGGCTCGACCTGATCGCCCATCAAGACCGTAAAGATCTGATCTGCCTCAACTACGTCCTCAATCTTGACCTGCAACAGGATCCGATTCTCCGGGTTCATGGTGGTTTCCCAGAGCTGCTCCGGGTTCATCTCGCCCAGACCTTTGTAACGTTGGATAGCCAGACCTTTTTTGGCGTATTCAAGGAAGTAGGCCAGCAGTTCTTCATGACGACTGGTCTCCAGAAGTACTTTGCCGCTTTCTTCCAGACGGGCCAGTCCACCTGCCATCAGCTCTGCAACCTTGCGGTTTGACTCCACCAGCAGTTCATATTCGTGGCTGGCAAGTACCCCAAGCGTCTGATTATCAATCACGGAACGCAGATTGCCGATCCTGAAGGTCACCCGATCTTCATCTACCTGATAATCACAATCATCCTTCAACCCCTGCATGATGCTCAGGTATGACTCAAGTCCGGTAACTTCTTCAATACCCGGCTGCACACCAGCCCTGAGCATAAGGTCAAGCAGCTCACCCAGAATCCCCTTTTTAATGACTTTTTCAAACAGGGCACGCCACTCGATCAGTTGGCGTACCACTGGAATAATCTGCTTGCCGATGTAGGAACGATCCCCTTTTTCCATGCTCAGGATCAGTTCCTCAGCCCCTTCCTCCAGCAGGAAGGTCTGTAGGGCTGCTTCGTTACGCAGGTACAGCTCTTTCTTGCCCCGCTTGACCTTGTAGAGCGGTGGCTGGGCAATGTAGAGGTGGCCGCGCTCAATCAGTTCCTGCATGTTGCGGTAGAAGAAGGTCAACAACAGGGTCAGGATGTGTGAACCGTCCACGTCGGCGTCAGTCATGACAATGATGCGGCCATAACGGAGCTTGGCAATGTCAAAATCATCCTTGCCGATACCGGTACCCATGGCGGTGATCAGGGTGCGGATCTCCTGGGAAGAGAGCATCTTGTCAAAACGGGCCTTTTCAACGTTGAGAATCTTGCCCTTCAACGGCAGGATCGCCTGGAAGCGACGGTCACGCCCCTGTTTTGCAGAACCGCCTGCAGAGTCACCCTCGACCAGGTACAGTTCGCACAGAGCCGGATCTTTTTCCTGACAGTCAGCCAGTTTACCCGGCAGTCCACCCAGATCAAGGGCTCCTTTACGGCGGGTCAGGTCACGGGCCTTACGGGCAGCCTCACGGGCACGGGCAGCTTCAATGGACTTTTCTAAAATCCGCTTGGCCACCTGGGGGTTTTCCTCCAGATAGACCGCCAATTTCTCGTTCAACAGCGATTCAACATACCCTTTAACTTCCGAGTTACCCAGCTTGGTCTTGGTCTGACCTTCAAACTGCGGTTGGGGGATCTTGACCGAGATAACACAGGTCATCCCTTCCCGCAGGTCATCGCCTGATATGGCTACCTTGGCATTTTTGGTCAGGTTGTTGCCTGCTGCATAGGTGTTCATGGTCCGGGTCAGGGCTGCCTTGAAACCAGCCAGGTGGGTGCCGCCCTCATGGGTGTTGATGTTGTTGGCAAAGCTGAAGATCTTTTCATCATAGGTGTCGTTGTACTGTATGGAGACTTCCATCTCCACACCGCCTTTTTCCCCTTTGAAATAGATCGGCTTCTGGTGCAGCGGTGTCTTGGCCCGGTTCAGGTATTCCACAAAAGAGTTGATCCCGCCTTCATAGAAAAAATCATGGGATTTACCGTCAGCCCGTTCGTCATTGATCTTGATCCGTACCCCGGCATTCAGGAATGCCAGCTCACGCAACCGCTGGGAGAGGATATCAAAGGAGTATTCCGTGGTTTCAAAGATCTCTTCATCAGGCATAAAGGTGACTTTGGTTCCACGCCGCCGTGTGTTGCCGGTTACCTCCAGCGGTGCTTGCGGTTCACCACGGTGATAGGTCTGACGCCAGATCTTGCCATCCCGTCTGATCTCAAGATCAAGCCACTTGGAAAGGGCGTTGACCACCGAGACACCAACCCCGTGCAGACCGCCTGAGACCTTGTAGGAATCGTTATCAAACTTACCACCGGCGTGCAGAACCGTGAGGACAACCTCTGCAGCTGATCGTCCTTCGGTGGGGTGCATGTCAGTGGGGATACCACGACCGTTATCCACAACGGTGATTGAACCATCTGTGTTGATGGTTACCGTGACTTCATTGCAATGGCCGGCCAGTGCTTCGTCAATTGAGTTATCAACGATTTCGTACACCAGATGGTGCAAACCAGCACTGGCAGTAGAACCGATATACATGGCCGGGCGTTTCCGCACTGCTGAAAGCCCTTCAAGTACCTTGATGCTGCCGGCGCCGTATTCGTTTGATGCTGCTGTTCCGTTCTGTTCAAGCTCGCTCATGGTGTTCCATTTCCTTCGTACGTCAGTCTGCCTTCTTCAACCCGGAATAGCTTGCTGTCTTGCTGCAGCACCGGAAGAAAAGGAGTTACGTCGGTTGTTGTAATCAGCACCTGGACCTCCCGCTGCCGTACATAGCTCAGCAGGTTCTTCATCCGCTCCCGGTCCAGTTCAGAAGCGATATCATCAAGTAACAACACCGGCATCTCACCAAAGGTTTCCTGAAGATGGTCAAGTTCTGCCATTTTCAGTGCCAGCACAAAGCTGCGTTGCTGCCCCTGGGAACCAAAGCCTTTCAGGGGCCGTCCTCCAATCAAAAAAGTCAGGTCATCCCGATGTGGACCACGACCGGTGGTTTTGTAACGCAGATCCTGTTCTCGCTGATTATTCAGCACTGTCTGCAATGCTTCTGCTCTGTTATCTTCCGCTGTGCAGGGCACATCAGGCTGGTAGACAAGCGTTACTTTTTCCAGTTCTCCGGCTATCTGCTGATATTTTTGCTGGAATAGGTGATTAAGTCGCTCAGCGTAGCGTTGCCGATGGTCCATCAACCTGCTGCCAGCTTCTGCCAGCTGTTCAGTCCAAAGATCCAGCCCTTCCTGTTGATTGGTCTTAAGCAGGGCATTGCGTTGCTTGAGAATCCGGTAATAGCTGTGATAATCCTGCAAAAAACCTGCATCACTGGCATACAGTGATCGATCAAGATAACGCCGCCTGGTTTCTGGCCCCAGCTTGACCATGGCAGTATCATCAGGTGAAAATATAACTACTGCCAGCTTCCCATGCAGATCAGCTGCGCGCTGTATTGCCTTGCCATCAACGGTTACCCGGCGGCTGTTTTGCTCCAGCCGAAGAAAAATATCACTTTCAACACCTGCTGAAAGTACTGACCCGCGAACAGCTGCTGTTCTACTGCCATGGCAGATGAGATCCGGCACCTTTGCTGAACGAAACGGCCGTGCATTTCCAAGCAGGTACACTGATTCCAAAAAATTGGTTTTGCCCTGACCATTGCAGCCATACAAGACCGTCAGGTGCCGTGATGGCTGGATACAGGCTGTTTGTATATTGCGGTACTGCTCAAGGCATACCTGTTTTACAAACACGTCTGAACTAGAGCCTCATTGGCATGATAACCGCTAGAAGTTCATCATCTGAATCAGGGGTTACAATCGAAGGTGACAGTTCATTTTTAAATTTCATCAACACATATTGACTTTCAGATACCATCAGCACATCAAGCAGATAACGTGCATTAAAACGGACCGAGAACGGACTGCCATCATACTGCACATCCAGTTCTTCCATGGCATCACCAAGCTCAGGGTTACTTGATGATATCTTGACTCCATTTCCTTCTATCTCCAGCATAATCCCCTTGAATTTTTCACTGGACAGGATCGCCATCCGCCGTACAGCGTGGATCAGCTCTTCCCTGGGTGCCTTTACAATCTGGTCATTTGCAGCAGGGATGACCCGCGTGTAGTCAGGAAATTCTCCATCTACCAGCCGCATAACCAGTGTGGTGTCACCTTTTTTAAGTACTGCACTGCTATCAACAAAACCGAATTGCAGCAGCCCATCACCTTCATCAGTGATTTTCTTAATCTCGTAAATACCCTTCTTGGGAAGGATAACACCTTTTAATAATTCGGGATTAGCTGTTCCGCTAAAGGCACCTGATGCAATTGACAAGCGGTGTCCGTCGGTTGCAACCATCTTTAAAACCTGCCCATTTTCAGTCTGTTCAACCCTGGTAAAGATGCCATTCAGGTTGTATTTTGTTTCATCATTACAGATAGCATAGGACGTTTTTTCAATCATTTTTCTTAGTAATGACGCTTCAAGTTCAAGCAGTTGTGCGTCCTTTACCGACGCTACCGTAGGAAATTCATCAGACGGTAATCCAACAATATTAAATCTGACCTTACCGCAGGTAATTTCTACCCAGTCGTTTTCTTTTGAAATAAAGGTAATTTCCTGATTTGGCAGCTCTTTTACTATTTCATACAGCTTTTTTGCACCAACAGTAATTCGTCCATCTGTTTCCACTTTAGCGGGATAGCTACCCTTGAGACCTACCTCCAGGTCAGTGGCAAGTATCTCAAGTGAGTCCCCTTGAGCTTCAATTAAAATATTGGAGAGAATCGGCATTGAGGTCCGTTTTTCGACAATACCCTGCACTTTTTGCAACGCCTTTAAAAAGGTGTCTCTGTCGATTTTGAAGTTCATGTCAGACTCCTTGTTTTGTATTTCAATAGATTATTATTTAAATATTTAAAGTCTTTATATTTATTATTAGTCCTGTGGAAAGCGTGTATAACTTTTAACATACTTAAATAACTAATTTAATCGTTGCTCTTTGCTGTTGATTACAGACCCCACTTTAGGTCACTTATGCACAGTCATGATTCTTCCCACAGCTATCAACAGTTGTATACACAGGTATTGGTAATAACTTTTAATGCAGTATAACTTCTTTTAATTCATTCATTGTTTTTAAGAGGTTAGGATCATCAGCCAGTAATTTTTCGATTTTTTTGGTAGCGTGAATAACGGTTGAGTGATCTTTTCCACCGAATCTGGCACCTATATCTGGATAGGATGCTGTCGTCATATCGCGGCAGAGCCAGATTGCTATCTGGCGGGCCTGGACAAAGGCCTTCAGACGTTTTTCTGATTTGAGGTCAGCTACTTTAAGTCCAAAATGGTCTGCAACGGTTTTCTGGATCAGTTCAACCGTGATCTCTTTTCGTTTATCAACCAGAATATCTTTAAGGTTGTTTTTTGCCATGGTCAGCGTGATTGGAATATGTTGCAGACTGCTGTAAGCACCCAATCGTATCAACATACCTTCAAGCTCTCTGATATTGCGGGTGTCACTTGATGCGAGAAAATAAGCAACCTCATCAGGTAGCTGTATTTTGTTGCTATCAGCCTTTTTCTTGAGAATTGCTATTTTGGTTTCTAAGTCAGGCGCTTGAATATCTGCTATAAGTCCCCATTCAAATCGTGAACGTAACCTGTCTTCCAGGTCTATTTCACGGGGAAATTTATCGGATGTAATGATGATTTGTTTGCCTGCCTCGTAAAGAGCGTTAAAGGTATGAAAAAACTCGACCTGCGTACGTTCCTTTCTGGCAATAAACTGGATATCATCAATAAGTAGTACATCTATTGAACGGAACCGTTCTCTGAATTCATCCATTTTGTTGAGTTTTATGCAATTTACCATGTCATGCATAAATTTTTCAGCTGAGCAGTAGCATACTCTGGTGTTGTCGTTATTACTTAAAATTTTGTGACCGACTGCATTGAGCAGGTGGCTTTTACCAAGACCGACACCCCCATAAATAAAGAGCGGATTATAGGTTATTGCCGGGTTATTAGCTACTGCCATGGCTGCAGCATGCGCGAACTGGTTTCCAACCCCACTAACAAACTGGTCAAAGGTATAGCGAGGGTTTAGGGATGGTGTTTCTTTAAGTTGCGGTGCTTCTTTAGGGTGATTATTAACGGTCTGTTTAGTCGTAAGTTCCTCAGGTAGTTCTGCAGGCGGTAGTTCAGATTCTTTTTCCTGAACAATGAAGCTTACCAGCATATTTTTATCTGCCGTAACAGATAGGGCACTATTGATCAGGTCAACATAATTGTCATCCAGCCATTCTTTAAAAAACAGATTTGGAACACTGAGATAGATAGATTGATTATCAGCGTGACTGAATTGTATTGGCTGAATCCAGTTGGCGTAATTTTGAGGTGATATAACTTTTTCAAGATTAGTTGCGGTCTGATTCCAGATTGTATGCATGGTAGTCTGTTTTGAAGATGGCATATTGACCTGGTTCCAATCTGATTCCGGGTAGTGCTGTCTGTAGTAAAGCAGCTATAGGCAAAGCAGTATAAGCTGGCTCGTTTTGAAAATACGGTTATAAACATAGTTATCAACATCTGTTGATAACTATGAAAAGCTGCAAATTAAGCTAGTTATATAGATTTGCGCACAGCTTTACCTGATTTTGGGCTTGAAACCTTAACAGAGCCTTCACTATTTTTCAACGCCAAAACAGATTTACCTAAAAACAAAAAGCCTTGACAAATACAGGTTTATTTGATTATAAGTTCCGTTCCTGTGCGCAGGAAAAAGTGGTGCTTTTTGTTTTGCCACATAAAATACAAGTATTTGGAGCAGCGCTGTGAAAAGAACATTTCAACCCAGTAATACATCCCGTAAGCGTACTCACGGTTTTCTGGTACGTATGGCAAGCAAAAACGGTCGTCTGGTTATTAAGCGTCGTCGTGCTAAGGGCCGTAAACGTCTTTCGGTTCAGGTCGCAAGCAAATAGTTTTTTCTGTACCTGTAGTATCGGTGCGTGGCGACAGCTTTCCTAAGCAGTACCGCCTGCTGAGCCGTCCAGAGTACCTAAGACTGTCCGACAGCAAGACTGTAGTCTCCGGACGGTCTTTTCTCGTTGTTTGGAGAGAAAACGGGTATGAGTATCCTCGGCTGGGGATTACAGCCAGTCGAAAATCAGGTAATGCTGTAGTAAGAAACCGTCTTAAGCGTCAGATTAGAGAGTTCTTTCGTCATCATTGTTCACTGTTGCCCGGCGTGGATCTGAATGTAATTGTTCGACGTCAGGCTGCTGAAAATAGCGTCGCGGTTCTTAGCAGTGAGCTGCAGCGAGCCTTTCAGCAGATCGGTTCACGTACATGCTGTCACGCATCCTTATAACAGCTATCCGGGCATATCAGTTGTGTATTTCCCCCCTGCTTCCAGGTTCCTGTCGTTTTTACCCAACGTGTTCTGATTATTCACTGCAGTCTATACGCCGTTACGGCCCCTATAAAGGTATGCTGTTGACAGTTTCCCGTCTGCTGAGATGTCATCCCTGGCATCCAGGCGGATACGATCCTGTCTCCTAGTGACCACGGAGTGTTTTCATGGAAAAAAGGACTATACTCGCAGTAGTACTTTCCATTGGTGTTTTCTACCTGTTTTCGTTTTTTTATGGTCCAGAAAAAAAAGCAGTGACTCCTGCTGCATCTGTTCCAGTTAAAACCGAGAATGTCGGAGCTGCTACTGCCGTAAGTGTTCAAACTGCGGCTGCTACCCCGATGGCGGCGCCGAAGACCGTTTCTTCGGCTGATGTGACGGTAGAGACAGAGCGTTATACTGCTGTGTTCGGTGCTGCCGGAGCTTCCTTGAAGAGTCTGACGTTGAAAGGTTTCCGTGAGACCAACAAGCCAGGTGCCGTGCAGGTAAAACTGCTTGCCAATGCTGATCCCGCCTTGCCTTCCTTTTCAACCCGTGGAGTTGGATTTGCGCTTTCAGCTCAAGCGGCTTACAGCTCTAACGCAAGCGCATTAAAGGTCTTGGCTGGCGAAAAGAAGCAACTTGTTTTCACCTACGTTGATGCTCAAGGCTTTGTTGTCCGCAAGACCTATAGTTTTGATGGCAATGGCTACGGTATTGCTTTGGAGACACAGCTTGTCAATAACTCCGCAGCTGCCATTACCGGTTCTTTTCAGTATCTGATTACTTCTCCGTTTGAACCGCCTCAAAAAGATGGTCGTTATGAAACCTATGGTTCCTCCCTTTATGCAGATGGTTCTCTGCATACCGATGCGCCCAAGAACGTTGCTTCCGCCACCAAGAAGTACGATAAGGGCGTAACGTGGGCTGCCATTAATGATAAATATTTTTTGAGTGCCTTGCTTTCCGTTAATAACAGTATCGCTTCAGTTGAGTTGAAGAAGGGTGCCACCGGTTTTATTGAATCTGCCATAACAACACCGGCTTTTTCTGTTGCTCCAGGGCAGGCTGTCACGGTTGGGCATAAACTGTTTGTTGGCCCTAAAGAGATCGATATCCTCAAGGCTCAGGGCAGCTCGCTTGAGCAGTCACTTGACTTGGGTTGGTTTTCTGCACTTGCCAAGCCAATGTTGTATTCACTTAAATTCTTTTACCGCTACGTTGGTAACTACGGTATCGCAATCATTATTATTACTGTCATTCTCAAGATCTTTTTCTTTCCCTTAACCCATAAGAGCTACAAGTCAATGAAGGAGATGGGTAAGTTGCAGCCTAAGATGGCCGCTTTGAAGGAAAAGCATAAAAATGACAAGGATGCCATGAATCGGGCTGTCATGGAGTTATATCGTGACCATAAAGTAAACCCGCTTGGTGGATGTCTTCCAATGGTAGTTCAGATTCCGGTCTTTTTTGCTCTTTACAAGGCGTTGATGTTCTCTATTGAGCTTCGTCATGCCCCGTTCATGTTCTGGATCACTGACCTGTCTGACAAAGACCCCTATTACGTGACCCCGGTCATTATGGGTGTCACCATGTTTGTTCAGCAGAAGATGACCCCTTCCAACATGGATGAAATGCAGCAGAAAATCATGCTGGGCCTGCCGGTCATCTTTACCTTTATGTTTCTCAGCTTTCCTTCTGGTCTGGTTCTGTACTGGTTGATAAACAACATACTGACCATTGGTCAGCAGGCATATATCAACAAGCTCGTTAAAGACTGATCCGGTGCGCCATGTATATTCGTGATACTATTGCTGCCATAGCAACCCCACTTGGTTCAGGTGGGGTAGGCATAATCCGGGTCAGTGGCCCTGCAGCCGAACAGATTGCTAAAAAGGTTTTTACAGGTACAGGCACAAAGAACGGCGGTGGCTTTGAAAGCCACCGCTTTTTCTATGGCCGCCTGATTAATCCGGTTGATGGTGCTTTAATTGACGAAGGCATGGCTGTGTTGATGCGGAATCCCCGCTCATATACCCGTGAGGATGTGCTTGAGCTGCACTGTCATGGTGGTTACTATCTGGTTCGCACGGTGCTTCAGGCCTGTATTTCTGCAGGTGCCAGATTAGCTGAGCCGGGTGAATTTACCCGGCGTGCCTTCCTTAATGGGCGGATAGATTTGGCTCAGGCAGAGTCTGTGATGGACCTGATTGCCAGTCGTACAGAACGTTCTTTAAGTCTGGCTCAGTCGCAACGTGAAGGTCATCTGTCCCGTTCGCTGGCAGCTTTGAAGGCGCCGCTTGTTGATGCGTTAGCTTTAGTAGAGGCTCACATCGACTTTCCTGAGGATGAGGTTGATCCTGCTGTGTTCGCGGTCATTCAAACGAGAATAACATCGGTTTCTGCCGGAATCAGCCGACTGCTCGCGACCTTTGCAACCGGAAAGGTGCTGCGTGATGGCGTTTCGGTCCTCCTACTGGGGCTTCCCAATGCCGGTAAATCCAGCTTATTGAATGCCCTGTCAGGGACTGATCGTGCGATTGTCTCTGCATTGCCTGGCACTACCCGTGATTTGATTGAAGAGACGGTATCCCTGCAGGGGTTACCGGTCAAGATCATTGACGCCGCCGGTATTCGTGCCCATCATGCAGACTGCGTCGAGCAGGAAGGTGTTCGCAGGGCGCTGGATAAGGTGTCAGAGGCTGATCTGCTACTGTTACTTGTCGATGGCACTGTTTCGCTGAGCGATGAATTGACAGATCTTGTGGCGTCACTTGCCGCACTTCCGTTTCTGCTGGTGGTGACCAAGGCGGATCTTCCCCAGTTGTTTGATCCGTCAGATATTCGTGTTCCCGTGGGGATTTGTAACGTCTCTGCCAAGAGTAGGGTAGGCATTGATCAGCTTGCCACGCAGATCTATAACCATTTTGTGCAGTCTTCGGCTTTTTCATCCGATGACGGTGCGGTAATCTCTATTGTACGTCATAGAGATGTTCTTATACGTGCCCAACAATCCCTTAATGCTTTTGCAGACAATCTGTCACTTGGACTGCCTCCAGAGCTGTTGGCTTTGGATGTCAGAACTGCCCTTGATGCGTTAGGCGAGATTACTGGCGAGACCACTACCGACGACCTCCTTGATCTGATTTTTTCTTCATTTTGTATTGGCAAGTAATGATGTTTCACGTGGAACATGGTGGCCATGATGCATAGCTATGAAACCAAATACGATGTGATTGTGGTGGGTGCCGGTCATGCTGGTTGTGAAGCTGCATTGGCTGCTGCACGAATGGGCTGCCTGACTTTGCTGTTGAATATGAGTCTTGATGGTATGGCTGTGATGTCCTGTAATCCTTCGATCGGTGGGTTGGCTAAAGGTCATCTGGTGCGGGAGATTGATGCCCTTGGTGGCGAGATGGCAAAAAATATTGACGCCACCGGGATTCAGTTCCGGGTGCTTAATACCAGAAAAGGTCCTGCCGTTCGGGCGGGTCGGGCCCAGGCAGATAAGCAGCTTTATCGTTTGCGGATGAAGCGGGTGCTTGAGCAGCAGAGGAACCTGCATGTTAAGCAGGGTGAGGTCACGGCTCTGCATCTTGAAGGTGAGGAGCTGCGCGGTGTGGATACCCGTAGTGGCATCCGCTTTCTTGGAAAGATGGTTGTGCTGACGACTGGCACCTTCATGCGGGGGCTGATCCATATCGGCTTGATCAATTATTCCGGTGGCAGGGCAGGGGATCTTCCTTCGCTGGGGCTTTCGGATCAACTGAAGACGTTGGGGTTTGAGGTGGGGCGACTTAAAACCGGAACGCCCGCACGCCTGGATGGAAGAACCATTGATTTTGGTAAGCTTGAGGCTCAATACAGCGATGATCCGCCGGTGCCGTTTTCCTTCAGTACGGAGCGGATCACCATGCCTCAGGTGCCCTGCTATATCGCCTACACCAATCAGCGTACCCATGAGATTATCCGCAGCGGTTTGGATCGCTCGCCACTTTATGCTGGAATAATTGAAGGGATCGGCCCGCGCTATTGTCCCTCGATTGAAGATAAGGTGGTGCGTTTTCCTGATAAAGAACGGCACCAAACTTTTATCGAGCCGGAAGGGTTGGATACCGTGGAGTATTATCCCAGCGGCATGTCCACATCATTGCCGATTGATATCCAGATCGCGTTTTATCGCTCCATGGTTGGCCTTGAGCAGGTGGAGATCATGCGGCCGGCCTATGGCATTGAGTATGATTATGTGAATCCGGTGCAACTGCATGCCACTCTTGAAACCAAACTGATTAAAAATCTGTTCCATGCTGGGCAGATTAACGGCACTTCCGGGTATGAAGAGGCGGCTGCCCAGGGTATTCTGGCAGGCATTAATGCTGCTCTGAAGGTCAAGGACAGGGAGCCGGTTATGCTGGGCAGGCATGAGTCATACATCGGGGTCATGGTGGATGATCTTGTAACGCTGGGTACAAAAGAGCCGTACCGGATGTTTACCTCGCGGGCTGAATACCGGTTGCTGCTGCGTGAAGATAATGCTGATATAAGACTGCGGGAAATTGGACATTCTGTCGGTCTGGTTGACGAGGTAACCTATGCCGGTTTCTGTCGCAAGCGGGATCAAATTCGGGAGGAATTGGAGCGGGTCCGTGCCACACGACTAAGCCTGAGTCCCGAAGAAAAGAGCTGGTGTGAACGACATGGCTGTGCTGATCTGCAAAAAGGCGCCAGTTACGAACAACTGCTGCGCAGGCCAGAAATAGGCTATCAACAGCTGCAGGCAATTGATCATCAGGCTGGAGAACTGCCTGGTGCGGTGCGGGAGCAGGTAGAGATACAGGTGAAGTATCAAGGCTATATCGAGCGTCAGCTGGAGCAGATTGAGCGGATGCGGAAGCAGGAAGAGGCAAAAATACCGGCTGATCTGGATTATAGTGCGATTCCTGGCTTGACCTCGGAAGTACGTGAAAAACTGGAGCGGTTCAGGCCGGATACTCTGGGGCAGGCGGCCCGTATTCAGGGGATTACTCCTGCCGCAATTGCAATTGTTTCGGTGATGCTGAAAGGCAGAGGAGATCAGCAGGGTGAACCGTGAACTGCTGAACAAGGCTGCTGCGAAGCTGGATCTTGAGCTGACAGAGCAACAGTATGAGGCCTGTAGGTTGTTGTTGCAGGAGCTGCTGCGTTGGAACAAGAAGATCAATCTGACGGCTATCACCGGCAGGGATGAGATGACCATCAAGCACCTGATTGACTCATTGCATCTGGTGCCTCAGCTCAGATCTGATGACCGGATACTTGATATCGGTTCGGGAGCAGGTTTTCCTGCCCTTGTACTTGCCATTGCCAGGCCGGATTGTCTGATCACCTCAGTTGATGCAGTTGGGAAAAAGATCAGCTTTCAGAAACATATCTGCAGGCTGCTTAAACTGACAAATCTTGAGCCTCTGCATGGGCGGGTCGAGCTGCTGGCAACTGACCGTGCTGGAGAATTTAGTCTGGTGACGTCACGGGCCTTCAGTAGTCTGGCTCTTTTTGTCCAGTTGGCTGCGCCTCTGGTGTCAACTGCCGGAAGACTGATCTCGATGCGTGGCGCGGATGGTGAGAAAGAAGCTAAACAGCAGCAAGACCAAATTCAGTTAGCAGGATTTGCGCTCGAACCATCCATTGTCTACCGCTTGCCACACAAAATGGGTGAACGTAGTTTGGTAACCATGCGCAAAGGCTGATAAACACGGGGCTGGCGATGCTTGCCGCCAAAAATGGCCTACAGGGATGTTTTTTGGTGCGGTTGTTGTCATGCTATGGGTTTTTGATTGAAATTGCTTGGCACCTGAAATTGGCGCCTTTTTGCTTGTTTTGCTGTCAGAGAGTCAATTTGTTAACAGCCCCGGCATCTGCGGTTGCAGAGCAGGGCCAACTGCAGTAGAGTGACAGGCTTGGAACAGCTATGAAGATTAGAGTCTACTACGAAGATACCGATGCTGCCGGGGTGGTCTACCACTCCAATTACCTGAACTACATGGAACGGGCCAGAACCGAGTTCCTGCGTGAGCAGGGCTGCTCGGTTGCCCAACTGGCAGCCGATGGTGCAGTCTTTCCGGTGGTGCGGATGGCGATTGATTTCAAGGCCCCGGCGAAACATGATGAGCTGCTACAGGTAACAACCGTACCTGTACGGGTGGGGGGCTCTTCCTTTACCCTGCAGCAGCAGGTTTTGCGCGATGCTGATGGCCAGTTGCTGGTACAGGCGGAGGTTACGTTGGCTTGCGTAACACCAGGGCTGAAGGCAAAACGAATTCCTCCTGAGGTTAGAGAACTGTTGGCAAAGGGGCTGCAGGCATGACGGGGCAGCGACAGACGCCAGACCGTTCAGAAGCGCTTGAGCTGCTGTTGAATGGAGATCTGCTGCAGCTAGGACACTGGGCAGACAGCATCAGACACAGGTTGCACCCGGATAACCAGGTCACCTTTGTAGTGGATCGTAACGTCAACTATACCAATGTCTGTGAGTCGCGCTGCTCATTCTGCGCCTTTTACCGTGATGCTGATGCGTCAGATGCCTATCTGTTGGACCATGAAACCATTTATGCCAAGATAGCCGAGCTGGTAGAACATGGCGGTACGCAACTGCTGATGCAGGGCGGGTTACATCCAAGCCTGACCATTACCTACTTTGAAGAACTATTTAACGAGATTAGACAACGCTTTCCAACAGTACAAAATCATTCCCTTTCACCGGCTGAAATCTGCCATCTGGCAGACCGTGAGGGGATTAGTATACTGCAGGTGCTAACGCGGCTGCAGGCAGCAGGTCTGGCTTCAGTACCAGGGGGCGGTGCAGAGATCCTGGTGGATGAGGTTCGACAGGCCATCTCGCCTAAAAAGATCGGCTGGAGGCGCTGGGGCGAGGTAATGCAGGTGGCTTCGTCGCTGGGTATGACCACCACAGCAACCATGATGTTTGGCAGCACAGAGACGCCAGAACAGATTGTGGAGCATATCTTCAGGATACGGGAGATGCAGGCAGCCGGAGGATCATTTACCGCGTTCATACCATGGACGTATCAGCCTGGAAACACTGAGCTGGGCGGATCTACGGCTACTGGAGTGGAGTATCTCAAGGTGTTGGCTCTATCCAGGATTGTATTGGATAATATTCCGAATATTCAGGCCAGTTGGGTGACCCAAGGGGCAAAGCTGGCCCAGGTTGCATTGTTCTTTGGCGCCAATGATCTAGGTGGTACCATGCTGGAGGAGAATGTGGTGGCTGCTGCTGGCTGTTGTTTCAGGATGTCGCAACAGGAGATGATTGAATTGATACAGGGAGCTGGCTTTACCGCTGCCCAGCGTAGCACCGGTTATACCGTATTGAGGCAGTTCTGATGCCGGTACTGCGCTATACCGTGATAGAACAGAATCATCAGCTTGCGCAGCTCTGTACTGAGCTGGCCAAAGAGACTGAGCTGGCGCTGGATCTTGAAGCGGACTCAATGCATCACTACCGCGAAAAGGTCTGCCTGCTGCAGCTTTCAAACCGTAGCGGGAACTGGTTGATTGACCCCTTGCAGGTTACCGATCTTAAGCCACTGGGGGCACTACTGGCAAAGCCGGGGCTGCGTACCGTACTGCATGGTGGCGATTATGATATCCGTTCCCTGCATCGCGACTTTGGCATTGTCGTGCAGCAGATGTTTGATACCATGGTTGCCGCACAATTTACCGGTGCCACAGAGTTTGGGCTTGCCGCACTGCTGCGGGAACATTTCGGTATTGAGCTGGACAAGCGTTTTCAGAAGGCAGACTGGAGCAAGCGCCCATTAACCACAGAAATGGCTGACTATGCTGCCCATGACACGGCCCATCTACTGGAGCTGGCAGATCAACTGCAGGCACGGCTGGAACAGCTTGGTCGCAGGGCATGGGTGGCTGAAGAATGCGCACTGCTGATTGGCAACCGGGTAACTGAAAAGGGAAATGGGCCGCTGTTTTTAAATTGCAAAGGTGCCGGTAAGCTGAGGCCCCGTAATCTGGCAGTGCTGGAAGCATTGCTGCAGTTTAGGGACCAGCAGGCGCGGGAGGCTGACCGGCCTGCCTTCAAGGTTATGCCGGCAGAGGCATTGCTTAAAATCGCAGAACTGTTACCCACTTCAGTTCGTGATATGAACGGAATAGCCGGGCTGACGCCACGTCTTCTTGGGCGGTATGGCGAGCAGCTGCTGACAGCCGTCCGGCAGGGCCTTGGGGTGGCAGACGCAGAGTTGCCACGTTTTCCCCGAGGCAAAGGAGAGCCTAATCCCGGTATAAAGGCACGGATTGCACGGCTCAAGCAATGGCGAGAAGAGCTCAGCAGCCGAATGGAGTTAGCCTCGGGTTTACTGGCGCCTAACTGGTTATTGGAGCGGGTTGCAGAACAGCAGCCAACAACAGTTGAACAACTTGACACCATACCTGGTATTCGCCAGTGGCAGATAGGGGTGTGGGGGACAGAGATGGTTAAGATTTTGGCAAAGGAGATCCAAACAGCATGACAGCGCCATATGTCAGTATCGTCGTACCGGTGTACAACGAAGAAAAGTCGCTGCAGCCATTGATAGATCGGCTCTATCCGGTGGCACAGGCGCTGGGTCGGCCGTTTGAGATCATCTTTACCAATGATGGTTCCCGTGACCGCTCTCTGGAGATGTTGCAGGAGTATGTGCAGCGTTATCCCGGTGTGAAAGTGGTGGAATTTAACGGTAACTTTGGCCAGCATATGGCCATTTTAGCGGCTTTTGAGCGCTCTACGGGTGAAATTGTAATCACCCTTGATGCAGATCTGCAAAATCCGCCTGAAGAGATTCCCCGCATGATCGCAGCGATTGAGTCTGGCCATGATGTGGTCGGCACCATCCGTGAAAAACGTCAGGATACACTTTTTCGCAGGGTTGCGTCACGGATCGTCAATATCACCACCAACAAGATGACCGGGATGCAGATGAGCGACTACGGCTGCATGCTGCGGGGCTATCATCGCAACATTATCAACAACATCAACCAATGTAGCGAATCAACTACCTTTATCCCGGCCCTGGCTCAAACCTTTTCCTCCAATCCAACAGAGATCATGGTGGGCCATGCAGAGCGAACCCTGGGAGAGAGCAAGTACTCCTTTTACCGGCTGATCAGGCTCAACTTTGACCTGATGACCGGCTTTTCAGTGGTACCGCTGCAACTGTTTGCCCTGCTGGGGATCATCACCTCGTTTCTGTCAGTAGGCTTTGCCCTGTTTCTGTTCATCCGCCGTTTTATGATTGGGGCCGAGGTGGAAGGGGTCTTCACCCTGTTTGCCATCATGTTTTTCTTTATCGGCATCATCATCTTCGGGATCGGTATAGTGGGTGAATACGTGGGCAGGATCTATCAGGAAGTCCGCAAACGGCCACGCTTTGTCATCAGAAAGACCTATGGGTTCAATGAACCATGAAACTTGTCGTCTGTGCCTACCATAATGTCGGCTACCGCTGTATTCAGGAGTTATTGCGCCAAGGGGCCGAGATCAGCCTGATCTTTACCCATGAGGATTCACCTACGGAGCAGATCTGGTTCAGTTCAGTGCGTGAACTGGCAGAAATGAACAGGATTCCCTACCTGACCAGTTCCATTAATGAGCCGGAGAACATCCAGCGGGTACGCCAGATTGCACCGGATTTCCTGTTGTCGTTCTACTACCGCAACATGATCAAGCCAGAACTGCTTGAAATACCATCTAAAGGCGCTTTAAACCTGCATGGATCCTGGTTGCCCAAGTACCGTGGCAGGGTGCCGGTCAACTGGGCGGTGATCAACGGCGAGACCGAGACCGGCGCAACCTTGCATTACATGGTTGCCAAGCCGGATGCAGGTGATATTGTTGATCAGGAAAAAGTTGGCATTGCGTTCACCGACACGGCCCACGATGTCTTTGGCAAGGTAAACGAAGCAGCCGTAACGGTGCTACGCAGGGCTTGGCCAAGATTAGTGGACGGTAGTGCAGATCGCATCCCGATGGATCTTGCAGCAGGCAGTTACTTTTGTGGCCGTAAGCCGGAAGATGGCCGGATTGACTGGTCTAAAGATGCCGTTCAGATCTATAACCTGATCCGCGGGGTGACCCATCCTTATCCTGGCGCCTTCACCGAGTTGAACGGCAAAAAAATTGTCATCTGGTCTGCCTGGCCGGTAGAAGGTAGCGCTGAACCAGGGCAGGTGGCTTCACATAACCCGTTGTGTATCGGCACCGGTAATGGCCTGCTGGAACTACGTAGACTGCAGTTTGAGGGCGAGCAGGAATCTGAAGCAACAACATGTTCATTGAGCGAATCTGATCAATTCGTATAACAATCTAGGAGACACTGATGAAAGTATTGATACTTGGCGTGAACGGCTTTATCGGCAATGCATTGACCCATCGCATCCTGACCACCACTGATTGGGAGGTCTACGGTCTGGATATGGCCTGCGACAAGCTGGAGCGGTCGTTAGGACACGAGCGGTTCCACTTTCTGGAGGGTGATATCACCATCAACAAGGAGTGGATCGAGTACCATATCAAGAAGTGCGATGCAGTGCTGCCACTGGTGGCCATTGCCACGCCGGTCACCTATGTCAAGGATCCGCTGCGGGTCTTTGAACTGGATTTTGAGGAAAACCTCAAGATTATCCGCCTGTGCGTGAAACATAAGAAGCGGGTGATATTCCCCTCCACCTCCGAGGTTTACGGCATGAGCCCGGATGCTGAGTTTGATGAAGAAAATTCTCCACTGGTGCTGGGACCGATCGCCAAGGAGCGCTGGATCTACTCCTGCGCCAAGCAGATGCTGGATCGGGTGATCTATGCCTACGGCAACCACGAAAATTTCAAATTCACGCTGTTCCGTCCCTTTAACTGGATCGGCCCCAAACTGGACAGCATTCACACTGCCAAGGAAGGCAGCTCACGGGTGTTGACCCAATTCCTCTATAACATCCTGGCGGAAGAGCCGATTCTGTTGGTAGATGGCGGCAACCAGCGGCGCTCCTTCACCTTTATCGAAGACGGTATTGATGCCCTGATGAAGATCATTGAGAACAAGAACGGCTGTGCTGACGGCAAGATCTTCAACATCGGTAACCCCAACAACGACTTGTCGGTCAAAGAACTGGCCGAAAAACTGCGTGACATGGTGGCCACCTTCCCGCTCTACAAAGAAAAGGCTGATAAGTGCAAGATCGTGGAGACCTCCTCGGACAGCTTCTACGGCAAAGGCTACCAAGATATGCTGACCAGGGTGCCATCGGTGAAGCGGGCCAAGGAATGCCTGGGCTGGGAGCCAACCACCACCATTGACGATGCCCTGCGCAAGACCCTGGAGTTTTATCTGGTGGATGAGCGGGAGAAACTCTCCGAGTTTCTGTAGGGACAATTTATGAAGCTCGGTCTGCTCGGCGGCACCTTTAACCCGATCCATCTGGCCCACCTGCAGATAGCCGAAGAGGCACGCGAGGCTGCCGGTCTGGATCAGGTGCTGTTTATTCCGGCGGCGGACCCGCCTCACAAGCCGCTGGCCGGAGATGTTTCCTTTGAGCTGCGGGCAGCCATGGTGCAACTGGCCATTGCAGCTAATCCGGCCTTTAGGTTCAGTGATATTGAAGCGCGCCGGGCAGGAAAGTCCTACACGGTTGATACCTTGACCGCCCTCAGGATAGAGCGTCCGGCTGATGAACTGTATTTTATTATTGGCAGTGACTCATTTTTAGAGCTGGGACTATGGCATCGTTATGCAGCCATTTTCCCGCAGGCCTCGCTGATAGTGGTGGAGCGGCCTGAAAAAGAGATTATAGAGCCATTACAGCAGTTGCCAGAGGCAGTACGCGACCAGTTTGTGCACGAGAGCGGCAACCTGTTGCGACATAGCAGCGGCACCAGTATCTGTTTTGTGGTCGGAACCCGGCTGGATATCTCCTCCAGTCAGCTGCGCGAACGGATGGCACGACACCAATCGATCCGCTATCTTGTTCCGCCTGAAATAGCATCATTTATAACCCAGAAGGGATTGTATCAACCATGACTGAAAAAACTGCAGAAAAGCCAACCCTCAGCGCTCTTGAGCGGGCGATCCGCTGTGCTGAACTGGCCAGCGACAAGAAGGGCTACGACCTTAGGGTGTTGGATATCACCGCCATCAGCACCATTGCTGATTTTCTGGTGATCATCTCCGGTCAATCTGACAAGCAGAACCAGGCCATCTGTGACCATATCCGCAGAGAGCTGAAAAAGTTCGGCAAAGTCCAGGAGATCGAGGGCGAAACCGAAGGTAAATGGATCGTAATGGATTACAGCGATGTGCTGGTACATATCTTCCATGAAGAGCAGCGCAAGCGCTATGACTTGGATGGACTGTGGGAAAAGGCAGAACAGGTGGAGCTGTCAGCAGCGCTGCAGGCCACTGATGTAGCCAACAAAGCATCGTTCACCATCTGATCAGTAAATGCTATGAAGCTACGTATTATCTGGCTTGGAAAGACACGCGACCCCTGGATCAAGGAAGGGGTTACGGAGTACAGCGGGCGGATTGGCCGCTATCTGCCGCTGGCCATTGATGAACTGAAAGATGAGAAGGATGCCACCCTGGAAGAGGGTCGCCGCCGCGAAGGTGAGCGTCTGCTGAAACAGCTTTCCCCCAATGCGGTGCTGGTGGCGCTGGATGAACGGGGGCAACAGGTGGATTCCGTCAAATTTGCCGAATTTATCGGTAAACATCGCGACAGTGGCACCGCCGAGCTGGTCTTTGCCATTGGCGGTTCCTACGGCTTCAGCGATGAAGTCCGTAACCGTGCTACCAAAGTGCTGGCACTTTCCGCCATGACCTTTACCCACCAGATGGTGCGGCCGTTCCTGCTAGAACAGATCTATCGGGCCTGCACTATCCTGAATAATGAGCCATACCACCACTAACCATGCCTGAAGTCATCAAACTGGAAAATATCCGCCGCGTGTTCGGCGAGGGTGACCACACTGTAGAGGCGCTGCGGGGTGTCTCCTTCACTATTGACGTGGGGGAGTTTGTGGCGATCATGGGTGCTTCCGGTAGCGGCAAATCCACCTGCATGAACACTCTGGGCTGTCTGGATAAACCCACCAGCGGTACCTACTGGCTGGATGGTATTGATACCGCCGGAATGACAGCGGATCGTCTGGCTGAGGTCCGTAACAAAAAACTGGGGTTCGTGTTCCAGGGGTTTAACCTGTTGCCCCGAACTACGGCGCTGGAAAACGTAGAACTGCCACTGGTCTATGCCGGGGTTTCAGCAGCAGAGCGTCACAGCCGAGCCACAGCTGCACTGGAGCGGGTCGGGCTGGGAGACCGGGTCAACCACACCAGTGCCCAGCTCTCTGGCGGACAACAGCAGCGGGTAGCGATCGCCCGTGCCCTGGTCAATCAGCCAGCTGTGATTCTGGCTGATGAGCCAACCGGCAACCTGGACACCACTACCACCCAGGAAATCATGCAACTGTTCACTGAACTGAACCAGCAGGGAATTACGATTGTGATGATCACCCATGAACCTGAAGTAGCAGCATATGCTTCCCGCCGGATTACCTTCCGCGATGGTTCAATTATTTCAGACACCGCACACCAAGACTAAATCATGCTCCAACTTGTTAATCTCTCTAAAGACTATTCCGGTCGCGTTCTGTTTGCGAACATCTCCTGGCACCTGCGTAAGGGTGAGCGGGTTGCGCTGATCGGCGAAAACGGGGCTGGTAAATCCACCTTGATGAAGATCATTGCCGGGCTTGAGGAATCAAGCAACGGTGATATCCAGCTGGCCAAGGGTGCCAGGGCCGCCTACCTGCCGCAGGATGGTATTGTCAGCAGTGGCCGGATGCTGTTCCACGAGGCCCGCTCGGCCCTGTCAGAACTGCTGGTACTGGAAGAAGAGCTACACCGTCTGGGACAGGAACTGGAGCAGATGCCCCACGATGCAGCCGGGCATGATCTCCTGTTGGCACGCTATGGCGAACTGCAGGAACAGTTTCGCCACCGTGGCGGCTACACCATGGAAGCCGAGATCGGCACCGTGCTGAAAGGTCTGGGCTTCAGCCAGGAAGACTGGCACAAGGATTGTGGCGAGTTCTCTGGCGGCTGGCAGATGCGGATCGCCCTGGCTCGCCTGTTGCTGCAAAAACCGGATGTACTGCTCCTGGACGAACCGACCAACCACCTGGATATTGAGGCCCGCAACTGGCTTGAACAGTATCTCTGCTCCTATCCCGGTTCCGTCATCCTGGTCTCCCACGACCGTTTCTTCATGGACCAGGTCTGTTCCCGGATCGCCGAGGTCTGGAACCACACCATTGCCGACTACCACTGCTCCTACTCCACCTATCTGCTGCAGCGGGAAGAACGGGTGGCTGCCCTGAGGGAGGCCAAGCGACTGCAGGATGAAGAGGTCCAGAAGACTGAAGACTTTATCCGTCGCTTCCGCTACCAGGCCAACAAGGCCTCACTGGTGCAGTCACGGATCAAGCAGCTGGAGAAGGTGGAACGGATTGAGCTGCCGCCCGAGCGCAAGAAGATCCGCTTCCAGTTTCCTGATGCCCCCAAGAGTGGCCGGATTGTGCTGGAACTGCAGGGGCTGACCCGCAGCTACGGCAGTAACATTGTCCTGAACAAGGTTGATCTGACCGTTGAAAAAGGGGAGCGGGTTGCTCTGGTGGGGCACAATGGGGCAGGTAAATCAACCCTGATGGCGGTGCTGGCCGGTGGCGAGTATCAGGAGGGCAGCCTGAAGCCGGGCCATAATGTGGTGGCTGACTACTTTGCCCAGGATCAGGCCAATGTGCTGGATGCCACCAGAACCGCATACGATGAGCTGTACAGCGACTGCCCCTACGAGATGGTGCCCAAGCTGCGGGATATCCTGGGGGCGTTCCTGTTTTCCGGTGATGATATCCATAAAAAGGTCGGGGTGCTGTCCGGTGGTGAACGTAACCGCCTGGCCCTGGCTAAAATGCTGCTGCGCCCCTCCAATCTGCTGTTGATGGATGAGCCCACCAACCACCTGGATCTGTTCAGCAAAGAGGTGCTGCTGGATGCCCTGAAGGGGTTTGACGGCACTGTGGTGTTTGTCTCCCACGACCGCTACTTTGTAAACGGACTGGCAACGCGGATTGTGGAGGTTGGCGAAGGCAGGTTGATTGATTATTACGGCGATTATGAGTATTACCTTGAGAAGAAGGCAGGCGAACTGGATACACCTCCAACTTCAGGCCGCCCGGCTAAACAGGCAGCAGAGACTGCAGCAGTAACAACCGGCGTACATGAACTGCCTCCCCAGAATAAAGAAGACCGTCTGAAAGATCGCGAAGAACAGAAACGCCGTAAAAAGGAAGAACAGGCCAGAGAAAAGCAGCAGCAGTCGATTGAGAAGGAGATCGCTGCGGTTGAGCAAAAGATTGCCGAGCTTGAGGCAGAGATGAATGCCCCCGGATTCTTTGATGATCCTGAGCAGGGTCTGGCTGCCGGTGAGCAGCATACGGTACTGAACACCAGGCTTGAAGAACTGTATGCGCAGTGGGAAAGCTGCGCCTGAGATGGCCGCAGAATTTTCCCCTGATTGCAGCGCCCTGATCCGTTTTGAGATCAAACAGGCCCGTGGTAATGAGGTCTTTTTCATTGCCAGCCTGGACGACAACGGGTGCATGATCTCTGCAGAGGCCATCGCCCGTGGCAATAAGCACGCCGTACCAGCCATCCTCTCACGCGCCTCGGCCGGACAGATGGTCTTGCACAACCATCCCTCCGGTGAACTTACCCCCTCTGATGCTGATCTGGATCTGGCCTCCATTTGCGGCAACAACGGGATCGGTTTCGGTATCATCGACAATGATTGCCAGCGCTGCTACCTGGTGGTGGCACCTCATACCCCTCGTACTGGCGAACGGCTTAATTTCGATGAGCTGGAAAAGGTCTTTGGCAATGACGGGATGCTGGCCAAGCATCTGAAGGGGTATGAAAAACGGGATGAACAGGTGCGGATGGCCTTTAGCGTGGCAACCGCCTTTAACGACAACACCGTGGCGCTGATTGAGGCCGGTACCGGCACCGGCAAGTCGCTGGCTTATCTGGTGCCTGCCCTGCTCTGGGCCATGCGCAATGATCAACGGGTGGTGATCTCCACCAACACCATCAACCTGCAGGAACAGCTGATCAAGAAGGATATCCCCCTGCTGCAGCGTCATGCTGCCACAGAGTTCACCGCCTGCCTGGTCAAGGGACGTGGTAACTACCTCTGCCTGCGCAAACTGGGCGGGGTGCTGGATGAACCGTCTCTGTTTCCGGATAGCGCCTCAGAGGAGCTGCAAGCCATCGCAAGCTGGAGCGAGACTACCCGCAGCGGCTGTCTGAGCGATCTCTCGTTCCATCCTGCCTGGGAGGTCTGGGATGACCTGCGCTGCGAGGCAGACCAGTGTGGACGTTCCCGTTGTCCTGAGTTTAACCGCTGCTTTTTTTACAAGGCCCGCCGTGATGCTGCTTCTGCCCGACTACTGGTGGTGAATCATGCCCTGCTACTGGCTGATATCGCCCTGCGCCGTGAGAGCGGCTATGATGCGGTTGCCATCCTGCCCCCCTTTAGCCGTCTGATCATTGATGAGGCCCATCATCTGGAAGAGGCGGCCACCGGTGCCCTGTCAGTCAGGATCAGCCGGGCCGGGCTGATGAAGCAGCTGTCCCGGCTGGCGCCGTCCGGTGGCAGGGCCGGTATCCTGAGCGTGCTGAACACCAAGATCGGTAAGGAGCTGCCGGAGGAGCTGGATGCCCTGTATCAGGAGCTGTCCGGCTTGATTGAGGCTGCCCTGCTGCCCCAGGTCCATGAGCTGGCAGGCGCGGTTGACCGTGAGCTGGACTGGCTTGCCCAGGCCTTGCAAGGTGAGATGCAACGGGGTGATGATCAGCGTGGTGGTGAGCTGAAGCGCAGGATTACGACAGAGGTGCGGGCCACACCGTTCTGGCATGAGCTGGAGAGCCGTTTAAAACGTCTGGGCGAGCAGTTACAGGAACTGGCTGATGGTCTGGGGGCGCTGGATCGGGCTGCTGCCAAGTTGCCGGACACGGTCATGCAGACGGTGAACGGGTTGTTAACTGATGCCTTCGGCATTGGTCAGCGCTTGGTGGCGATCAGCCGTGAACTGGCCTGGTTCTGTACCGATGACCCTGAGGCCTGCTGCTGGCTGGAGGCCAAGCAGACCAGTCGGGGTAGCCAGGCTACGGTCTGTGTGGCACCCCTGGATGTGGCTGAGACGATCAAGACCGCACTGCTTGATCCGATCCCCACGGTGGTGCTGACCTCAGCCACCCTGACCGTGGGAGGCTCATTCGGCTATCTGCGTCGTCGTACCGGGCTTGACCTGCTGGAACCGGAGCGGCTGCAGGAGCTGGCGCTGGCCTCACCCTTTGATTATGCAGAGCAGTCGCTGGTGGCGATCCCCCGTGATCTGCCTGATCCCACCAGCCATAGCTTCCGCCAGCCATTGGTTGATGCGGTGCTGCGGGCGGTCAGCCTCTCCCGAGGCGGCGCCTTTGTGCTGTTCACCTCCTTTGACCTGTTGCGTCAGACCCATGCCGCGCTCAAGTCAGCGTTGGAGAATCAGGGGTTGACCGTGCTGCGTCAGGGTGAAGGGGGTGGCAGACACCAACTGCTGGCCCGCTTCCGCAAGGAACAGCATGCCGTGCTGTTTGGCACTGACTCATTCTGGGAAGGGGTGGATGTCAAAGGTGATGCCCTGCGGCTTGTGGTGATTGCCCGGCTGCCGTTCCAGGTGCCCACCGAACCGATCCAGCAGGCACGGGCAGAGCGGATCACCAGTCTGGGGGGCGATCCGTTCCGGGAGATGTCAGTGCCCCAGGCGGTGCTGAAGCTGCGTCAGGGTTTTGGTCGTCTGATCCGCAGCCGCACAGACCGTGGGGCTGTGCTGATTCTGGACAGCCGGATGGTCACCAAGAATTATGGCGCGCGTTTCAGAAAGTCTTTGCCAGAGGCTGCCCAACTGATTGCACCACTGGATGAGGTGTTTAGTCGGATGGAGGAGTTTTTTCAATCATGGCACTGAATATGCTATATTCTGAATATCTTATTACAAGGAGGAAACAGCAGATGCGAATCGCAACAGCTCTGGCTCTGGCAGCACTTATGGCGGTCCCGTCACTTGGAACTGCTGAGTCCAATTTCAACGTCAATGTTAACCTGGGGGTACCGGTACCGCCTCCGCCGCCGCGGGTGGCTGTGGTTGCTCCCAGGGTGGTCTTTGATGCTCCGCCGCTCTTTCTGTCGCCGTCATCACTGGGATTCTATGTGGGGGTTGATATGCCCCATGACATGGTTCTTATTTCCGGTGTCTACTACCTCTTTCAGGGTAACCGCTGGTATCGGGCCAACCATTATAACGGTCCCTGGGCAGTAACCCGCTACGAACAACTTCCGGCGCCGGTCAGAAAATACAAGGTTGAGAAGATCCGCTACTACCGTGATCATGAATATCGAGCCTATCATGATAACCGTGATCACTACCGTGGCAAACATTTCAGGCCCGGCAGAGAAGGAAAAGCAGAGTGGCGTGATGAGAAAAATCATCGTAAAGATGAAAGACGGAATGAACGTGAAGAGTGGAAGGAACATAAAAAACAGGGCCATGGACATGGCCGTGATAATGACTAGCTTCAAACAGAAACGGCCCGGTATCTACCGGGCCGTTTCACTGATGGTGCAATCAGGTTTCAGGCAAGTTCCTTGCGGCGCTTTTTGGTAATGAAGTTAAAGCATTGGAAGTAGGTCAGGGCCACCAGCAGGAACGAATAGTAGGAAACCGACAGGAACAGTGATGCCCCGCGTCCTTTTTCCACACTGGGTGACATGAAAATAAAGACCACAAAGGCGCCCAGGGCAGAGAGCTTCCAGATATCACCAAGCAGCCGTCTGCGGCGCAACGCCACCAGTTGCTCCGGTGTAACTCCCACAAGGCTTGTCTCAACTTCAACCTCAACATCTTTGCCGGCAAGCCACCAGGCAGGATACATACAGATAAGTTGTACCGCCACCGCCATAATGAAGCTTTTGACAAACAAACCGGACATGCCGTACTTGGCAAAAGCCAGCATAAAATTGTAGGCCATAAACATCAACAGGCCCAGCAGGCCGACCTGCACCACATTATGGATGATCGTGAGACGTCTGAGGCGGGTGAAGTCGTAGGATGCCATTACATTTTCCTTACTTGCGTGTATTTAGTGGTGTCATCTGCAGCGGGTCTGGGTTATAACAGAACGCCGTTACAAATTCAACCAGGAAAGACGTGTCATACCAGATGAAACTGATTCGTCGTATATTTAATCCGGTGATTGCACTGGTCGCCATCCAGTTGGTCTGGGTGGCGGTGGTGGTGCTGTGGGTAACCTGGTTTGTGGGTCGGCATCGTCAGTTAAAAGAGTTGGCTGCCCGTTACAGTCCAGAACTGCTGGCCCGGACTGAGGGCTGGTCAACGCTGGTGCAGGGGTTGTTGCTGCTGGCAGCGATTCTGGCCGGTGTCTATACGCTGTTTATCTTTTGGCGTCGTCAGTCACGGCTCTACCAGGAACAGCGTGAGTTTATCACCCAGGTAACCCATGAGCTGAAATCGCCCCTGGCATCAATTCAGCTTCATCTTGAAACCATTCAGCTGCGTCGCCCCTCTGCAGAACGCCTTGACAGTTTTGTGAATACCATGCTGGATGATACCCATCGGCTGCACTCCCAGATCGACAACCTGTTGTTGGCCGCCCGGATTGAGCAGCGTCGTCGCCCGGCTGATCGGCGGGTGATTGATCTTTCGGCCTTTTTGCAGAAATATCTGGATGAAAACCGTGAGCGCCTGCCGCCGGGTACCCGGCTTGAGCTGCAGCTTGAACCTGATCTGAAGGCGGCGGTGGAGCCTGATGAGTTGGGCACGGTGTTGCGCAACCTGCTGGAAAATGCAGTACTCTATTCGCCCGGTGTGCCGGAGCTGGAGTTGCGGCTGAGTCGCAAAGGACGCTGGGCCGCAATTTCGGTGAAAGATCATGGTCGTGGCCTTGCCGCAGAAGAACTGCGCAAGATCTTCCGCCGGTTCTATCGGGTAGAGCAACCTGATGAGCGGATTCGCGGCACCGGATTGGGGCTGTATATTGTCCAGTCGGTGATCGAAGGCTGCGGCGGCACGGTGCAGGCAGAAAGCGCCGGTCCCGGCAGCGGTTGCACCATTACCCTGCAACTACCCCTTGTGGAGAAATAATGACCTCAGAAAATAACGTAACCTGCCAAATGTGTAGCCGCTGGGATGATGATGCTGACCTGCGGATTGTGGAGTTTGAATACAGCTATCTGGTCCTGAACCGGGATCAGTTTTTTCCCGGTTACTGTCTGCTGTTTAGCAAGCAGCATGTGACTGAGCTGTTTGACCTGGACCTTAAGACTCGTCAGGGGATGATGGAAGAGGTGACCTGCACCGCAGCAGCCCTGGCCCGGCTTTTCAAACCAAACAAGATTAACTATGAGCTGCTGGGCAATATGGTGCCCCATATCCACTGGCATCTGGTACCCCGTTTCAGCACAGAACCGCTCTGGCCCAGGCCGATCTGGGCAGAGCCCCACGCAGAGACCTGCCTTTCAAAAGAAGGTTACCGCCAGCGCTGTGAACAGATCCGCCAGGCACTGGAGAACCGATGAAAAGACCCAGCTGTACAACACTGGCAAATGGCCTGCAGGTGATTACGGTGGAATTACCCCACCTGCATAGTGCTGATGTTGCGGTCTATCTGAAGGTGGGTGGCCGTAATGATCCGGCCGGAAGAACCGGTCTGTCGCACTTTCTGGAGCATATGCTGTTTCGCGGTACTGCCGACTACGCCAGTTCGTTAGAGATTGAGGCTGCCTTCGAGTCACTGGGGGGCGGAATCAATGCTGCCACCGATGCCGACTCAACCTGTTACTATGGCAGGATTCATCCGCGTTTCGCTGCCCAGGGGCTTGAAATCCTGGCCTCCATGTTGTTGCGGCCCCGGTTGGAGGGGATTGAGCTGGAACGTCGGATTATCGGTGAAGAGGCGCTGGAGGATATCAGCCAGGACGGGGATGAGATCAGCCCTGATGTGGTGGTGGGACGGATGCTCTGGCCTGACCACCCGCTGGGGGAATCCACCGTAGGAAGTCTGGAGGATATTGCCCGGATAACGGAACAGGATCTGCGACAGCACCTTGCCACTTGGTATCGCCCCAATAATGCCGTGGTGGTGGCAGCAGGCCCTGTAGAGCATCACAAGATCGTGGAGGCTGCAGAATGCTGTCTGGGAAGCTGGCAAGGGGCAGAACTGCCGGTTGTCCAGCCGGTTGCAGCGACAGGTGCTGATGGGCCAAGCTGCTGTTTTGTCAGGGATTCAGACAGCCAGATTACCATGCAGCTGGCCTTTATGGCTTGCCACCGTGCAGCGCCGGAGCTGACCACGCTGAAGCTGCTGCGCAGGATTCTGGCTGGCGGTGGCTGCTCCCGGCTGCATCTGGCGTTACGTGAGCGGCTGGGGCTGATCTATTCGGTTGATGCCTCAATCGGCAGCTATGATGAAACCGGCTGCCTTTCGATTGATCTCTCAACCGCACCTGAAAATCTGGCAACGGTGTTAAAAGCAACCCTGGATGAGTTGCGGTTACTGGCAGCGTCCCCAGTGCCGGAAGCGGAGTTGGAGCGGGTCAGAACCGTCTATCTGGCAGATCTGGACTACAGCCGGGATTCGGTCAGTGAGATGGGGATCAGGTTTGGCTGGGGTACTCTGATGGGGGTGGCCCGCAGTATTGATGATGACCAGCAGCTGGTTGCGCAGGTTTCAGCAGCAGAGCTGCAAGAATTAGCCGCAAAACTGTTTCGGCCCGAAAACCGCTTTCTGGGGGTTATCGGGCCGATTGAGAGTATTGATCAGCAGGAGATAGAGCAGTTATTGCAACGCTAAGGCCATGTTATTGTTCTTCCAGTATCGTCACTTTAATTTTACCAATTACCCCCACCAGTGGCGCCAGGTCAGCCAGCCGGTTGCCTTCAAAAAAGGCCAGGTGGGTCGGGTCAGCCGGAACCTGATTAAAGGTGGGGTCAACTGCTACCCAGCGCCCGTCCAGCAGGCTCTCTGCCCAGCTGTGGTATAAAAAACTGGCCCCGTCCTGTGAAACCAGGCCGGAGACAAAACGGGTCGGGATGCCTGCAGCACGGGCCAGGGCGCTGTACAGTTTGGCGTGGGTCTGACAGTTGCCCTTCTTTTTGTTGAGCGCCACCACTGCGCTACCGCCATCTTCAATGCTGTCCTCAATCCAGCTGGCCGTCCAGGTTGCCAGTACCTGAACCCGTTCCTGATTGGTCTTTAAGCTGCCGGTCAACTCCTTGGCCTTGGCTGAAATCTCTGCAGAGGCAGACTCAATCCCCTCCGATGGCTGCAGGTAGGCTTCTGCTGTCTGTTTGAGTAGTGTGTCAGCTGGCTTGCGCAGGCTGCCGGTAGTAATGACCACCCTGCCCTGCTGACGCTCAATCTGTTGCCAACCATTACTGAGCAAGGGGATCTGATCGCCGTAACCGGTGATGGCTACAGACAGCCCGACAAGTTTTGCCGGGGCTTTTTTCAGGGGCGGATTGATCCGAACCAGGCTGAAGTCATAGATTAGATCTTTTTTTGAGAGAGCCATGCCGCTGACAAAGGCGGCCAGCTTTTCTGGCGGTTCAGCCTTGGTAATCACCAGGCCGTCCCGCACTGATTCCAGCAGGGTGTTGCCCTGCTGATCAAGCCAGATCTCATTATCAACAAAAGGATACAGGTTATTGCGCAGTTTAAAGGCCGGTACTCCTTCCGGTGTTTTCCCTTCTCCCAGTACGGTGATCTTAACCTCTTTGATCGCCAGTTCTTCCGGGTCAAAGCTGAATACCCGCAGGGTTTTCCCTGTTGCCGTACCTTTGAAAAGCGGTATCAGGTTAAGGGCTGGGCCGGGAAACAGTTCTGACTTGGCCTTCAGGGTTTTCAGACTGCTTTTGCCATCTGCCTCCCGTCGAATCTGCAGTCCGCCAGGTATTGTCTTGCCGCTCAGGCGGGATTTACTGCCATTGATGGTCTGTTCAACCTCTACGGTTTTCAAGGCCAGGTTTGGTGCAACCTGATAGATCTCCCGTGAGCTGGATTCTTTGGTAAAGCCCATCACCTTCATTCTGACACTGCCATCGCCTTCAATCCGGTAGCCGCCTTCCGGCAGAGCAGTCGTTTGCTGGCGGTAGAAGCCAACCTGCTCATTGTCGATCAGGATGGCAAACCAGCGTTCTCCCAAGGGGGGAGCTGTAAGCTGGTACGGTGCTGCTGCAAAGACCGGCAGGGATAAAAAAACGGCGGCCAGGGCCGCCGAGAGCAGGATAAAAAAGGAACGCTTGAATCGTGACATCGCAGAGAGTCCTATAAAATAGAGTAGGTGAATCGTTTACTGCGAACAGCCGGGGTCGCTGATGATGACCCGGTTACGCCCCCGTTCTTTTGCCTGATAAAGTGCTTCATCAGCTGAGCGTAGCAGGCCATCAATATCATCAAAGCAAGGAGACGGGAACAGGGCAACTCCCAGACTGACGGTGACCTGTTCATTGGACAGCGAACCGGCAAAACGCATCCCCTGTACCGAAAGTCTGATCCGGTCTGCCACGTTAAAGGCTTCTTTTAAGGAGGTGTCCGGCAGTACCGCCACAAATTCCTCCCCCCCGTAACGTGCCGCAGTATCGTAGCTGCGCAGCTCTTTTTGAATATGCAGTGCCACCTTTTGCAGTACCACGTCACCCTGCAGATGGCCGTGGGTGTCGTTGACCCGTTTAAAGTGATCAATATCCAGCATCAGTAGGGCAACCTGGCCATCCTTGCGCCGTGCCCGCTGTACCTCTTTGTCCAGCGCTTCCATCAGAAAACGGCGGTTAAACAGGCCGGTCAGATGGTCGGTGTTGGACAGCTCAAGCAGCAGTTCATTGGAGCGCTTGAGGTCATCCTGCAGGTGCTTGATCTTCAGGTGTACCCGCATCCGGGCCACCAACTCTTCTGGATCAAACGGTTTGGTAATGAAGTCACAGGCCCCCTGTTCAAGCCCCTTGATCTTCAGTTCGCGGTCATCGTTACCGGTCAGGATGATCACCGGAGTGTCAGACACCTCTGGTCTGCCTTTCAGCATGCCCAGAAACTTGAAGCCGTCCATGCGGGGCATTTCAAGGTCGCAGAGGATGATATCCACCGGCGATGCCAGCAGCTTCTTGAACCCTTCCAGGCCGTCTTCAGCCTGATAGAAACGGGAAAAAAGATCGCGTGACTCCAGGGTCTTGATGATCTTTTCCCGGACAGCTTCAGAATCGTCAATGATCAGTACACTGTCAGCCATAAGACTCCCTTTTTTACAGGCGAGGTTCCTGCATCAGGCGTTTCATTTCAGCAATGGTTGCAGCATAATCATTACTACCGAATACAGCACTGCCAGCCACCAGAACATCGGCGCCGGCATGGGCGATCCGGGCTACGTTGGACGGCTTGGCACCGCCGTCTATCTCCAACTCTGCCTCACAACCCCGGCGATCCAGCATGCCACGCAGGGCCTGAATCTTGGGGATACAGGCCTCAATAAACGACTGGCCGCCAAAACCGGGGTTAACGGTCATCAACAGGACCAGATCAAGCTCTTCAAGAACATAGTCAAGTACATTCAGCGGTGTAGCCGGGTTCAGGGAGACACCGGCCTTTTTGCCCAGTCCCTTGATCTGCTGCACGACCCGGTGCAGGTGGCGGCAGGCCTCGGCATGTACCACAATGATATCAGCACCGGCCTTGGCAAAATCCTCCACATACCGTTCCGGTTCTTCAATCATCAGGTGGACATCCAGCGGCAGGCTGGTTACCTTGCGCACTGCATCCACCACCAATGGGCCGATGGTGATGTTTGGCACAAAGCGACCATCCATGACATCAATATGGATGTAGTCGGCACCGGCAGCCTCGACAGCCCGGACTTCGTCCCCAAGACGGGAAAAATTAGCAGAAAGTATGGATGGTGCTATCTTCTTCATCGGTATTCCTTGTGCGGGCTTTAAATAACCCTGCGGAGTCGTGCAGCAAAAAAACCATCGGTCCCGTGGCGGTGGGGCCAGGCACGCAGATAGCCGGAGTTGTCAAACAGATCAGCCCATTCCGGAAAGAACTGAGCGCCATTTTCTACCATAAACTCGGGATGGCGTGAAAGAAAATCCTTGATTATGGCTTCATCTTCTTCAACAGCAGTAGAACAGGTGGCATAAACCAGCACGCCGCCCGGTTTTAACCGGGAGGCTGCAGCAGCAAGTAGCTGACGTTGGCGGGCAGCACAACGGCTGATCTCGGTAGGGGTTAACCGCCACTTTGCCTCCGGGTTGCGGCGGATAACCCCCAGGCCGGAACAGGGGGCATCCAGCAGAATCCGGTCAAACTGCATCCCTTCCAGATAGTCGTTGGCAAGGGCATCACCGGCTACGGCCTGAATGTTTTTCAAGCCGAGACGTTCTGCTGATTCACAGATACGGCGGATACGACGGGCGTTCAGATCTGTTGCGGTAACGCAGACCTGGTCGTTCATCAACTGAGCAAGATGGGTGGCTTTACCGCCCGGCGCAGCGCACATATCAAGTACCTGTTCATCGGACTGGGGAGCCAACAGGTGGGCTACCAGCTGTGATGCCTCATCCTGCACCATAAACAGGCCTTCATCAAAGCCGGGCAGGCTGGTAATCTGACAGCGTTGCAGCACCTGTATCCCTTCAGGGGCAAACCGGCACGGTTCAGCTGCAAACTCTGCGGCATGTAAACGTTCCAGCAGGGCGCTGCGGGTGGTCTTGAGGGTGTTGACCCGCAGGGTTAACGGCGGAATCTCTGCCGAGGCCGCAGCAAGTCCGGCTGCCTCGTTTTGCGGAAACTGCTGTAACCACTGTTCAGCCAGCCAGCCCGGCACTGAATAGGCCGCAGACAGCCAGGCTGCCGGTTGCTGGGCCGGGTCGGGAAGTGTCAGAGACTCCTGCTGGCGCAGGTAGCTGCGCAGGACTCCGTTGATCAATCCCTTGGCACGGGGCAGGATTTCGTTGGTCAGCTCTACGGTGGCATGCACAGCAGCGTGGCTGGGTACGCGATCCAGATAGCGCAGTTGGTACAGTCCCAGGCGCAACAGTAACAGTACCGGTAGCTCCACCCGTTCAAGGGGTTGTTGCACCAACTGTTTCAAGTAGTGGTCAAGAGTTCCCTGACGTCGCAGTACACCGAAGACCAGTTCGGCAAACAGACCTCGATCAGGGCCCTGCAACTGGTTGTGGGATAACTCCTGATCAATCAGATCATCGGCATGCAGGTCGCTGCCGGATAGCCGCTGCAAGGTGGTATAGGCGGCCTTGCGGGGTGAGCTGGTTGCTTGTATGGCAGGTTTTGGTTTGGACATGGGCCGCAGCATAGAACGTAACAGGCTGTATTGGCAACTATTTAACGCATTGTTGGTGCAGATTGCGGTCTGTTTAAGTGGTAGCTGTGAGGTTTCCCGGTGCCGTGCCGATAGCCCGTAACAGCTTGACATTTCACGTAGTCACGTGTTATGAGCATCCTTTCATTGACACTTGAATTCCGAAGGAGAAAAGTTATGGAACGCACCTTTGCCATCATCAAGCCGGACGCTGTTGAACGCGGCCTGTCAGGCAAGATCATCACCAAGATTGAAGAAGCCGGTTTTGCCATTGTTGGTATGAAGAAGATTCATCTTTCCCGTGCCCAGGCAGAAGGCTTTTACTATGTTCACAAAGAGCGTCCGTTCTTCAACGACCTCTGCAGCTTCATGTCCCGTTCACCGGTGATCGTGCTCTGTCTGCAAAAAGAGAATGCCATTGCTGACTGGCGTACTCTGATGGGCGCCACCAACCCAGCCAATGCGGAAGCAGGCACCATCCGTAAGGAGTTTGCAAAGAATATCGAAGAAAACTCTTCCCACGGTTCTGATGCACCTGAGACCGCAGCCTTTGAAATCCCTTATTTCTTCAACAGCTTTGAGCTGGTGGGCTAAATAAACGGAAGCGGCCCTTCACAGACGTGACAGGGCCGCTTTTCTGTGTACTGTATGCCCAATCCCCTCCAAACCGACCTCAAAAACCTGACGCTGCCTGCCCTGGAACAGTTCCTTCAGGGGCAGGGCAAAGAACGCTATCGCGCAACCCAGATTTTCAAATGGCTGTACCAGCATGATGCCAGCTCCTTTGATGAGATGACCAACGTCTCCAAGGCGCTGCGGGTTGAGCTGGCGCAGACCGCCTATATCAGCCGTCTGGAGCCTGAAACCATTGAGGTGGGCAGCGACGGCACCCGCAAGTACCTGTTTATGCTTGAAGACGGCAATGCGGTGGAATCAGTCATCATCCCTGACGAAGACCGTAACACCCTCTGTATTTCATCCCAGGCCGGCTGCGCCATGCAGTGTGCCTTTTGTCTGACCGGTACCTTCAACCTGACCCGTAATCTGACCACCGCTGAGATTGTGAATCAGATCCTGGCGGTGCGGCGTGATGTGGAGGTGCGCAATATCGTGATGATGGGGATGGGAGAGCCGCTACACAACCTGGACAATGTTATCAGTGCCTTGCAGATCATGGCAGAGGACAACGGGCTGCAGCTTTCCTCCCGGCGGGTGACGGTTTCTACCTGTGGCCTGGTACCGGAGCTGGAACGGTTGGGGCGTGAGATAACCGTCAATCTGGCCGTCTCCCTGAATGCCACCACCGATGAGTTGCGGGATCGGATCATGCCGGTCAACAAGGCCTATCCAATCGCTACGCTGCTGGCTGCCTTGAAAAACTATCCCCTGCCGGGACGACGCAAGATAACCATCGAATATGTCCTGCTGGGGGGGCTGAATGACACACCGGAGGATGCCAAACGTCTGGTACGGCTGTTGTCTGATATTCCCTGCAAAATAAACCTGATTCCGTTTAATCCCCATGAAAAGGCTGATTTCAGGCCACCCACCAGGGCGGCGCTGGACGCGTTCCACAAGTATCTGCTTGATCGGCATTTTACCGTAATCACCCGAGACAGCCGTGGCAGTGATATTTCGGCTGCCTGCGGTCAACTGAAGGGAAAGCTGGATTGTCAGCCAGCTCTGGAGTCTTCCGATGACTGATCCTGAGTGCAAGCATCCTTTTAGTTGGGAGCTGCTGGGAAATCTTGAGGTTGGCCGCCCAAGCCTGGGGCCATTGATGCGGGTTGAGACCTACCGTCTGATGCAGTTTACCCTGCGGGAGGTGCTGGAACGGCACTACGGCGCAACAGTTACGGATGGCCTGCTGTATGAGGCCGGTTATCTGGCAGGCAAGCATTTTTATACGCAGCTGATCGGGCCGGTGGCTGACTTGCATATTTTTTCCAAGCGGCTTGGTCAGGCGTTGCGCGACCTGGGGATCGGGATTCTGGCCATTGAAGAGGCTGACCTGATTAATGGACAGTTTGTGGTAACAGTATCAGAAGATCTGGATTGTTCAGGCCTTCCGGTGTTGGATAATGCGATCTGTACCTATGATGAAGGGTTTATCGCGGCCCTGCTGGAGAGCTATAACGGGCGTCCTTTTGTAGTGCGCGAGGTGGACTGCTGGGCCAATGGCGCCCGCACCTGCCGGTTTGTGGCAACCGCTTGCGAGGTGTAACATGCATCCTGAACCCTGCTCCCTCTATCAAGGTCTGGTTGAAAACTGCCCGGATGTAATCTGGCAGACTGACCGTGAGCTCTGTTTCAGTTACATTAATCATGCTGTTACAGCGCAATTCGGTTACAGTCCAGAAGAGCTGTTGGGCCGGGCGTTACCGGAACTGCTTTCTCCGGCTTCCCGCGATTTTGTGCTGGGCCGCCTGACTGCCAGAGTGGCTGATGAGCAGACAGGGAAAAAAGCCGGCCATCGGCTGCTGGAGATCCTGATACTCAATAAGGCCGGTAACCTTGTCCCTGCCGAGGTGTCGGTTGCTGCCATCCGTGATGAGGCAGGAGATCTGGTCGGTTTTCAAGGGGTGACCCGCAACGTCTCTGATCGAGTGCGGATTGATGAACGGATGCGGCTTTCCGAGCGTAATTACCGGGAATTGGTGGAACGCTCCAGCAGCTTTATTTTACGCTGGAGCAGTGACGGCATTATTACCTTTGCCAATTCCCACGTCTGTGAATTTTTTGGTTTTTTGCCGGAAGAACTGGTGGGGCGGCATCTGGTGGGTACCATTGTGCCGGAGATCGAGAGTACCGGACAGAGCCTGCGGCAGTTAATTGCAGAAATTGGTGCCAATCCTGAGCAGTTCCGCACATCTGAACATGAAACCATCTGCTGGGATGGCAGCAGGATCTGGGTGGCCTGGAATAATTCGCCTGCCTATGATGAAAAGGGTCAGCCGGAGATACTCAGTGTGGGCCATGATGTCTCGGAGCGGCGTCAACGGGAGAAACAGCTGGCCTATCTGACGGTGCATGACCCGATGACCGGCCTCTATAACCGGGCCTACTTTGATACGGAATTTGAGCGGCTTTCCCGTGGCAGGCGTTTTCCGGTTAGTGTGGTAATCGCCTCCCTTGATAACCTGCAGCTGACTAATGATGAAGAGGGACGGGAACGGGGTGACCTGATCCTGATGAAGGCTGCCCGCTTGCTGAAGGAGGGGTTCCGGGCCGAAGATCTGGTTTCCCGTACCGGTGGTGACGGTTTTGCTATTTTGTTGCCGGGACTGGATGAACAGCAGACCGCTATCGGGCTGATCCGTTTTAGGGCGGCAGTAGCCCGTGCTTCGGAACATGATCCCGCAGTCTTTTTCTGCATGGGTGCCAGCACGGCCCACATCGGTAGCGAGCTGTTGCGGGCGCAACGTGAGGCCTCGGCAGCCATGGTGGCAGAAAAAATGCTGCGGAAGAAACAGCGTGAACAGCAGGAAAAAGATCAGGAAGAAGGGACCCCGGAATGATTGGCGTAATTGGCGGCAGCGGACTGTATGAGATGGAAGGACTGGAGCAGGTTGAGGAAGTTGTCCTTGAGACCCCCTTTGGCGCACCTTCGGATGCGTATATAACCGGCGTGCTGAACGGTGTAAAGATGGCCTTCCTGCCCCGCCACGGTCGCGGGCATCGTTTGCTTCCGTCAGAGGTTAACTATCGTGCCAATATCTATGGCATGAAGCAGCTGGGGGTACAGCGGATTATCTCCGTCTCTGCAGTGGGCAGCCTGAAGGAGGAGATTGCACCGGGGCATATTGTGATCCCGGAGCAGTTTATTGATCGTACCAAAGGGGTTAGAGAGGCTACCTTTTTCGGGAGCGGGATTGTGGCTCATGTTGGTTTTGCCGATCCTACCTGTTCCTGCCTGTCAGATAAACTGTATCGGGCTGCGCAGAAAGCTGGCGCTACCACCCACAAGGGGGGTACCTACATCTGCATGGAAGGACCGGCTTTCTCCACCCGTGCCGAATCAAACCTCTATCGCAGTATGGGGGGGGATATCATCGGTATGACCAACCTGACCGAGGCCAAGCTGGCCCGTGAGGCTGAGATCTGCTACGGTGTTATCGCACTTTCAACTGACTACGATTGCTGGCATGAGACCCACGAAGATGTCACGGTGGAGGCGATCCTGGAGATCATGCACAAGAATGTGGTCATGTCCAAGGCGATCATCCGGCAGCTCATGCACGACACCACGCTCCTTGAGCATACCTGTAGCTGTGGCAGTGCTTTGGCCTGCGCCATTATTACTGATCGTTCCGTGATTCCGGCGACCACCGTTGCCAAGCTTGGGCCGATTGTATCCAAATATTTGAAGCAGGGAGAATAACGACTATGGGTATTGTTGTTGTCGGTACAGTTGCCTTTGATACGGTAGAGACCCCTTTTGGCAAGGGAGAAAATGTTCTGGGCGGCTCTGCCACCTATTTTTCCACCTCAGCCAGCTTTTTCAGCGATGTCTCGCTGGTGGCAGTGGTGGGTGAGGACTTCCCTGAAGATCATGTCAACTTTCTCAAGTCGCGGGAGATTGACCTGCAGGGGTTGCAGCGGATTCCGGGCAAGACCTTTCACTGGTCCGGTAAGTATGGCTATGACCTGAATGAGGCCCAGACCCTTGATACCCAGTTGAATGTACTGCTGGATTTCAAACCGGAACTGCCTGCAGCCTACCGTAGTACCGATGTCCTCTTCCTGGCTAATATTGATCCTGAACTGCAACTGCAGGTGCTGGATCAGGTGGATAAACCCCGTCTGACCGCCTGCGACAGCATGAACTTCTGGATCTCCTCCAAGCCGGAGGCACTGAAAGAGGTCATGCGGCGGGTGGATATTGTGGTTATCAACGAGGGGGAGGCCCGCATGTTGACCGGTGAGGCTAACCTGGTCAAGGCAGCCCGTCAGATGATTAACCAGGGTTGCAAGCGTCTGGTGGTAAAGCGGGGCGAGTATGGCGTGCTGATGTTCACTGCTGATACTGTTTTTGCCGCACCGGCCTGGCCCCTGGAAGAGGTCTTTGATCCCACCGGTGCCGGTGATACCTTTGCCGGTGGCTTTATGGGCTATCTTGCCAATACCGGCGACCTGTCTGAAGAAGGGATCCGTCAGGCCCTGGTCTTTGGCTCGGTGATGGCCTCCTTCAACGTGGAAGATTTCAGTCTGAACCGGATGAAGCGTTTGACCTATCCAGAGATTGAGGCCCGCTACCGCAGCTTCAAGGGACTGACCAGTTTCCGTGATCTGGGGTTTAATTGACAAGCATACCGATGTCTGGTAGTTTTTACAGCATGTTACATGTTTTTAGCCAACATGAAGGAGTCCCCATGCGTTATGGAACCCTGCTGACAGCTCTGGTGGTTGTATCCGCACTAACCGGGTGTGTTGCCACTTCGTCAAGCGGGCGTCCCGCCTCGTATCATTACCAGATGGGGGTTTCATACCTTGAGGAGCGAAACTACACCGCTGCCCTGACAGACCTGAGCGAAGCGGAAAAGATGGATCCCAATAATGCAGAACTTCAGTATAATCTGGGACGGGCACTGACCGGCAAGCGGCGGCTTGATCTGGCTGAACAGCGTTTTTTACGGGCCTTGGCCCTGCGCCCCAATTATTCGGAAGCCCGTAATGATTTAGGGGTACTCTATCTTGAAACCAGCCGCTGGGACAATGCCATCCAGCAGTTTCGGGCAGTTAAGGACGACCTTTTTTATCCCCGCCACGACCACGCCTTGATTAACCTTGCTCTGGCCTACCTTGGCAAAGGCGATCACAGCTCTGCCATGGAAGAACTGCAGATTGTCCGGGCATCGGATCCTCGTAGTCCGGTTGTGAAGGTTTCAGTCGGGCGGGTACTGTTTGCCCAAGGCAAGACACAGCAGGCGGTGGATGAGTATCGTCGGGCAATTGAAATTGCACCCGATTACAGCCAGGCCTATTTTCATCTTGGGTTGGCATTGATGAAACAAAGCAAGTTGTCTGCAGCGAGGGATGCCTTTAAAGAGGTGGTAAGGATTGCTCCTGATTCTGGAGTTGGTCACAGTGCTATGGGTTACATTGACCTGCTCAGGTAGGAGCCTACTGTGGAACATGATCAGCAGGCCACTATTGATGAGCCTGAACAGCATACCGTTGGTTCTATTCTCTGTTGTTGCCGTACATTCAGCAATATTTCGCTGGAAGAGGCGGCAGAAGCGACCAAAATCGGCAAAACCTATCTGCGTGCCCTGGAGGAAGACCGTTTTGGGGATCTTCCCAGTCCAGCGTATCTTAAAGGCTTCCTGAGAACCTACGCAAGCTACTTAGGTCTGCAATCAGAAGAGCTGATCCAGCTGGCTGGTCAGCAGGAGGCAGCCCTTTCCAGTGAGCCGGTGAAAACTGAGCAGGCTCGTCAGGCAGCAATTGGCTTTAGCTTTAACTGGCAGCGCCTGCTGCTGCCAGCCGTGCTATTGGTGGCGTTGATTGTTTCTTCCCTTTTTACGGTATCCCCTCCACCAAAACGCATCCTGCCTCCCCCGCCTCAGGCTCAGCCGGTGCCAACGGTTGCCGTTCAGCCGATGCTTTCCAGCGTTCGGGGAGTGCCCGCAGTTAACCCTGAACCGCAAGAACCTGTTGTTGAAAAACCAGCAGAGCCGCTAGTTCCTCCTAAAAAGCCGCTTGATGGTTTTATGGTCAGGATGAAGGTTAACCGGAACAGCTCATTGTCGGTGACTATTGATGATGCTGCATCCCAGGGGTACGACTTGACCAGTGGTGATCTGATTGAGTGGAAGGCTGCCCGTACCATCGCCCTGGACCTGACAGACGCTGCCAGCGTCGAGATTGAACTGAACGGTACCCCGCTGAAGCTGCAGGCGTCACCCGGCAAAGCGGCCTACATCGTTCTTGATGCACATGGCATCAAACAGTAGCCGGGGCTGGCAACGATGACCGCTGTTTACAGCATTCTGTCTAAAGGTTAATCAGCTCGCCTTGACAGACCGGGACGCCGTGCTAGACTTACTTCAGGCAGGTATTCTTCTGGCTGGGGTAAGATGTGGCAGAATCGCTCAAAAGAATTCTGGTGGTTGATGACGAGGAAAACACTCGTATCGCCCTGACGCGTCTTTTGAGCCGTGAAGGGTACGAGGTCAATACCGCTGCAAACGGCCTGGAGGCATTGAGTTGTTTGCGAGACAGACCGGCTGAACTGATTATTACCGACCTGAATATGCCAGAGATGAACGGACTTGCGTTTTTGCGTGAGTTGAACCGGGAGTATCCTGCCAGCAATGTGATTATGATTACCGCTTTTGGTGAGGTTGAGTCCTACCTTGAGGCACTGAACCTGGGCGCTTTTGAGTATCTTAACAAGCCACTCAGGCTGGAAGAGCTGCGAAAGGTGATGGGGAAGATGTTTCCGCCGCCTGCAACGTGAGAGGAGAATCACTGATGAAACGTTTTGAAAAAATACTGCTGGCAGTTGATTTTTCCGACTACTCTGAAGTCGCCTGCGAATACGCCCTGACGCTGGCTAAAAGTTTTAACTCATCGTTGCAGGTACTCCATGTCATCAATGAACCGGTAGATTTGCGTGGTTTTTATGTCCCCCATATCTCCTTTGAGCAGCTTGAGCAAGAGATCGAAACCGGTGCCGTTAAGATGCTGGAAACTTTTTGCAATGAAAATCTGAAAGGGTTCACCGCCTTTACCACAGCGGTGGTTACCGGTGTCCCCTACGAAGAGATAATACGGGTTGCGGCTGAGCAGGAGAGTTCGTTGATCATTATCGGCACCCACGGCCGCACCGGCCTTGACCACCTGATCTTTGGCAGCACTGCCGAACGGGTGGTACGTAGCGCTCCCTGTCCGGTCATGACGATCAGGCTTCCTGTTACACCGTAACATCGGCTATTGCCCCATGGCTCCAAGCGCCCACACCGTTCCGGCAACCATTCTGGTTGTCGATGACGATACAGCAATTCAAAATCTGCTTAGCATAATTCTGCAGCGTCGTGGCTATCGTGTGCTGATGTCCGGCACTGCTGCCGATGGTTTGGCTCAGCTGGCGGAGCATCAGGTAGAGCTGATCTTGATGGATTACCAGCTGCCTGACCGGGATGGCCTTTCTGCCCTGCTGGAGATTAAGGCTCAGTATCCCTCCTGCTATGTTATTATGGTAACCGGTCGGGGCAATGAAGAGCTGGCGGTAGAATTGATGAAGGCCGGAGCCTCGGAATACCTGCTGAAGCCATTTGATACCCGTGTCCTGGCAGACCGTATTGAGGCCGTGCTCAAGTTGCGGGAGATTGAGCTGGCCAACCAGGCTCTGCAGGCAGAGCGAGAACATCTGCTGCTTGAGATTGAAACCTGGAACCGTGAACTGCAGACCAGGGTGCAGGAGCGGACCGAGGCGCTGCACCGGGCTCAGAGTGAGATAGCACAGACCGAGAAGCTGGCAGCACTGGGCTATCTGGCTGCCGGTATGGCCCATGAAATCCGCAATCCGCTCAACTCCATCTCGCTCTTTACCCAGCTACTCGGGCAGGGGGTAGAGGAGGCGGAAACCGGTGACTACCTTGGCAAGATCCTGAAAGAGGTGGACCGGATTGATGGGATCATCCGTAAGCTGGTGGATGCTGCCAACCGCAGTCGGCTGGTGGTGGATGATATCCGGCTGGATCAGGTCGTGCAGGATGCCCTGGAGATCTTTTCGCCACAGATTGAGGCACGCAGGATTCAGGTCAGTTTCAACTGCCCTGAGGCGGTCCCCCCGATTAAGGCTGATCGGACCGAGCTGGAACAGATCTTTACCAACCTGTTGATGAATGCCGTTGAAGAGTTGCCACAAGGTGGCCAGCTATCAATTCGGATCACCAGCCCGAAAGGGCTGATCGAGATTCGTGTCGCAGATAATGGCAGCGGGATCGCCCCTGATCACCTGGAGGCCATCTTTAAGCCGTTTTTCTCAACCAAAAGCCGTGGTACCGGTATCGGGTTGCCGGTGGCACGGCGTATAGCCCGTTTGTACCATGGTAATGTCACGGTTGAACAGACATCAAAGGCAGGTACCACGTTTCTGGTAACCATTCCACGTGAACAGGAAAAACGAGTTCACTGAGGACTCATGACAGCTATAGCCGCTAATATTCTTATAATTGATGATGATCCTTTTTTTCAGCGGATCCTTTCGGATGCCTTCAGGGAAAACGGATTCACGGTCTTCGTTGCCAGTGATGGTATTGAAGGGGTAAAGCTCTATCTTGAAAAGTTTCCTGACGTGGTTATTTCCGATCTGGTCATGCCCCGCATGGGCGGGGTCAGCACCTGTATGGAGATCAACCGGGTGGCAGGTGAGCGGCAGCCGATCATCATCCTGCTGACCTCCATGTTTCAGGAAGGCCCCCACGAACATGAAACACCGGAAATGGGCGCACGTTTCCATATCCCCAAATCCACTGCGCCACTGGATATCGTGATTCTGGTTGAACAACTGATCGAACGCGCCAAACTCCAGTCAGATCCCCATTGACACCATGCCTTTTCTGCTCCGTAACCTTACCCTGCAGCCAGGCGAGGATGAAGGACGTCTGGCTGTCCTGACGGCCCGCTGTTTCGGGCTTGATCCCACAGCCTTGCTACAGTTCCGTATTCTGCGTAAAGGGGTTGATGCCCGCAAGAAGCCAAGGGTTCTGCTGGTCTACACCGTTAGCTTCAATGTGGCCGATGAGGCTGGTTTCTGGAAACGTCACCATGCTACGCCCAACCTTGAGCAACTTCCTGTTGAGACCCCTCAAATTTTTACCAGACGCAGCAGCGCTGATCCAATTGTTATTGTCGGCATGGGACCAGCCGGACTGTTCTGTGCCCTGCGGTTGGCAGCCTACGGCATCCCTGCAACTATCCTTGAACGGGGTAAACCGGTTGAAGAGAGGGTTAAAGACGTGGCCCGCTTCTGGCGGGATGGTCAACTTGGTACAGAAAGCAATGTCCAGTTTGGTGAAGGTGGTGCCGGTACCTTTTCAGACGGTAAGCTGACCTGCCGCCTGCGTGATCCCAATACCGGCTGGGTGCTGGATCAACTGATCCGCTTTGGCGCACCGCCGGAGATTCGCTACCAGGCCAAGCCTCATGTGGGTACTGACCGGCTGCGTAGCGTGGTTGCGGCCCTGCGGGCAGGTTTGCTGGAAAACGGCGCTGACCTCCGTTTTTCAACCTGCCTGACTGATCTTGTCAGTAGCGATGGCCAGCTCAGCGCAGTACGCAGCAATCACCACGATGAATTCGCCTGTAGGCACCTGGTACTGGCCATCGGGCACAGCGCCAGAGATACCTACGCCATGCTGTCCCGCAAGAATCTGCTGATGGAGTCCAAGCCGTTTGCCATTGGCCTGCGGGTGGAACATCCCCAGGGGGTGATTGACCGGATCCAGTATGGCAAGCCCCACCCAGCCCTGCCCAAGGCTGATTATGCCCTGACCTACAATAATGATCAGACCAAACGCAGCTGCTACTCCTTCTGCATGTGTCCAGGCGGGCTGGTGGTTGCCAGCTCTTCCGAGGCAGAGATGGTGGTGGTCAATGGCATGAGTAATCTGGGGCGGGATTCCGGCTTTGCCAACAGCGCGTTAGTGGTCAATGTCAGGCCGGAGGATTTTGACGGCAGCGATCCGCTGGCCGGGGTTCGTTTTCAGCAACAGTGGGAGCGTACGGCCTTTACAGCCGGTGGCAGCAACTACTATGCCCCTGCCCAGAACCTGCTGGCTTTTGTCGGCCTGGGCGCTGGCGGCTACCAGTCAAGCTACCGTCCCGGCACGACCGAGGCTGATCTGGCAACCCTGCTGCCAGAGTATGTGACGACGGCCCTGCGTGAAGGAATTGTCTCATTTGATCGGAAGATGAAAGGGTTTGTAACGCGGGAGGCAACCTTAACCGGGGTTGAGACCCGTACCTCGGCCCCGTTGAGGATTCTGCGGAATGATGACTGCCAGTCCCCCACGCTGCAGGGACTGTATCCCTGCGGCGAAGGGGCCGGTTATGCGGGGGGTATTATGTCAGCAGCCCTGGATGGGGTGCGGGTGGCAGATAAGATTGCGGGGCAATTCACTACAGAATCACCTGCGGGAGAATAAGCCCATAACCCCTGAGACCCCCTCATCCCAGGCTGCCAACTGCTTTTCCCCTATCTGCCGGAACTCAGGATGATCCTCCATGTAGATCGCCAGCATCCTCCGTGTGTCGGTCACCGCCTCAGCCATCTGCTCCATGATCTGCCCAGCCCTTGCGGCTGGAATGGTCAGGTGCGCCACGGCAAACTGCTCCAACATCTTGCGCGGCCACCACTTTTTGCTCCCGGCCAGGCTCAGCGCCGGAAGATCCTTTGGTATATAGGCGGTTGTAGTTACCAGGTCATAGACCGGGGCCAGCCAGACAGGAGAGCCGGGGACATCGTAGAGCACCCCGAAGTTCTTCAGGTGTGCGTCACCATTACGGACCATGACAGACAGCACCAGAGTGCTAAAAAACTGCTCCCGCGCTGCCTGCAAAAACTCTCCAGAGACAAAATCCTTTATGCTGCGGGCAACCCGTTCATAGGTGCTGGCGTATTTCTGTGCTGTCCCAACCGCCTGCAGGGTGCAGATATCTTCAAAACCTTGCACAGTACCGTCTGTCTTCAGATCGAAGCGTTTCATCACGAACAGTCCGCCGTTTTCGGATAGATGAAACTCCGGAACTGGAAGCCCTGCCCGTTGCGCCGCAGTCATACAAAAGAACTCATTGGCTGCCAGTTGAGGATATTCAGCCCCCCATGATTTTACAATGTAGCCACCCATCGTTGCTGTTCCGCGCTCCATTGCCTCAAGCATAACCTTGGGCTGTACTCCCGAAACACCCGAACGGAGAGCATAGCGATTGATCAGGTCGTGAAACAGTTCTTCAGTATCAGGATAGGTCAGTAGCTCATCAAGAGATTCGCGGGTTTCCACTATCCCTGGGGCCGGGTCAGCTGGCAGAGAAAAACGATTGCGACCGATCTGATTGCCACCCGTCACCCGCAGCAGAGTAAGGTCATCCTCGCCTGCCAGTTTTGAGATTGCCCGCCGAATAGCATCCAACAGCGCACCCTCCGGTATGTTCATCTGGAAGACTGGATGGAGGTTGTGGCTCGTCCAGCTCTCCAGTCGTACCGGCATTGTCAGTGAGACCTGCGAGGCCGGGACCACGGCAGAAGGGGCGTAGGTAAAAACGTACTGGCGCTGATCCGTGGAGCGATCCAGAAGGCCGGCACGGCAATCAGCAGCCCAGACAGCAAGCATGCTTGGTGATGGTTCCGTCATCAATTGCCCCTGTCCGCCTCCCGGAGTTCATCCAATGTAGGCGGTGCCCCTGCCGGACGGACCCGCAGTTCCATCCCCAGGTATTCAAGCAGCCGCATCAGCTTGCGGACACCAATCTCCTGAACGATTCCTGCCTCGATCTGGCCGATGGTGGTGCGGCTCATCCCGAGGGCCTTTGCTAGTTGCGCCTGAGTGATCTTGCGATGCTTGCGCTCTGTCTTTATTTTGTTGCCTATTTTGAATAGCATGATTGCATTATATGCAAGTCATTTATGTGGTTCAAGCATAAAATGAACTGCATATAATGCAATTGTGGGGCGTAATTGGTGAGTAGTGGAAAGTACTGAAGAACAGCTGTATCTACGGTTGTTCCTCTTTGCTTTTGCTGCGCCGGATCATCGTGTAAATCCCGCCAAAGATCAGTAGCAAGGGCCACCATTTGTGGAAGAGCGGGCCGAGGGGCGGTAACATATCATGATTGGAGAGCAGGAACAGAACCCCCAACGCCACCAGCAGAAGTCCTGAAAATATAGATTTTGTAGGCATGTTTTTTCTCCTTTATTCTCTGACCTGCCCATCTCCATAGACGATAAACTTGGTGGTGGTCAGATCTTCCAGCCCCATCGGGCCAAAGGAATGCAGTTTGGTGGTGGAGATGCCGATCTCGGCCCCCAGGCCCAACTGCCCACCGTCATTAAAGCGGGTGGAGGCGTTGACCAACACGCAGGATGAGTTGACCTCGCGGATAAAGCGCTGGGCATTGGCGTAATCACTGGTCACAATCACCTCACTGTGCAGCGAGCCATACTGGTTGATATGGTCAATGGCAGCATCCATATCATCCACCACCCGACAGGCCAGGATCAGCTCAAGATACTCGGCAGCCCAATCCTCCTCAGTGGCAACCTTCGCCTGGGGTGCGTACTTCCGAAACTCCTCATCACCACGCAGTTCTACCTGCAGCTCACTAAGGGTCCTGGCAAAGGCCGGGATAAAGGTTGCCGCCACATTTTTGTGGATTAATAGGGTCTCCAAGGCGTTACAGACACCGGGGCGCTGGGTTTTGGCGTTGATGATGATCCGGGTGGCCATCTCAAAATCAGCTGAGGCATCCACAAACAGGTGGCAGACCCCTTTGTAATGTTTAATCACCGGGATGCGGGAGTTCTCCACCACAAAACGGATTAGGCTCTCGCCGCCACGGGGGATGATCAGGTCAATCAGCTCCTCCTGCTTCAGCATCTCCAGTACCCCTTCACGCTCAGTGAACGGGATCAGGGACAGGGCAGCCTCAGGGATGCCCTGTTCTTTCATCACCCCCTGCAGAATGACAGCTATGGCCAGGTTGGAGTGGATCGCCTCGGAGCCGCCCCGCAGTACCACGGCATTACCGGACTTGAGGCAGAGCGCCGCAGCATCGGCAGTTACGTTGGGGCGGGATTCATAGACAATCCCGATCACCCCCAGCGGAATCCTCATCTTGCCCACCATAATACCGTTGGGCCGTTTCGACATCTTGGTGATCTCGCCCACCGGGTCTGGCAGGGCAGCTACCTCTCGCAGGGCATCAGCCATCCCCTTGATCCGCTTGGTATCCAGCATCAGCCGGTCCAGCATCGCATCCGAAAGCCCTTTGTCTTTACCCGCTGCCAGGTCTTTGGCATTTTCGGTAATCAGGTCGGTAGTTCCGGCCTCAAGGGCATCAGCCATCTTCAGCAGCATCTCATTCTTGACGGTGGTGGACAGCCGTGCCAGGGCGATGGAGGCCTGACGGGCGTTTTTGGCAATGGTTGCAACCTGTTCTGCAATGGTCATGGGGTGTTCTCCTTGATAACATGTTCTTCAGCCAACTCACCCAGAATTCGTTCAAAGACATCTCGAATTCCTTCCGTGGTTGCTTCGTAATCTTTTAGCAGGGCCTCACCCGGATGCCGCAGGTGGGGGTCATAGGACAGGCGGCGGGCCAGTTTGTCCAGGTAACGTTGGTCCCCGGCAAGGTCGTTGATGGAGTGGTCATGCAGCAGGCGCAACCGGTTTTCCAGCTTGCGCAGGAATTTGTAGCCGGAGACCAAGGTGTCTGCCTGCTGTGCAGTGATGATGCCCAGGATCTGGACCTCTTTCAACGCCACTACGGTATTCTGGGTGCGCAGTTCAGGGTAGCGCTGGCCGTAGCGCAGTTGCAGGTACTGGGCAATGAACTCCACATCAACCATGCCGCCACGACCGGTTTTGATGTTATAGGAACCAGCAGTCTCTTTGGCGATCTCGTTTTCCATCCGCATCCGCAGGCGGTGGATCTCCTCACGTCCTTCATCTCCCAGCGACGCGCCGTAGACGGTCTGCCGGATAACGGCATCAATGCTGCTGCGCAGGGTCGGTTCCCCAAGTACTACCCGGGCCTTTGCCATGGCCTGACGTTCCCAGATCTGGGCTTCAGTGCGATGGTAGGTAAGGAATGATTCCAGCGAAGTGACCAGCGGCCCGGCATTGCCGGAGGGGCGAAGACGGGTGTCCAGTTTGTAGACATAGCCTTCACGGGTGGCGGTGGAGAGGATCGAGATCAGCTTCTGGGCCAGCTTGGCAAAGTATTCGTGATTGCTGATCTGCTTTTCGCCGTCAGTGGTCCCCTGGTGGTCGTAAATGAAGATGATATCCAGGTCTGAGTGATAATTAAGCTCTTCACCACCCAGTTTGCCCATGCCGACGATCGCCAGGCTTGCGCTGTGGAACTGCCCATTATCCTGATAACGTGGTCGCCCGAAGCGAGCCAGTTCTGTGGTGGCCAGCCGGTAGGCCTCTTCAAGGCAGACTTCGGCCAGGCAGGAGAGCTGAGAGGCGATCGCACCCTGCCCCAGATGCCCGTGAATATCGTTCAGACCGATCCTCAGGAACTCTTCATTGCGGTAGCGCCGCAGGACATCCAGCCGTTCCTCAAAATCCTCTGCCTGGAGCAGCAGGCCTGCAAGTTCCTCGTCCATTACCTCCCGTGGTTTGACCATGGAGGCGTAGGTGTGTGCAACCATTGATTCCAGCAGTTCCGGGTGGCTGATCAAGATTTTGGACAGGAAGGCAGAGGTGCCGAACAGGGTGGCCAGCAGCCGCAGGGCATCATGGTTTTCCGCCAGCAGGGCATAGCAGGATGATCTGCCGCTGATGACCGACAGGAAACGTTCGGCATGGGCCAGGGCCATATCCGGGTCAGGTGCATCAAGTAGTGCCTGCAGGAATGGCGGGGCGATCTGGGCGTGGATACGGCGGTTGCGTTCGGTGACGTTGCCCTTGATCGGGCCACTGCGCAACAGGGCCAGGTTATCAAAAGCCCGGTCTACATCCTCAAGCCGCCGTTCTGCCAGCATATCCTTGACCATATCCGGCTCTGCCTTGGTATCCAACAGGTAGAGGATCTCCGGCTTGGTTTGCTGCTGTTGCAGCTGTTCGTCCCGGCTGTGGAACAGGCTGCCAAAGATGGCGGCAACCCGTTGGCGATGCTGTTCAAGGGTCTCTTTGAAACGCTGCAGGCCATTATCCCGCAGGAAACCGCTGCGGCGGGCCAGTGCAAGGAGCTCATCTTCCTTGGTTGGCAGGCTGTGGGTCTGACGTTCCTGTACCACTTGAATACGGTGCTCAACCGTACGCAGAAAACGGTAGGCATCACTCAACTGTTGGCGGTCATCGTCGCTGATCAGCTTTGCTTCTGCCAATAGTTCCAATGCAATCAGGGAGTTGCGCTCACGCAGTCGGGGCATCTTGCCAGCATAGACCAGTTGCAGGGCCTGGATAAAGAACTCAATCTCTCGGATACCGCCCCTGCCCAGCTTCAGGTTGATCTCCCCTTCACGGTTACGGGTCAGGGAGGCATCAATCCGCTGCTTCATCAGCTTCATATCTTCGATCAGGGTATAGTCGAGGTATTTGCGGTAGACAAAGGGGATCAGGGTCTGCAGCAGCTGTTCACCAAGTTCCCGCGACCCAGCCACCGGGCGGGCCTTGAGCATGGCGGTCCGTTCCCAGGACTGTCCCCAGGATTCGTAGTAGATCTCGGCAGAGCGTAGCGACACGGCCATGTCGCCTGATTTGCCTTCAGGTCGCAGCCCCACATCCACCCGGAAGACAAAGCCATCTTCTGTGACCTGATTCATTGCCTTGGTGACCTGTTCCGCCAGTTTGTTAAAGAAGGCATGCAGGGAGATCACTCCCTTGCGACCGCCACGACCATCGTCAATACCGGCGGTCTCACCATTATCGGTCTCGTAAAAGAAGATAATGTCGATATCAGAAGAAAAGTTGAGTTCCCGGCCACCAAACTTGCCCATGCCCAGGATAGTCATCACCGCTGTCCGGGGGCCGTCATCGGTTTGTTTGAGCGGAATGCCGTACTCCTGCACCAGCAGGTGGTGGCAGGTTTCGTATGCCACCTGCAGCGTGGCTGAGGCCAGGTCTGACAGCTCTCTGGTTACCTCTTCCAGCGGTGCCAGACCGTTCAGGTCACGGGCAGCAATACGAAGAATTTCAAATCGTTTGAAGCAGCGTAATACCTTCATTAGTCTCTGCAGGTCAGCATGGTCCGGTGTGTTGCGACGCAGATCAGCCAGCAGTTCAGCCCTGGTACGGGACTGGTCCAGCTCATTGTCAGCAAAGAGACGGGAGAAAAAGGACGGTTCCTTAAAAATAAGGTTGGTCAGAAACGGTGAGGCGCCACACAGGAACATGCATTGTCCCAGACGCCTGCGGTTGGTAATCACGGCCATCAGGTGGCTGCGGTCAAGTGTCCCGACCAGCCGCTCAAAGCCGTTTAAGGCCATATCCGGGGAAGGGGTATGCAGTGCTGCCAGGGCTATTTTTAACAGGGTCTCAACGGGAAAAAGATCTGCCATCAACAGCAGGTTGGTTGCCGAGCGGGCACCATAGGCAAAGCCTGACTGTTCCAGCAGCCGGGTCAGTTCCTGATCACGGGACGGCTCATCCTCCAGGGCCATGATCCAGGAAAAAGTATGGTCAAAGCGGGTGCTTGGCATATCAGGCAGCAGCCAGGGCTGCCAGCTCCTTTTGGTAGTTGCCTTGGGCTACGCCATGCTCGGTGATGATGGCCGTAATGTACTTTGCCGGTGTCACATCAAAGGAGGGGTTGCGCACCTTAACCCCTTCCGGTGCAATCGGCAGGCCGCGGATATGGGTAACTTCGGTGAAGGGGCGCTCTTCAATCGGAATAAGTGAGCCGTCCGTCAGGGAGAGATCAAGGGTGGAGACCGGCGCTGCCACATAGAATGGAATGTCATGTTCTTTGGCCAGCACCGCTACACTGAAGGTACCGATCTTGTTGGCAGTATCGCCGTTGGCGGCAATCCGGTCGGCGCCAACCACGCAGCAGGTGATTTCGCCCCGCGACATGAAGAAACCGGCCATGTTGTCCGAGATCAGGGTCACCGGGATGTTGTCCTTCATCAGCTCCCAGGTGGTCAGGCGGGCTCCCTGCAGCCAGGGGCGGGTCTCATCGGAAAAGACCTGAATCTTTTTACCTGCCTCATGGGCTGCCCGGATCACCCCCAGAGCGGTGCCATAGCCTGCGGTTGCCAGGCCACCGGCATTGCAGTGGGTTAGTATCGTTGCCCCCTCGGGAATCAGAACTGCGCCGTGTCTGCCGATATTTTTGCAGATAGCCAGGTCTTCCGCCTCAATTCGGATCGCTTCTTCCTTCAATCCTGCCCGGATGGTTTCCAGTGGGCTGCCTTTGAGAGACTGGGCCTTCTGCTTCATCCGCTCAATGGCCCAGAACAGGTTGACTGCCGTGGGGCGGGTGCGGGCCATCACATCGCAGACATTATCAAGTTGGCGGAAAAATGATTCCTGGGTGTCGGCAATGATCTCCCGAGCCCCCAGGGCGACTCCCATGGCAGCAGCTACACCGATAGCCGGTGCCCCGCGGACCACCATTCCTTTGATCGCCTCTGCCACGGCATTAAAATCAGTATAGCGCTGGTAGATCTCTTCCATCGGCAGGCGGGTCTGGTCAATCATGATCACGGCGTCATCGCGCCATTCTATGGTTCGGAAAGACATCTGGGCACCTCGTTTTGTTTGTTGTTCGGAACAGTTATAACGTCGGCCACGGTCTGTTTCAAGCAAAAGCCGTAACTTGGGCATCATAAAGTAAATGACGCTTGCGGGATTGACTTTTGCGGTAGCGGTTATTATTATTTTTGTACATCAGTTAACTCCGCCCGAAAGGAGAATCCTGTTATGTGGACTGCACACTTTAGAATCCGTCCGGTATCCCACTGTAAGGAAGGGTGCCGAAGCTAGCCTGCCGATGAGCTTTCGGCAGGCAAACAACAACGAACCCCGTGTCGGTTGACACGGGGTTTTTTTGTGCGTAATCTGCTGAATCATGAAAAAATATATTATCATAGCTATCATACTTATTGGTGCCATTGCAGCTGGAGTCTGGTTCTTTTTCGGACGCGCCCCCAAGGTTAGCTACAAGACGGTCCCGCTTGAAAAAGGGAGCGTTGTTGCTGCCATCTCAGCCACCGGCACGGTGAATCCGGTTACCACGGTGCAGGTTGGCTCCCAGGTCTCCGGCACCATTCAAAAACTGCTGGTTGACTACAATTCAAGGGTGAAAAAGGGGCAGGTGATTGCAGAGATCGACCCTGCTTTGTTTTTGGCCCAGGTTGAGCAGGCCAGGGGTAATTTTCTGAATGCCCAGGCCAGCCTGCAGAAGGCAAAGGTTGTTCTGGCTGATGCCAAGCGGACCCTTGAACGGAACAGGCAGCTGATCACTCAGGGGATTGTTGCCCAGAGTGATTTTGATGCATCCCAGACCGCCTATGATTCAGCATTGGCAGGGATCAAATCAGCTGAGGCTGGAGTAACCCAATACCGTGGCACCTTGATGCAGGCTGAGACCAACCTGAAAAACTCGGTAATCCGTTCGCCGGTGGATGGTATTGTTATTTCACGCAGTATTGATGTGGGCCAGACCGTGGCTGCCTCGTTTCAGACCCCGACCCTGTTTTCCATTGCCCAGGACCTGACCAAGATGCAGATTGAGACCAGTGTGGATGAGGCTGATATCAGCCGCGCCCGTCTGGATCAGGCTGCCAGCTTTACGGTTGACGCCTACCCTGACCGCAGTTTCAAGGGGCGGGTAACCCAGATCCGCTCTGCCCCGATTACGGTCCAGAATGTGGTCACCTATATTGTGGTGGTGCAGGTTGACAATAAAGATCTGCATCTTAAGCCCGGTATGACCGCCAATGTCTCCATTGAGACCGGCCGCCGTGACGGTGTCCTGAAGCTGCCTGCTGCAGCACTGCGCTTCCGCCCCAAAACAGATATGGATAAAAAATCAGCTAAAACAGGCCAGCGACCTGCAGGGAGCGGTAAAGGTAAATCTGGCGGTGCGCAACAGAAGGTTTACCTGTTGAAAGAAGATAAGCCGGTAGCGGTAGCAGTTACCACTGGTCTTGGTGATGCCAGCTTCATTGAACTTGTTGAAGGTGGTCTGAAGGAAGGCGATCAGGTAATTGTTGAACAGCTGGATAAGAGCAAAAGCAAAAAGAACGGTACAAGCGGCAGCCCACACATGGGCCCCCGTTTTTAAGAAGGAGTTGAGCGGATGAAAAAACCTCTGATGCTGATGATTTTGGATGGCTGGGGCATTAATCCCTGTCCTGACAGCAACGCTGTTGCCATGGCCAAGGCTCCCAAGCTGGCCGGATACCTGCAGGAATTTCCCCATGTGCAGATTAAAACATCCGGCATGGCAGTGGGATTGCCGGAAGGCCAGATGGGTAACTCAGAAGTTGGGCACCTTAATCTGGGGGCCGGTCGGGTCGTCTATCAGGATTTCACCCGGATTACCAAATCAATTCAGGATGGCGACTTCTTCACCAATCCAATCCTGCTGGACTGCATTGCCAAGGTCAAGGCCAGTGGTGGCCGTCTGCATCTGGCAGGGCTGTTGTCCGATGGTGGGGTACACTCCCATAACACTCACCTGTATGCCCTGGTCAAACTGGCCAAGCAGCAGGGGCTGACTGACGTATTTATACACTGTTTGCTGGATGGTCGTGACACCCCTCCCCAGAGCGGTGCAGCTTATCTTGAAGCGCTTGAGGCGGAGCTGGGTACGATCGGTTGCGGCAGGGTTGCCACGGTGATGGGACGCTACTATGCCATGGATCGGGACAATCGCTGGGAACGGGTTGAGCAGGCCTATAACGCCATGGTACTGGGCCAGGGAGCATGCTGCGCTTCATCAGCAGAGGCGATTCAGTCAAGTTACGGGGCTGGGGTACATGATGAATTTGTGCTGCCCTGTGCGATCTGTGATGATGGCACAGCGGTAGGTACCGTTAATGACGGCGACGGCATCATCTTCTTCAACTTCCGTTCAGACCGTGCCCGTGAGATTACCCGCAGCCTGACTTTTAAGGATTTTGATGGTTTCCAGCGCCAGCGGGTGCCGCAACTTTCTGGCTATGTCTGCATGACCGAGTATGATGCCACCTTTGGCCTGCCGATCGCCTATGCACAGCAAGAGCTGACCAATCTGCTGGGTGGGGTAATGGCAGAGGCGGGCCTGAAGCAGTTGCGGATTGCCGAGACTGAGAAATACGCCCATGTGACCTTCTTCTTTAATGGTGGTGTTGAGGCCCCGTTTAACAATGAAGATCGTGCCCTGATCCCCTCCCCCAAAGAGGTGGCAACCTATGACCAGAAGCCGGAGATGAGCGCCTATCTGGTGGCTGATGAGTTGATTAAGCGGTTGGATCAAGATCTCTATGATGTTGTTATCCTTAATTTTGCCAACTGTGACATGGTTGGCCACACCGGTATTCTGCCTGCTGCCATCCAAGCCGTAGAGGCGGTGGATGCCTGTGCCGGCAAGGTGGTGGAAAAGGTCCGTCAACTGGGTGGCACCGTGCTGATAACTGCTGATCATGGCAATGCAGAACAGATGGCGGATGAAAACGGCGAACCGTACACGGCCCATACCTGCAACCCGGTCTGGCTGATTCTGGTGGATGACAGCCGCAAGGGAGCAGTACTGAAAGAGGGCGGCAAGCTGGCCGATATCGCCCCCACTATGCTCAAACTGTTGAATCTGCCGCAACCCAAGGAAATGACCGGAGAAAGCCTGCTATGAAAACCGTATCCATCCCTGCAACAGACAACGAATATATCGTCGGCAAGATCCTCTGTATTGGTCGAAACTATGTGGATCATATCAAAGAGCTGGGCAATGAAGCACCTGCTGCGCCAATAATCTTTATGAAGCCATCCACTGCGATAATTAGCAATGGTGAGTCAGTGGTGATTCCTGCTTACAGCAGTGACTGCCACTATGAGGCAGAACTGGCCGTGCTGATCGGTGCGGAAGGTAAGGATATCACTGAAGCTGATGCGCTTTCCCATGTGGCAGGCTATGGCGTGGCAATTGATATGACCCTGCGGGATGTACAGGATAATCTGAAGAAAAAGGGGCTGCCCTGGGAGATTGCCAAGGGCTTTGATACCTCCTGTCCGTTATCTGATTTTGTGCCGGCAGACAAGGTGGCTGATCCGCAGAATCTGACCATCTGTCTGGCCTTGAATGGTGAGCAGCGTCAGAACGGCTCAACCGGTCTAATGATCAACAGTGTGGCCAGCATCATCAGCTATCTGTCCGGTATTTTTACCCTGGAAGAAGGGGACGTGATCCTGACCGGCACCCCTGCCGGGGTTGGCCGGGTACAGGCCGGTGACCGGATGGAGGCAAGTATTGCCGGAGTGGGTAGCGTTTGCGTGACGGTTGCATAGCCTTATACCTGGAAAAAGGAGTCACAGATGCAAAATGAAAAAGAATGTCCGGAATGTAAAGGCAAGATGATCCTGCTGCCTGGCTGAGGCGGTCTCTTCTGGCGGTGCCAGAAGTGCGGGGTACGACTTTCGTACCATAAGGATCAGCAGAGTTGTAGCTGCTCGTAGTTGCAGGTTATTCAGGTTTTTGTTTATCAATCAGAAAAAGTGCTTGACGTAGTGGAATCCTTTATCTATAGTCCACAACTCTGTAAAATACGAACAGGTGGTACCAAACTATGTATGCTGTAATTAAGACTGGTGGCAAGCAATACAAGGTCGCTGAAGGCGATTTCCTGAAGGTTGAAAAACTGGACAACGTCGTGGGTGACACGATTGAACTGGCAGAGGTACTGATGATTGGCGGCGATGCCGTTAAGGTCGGAGCTCCACTGGTAGCTGGTGCTACCGTAACTGCCAAGGTTGTTGTGCAGGACCGTGACAAGAAGATTCTGGTCTTCAAGTCAAAGCGCCGTAAGAACAGCCGCAAGCTGATCGGACACCGCCAGTACCACACGGTACTGAAGATTGAGAAGATTAGCGCCTAAGCGCTTACGATTATTTTTTGAGGAGAAAGAACCATGGCACATAAAAAAGCTGGTGGTAGTTCACGTAACGGTCGCGATTCAGACGGCCAGAGGCTTGGCTGTAAAAAATTCGGTGGCGAGTCGGTTCTGGCTGGCAATATCATCTATCGTCAACGTGGCACTCAGATTCATCCAGGCAACAATGTTGGTTGTGGTAGAGACCATACACTGTTCGCCCTGATTGAAGGGGTTGTCAAGTTTGAGCGTTTGGGCCGTGATCGCAAGAAGGTTTCTGTATATCCTGCCTGATTCTGAGCCACACCCTGTTTTTAAAAACCCGACGGTTACTGCCGTCGGGTTTTTTTGTGCCTGGTGTCCGGGGATACATCAAGGCCGCTGATTTGACCAGATGCGGTTCCGGGTGTATAGGGTAGCAACAGTTTGCGGTTGCAAGCTAACGTTATCAAAGGGGGGACAACAGTATGAAACGTCTGATAGTAGGAACATTCTGTCTGCTGGTTTTTACGGCAGGCAGCGGGTTTGCTGATGAGTTGAAAGATGCTTCTGACAGGTTACAGCCATTGACTGAGCGGATGACAAAAATCAGCGCAGGTAAGGCCGCTGATTATTCAAAAAGCCAACTTGCTACGGCGCAGGAGACGCTAGGTGCAGCAAAGGCAGCAATAGCAGCAAAAAACGGCCCGCTTGCACTGCAAAAAACAGAGATGGTGGATCTGCAGCTGACCATTGCCGAGGCCAAGGGGGCCGAGATGGAGGCTGCTGAACAGTTGGTGCTGCGGCGGGCTGAACTGAAAAAACTTGAGGCACAGTTTGATCAGCTGTTGCAGACAGGAGGGAAGTGATATGACACGAATGTATATCTTTGTTCTGGCTATGGTGAGTGTCATCGTCAGCGGTTCCTTAACCTTTGCAGCAGACAAGATTGATTATCCTGCCAGGATCGCTGCGGCAAAGACCGGTATTGAAGAGCTTGCAGCCAAGGTCGGCAATTATCCCCAAGCCTTGACAGAAATAGACAAGGCACGTGCCTCCTTAAAAAAGGCTGAGCAGGGGTACGATAAAGGTCGTCAGTGGATGGGGCTTGGCGGGCTTAAGCCGGAAGCAGAACAGGAAATTGCCCACAACCTGCAGATGGTTGATATGACACTGGTTCTTACTGGCTCACGGGCTGCCAAGGGGCGTAGTGAAGAGGAGGCTGCTGCGGTTGAGAAACAGCTGACTCTGGTGAAGGACAGGGTTAAGCTGCTTGAAGAGCGGAAACAGAGTGAGGATAAGCTGCGCCAGGACCTACAGAAGTGTGAGATCAGTTCCAAAGAACTGACCGCCCTGAAGGCAGATCAGACAAAACTCTCTGCACAACTTGAGCAGGTCACTGCAGAGAAGAAAAAGCTGGAAACACAGCTTGCTCTGCTTACTGATGAAAAAGCTGCCTTGGCTGCCCAGATTGAAGCATTTAAAAAGGCTCCAGCCGCACAACCGGCTCCTGTTGTTGCGCCGCAAGCTGCTCCGCCTGCAACTGCCAAGTAACTGATACTACCGCAATAGCGACTGAAGATTACGGCCCCCTGCAGCAGCATGGGGCCGTAATGCTTGATGAGGCATTGTATTTGCTTCAGGACTTTGTTAAAAATGTCAGACATTGTTTGAGCAGGGATCACCAGACGAAAAAGAAAAGGGTTACGCCGATTGACGTAACCCCTCTGATTTTAATGGTCGGGATGACTAGATTCGAACTAGCGACCCCCTACTCCCGAAGCAGGTGCGCTACCAGGCTGCGCTACATCCCGAAGGATATTTTTATAACTTTTTATTCCTGCGCTTGTCAACAGGCAAGTCGCACTGGAGGGGACATGTCCACCGCTGATATCCGTACTGAAATCCGGCATCTGCTCAAGGAGCGTAATGCCGTCCTTCTTGCCCATAACTACATGCGTGACGAGGTGCAGGCCATTGCCGACATCACCGGCGATTCACTGCAGCTTTCCATGGAGGCCGCCAAGACCGCTGCCGACGTGATTGTCTTCTGCGGTGTGCATTTTATGGCTGAATCTGCCGCCATCCTCTCGCCCGGTAAAAAGGTGCTGCTTCCCCGCGCCGATGCCGGTTGTCCCATGGCTGATATGGTTGATGTTACCGGTTTGCAGGCATTGAAGGCACAGCACCCAGGTGTACCAGTAGTGACCTATGTCAATTCCTCAGCAGCGGTCAAGGCTGAGTCAGATATCTGCTGTACCTCGGCCAATGCGGTCTCGGTGGTACGTTCGCTGAAAGATCAAAAGCTGATCTTTGCCCCGGACCGCAACCTGGGACGCTGGATCGCCAAGCAGTTGCCGGACAAGGAGTTTATCTACTGGGAAGGCTATTGCCCCACCCATGAGCGACTGACCGCTGCCAGGGTACAGGAGATCAAGGCTGCTCATCCTGACGCCCTGTTCATCTGCCACCCGGAATGCGCCCCCGAGGTCTCAGCCCTGGCTGACCATGTCTGTTCCACCAGCGGCATGTATATCTACTGTACTAAAAGTACGGCCAAAAAGTTCATCATCGGCACCGAAGCCGGGATTCTCTTCAAGCTGCGGGAAGATAACCCGGACAAGGAGTTTATCCTGGCCTCACCGGCCCTGATCTGTCCCAATATGAAGCTTACCTCGCTGGAGGATATCCTGCTGGCGCTGCAGACCATGCAGCCGGTGGTGACCGTTAGCGCAGAGGTCAGGCTTAAGGCTCAGGCTGCGTTGGACAAAATGCTTGCTGTACCGAGGGATTAACCATGCCTGATTATCTTGGCGCCCATATGTCCATCTCCGGTGGCCTGCATAAGTCGATTGAGCGGGCCGTTGCTGCCGGTTGTGGTACTCTACAGATTTTTACCCGCTCATCCAACCAGTGGAAAGGCAAGCCGATCAGCGACAAGGATGCGGATCTTTTCCGCAGCAGCTTTGCCGCTTCCGGTCTGCATGAAGTCATCTCCCATGATATCTACCTGATCAATCTGGCAGCACCGGAGGGTGATACCCGCGACAAGAGCCTGGCTGCCTTTGGCGATGAAATGACCACCTGTGCCAGATTGGGGATCAACAAGATTGTGATGCACCCCGGTTCCCACACCACCGATTCGCCCGAGGTCGGGTTGGAGCGGGTGATCAACGCCTTTGATCAGCTTTTTGAACAGACCCCTGAGTATGAAGGGCTGGTACTGCTGGAGACCACTGCCGGACAGGGTAGTAACCTGGGCCGCACCTTTGAAGAACTGCAGACCATTATCAACGGATCAAAATATCCTGATCGCTTTGGTGTCTGCTTTGACACCTGCCACACCTTTGCCGCAGGTTACAATACCGCCACACCGGAAGGGTACGCCGATGTCATGGCGCAGTTTGATCGCCTTCTGGGGATTGAGCGGCTGCGCTGTTTTCACTTCAATGATTCCAAAAAAGGGCTGGGCAGCCGGGTGGACCGACATGAGCATATCGGTCAGGGGGCTTTGGGACTGGAACCGTTCCGCTTCATTATGAATGACCCCCGTTTTGTGAAGATTCCGAAGATACTAGAAACCCCTAAGGGGGATGATGATGCCATGGATCAGGTCAATCTGGCATTGTTACGGAGCCTATCGGAAGTTTGACAATACTTAAAACTGCGCTATAACAATCACGGTGTTTTTACTATACTTGATGAGGTGAGCATGACGATTACCTGCCCCCACTGCGGTGTCAGCGGCCAGCTGGATGATTCAAAACGACCTGCCGGTGCAACCAGTATCAACTGCCCCCGTTGTAAGCAAAGTTTCCCACTCCCTCCACTGGAATCAGCTGCCGTTGCCCCACCAGTAATTCCGGTACCGCCTCCGCTGGCAGCTGAACCAGCTCCGCTTCGCCCTTGCCCGGCCTGCGGCGGGATTATCGAAGGCAACGGCGGACTCTGCAACGCCTGCGAGGCGGCCCGTAACCGTCAGTCAGCAGCAGGTAACGGAGTCAATACAACTCCTCCGCCTATTCCTGCAGCTGAAGACAGAAGCAGCAGTTCCTGTGCTGTCTGCAAGGGACGCTTTGCCCAAAGCGAGATGGTCCGCTTTGGCGACAAGCTGGTCTGCGCCTCCTGCAAGCCAACCTATGTCCAGATGCTTGCCATGGGGATGGGAAATACCGGCGATCTGCGCTATGCCGGTTTTTGGATCCGTTTCGGGGCAAAATTCATCGATGGTATTATCCTCTGGGTTGTAAACTTTGCCACTACCATGGGGACAACGTTTCTGATCGCCTCAAACAACTCCCCCCAAATGGCAATTGTGGCAGCCATTATGAATGTATGTATCCAGGTCGGGGTTGGTATTGCCTACAACATCTACTTTCTGACCGGGAAAAATCAGGCCACCCCCGGCAAGATGGCCTGTGGCCTGAAGGTGGTGACTGCCGAGGGCGACAAGATCAGCGCTGGCCGTGCGGTGGGACGTTATTTTGCCGAGATGCTGAGCGGTATGATCATGATGATCGGCTATATCATGGCTGCCTTTGATGATGAAAAGCGTACTCTGCACGACCGGATCTGTAACACCAGGGTGGTTTTCAAGTAATGACCGTTGGCGAACGTTCGCTTTTCCCCCTGTTGTGCAGTTCCTGCCACACACCGTTACCGGCAGCGCTTTGTAACAGTGGTGAATCGATCCATTGCCCGCACTGTTCAAAACAGCTGCAGGTTGAGCTGTTTCCGGCAATCCTGAGGCCGTTGCATGAAGGTGGCGCTGTCGGTCTGCAGGTAACCGAGGGGGAAGCGAGCTGTTTTTATCACCCGGACAAACAGGCGGTTAAGATCTGCAGCAGTTGTGGTCGTTTTGTCTGCAGTCTCTGTGAGATTGATCTGGCCGGACGCTGTCTCTGTCCGGTCTGCCTGGAACAGGGCCGACAGAATGAACAGCTTTCAGAGCTGGTTACCAAGCGAACTTTACATGATAGTATTGCCCTGAATACAACCTTTCTACCGCTCCTGATCTGGCCCATAACCCTGATCACCGCGCCAATCGCTTTTTATCTTGCGATCACCGCCTGGCGTAAACCTTCCAGTATCCTGCCCCGCACCAAGATCCGTCAGGTCCTGGCCCTGCTGTTTTCCGCACTGCAGATAATCGGTTGGGTGGTACTGGGTATCTTTCTGTTTCAAAAGTGGAACTCATGAGCAGCCCGGCCCAGCCCATTAAATACCGTCGTATAGCCCGTGGCACCATTGCCATGATCATGCGCTGCTCACTCTGGCTCGGGGATGATCATCTGCTGTCAGTTAAATCAACCGGTTATACTGAAGATTATGTGCGGATTTATCTGAAAGACCTCAAGGGAGTGATTGCCCAGCGTACTAAAACCTGGATGATGCTTAATGTAATCCTTGGTAGTCTGCTGGCCCTGTTTGGCATTGGTATTCTAAGTACCAACGATATTTCTTCTCCCGGCACCATTGCACTCTTTATCTTCGGTACACCGCTTCTGATCGTTTTTCTGGTCAACCTGATCAAAGGCCCCACCTGCAAGACCAATCTGCTGACCCCGCTGGGACTGGTTGATATCCCAGCTCTGCAGCGTTCACGCAAGGTAACCCGTCTGATTCAGGAACTGCGCCCTTTGGTTGCAGCCCAACAGGGCAGTATGCTGCGCAGTGAACTACTGTCCCGCTATGACAGTCAACGGACAGGCACTCCCCCCGCTCCGGCATCTCCCTCAACTCCATGAGCAGTCTGAAGGTCCAGCGTTGTTTTAACCATGCAAACCGCGAGGCAGTGGCCCGCTGTGCCCAGTGCGGTAACTTTTTCTGCCGGGAATGTGTCACGGAACATGCTGGACGGATGACTTGTGGACGTTGTCTGGGACAACCGGCTGACACGGTCCGCTCTCTCCGTTTCCGCAGCATTCTGGCCGGTGTTATGCAGCTTGGAATCGGTTTGCTGATCCTCTGGTTCTGCTTTTTTATGGCAGGCCGCGGGCTGTTGCAGATCCCTTCTTCCGTTCATGAAGGCTCAATCTGGCGCCAGATTACGGGGGAGCAATGATCCGCACCCCCAAAAGCCGTGAAAAAGGGATCGGGGCCGTAGAACTGCTGGAACAGGCCACCGCCCTGCTGCGCCAGGCCCCCTTGGATACCTTGGCCTGTTATTATCTGGGCACTGTGCCGTTTATGCTGGTGCTGCTCTGGTTCTGGGCTGATATGAGCCGCAGTGCTGATGCAGATCAGCGGTTGGCCGGAGCGGCGCTGGCCCTGTCAATCCTGTTCATCTGGATGAAGGTCTGGCAGTCCCGGTTTAGTGGCCGTTTGCTGATGCAACTGGGGGGAGCTGCCGAGCTGCCTTCAGTTACTGGTAGTGTCATGGTGCAGGGCGGCCTGCAGCCCTGGGGTTTTATTATCCTGCCGCTGGCTGGTCTGGTGACCCTGCCGTTTGGCTGGTGCTATGCCTTTTTTCAAAATATCACCGTACTGGGTGGCCCGGACTGGCGTACCGTGCAACGCAAGGCACGCCAGCTGTCCCTGCTCTGGCCCGGTCAGAATCATCTGCTGCTGGCGCTGTTGTCACTTATCTTTCTGGTATTATTTGCCAATATTGCGGTTGGCGTCTACTTCCTGCCCCACCTGCTCAAGAGCCTGTTCGGGATTGAGACCATCTTCACCCTTAGCAACCGGATGCTGCTTAACTCCACCTTCTGGGCTGCGATTGTGGTGCTTACCCAGCTCTGCCTTGATCCGCTGGTCAAGGCCTGCTACGTGCTGCGCTGTCACTATGGAGAATCATTATCCAGCGGTGCTGATCTGCGGGCCCAGATAAAGACGGTTGCGGAACGGGCAACCCTGCTGGTGCTTCTGGTTGTTTTCAGTCTTGTCACGTGTGGCAGTCAGTCCGCTTTTGCTGCTGCGCCGGTTGTTGAACCGCAACAACAGCTGCAGCAACGCGCAGCCCGGCTTGACCGTTCTGTTGAACAGGTGATCAAAGATCCCCGTTTTGCCTGGCGACTGCCACGGGAGCATCACCAGCTGGAAAAGAGGGAGCTGCCCGGTTTCATGCAGTCCATCATCACCTGGGTCCAGGATACCGCCGTTACGGTGGGAGGCTGGATCAAGGATGTTATAAAGTGGGTGGTCAAAAAACTGCCCAAACCATCGTTTTCCGGGGTGAAACCTGGCTGGGGCGGTAATTTTTCAGATATTGCACTGCTGCTGATGTACGTCCTGCTGGCGTTGCTGCTTTGCTTTGGCGCCATCTTTGCCTGGCGTCGGCTGCGTCATACCCCCAAGCCGGAAGCAGAACTGCCGATGCACACCCTGCAGATGACGCCTGATCTCCATGATGAATCGGTGATTGCCAGTGAGCTGACTGAAGAACGCTGGTTGGCCCTGGCCCGGGAGCTGCTGGAAAAGGGAGAACTGCGTCTGGGGCTGCGGGCGTTGTACCTGGCCACCCTGGCTGCCCTGGCTGATGCAAAGCTGGTGGTTATCGCCCGCTGCAAGACCAACCATGATTACGAGCGGGAACTGCTCCGCTTCAGCCATGCCATGCCCCGTCTCAGTGAGGCGTTTTCTCTGAACCTGCGGATCTTTGAGGCAGCCTGGTACGGTATGCACCTGCCGGATGACGAGACTGTCCGCAGCTACCTGGATAACCATCGGAGGATCACCAGCGATGTCCGCACGCAGTAAACTGCTGATCCTCACCTTTTGTCTGTTGCTGGTTCTGGCGGCTGCCTCCCTCTACCAGCTCTTTGCCTTACGTTTTGAAGCCGGGGATATCTTTCCGGCAGGTTCATCCCTGCGCAGTGATCCCTTGGGAAGCATGGCACTGTACCAGGCCCTGGAGCGCACCGGCGGGGTCAAGGTGGAGCGCAATTACCGCTCCCTTGCCAATCAGAAGGTAGCGGCATGTACCATTCTGCTGTTGGGAAATAACCACTACGAGCTGACGACTGCTCATAAGCAAGAGATTGCTGAAGTAGATCAGCTGGTTGCAGCTGGGAATCGGGTGGTGGTTGCCTTTAATCCGGTCACCACAGTACCGGAGAGCACACCTGCTCCAGCACCAAGACCTGTTGATGCAAAGACACCAAAGGTAGTTAAAGCACCGGATACCCCGTGGGGCATCAGCACAAGCTACCTGCCCGTATCAGAGGCAGTTCCTGACAAGACCCTGGTCAAGGCGAACCTGACTGAACCGGGATTGGCCCTGCCAGCAGAGATCCGCCTGCTGTCCCGCCTGACCCTGCAGCCGCCACCAGCAGGCTGGCGCACCATCTATGCAGTGGATGGGAAGGCGGTGGTGCTGGAGCGCAGTATCGGCAGCGGCAGTCTGGTGCTGGTGTCAGACAGCTCCCTCTTCAGTAACGAGGCGCTCAAGGCAGATCGCCAGGCAGCGCTGCTGGTCTGGTTGCTGGGTGAGCACCGCAGGATCATCTTTGATGAATTTCATCTTGGGGTGAGTGAGCAGGGCGGTATCATGATGCTGGCCCGCCGTTTTGGCCTGCTGCCGCTGATCGGGGTGTTGCTGCTGATGGCAGGGCTCTATATCTGGCAGCAGTCAATCCCCCTGAACCCGGCTGGTGCCGTGGCCTCCCGTGATCCGGCCGTCGGGGTGACCCATGACAGTTTCAGCGGTCTGGTGAACCTGCTGCAACGGAATATCCCGGAAAAACAGCTACTGAAGGTCTGCTGTCAGGAATGGCAGAAGAGTTTTAAACGTGAATTACAGCAGGATGCAGGGTTGCGCAAAGAGCTAAGCGATGCAATGACCGCGCAGGATGATCCGGTTACCCGGTATCAGCGGATAGCCCGGCTGCGGGCAGAGAGGACAGGACGATGAACCAGGGGTTGCAACAGTTGATCGCAGTGGTACAGGCGTTAAAGGGAGAGCTGGGTAAGGTAATCATCGGCCAGCATGAGGTGATTGACCGGGTGCTGGTGGCGCTTCTGACCGGGCAGCATGCCTTGATTGAAGGGGTGCCGGGGATCGGCAAGACCCTGCTGGTGCGCACCCTGGCCAAGGTGGTGGGCGGGCGCTTTTCCCGGATTCAGTTTACCCCGGACCTGATGCCCACCGATATCACCGGCTCCAATATCTTCAACATGAAGGAAAACGAGTTCGTGCTCAACCCCGGCCCGATTTTCTGCAACTTCCTGCTGGCCGATGAGATCAACCGGGCCCCGTCCAAGACCCAGTCAGCCCTGCTGCAGGCCATGCAGGAGCGGCTGGTGACCATTGACCGCAAGAGCTACAGCCTGCCTGCCAGTTTTACGGTCTTTGCCACCCAGAACCCGGTGGAGTTTGAAGGGACCTATCCACTGCCGGAGGCCCAGAAGGACCGCTTCATGCTGAAGATCACCATGCCGCCACCGACCCGCGAAGAGGAGCTGGCCCTGGTGCGGCGTACCCTGGGGAACGATGCGCCGGAGACGGTGCTGGCCGGTGATACGGTCCGCTGCGTGATCAGCGCCGATGATCTGGTAACCCTGCGGCAGGCCTTGATGACGCTGGCGGTGCAGGATGAGATTGCTGCCTATGCCCTGGAGGTGGTGCGGGCCACCCGCAGCCATCATGCCGTGCTGCTGGGGGGTGGTCCCCGCGCCTCACAGTCGCTGATTCTGGCTGCCCGGGCTGCTGCTGCCGTGGCAGGCCGTGATTTCATCACCCCGGATGATATCAAGATGATGGCCTTGCCGGTGCTGGAGCATCGCCTGATTCTGCAGCCTGATTACGAGATCGAGGGGCTGACCCCTGGTGAGGTGATCGGTTCAATTCTGCAGGAGGTCACGGTTCCCCGGTGATCATCCCGGCCCCGGCCATACTGCGGCTTGTCGCCGCCAGCCTGATTCCGGCAGCACTGCTGTATGCGGTTACCCCCCAGTTCCGCCCGCTGCTGCTGTTTGTGCCGTTGCTGGTGGGGGGCGTTGCGCTGGCAGATCTGCTGATTCTGTTCCGTTACCGCAACCGGTTGACCGTTACAGCACCGTCGCGGCTGTCACTGGTCTGTGGCCGGCCCGGCCAGTTGGGAATCACCATCCGTGCCATCAATCAGGCCGGTTTTGACCTGCAGGTGGGGTTGGGTCTTCCAGTCAGCTTTAGCTCAACTTTCCGGGAGACCCGGTTGAAGTTGGCCAAAGGTGGTGATGCGGTCTGCCTGGATTGGCCCCTGACCGGCACCAAACGGGGCAGGTTTCAGGTGCCCCAGTGCGCTCTGCGGATCGGTTCTCCCTTCCGCTTGTGGCAGTTGCAGATCCGCCACACCATCAGCACAGAACTGCGGGTCTACCCCAACCTGCGGGCAGAACGCCGCCGTTTGGCAAGCCTGTTTCTGGAGCGTAATGACCGGCAACTGCAAGCCCAGCGTCAGCGGGGCCAGGGGCGGGAGTTTGATCGGCTGCGTCAGTATCAGACCGGTGACAGCCTGGGGGATATTCACTGGAAGGCAACGGCCAAACGTCGTCAATTGATTACCAAAGAGTATCAGATCGAACGGACCCAGGAGGTCTACCTGCTGATTGACAGCTCCCGTCTCAGCGGTCGGCCGGTACCCACTGCTGAAGGGGGCAGTGAACCGTTTCTTGAGCAGGCGGTGCGTACCGCCCTGATTCTGGGTTCTGTGGCCCAGCGCCAGGGTGATCTGTTCGGGGTGGCAGCCTTTGGCAGCCGGGTACAGGGCTTTGTGCGGGCCAAGACCGGCAAGACCCACTTTGGCCACTGCCGCGACCTGCTCTACACGGTGCAGCCTGGTGAAGACAACCCTTCCTTTGGTGAGCTGGCCACCTTCATGGCTGCCCGTCTGCGTCGGCGGGCCCTGTTGATCTTTATCGCGCCGCTGGATGAACCGGCCCTGGCCGAGGATTTTGTCCGGGCCATCCGTATCCTGTCCCGCCGCCACCTGATCTGTGTTGCCATGCCGCAACCGCCCACGGCTGCCCCGCTGTTCAGCACTGCAAACCTGGGCAGCAGCGATGAACTCTATCGCCATCTGGCCGGGCACCTGACCTGGCATCAACTGCGGGAACTGCAGCAGAGTCTTCGTCTACAAGGGGTCAGGCTCATGCTGGTAAAGGATGAACGGTTGAGCGCGGATCTGGTCTCCCACTACCTGGATGTGAAACGGAAACAACTGCTATGATCATCGATCTGGAGCGATTTACCACAGCGGAAAAGCCGTTCTGGGATGAGCTGGAGCGGTTGCTGAAACGGGTGGAAGATGATCCGGCCTGCAGACTGGGGGTTGACGGCGCTGTCCGTTTTCACTACCTCTACCAGCGGGCCAGCGCCGGTCTGGCCCGGCTTGATGGTCTGGCAGCCCCGCTTGAGTTCCGTCGCTACCTGGAAAGTCTGGTGGCCCGGGCCTATGGCGAGATCCACTCAACCAGAGACAATGCCCATCGTCTGGCGCCCCGCACCTGGCTGCAGGAGACCTTCCCCCAAACCTTCAGGCGCTACATTCGTCAGTTTCAGCTGTCCGTACTGATCACCATTGTCGGTGGGATCTTTGGCGCAGCCGTGCTGATGGTGGCGCCGGAAGAAAAAGGGATGCTGCTGCCGTTTGATCATCTGCACGGCTCACCAGCGGAGCGGGTGGCCAAAGAAGAGCAGGAGGCAGGCAAGCGGCTGGCCGGTCACAAGGCCACCTTCTCCAGCAGCCTGATGACCCACAACACCCAGGTATCCATCGCCTGTATGGCCACCGGCATGACCTGGGGGGTGGGGACCATCATCCTGCTGTTCTACAACGGTGTGATTCTGGGGGCGGTGGTGCTGGATTACCTTGCTGCCGGGCAGGGGGTTTTTCTGGCAGGCTGGCTGCTGCCCCATGGTGTGATTGAGATACCGGCCATACTGATTGCCGGGCAGGCCGGTCTGGTACTGGCAACGACTCTGATCGGCAAGGGCAGCGGCCTGACCCTGGTGGCTCGGATGCGGCTGGTCTGGGCTGATCTGACCACCCTGATCGGCGGGGTGGCGCTGATGCTGGTCTGGGCCGGTATTGTGGAGGCGTTCTTTTCCCAGTACCATGAGCCGGTGCTGCCCTACAGTGTCAAGATAGCCTTTGGCGTGGTGGAATTATGCCTGCTGGTGCTGTTTCTGGGCCGTTCAGGCCGGGGTGGAAAGGTGGCCGGACGTGGCTGAACAGACCACTACCCTGCAGATCCGCACCCCGGAGGGGATCCGCTTCTCCCTGCTTTTGGCCGGTCCCACCAGCCGTCTGCTGGCGCTGCTGGTGGATTTTGCCTGCATTTCTGTGGCCTCAACCACCATCAGCACCGTCTTAAGGCTGTTTGCGTTGATCAGTCAGGATATCTTTATGGCCCTGGCGATTCTGTCCGGCTTTGTGATCTCCATCGGCTACGGCATCGGCTGTGAATGGTACTGGCAGGGGCAGACCGTGGGCAAACGTCTGCTACATCTGCGGGTCATGGATGAGCAGGGCTTAAAGCTGCAGTTCAGTCAGGTGGTGATCAGAAACCTGCTGCGGATCGTTGATTCGCTGCCCGCGCTCTATCTGGTGGGAGGGATTGCCAGCCTGACCAGCCGTAAATGTCAGCGTCTGGGTGATCTGGCTGCCGGAACAATCGTAATCCGCACCCCCAAGGTACAACTGCCTGATCTGGAACAGCTTGGCACAGAGAAGTTCAACTCCCTGGCCGCCTATCCCCATCTGGTGGCCCGTTTGCGGCAGAAGGTCAGCCGGGAGGAAGGGGCCATTGCCCTGCGGGCCCTGATCCGCCGGGAAGAACTTGACCCGGCTGCCCGGCTGGAGCTGTTCCGTGAATTGGCCGCCCTGTTCCGCAGCCAAGTGACCTTCCCCGCTGAAGCGGTGGACGGGGTGTCGGATGAACGCTATGTCCGCAACGTGGTGGAGCTGTTGTTTGAACAGCGCGGGCGGTAATTGACAGCATGCAGTGATCAGGCCTATGCTGTCACCATTACACAATGAGGGATACAGGTATGCCATCCGCAATCATAGAGATCAACCAGGGCGATATCACCACGTTAGCGGTTGATGCCATTGTCAATGCTGCCAACAACACCCTGCTGGGTGGAGGCGGTGTGGACGGTGCCATCCACAAGGCTGCCGGCCCCCGGCTGGTGCAGGAGTGCGCTACCCTGGGTGGCTGCCCGACTGGCGAAGCCCGCTTTACCAAGGGGTACAACCTGCCTGCCCGGTTTGTGATCCATACCGTGGGGCCGGTCTGGACCGATGGGACCAAAGGAGAACCGGAGCTGCTGGCCGCTGCCTATCGCAACTGCTTCAGGCTGGCCCGTGAAAACAGGCTGCGCAGTATCGCCTTTCCCGCCATCAGCTGCGGGGTGTATGGCTATCCCATGAAACTCGGAGCGGCCATTGCCCTTGATGCCGCACACGCAGAGGCCGGTTCCGGTGATTTTGACCGGATCATTCTGATCCAGTACAATAGCCCTGCTCTTGAATGTTATCAGGCTGTCGCCCGACAACTGGCCATCCCCTTTCATTCATGAACAACGTTCTTCAGGCATTGCGCATCGCCCTGCGGGCCTTGCGGATCAACAAGATGCGTTCCTTTCTGACCATGCTGGGGATCATCATCGGCATTGCTGCGGTGATCGCCATGATGGCGGTGGGTTCCGGCGCCAGTTATGTGATTTCGCAGCAGATCGCCAGTATCGGTAGCAATATCCTGCTGGTACTGCCCGGTTCCATGACCAGCGGCGGTCTGCGTACCGGCAGCGGTGGGGTCCAGACCCTGAAGGCAGATGATGCCAGGGCCATGATGAGCGAATGTCCTTCGGTTGATCTTGCTGCATCGGTGGTGCGCAGCTCCGGCCAGATCGTTTACGGCAACCAGAACTGGTCCACCCTGCTGATGGGTACCACGCCGGAGCTGTTTATCATCCGTGAGTGGCCGGCAGCCATAGGGCGCAGTATTACCAGCTCGGATAATGATGGTGCTGCCAAGGTCTGCCTGATCGGCCGCACCATTGCCCAGAACCTGTTTGGCGCAGAAGATCCGCTGGGCAAGATGATCAGAATCAAGAAGGTGCCGTTTACGGTGATCGGTGTGCTGGAAGCGAAAGGGCAATCACCCCAGGGCACGGATCAGGATGATGTGATCTTTGTGCCGCTGCGCACGGCCCAGCGCAAGCTGATGGGCAGTCAGTTCCCGGACACGGTCGGCTCCATTCTGGTTAAGGCCAAGAGCGAAGAACAGCTTCCCAAGGCTGAAAAAGAGATCAATGACCTGCTGAACCAGCGTCACCGGACCAGCAACAGCAAAGAGCCGGACTTTACCGTGCGTAACCTGTCGGAAATACTGGCAGTGGCAGAGCAGTCCTCCAAGGCGATGTCCCTTTTGCTGGGGGCGGTTGCTTCCATCTCTCTGATCGTGGGAGGGATCGGCATTATGAATATCATGCTGGTGTCGGTTACGGAACGGACCAGAGAGATCGGCATCAGGATGGCCATTGGCGCCAAAAAGAACGATATCCTGCTGCAGTTTTTAACTGAAGCGGTACTTTTAACGGTCATGGGTGGCCTGATCGGTATCGCCCTTGGGGCTGGCGGAGCCACGGTGGTATCCCGTATCCTCTCCTGGCCAACCCTGATTTCACCCCTTTCCATTACAGTTGCCGTGCTGTTTTCCGGCGCAGTGGGGATCTTTTTTGGTTTCTACCCGGCCCGCAAGGCTGCCGGTTTAAACCCGATTGAGGCGTTACGGTATGAGTGAGCAGACGTCATGACCACCAGAAAACAGCTCTTCATCAGCTCGGTCCAGAAAGAGCTGGCCGATGAACGGCGGGCTCTGAAGGAGTACGTCCACGGTGATCCGCTGTTGCGTCGGTTTTTCGAGGTGTTTCTCTTTGAGGATCTGCCTGCTTCTGACCGGCGTGTTGATGAAGTCTACCTGCATGAGGTGGAGCAAAGCGCTATCTATGTCGGCCTTTTCGGTAATGACTACGGGTATGAGGATCTTGAGGGACTCTCGCCGACTGAACGGGAATTCAATCATGCCGCTATTTGTGGAACGGAACGTCTGATCTTCGTCAAAGGCTCAGATGATGCCGCTCGCCACCCCAAGATGCTGGCTCTGATCCGCAAGGCGGGAGATCAGCTCATCCGCCGTCGATTTGAAACTGTTACAGAGCTGATAACAAGCCTTTATGCCGCATTGGTTCAGTATTTAGTGGCCAACGAGTTGATCCGTGGCGGCCCGTTTGATGCAGCTTTTTGCCAGAAAGCCACTCTGGCGGATCTGGATGACGAAAAAATCAGTGAATTCCTGCTGAGTGCGCGCCGGGCGCGGGGCTTTGCACTGGATGAAGATACACCTCCTGCCGCTGTTCTTGAACATTTGAATCTGCTCGACAATGGCCGTCCATCCCATGCCGCTGTCCTGCTATTCGGGGTTCGCCCGCAGCGATTCCTGATTTCGTCCGAAGTGAAGTGCATGCACTTCCACTCCACGCAGGTACATAAACCGATCCCCTCCTACCATATCTACAAGGGAACACTCTTCGAACTGGTCGATCAGGCGGTGGATTTCGTCATGTCCAAGATCGATCTTTGGGTCGGTACGCGGAGGGACGGCCCGCAAGCACCGGTGGCCTATGAAATTCCACGAGAGGTTGTGTCCGAAGCTATCGTCAATGCCGTTGCGCACCGTGACTACACCAGCAACGGAAGCGTGCAGGTAATGCTGTTTTCAGACAGGTTGGAGGTCTGGAGCCCAGGTGAATTGCGCCCTCCCATGACCTTGTCCAAGCTGACCAAGCCGCATCCCTCCTTGCCGGTTAATCCGCTCATCGCGGAGCCGCTCTATCTCAGTAAATATATCGAAAAGGCGGGATCAGGCACCCTTGACATGCTTGATCTATGTCTATCAGCCGGATTGCGTCCGCCGGAGTTCCGCGTGGATGTAGGGTGCTTTGTTGTGACGATCCATCGCAAGCAACAGTCTGGGGGCGGGCAAGTCACAGGGCAAGTCACAGGGCAAGTCACAGGGCAAGTCACAGGGCAAGTCACAGGGCAAGTCAGCCCGGAGGTTGCCCGGTTGTTGTTCATGCTGCAAGGCGAGATGACTCGTCTTGAACTGCAGCAGAAGCTGAACTTGAAAGGGCGCTCAAATTTTGAGGAACGCTACCTGAAACCCGCCTTAAAGGAAAGTTTAATTGAATATTCCATTCCCGACAAGCCCAACAGCCGCATGCAAAAATACCGGCTCACCGCCAAAGGCCGGGCCTGCCTGGAGGTGCTATGAGTGATGACAAACCACGTATCATGCTGGTGGAAGATGAACTGCACCTGGCACGGGGGATCTGTTTTAACCTGGAGCTTGACGGCTATGTGGTCAGTCATTTTGACCGGGGCGAGACCGCGCTTGAGGCGTTGCGGGTGGAGCGCTGTGACCTGATCATCCTGGATGTAATGCTGCCCGGTATGGATGGTTTTCAGGTCTGCAAGCTGATGCGGGAGCTTGATTCGCGGGTGCCGATCCTGATGCTGACCGCCCGCTCTGAAGATGTGGACCGGGTCAGCGGCCTGGAGTCCGGGGCTGATGACTACCTGACCAAGCCGTTCAACCTGGCGGAGTTCCTGCTGCGGGTCAAAGGGATGCTGCGGCGTTCCTCCTGGTACCGCCCTGATCCGGTGGAGGAAGGCTACCAGTTTGGTGTTAATGAGGTCTATCTGCTTTCCTACCGGGCCAAGACCGCCCAGGGCGAGATCGATCTGACTGAGATGGAGGTGCGGGTGCTGGCGCTCTTCTTCCAGCGGGAAGGCCAGGTCATCCCCCGCGGCGAACTGCTGGAATCGGTCTGGGGTTACAGCTCTGACACCGAGACCCGCACCCTGGACAACTTCATTGTGCGGCTGCGTAAATACTTTGAGCCTGATCCGACCCGACCGACCCACTTCCTGACCGTGCGCGGGGTAGGCTACCGCTTTTCCCGTAGCGGAGCCTGACCATGCCCCCGCGTCGGCCCCAAACCCGTAAACTACCCTCTGCTGAAGAACTCAGCCATCTGGTGGGGCGCCTCAAGTCTGACAGTAAGCCCACCAATGCCAACTATCGTGAGCAATCCCTTAAACTGCACGGCTGGATCTGCGCCAAGTGTGGCCGCGAATTTGAACGGGAAAATCTGCAGCTACTGACTGTCCACCACAAGGACGGCAACCACCACAACAACCCCCCCAATGGCTCAAACTGGGAAAATCTTTGTGTCTACTGCCATGATGATGAGCATAGCCGCTTGATTCTGGCGGAGTATTTGAATGGAACCAAATTATGAAACACCTGATCCTCGGCACAGCCGGACATATTGACCACGGTAAAACCTCGTTGGTTAAGGCGCTGACCGGCACTGACACCGACCGTCTGAAGGAAGAGAAGGCTCGCGGTATTACGATTGAACTGGGCTTTGCCCACCTGCAACTACCGGGCGGAATTGAGTTTGGGGTGGTGGATGTGCCGGGGCATGAGAAGTTTGTGCGGGCCATGGTGGCCGGTGTGGCAGGGATGGACCTGGTGATGCTGGTGATTGCGGCGGATGAGGGGATCATGCCCCAGACCCGCGAACATCTGGATATCCTACGGCTATTGGGGGTGCATACCGGTCTGGTGGCGCTGACCAAGTCCGATATGGTGGAGCCGGACTGGTTGCCGCTGGTGCAGGAGGAGGTCCGGGAGTTTGTGGCCGGTACCTTTCTTGAAACCGCCCCGATCATTCCGGTTTCCTCCAAGACCGGTGCTGGTCTGGATGATCTGAAGGAAGAACTGGTAAGGCTGGCTGAAGGGGCGGCGGAAAAGAAACGGGACGGTGCCTTCCGGCTGCCGGTGGATCGGGTCTTTACGGTGGCCGGTTTTGGCACCGTGGTTACCGGCACCCTGCTGGCCGGTGAGATCAAGCTGGGTGACGAACTGGAACTGCTGCCCAACAAAATTCCAGGCCGGGTGCGGGGGATTCAGGCCCATGGTGCAAAGACTGAAGTCGGTCAGGCCGGTCAACGGCTGGCCGTAAACCTGCAAGGGGTCGATCTGGATCAGGCCCATCGGGGTGATGTGGTGGTCCCAACTGGGATCTTCCGCACCAGCCGTCGGGTGGATGTGCGGCTGGATCATCTGGCTTCGGCAAGCCGTGACCTGAAACATCGTTCAACAGTACGGTTCCATTCCGGCACCTCTGAAGTCACGGCCCAGATCATCCTGCTGGAACATGATGCCCTGCCGCCGGGCCAGAGCGGCTATGCCCAGTTACGGCTGGATCAACCGCTGCTGCTGGTCTCCGGTGACCCGTATCTGATCCGGGCCACTTCACCCTCGGTTACCATTGGCGGCGGAATCGTACTTGACCCGTTTCCACCGGCCAGGCGGCGACGTAGCGAGGATGCCCTGCGGTTGTTGGTGTCGCTGGATGCAGCTGAACATCAGCGTACCTGCGGACTGATCGTATCCCAGTCCCTGCTGTCCGGTGTCTTATTTGATGAGGTTGTGCTCCGTTCCGGTATTACCCGCAAGCAGGCTGAGACAGCCTTGCAGGGGCTGCTGACAACAGGCAAAATTGTGCAGATGACCCGTGAGCCGCGTATTTTTCTGGCCAAGGCTGCTGTTGCCAGCCTGAAGCAGTTGCTGGTGGATGAATTATCCGGCTACCTTGCGGCCAATCCACTTAAAGATGGCATCGGCAAGGAAGAGTTAAAGACCCGGATACCCAGGCGCAGTGACCAGCGTTTCTTTGCCCCGCTGCTGGCAGAGCTGGAAAAAGAGGGCGTGCTGCTTGCCGACCGGGAGTTGGTCCGGCCGGTTGGGGTGAAAAAACAGACCGCGACACAGTCTTCAGTCCTTGGCGCCCGAATCTGCAAGCTACTTGCAGAACGGGGGCTTGAGCCGCCCACCATCAAAGAGCTGGCCGAGGCGCTGCGCAGCACTGAAAAAGAGGTGCGGGATCATTTGGCAGCCCTGGTTCGTGAGGGTTTGGCGGCACGGGTTTCAGGGGATATTTTTTATGATGCCAAGATGTTGGATGGTATTCGCGATCAGTTGATGGGTCATCTCAAGGCAAAGGGAGAAATCATTCCTGCTGAATTTCGTGAACTGACCGGACTTTCACGCAAGTTTATGATTCCACTGCTTGAATTCTTTGATAATGAAAAGCTGACCATCCGGGTGGGTGACAAGCGTATTTTAAGAAAGCGCTAGCAGTTGCTTTTATGGAAATCCGGGTTACAGTTGTGTGTATTACGTCATTTTGAGGAGGATTTTATGCGAGTTGGTACACTGATGGTTTGTTGTATGGCCCTGCTGATGCTGGCTGGGTGTGGTAAGAGCAAAGAAGCCTATGAAAAGAGTTTTAAAGACTCTTTCAAGACAAGCTTTGTTAAATCCTGTACCCAGAGCGCCATGAAGGGCGGCCTCAAGGAGGACCAGGCAAAGGCTAAATGCGATTGCGTGGCTACCTATCTGGTCGGTAAATATTCATCTATTGAGCTTACCAAGCTGTCCGCTGCAACGGAATCCGCCTCCAGTAAGCAAATTTTTGATGAGGCCGTTAACTCCTGTAAATAGTCGTAATAATCCAGTAAGCTGAATTAATTCCGGGGGCGCCACGTGCGCCCCTTTTGTTTTCTGGTACAATTAAGGCTTGAGAATTTGGCATAAATCGTATAGGTTCTATAAGTTATTGATTATACTAATAATAAAACCTTTTCACGGATAGTAAAACTCATCTTACTCAAGGAGGACGCAATGGCAGAGAAGTACGTGTACTTTTTCGGGAATGGCAAGGCTGAAGGCCGGGCCGACATGAAGAATCTGTTGGGCGGTAAAGGGGCCAACCTGGCAGAGATGACCAGCATCGGGCTGCCGGTGCCACCGGGCTTTACCATCAGTACCGAGGTTTGTACCTATTATTATGCCAATGGCGAAACCTACCCCACCTCTTTGAATGATGAAGTAGAAAGCAGTCTCAAGCAGGTCGAAAAAATTATGGGCCGAATTTTTGGTGACGCTGCCAATCCGTTACTGGTTTCGGTGCGTTCCGGTGCACGGGCTTCCATGCCCGGTATGATGGATACCGTTCTTAACTTGGGACTGAATGACACCACCGTGCAGGGGATTATTGCCCAGTCCGGCGACGAGCGTTTTGCCTATGATGCCTACCGTCGTTTTGTACAGATGTATTCAGATGTGGTCATGGGGATGGATAAGCATGCCCTTGAGCACCTGCTGGAGCTGAAAAAGGCAGAAAAAAATGTCCATCTTGATACTGATCTGACCGCTGCTGACTGGAAGGATCTGGTGGCCCAGTTCAAGGCTGCGATCAAGCAGGAACTAGGTCAGGAGTTTCCAGAAGATCCCAAGCAGCAGCTGTGGGGCGCCATCGGTGCGGTGTTTGGTTCCTGGATGAACCAGCGCGCGATCACCTACCGCAAGCTGAACAGCATCCCGGCTGATTGGGGTACTGCCGTTAACGTGCAATCCATGGTCTACGGCAACATGGGCGAGGATTGTGCAACCGGCGTGGCCTTTACCCGTGATCCCTCCACCGGCGACAACTATTTCTACGGCGAATACCTGGTCAATGCCCAGGGCGAGGATGTGGTGGCTGGTATCCGCACTCCGCAGCCGATCAACAACCATCAGAAAAAGCCGGGCGATCTGCCTTCCATGGAAGACGTGCTGCCGGAATGCTACCAACAACTGGCTGAAATCAGAAATATTCTTGAGAAGCACTACAAGGATATGCAGGATATCGAGTTTACCATTGAAAAGGGCAAGCTGTTCATGCTCCAGACCCGTAACGGCAAGCGGACCGCCACCGCTGCCATCAAGGTTGCAGTGGATATGGTAGCGGAAGGGCTGATTGATGAAAAGACCGCTGTGCTGCGGGTTGCCCCTTCCCAACTTGATCAGTTGCTGCACCCCTCCCTTGATCCCAAGGCTGAGAAAAAGGTGATTGCCAAGGGTCTGCCTGCCTCACCCGGTGCTGCCGGCGGCACCGTTGTCTTTACCGCTGATGAGGCTGAAGAACTGGCTAAAAACGGTAAAAAGGTAATCCTGGTGCGGATTGAGACCTCACCGGAAGATATCCATGGCATGCATGCTGCCCAGGGTATCCTGACCGCCCGTGGCGGTATGACCTCCCATGCGGCTGTTGTTGCCCGTGGTATGGGCAAGTGCTGCGTGGCTGGTTGCGGCGACATCAAGGTGAATTATGCTGACCAGTCCTTTGTTGCCAAAGATGGTGTCGTGGTTAAAAAGGGCGATATGATTACCCTGGACGGTTCAACCGGACAGGTTATGCTGGGCGAAGTCAAGACGGTACCGCCGCAACTGACCGGTGACTTTGGAAAGCTGATGGTCTGGGTGGACCAGTTCCGCAAGCTGAAAGTCCGCACCAACGCCGATACCCCCCATGATGCCAAGGTGGCCCGTGAGTTTGGCGCTGAAGGGATCGGCCTTTGCCGTACCGAGCATATGTTCTTTGATGCCGAGCGGATCGCTGCCGTGCGTGAGATGATTCTGGCAGCTGATGTTGAGGGACGTGAGAAGGCACTGGCCAAGATCCTGCCGATGCAGAAGGGCGATTTTATTGGCCTGTTCCGTGAGATGAAGGGTCTGCCGGTTACGATCCGTCTGCTTGATCCGCCGTTGCATGAGTTCCTGCCCCAGCAAGACAAGGATATTAACGAGCTGGCCATTACCATGAAGGTTCCGGCTCAGACCCTGAAGGCAAAGGTTGAGTTCCTGCATGAGTTTAACCCGATGCTGGGTCACCGTGGCTGTCGTCTGGGAATCACCTATCCTGAGATTTACGATATGCAGGTGCGGGCCATTATGGAAGCTGCCTGTGAGCTGGTTAAAAACGAAGGTTTCTCCATTGTGCCTGAAATCATGATTCCGCTGATTGCCACCGTTAAAGAGCTGGCCGTACTGAAGGCCAACGCCGTTAAAATTTGCGATGAAGTGATTGCCCGGTATGGCGTTAAGCTGGAGTACCTGATCGGCACCATGATCGAACTGCCCCGCGCAGCCCTGACCGCTGATGAGATCGCGGTTGAGGCAGAGTTCTTCTCCTACGGCACCAATGACCTGACCCAGACCACCTTTGGTCTGTCCCGCGATGATGCCGGGCGGTTCCTGCCGTTCTATGTGGATGCAGGTATCCTGCCGGAAGATCCGTTTGTCTCCCTGGATCAGAACGGCGTTGGGCAACTGGTCAAGATGGGGTGCGAAAAAGGTCGTTCCACCCGCCCCAACATCAAGCTGGGGATCTGCGGCGAGCATGGCGGTGATCCTGAATCAGTCATCTTCTGCCACAAGATCGGTCTGGATTATGTTTCCTGCTCACCATTCCGGGTGCCTATCGCCCGTCTGGCAGCTGCCCATGCTGCGCTGGGCGGGGGAAGCGACAACACCAAGTAAGTTGTATAGAGATAGTCTATGCCTCAAGGGCGGGATCAACGTGATCCCGCCCTTTTTATTGACGTCTCCTGTCATCAGGGACTACAGTTCCCAACATGTCTGCCCTGCTGCGCCGCATATTCCCCTGTCTGGATGGTAAACCTGCCTCAATCCGCTGCTCGGTCTTCCGGCTCTCCATGCCGGTGCTGCTCTCTTCCCTGTTTCAACGGCTGGTTGCCATTGTTGATATCTTTCTGACTGGTGGTCTGGGGGCATCGGCAATTGCCGCCACCGGGCTTGGCCAACTGCAGATATTTGTGATCATGACCATCTTCTGGGGGCTCTCCACCGGCACCACGGTGGTGATCGCCCATCTGACCGGTGCGGGCCAGCATGAAGAGGCCAAGCGGGCTGCCAGTACTGCGGTGCTGTTCTGTCTGGGACTGACGACGATCGTCTCGTTGATCGGCGCCTATTGCGGTGGTGAGCTGGCCCGTCTGATGGGGGCCACGCCGGAGGTACAGCAGCTGGCCCATGAGTATATCAGGCTGGTCTTTCTCTGGCTGATCTGGACCACCGGGGTCAACATCCTTTCGGCTATCATGCATGGCGTGGGCAACACCCGCACCCCGATGGAGGGGATTCTGCTGGTCAACATCCTGCATATCCTGCTGGCCTGGCCGCTGATCTACGGTAAGTTCGGCCTGCCTGCCATGGGGGTTAAAGGGGCGGCAATCGCCATTAACTGCTCGGAATTCATCGGTTGTTCGTACCTGCTCTGGCAGGCCTTCCGGCGGGGCTACCTGACTATCGGGCTGCCGGACCGGGAGCTGTTCGGCAGGATCTGGCAGGTGGGCTGGCCGGTTGCCCTGGAACGGGTGGCCCAGCAATCCGGGCAGCTGGTCTACTCCAGCGTGGTGATCGCCTATGGCACCACCGCCTATGCTGCCCATCAGATCGGGCTTTCCATTGAATCACTCTCCTTCATGCCCGGTGCCGGTATGGGGATCGCCGCTGCTACCCTGATGGGGCAGTCGCTGGGGGCCAAAAAGTACCAGCGCGCCCATGCCGGTAATGCTGAAGCACTACGTCTGGCCCTGGTGGTAATGGGGATCATGGCACTGATCTTTTTGCTGATCCCGCAGTATCTGGTGATGATCTTTACCCATGACCCGGAGGTAATCCGGCAGGGGGCGGTTTTTTTGCGGATCGTGGCCTTTGCCCAGATACCGCTGGCGGTTTCCTTTGTCTATGCCGGTTCTCTGCGGGGGGCGGGTGACACCTTTTACGTCTTTATCGTGACGCTGCTGACCATGTGGGGAGTACGGGTGCTGCTTGCCTGGATCGCAGGGCCGGTGCTGCACCTGTCATTGTATGCGGTATGGGGGGTGTTTCTGGTGGATTGGTATGTGCGGGCTGTGGCCTTTGCCTGGCGGTACCACAAGCGGGATTTACATGGGGTAACGCTATAAACCGTGCTGCGTAGGGACAATATTCCAGCTTCCTGACGTCAGGTCAAACAGTATCCGTGCCTTTCCGTTCTTCAACTGCTGCAGTACCTGCTCAATCTTTTGCTCCAGGGTAAAACCGGCGTCAGACAGCTCAGACCACTCCCGGCTGACAAAATCAGCCAGCAGGGCCTGCAGAATTTCTGGGTCAATCCGTTCCAACGGAATCTCAACCCCCTCTTCCGAGGCATCAGGCCGATATTGCTCATCTTCCATCATCAGCTAACCCTGCGCATAACGTTTGGGAGTGGTCTCCAGGGTCTCGTTGCCGTCCTGCAGGTAGAGGTTGCCTTCGGTCACGGTGATGGACCAGGAAACAGTACGCTTAAGCCGGCTAACCAGCTGATTGATAAACTCCTGCTCCAGGGTGATAATCGTAATGTTGCTGCTGTTAATCAGCTTGTCCAGATGCTGGCGTTCCCAACCGGGCAGTTTGCTGCCAAAGGCAACCAGTGCCACCTGATCAGCATGCCGCCGGGCCTTTAACAGGCGCTCAGGATCAGGCAGCCCCACCTCAATCCATGACCTGATCCTATCGTCCGGCGCCTTTGACCAGAGATCCGGGTCATCCCCCTCACTGATGCCTTTGGTAAAACAGAGGCCCTCTTCATACAGCAGGGCATAGGCCAGCAGCCTGCCCACCAGACGTTCCTCTGTCTCAGACGGGTGACGGGCCACCGTGGCCTGCAGGGTTTCGTAGATGCCACGATCAAGATCGGAAAGCTGGATGTTTGCCTTATATATGGTTACCGGTAATGCCATCTGGCGGGTACTCCTTGGTTTATTGTTAGGCTACAGTAGCACGGCAAGGTGCTGTGGTGGGTTAAAATAGCAGCATGAGGGGTCTAATGGAGTATACTATACCGCTATTGAAGTATTAATACGAATAGTGAGGCTAGATACGATATAAATACTGCTTTAGGGTAATTTATATTGTGTGGCTCGACGGGGTATGCAATAATTCTGCTAAAGTAGTATGTATGAAGGAGTATAGACGATATGGCCAAGACTGTCGTAGCAACGACGATACCAGCCCCCCAGGCACTGCATGATGCTGAGACGCTGGGTAGATTTGTCCGCGCTGCCAGGACTCAGAGCGGCATGGGTATCCATGAAGCAGCAGCCTTTTGCAGAGTTGCGGTCAGTACCATGAGCAAGCTGGAGCGTGCCAACGGTGATGTCCGTCTCAGCAGTATCCTGCAGGTATGCCGGATGCTGGGGGTCACGCTCACAATTGCAGCCGGAGACAGCCAATGAGCGAGAACCTGTTGGTGCAGCTGAACCATGTCCCGCTGGGGCGGCTGTTGTTTGAAGGCGCAACGGATCAGTACTCCCTTGGCTATGACCAGAGCTGGCTGGCAACCGCCGGTTACAGCATCTCGCCCCATCTGCCCCCTGAAGCAGTGCCGTCCGAAGCGTTGAAACGGTTCCTTGCCAACCTCTTGCCGGAAGGACGCTGGCTGGACGAGCTGTCACTTGCCCAACAAATTTCCAAAGCCAATATCTTTGGCCTGATCAATGCCATTGGCAGCGAAACCACCGGTGCTCTCACCTTTCAGAACAGCAGCCAGCCGACCGATCAGCTCCAAACCAGCTTTCGTGAAATCTCTCGTAAGGAACTGACAGAACGGATCAGCCAGCGGGCGGATCGCTCAATTGCCTTCTGGGATAACAAGCCGCGCCTGTCAGTGGCCGGGGTGCAGGACAAACTGCCGGTGCTGATCATGCCGGATAACAGGATCGGTTTTGGCGAGGGCATACTGGCATCCACCCACCTGCTCAAGTTCGGTACCAAACCGGATCTGCATCTGGTTATCAATGAATATATCTGCATGGAACTGGCCCGCAGGATGAAACTGCCGGTGGCAGCGGTGCAGCTGCTCCGGCTTGGCGAACCGGTGCTGGCAGTACAACGCTTTGACCGTCAGTGGACATCACAGGGGAGCATAGACCGCCTGCATCTGATTGATGGCTGCCAGATGCTGGATCTGCCTCCGATCTACAAATATGAGCGTCCTTTTGGGAAAGGCGGCCATGTCGCTGGCATCCGCTCCGGTGCCAGTCTAGCGCTGCTCTTTACTGCCTGCAACCGTTGCCGGGTTCCTGCTGCTGCACTGCGTGACCTGCTGCAGTGGGTGCTGTTCAATCTGCTGATCGGCAACAGTGATGCCCATGCCAAGAACATCTCCTGGTTTGTCGGGCCAAAGGGTATCCAGATCGCCCCGGCCTATGACCTGCTCTGCCTGGACAGCTACGCCAGCCAGTACGACCGCGATCTGGCATTGGCAGTGGGTGACACCTTTGATCCTGAAGAGATTCAAGCCTTTCAACTGGCCGAGATGTGTGAAGCCTGCAAGCTGCCGCAACGCCAGGTGGCCCGTACCCTGACCACCCTTTGCCGGAACATGCTGCAACAACTTGAAGCCTTTGCGTTAACGGTAGAGCTGACCGCTGATGAGCAGGCCTTTAGCGCTGTCCTGCTGGCGCACCTGCAGAAGAATGCAGAGAAATACCTGGGGTTTGCAGCTGAGTTGCCAAGGGTTGTGCTGTAGCCGTAATTGATTTCAGCAGCATATGTGGTACAGGATACTACGGTCGTCTGATCGTCCAAAGGATAGCCCATGAAAAAACTGATTCTGTTCTTACTTCTGCTGGCAACAGCAGCCCACGCAGAAACCTATAAATGGACTGATAGTGCCGGTACAATACACTTTTCAGACTCTCTAGTAGAGGTTCCGGGCAGTTACCGGAAAAGTGCCAAGCCGTTGGGGATCAGCACCTCGACGGATAGTTCTCGCGTGTCATCGGCACCATCACAAGGCAGCAATGACTTTAGCGGGGTAGCTACCCTGAAAGATCGCATGCTGCAGGATCAAGGGGTGATGGAGCAGATCCGTGCCCTGCAGAATGACCCTGAAATGCAGGCGTTATTAAGTAATCCTGATATCATACGGGCGGTGCAGTCTGGTGATTACAGCGTGCTGGTCAATAATCCCGCCTTTTTGCGGTTGCTTAATAACGCGCGGGTTAAAGAGATCGGGAAGCGGATGCAGTAAGGCGGTCGAGGTTATTGGTGAGGCCGGGAAGTGGCTATGCCCATAACAAGAGGCATGGTAGCTGCATTCCGGCCAACATGCTGTTTAGGGAAGATCACCAGTTCACGCGCGCGCGCGTGAACTGGTCAATAATGTGTTATTTCACCAAAATGGAGGTTTACATTGATAGAGCTAACGATGAGCGGATTCTTCTTCGACCTGCCAATTTATTCACCGATCAAAATCAACAATGAAGATTTAGAGACCTTTAAAAATATTATCGATGGCACAAGGAAAAAAGTGTTCGATGGGTATAATCCTTGGAAAAAGGTGGAATCAACTTTTGTTGTAACAACAGACTTACTAGCGTCTGGGAACTCATTTTTGACAGATGGTGGCTATGGAACCATAAACATAAAATGCAAGAGAACCGATGATTTATTTCGCTACTATGTACTTTGGTTGCCTGTTGATAAAGAATTTATAAAGATTGGGCAATATCCTTCAGTGGCAGACTTTCATATATCTGAGATCAAGCAATACAAAAAATTACTTCCCGATGAAAAATTAAGAGAATTTACGAGAGCTATTGGACTGGCTGCAAATGGTGTCGGAATAGGTTCATTCGTATACTTAAGGAGAATTTTTGAGTTCCTTGTGAATGAAGCATTTTCCAAAGCTAAGGAAGATGGTGTCGTTGATGAAGAACAATTTTACAAGGCAAGAATGGATGGAAAACTTGAAATGTTATCACATTACCTACCTGCCTTTCTTGTCAGCAACAAAGGTATGTACTCAATTCTAAGCCTCGGAGTACATGAGCTTGATGAAAAAGCTTGCTTAGCTCATTTTGACACTTTGAGAGTAGGAATAGAGATAATTCTTGATGAAAAGCTAGACGAATTGAGAAAAAAGGAAAAGATTGAAGCCGCTAAAAGAAAACTTGATGATCTAAAAGGCAAAATAAATAAATAACAATCGGCGGCAGACGGTCTTCGCTACGCTCCGCCGCTGCGCCTCAGCCCCGTTACCCCCCAATCCCCAGCCACCTGAAACCGTGGATCAAGATCAAAGGTCTGCTGCACCAGTTGTTGAGTGAGAATTTCTGTAGGCAGACCATCGGCCAGGAGTTGTCCCTGTCGGATTACCAGCAGGCGATCAAGGTTGCGGGCCAGGATCAGGTCATGCAGGGAAATCATGACCGTCAGGTTGTGGGTCTGGCAGAGAGACCGCAGCAGGGTTAGCAGTTCATACTGGTAGCGCAGGTCAAGTCCGGCCAGCGGTTCATCCAGCAGCAGGGTCTTGCCCCCCTGGGCCAGGATCATGGCAATAAAGGCCCGCCGCCGTTCACCGCCGCTGATCTGTGACAGCGGGGTCTGCTCATGGCCTTCCAACCCCACCGCTGCGAGTACCTCCTGGCAGGAAAGCAGATGATCTTTGCGGGCTGCAGCACGGCCCATCTCCACCAGTTCACCCACCCGAAACGGTAACGGCGCTTCAATAGATTGGGGCAGGTAGCCCAGGCGGGTAGCCCGCTCTTCACCCTTCCAGGAACGGACCGGCTGACCATCCAGCTCCACCTGTCCCACCGTGGGGGTCAACAGACCGGCACCCAACCGCAGCAGAGTGGATTTGCCGGAGCCGTTGGCCCCGATCAGCCCCACCAGCTCACCCTTGGCCAGGTTGCAGGAAAACTGCACCACGCAGGGGGCTGTGCCGTAGCTGAAGCAGACCTGATCAAACCTGAGGCTGCTCATCGCATGCCTCCATTGGTGGCCCGGCGCAGCATGATCAGAAACCAGGGGGCGCCGATCAGGGCGGTGACCACCCCGGCCGGGATCTCCACCGGTGGCAGTACGCTACGCCCGACCGTATCAGCCAGGCAGAGCAGCATGCCGCCCCCAAGGGCAGACAGCGGCAGCACCCGGCGGGCATCAGCACCCACCAGGGCACGCACGGCATGGGGCACCATCAGCCCCACAAAGCCGACAATGCCGCCCAGGGCAACCGAGGCCGCAGTCAGCAAGGAGGCTGCCAGCACCAGCAGGGTCCGCTCCCGCCCCGGTTCCAGGCCCAGGCCAAAGGCCACTTCATCCCCCAGCGCCAGGGCGTTCAGACCGCGCTTCCGAGCCAGGGCCAGCACAAACCCCAACAACATCAGCAGGCTGGCCACCGGCACCACTGACCAGTCTGCCCCGGCCAGATCACCGGCCATCCAGAGCAGGGCCCGTTTGACTCCGTCAGCCTGGGCCAGGGACATGACCAGCATCAGGATGGCAGACAGGAAAAAGCCGATCCCTACCCCGGCCAGCAGTAACCGTTCTGCCCGTACCCCCCAGGCATCACGCCCCAAAGAGACCACCACGGCACTGGTTACCAGTGCCCCGGTCAACGCCAGCACCGGCACCAGCCAGACTCCGGTCCCCTGGGTTGCCAGCAGTCCAAAGGCCGCTGCCAGGGCAGCACCGCTGGAGGTGCCCAGCACATAGGGATCAGCCAGCGGATTGCGGAAGACCCCTTGCAGAATCGCACCGGCCACGCCCAGTGATCCCCCCATCAGCAGGGCTACCACAATGCGGGGCAGGCGCAGGTCCAGCACGATCTTCAGTTGCAGCGGATCAAGCTGAAAAGGGTTGATGGTCTGTTGCCCAAGGGAGAGCGACAGTAGCAGGACCACCACCATGCAGCCCAGCATGATGAACAGGGGGTGGCGTTTCACGGGCGCTGGCCTTTACGGGCCAGCTCAAGACAATGGCGCAACTCGGCGATCCCTTCCGGGATGCGGGGGCCGGGACGGTAGAGGGCATCGCTGACCATGCAGACCCGGCCTTGCTTGACAGTATCCAGTGAATTCAGGTGGCCCAGCATCCGCTTCATCGGTGCAGCCAGTTTTTCCCCTTGCCCGGCAATGATCAACTGCGGGTTGCGGGTGATGACCGCCTCCAGTGAAAGCCGGGGATAGCCGGAGCGGGCATCAGCGGCGATGTTACTCATGCCGGACAGCTTCATGGCATCATCCAGCATGGAACCGGGACCGGCAGCCACCAGCGGGTCAGGCCAGATCACAAACATGGTCTTGACCGGTGTAGCGGTTTTAAGCGGTTTCAAGGACTGCTCAATCCGGCTGGCCAACTGGTTTGCCGGTTGTTGTACCCCAAGATCACTACCCAGTTGCCTGACAGCCGGTGCCAGCTTGTCCAGACGGGAACCGTGAAAGGTGACAGTCCTGATTCCCAGTTTTTGCAGCCGTTTGGCAAGTTTTGAGCCGATCCCCTCTTCATCCACCAGCACAACATCCGGCTTCAGGTTCAGCACCGCCTCCAGCGACGGGTTGGCTGGCCCCCCCACGGTGGGTTTGCCTTTGATCGAGGCTGGCCGGTCGCAGAAGGTGGTCACCCCCACCAGATTCTTCTCCAGCCCCAGGGCGCAGGCCAGCTCGGTCAGGCTGGGTGCCAGCGAGACGATCCGTTTGGGCGGCTCCCCGGCAAAACCGGGGAGCGCCGCAAGACAAACAATAAAGAATAATGAAACACAGAGACACAGAGACACAGAGAACAACCTGTCATTACAAAATAATCCTGAATAAGAGCGTTTTTGGGGTGCATGCACACCAATACCAACAGAAGTGGCGTGATGAAACCCTCCGTGTCTCCGTGCCTCTGTGTTAAGTGTTTGTAATGGTTTCATACTGTTCAAAACGATACCTTTACTCCGCCATAGGCCCCGATACCGGGGGTGCCATAACCGGCCACCTCTTCATACTGGCGGTTAAACAGGTTGTCTACCCGCCCGAAGAGCTGCAGGTTTTTGGTGAAATCATAGGAGCCGGCCAGGTTAACCAGCAGGTAATCCTTCATCTTTTGGGTGTTTGCCGTGTCGGCATAGCGGGTACCCACATAGACCAATCCCAGATTAACATTCGCCTTTTTCAGGAAGCTGTAGTTGATGTCAAAGCTCGCCTTGTTTTTTGGGCGGCGTACCAGTTGCTTACCGCTGATATCGTCCCTGGTCTCCAGATAGGTGTAGGCTGCCTTCAAGGTCAGATCATCCACCGGTTGCAGCGCTGCGGTCAGCTCTAACCCGTGGGTGTGCGCCTTGGCAATATTGGTGTATTTCCAGGTAGTCATATCAAAATCAATCATCTGTGAATATTCATTTCTGAACCAGGTAGCCCCCAGGGTGGTCTTCATAAACGGCAATCCCTGCTCCAGGCCCAGATCCCAGCCGATACTTTTGTCCGGCTTCAGATCCGGTGAGCCGTAGCTTGAGTAGAGCTGGTACAGGGAAGGAGCCTTGAAGCCGGTGCCGTAGCTGCCTTTCAGTTTGGTGTCAGTCTGCTTGATCAGGTAGGCAGTGGTAAAGCGATAGGTGGCCTCGGTGCCGAACTTGCTGTGGTCATCCACCCGGACGCCCAGTGTAGAGAACCAGGCATCGAACAGATTAAGCTGATCCTGCAGATAGACGCCGGTGGTACGGGCAAAACGTTCATCCCAGGTGCTGGTGTAGGGGCCAAACATACTCTCGGAATAGTAATCCGACTTGCCGTTTTCTTCTGTGGTTTCGGCTCCAACCACCAGAGTGGTGGTTTTGTGCAGCTTCAGGGTGTGCTGCCAATCCAGCTTGACACTCTGGCCGTGGAACGAACTGCGCAGCAGATCGTTGGGATGGGCGCTGTCGCGGTCATTATCATCACGCCAGCTGATGTCGCTGAACGATACACCCAGCTTTTGATCCCACAACCCGTTAAACAGCGAGAGCCAGCCCTGTGTCCTGAAAAACAGCTCATCGGACTTCATGACGTGGTTCGGGTCATCCTTTCCGGCACCACCACCGTTGTCAACCGAGGTGCGGGAACGGTCATAGCGCAGGGTCAGGTCTATCTCCGAGTTGGTGGTCGGGGTGATGCCCAGCCGTCCGGCTACCGCTGTATTCTGATAGCCGTCCCGTTCAACGTTACCATACCGCTCACCAGCTGCAGAAACACCGCCGGTATCCAGGCGGGAGACGCTTAACGAATACTGCAGCAGGTCATTGCCACCATTGATACCGGCGCTTTCCCGGGCCGTGGCAAAGGAGCCGCCCTCTGCAGACAGGAAGCCTTTCAGTTTGCCATCCCCCCGCTTGGTGATGATGTTGATCACGCCGCCAATGGCATGGGAGCCGTAGAGGGTGCTCTGGGGCCCGCGTAGAACCTCAATCCGTTCGATATTGTCGGTGGTCAGGTTGGAAAAATTATAGCCACCGCCGGTTGATGATGGGTCGTTCATCTCAATGCCGTCGATCAGCACCAGGGTATGTTCTGATTTGGCGCCCCGCATGAACACGGCTGTGGTGCCGCCAAAGCTGCCGGTGCGTACCAGATCCAGCCCCGGCACCATCCGCAGCGCATCCGCCACAGTTCGCTTCTGCTGCTGCTCAATCTCTTTGGCCGTGATTACGCTGATGGAGCTACCCACCTGTTCAATCGGCACCTCATCCCGGGTGGCGGTAACCACCACCTCGCCCAGTTGCGCGGCCTTTTCCTCTGCCATTGCAGAACCACAGACTGCCAGGACCAGCCCCAATGCTACCGCATACTTCTGTCTACTCCGTTTCATCTACTGCTACCTCCCTCGGGTTATTCAGTTGGAGCGGTATTCCGGCTTAGGACATCCTACTTGCCCACCTTCCCAGGAGATTCCCAGTGGTTGTTCACCTTGCGGTGACGGGCGTTCGTTTCCTTCACGGCTGCGGGGCAGCGGGGGCATCTAACCCCTCTTCCTCGACTCCATCTGTTGTAAAAATTTTATTTTGAAACACAGAGCAACGAAGCAACGGAGAACAGCAAAAAAAACATTTCTTTTGATGGAAAACGTAACTACACAAAATCAGTTGGTTGTTTCAATGTTCTGAGCTTGTTTGGTTTCCGCTGTTTCTCAGTTGCTCCGTGTTTCAAGAACTACGGTTACTTCAACTTAAATCCGTTCTGTTTACCCAGCGCCTCAATCACGGCCTGATGTACTGCCTTGGCTATCAGATCACCAATCCGGCTGTGGCCGCCGCTGTAGGTGACTTTGGGGCCGCTGCTGCCGGACACCACGATCACGCTGTCAGTGCCGGTGCCGGTGGCCTGAACCCCTTTGGTGTAGCTGCTGGGCACCTTCAGATCTTCCAGCGCTGCGGTCTTTGCCTCGGTAATGGTGACCACGGCCCGTGCCAGCGCCCCATCAGTCAGCCGGGCATTGGTCAGCACAATGATGTTGATGGTCCCGCTAGGCGGATCGGATGGTTCAATATTGGTCCCCTCATCAACCCCGGCCCGCAGGGCATTGCTTTTGGCCCCGCCAGTAACCAGGGCAGTGACCGTAAAGGGACCAAACTGCTTCGTGACCACGGCCAGATTGTCCATATCCGCTGCCGTACCCACCAGGGTCAGGTCTGTGGGCTGCAGCCCCAGCTTGCTGGCGATCATCCCTTTGCGCTGTTGCTCATAGGTCTTGCCGCCGCATTGCAGTCTGGTGGCCAGCTCGACTGACAGCTTCTTCCAGAGCAGGGGGTGGGCGGCATGGTTGATCGCCCCCAGGCCGTTGATGATACCGTCGCTGGTGGAAAGCAGATGGCGGCGTTCAGGCAGTTGTACGATCAGGCTCTTTTCCCAGAGGCCGTCTTGTTCGGTCTTCAGTATCTGCGCAGTTGCGCCAAGCTCAGGCGGCAAGGTCAGGTTGGCTGCATATAGCGGTGCTGCCATGGACAGGCAGATTAGTACCAACATCAGAATGTTTTTACGCATTGCAGACTCCTTTTTTCACCCGTTCAAACCGTTCCAGCCCGGCCTCTGCATGGCTGTTCTGGCAGGTTACCCATTGCTGTAGTTTGCTCAGGGCTGCCCCGCTGGACAGGGTTCCCTGAGCCATGGTTATCCCCTGTTTCAGGTCGGTTGCTTTGCCTGCGGTCCAGAGCAGTGCACCGGCATTCAGACTGACAAACTCCTCACAGGCGCTGAAACGACCGGTACCGGCAATGACCTGCATGAAGCGTTGGATCTCATCCTCCCGAGAGTTACAGGCGGCAATCTCATCGCTGTGACGGCAGGTCAGGCCGACATCTTTGGGAACCATGATGAACTCTTCCTGCTGTTCTCCCTGAAAGCGGCAGATGGTTGAAGGGCCGCAGATTGACAGCTCATCCATCCCCAAGCCGGTTGCTGCATCGCTACCGTAGACCACCATGCCGTGTTGGTAGCCGATTTTTGCCATGACCGTTGCCGTGGTGCTCACCATCTGTTGATTATAGACCCCCCGCAGCGCTTGACGGGGACGGGCCGGATTGGCCAGTGATGCCGCAATGTTAAGGGTGGAGCCAAAACGGATCTGGGAGAGTATCCGCCCCAGGCCGCCGGGATGGACTGTCGGGGACATGCCGTTAAACAGGCCGATCCCGGCCTTGCGGATGCTGTCGGCCACCTGGGTGACCGGGCAGTCCACATCAATCCCCATCGCTTCCATGATATCCACGGTGCCGCAGCGGGAGGTGATGGCCCGTGCGCCGTGGCGGGCCATGTTCACGCCGTTGGCAGCCCCTACAATGGCAGCGGCACTGCTGACATTAAAGGTCTTGAAACCGTCCATGCCGGTGCCGGAGTTTTCAAACAGGTTGTCCGGCAGTTGGTCAGGATGCAGGGTGTCAAACTTATCAATGGCCTGCCAGGCCCCGGCGATCTCGTCAACGGTTTCACCCTTGGCAGTCAGGGCCGCCAGCAGGGCCCCTTGCTGCAGCGGACTTTGCTGATCCAGCATCAGCTCACGGAACAGCAGATAGATCTGCTCCTGAGTCAGGTTCTGTTTTTCAATCAGCAGTTGAATCTGTGCGCCAAACTGTTCCGGGGTCATCGGTTCCATGCTTTAGTTCTCCGGGTAGAGGTGAATCTTCATACACTGACGGCTGGCCACCAGCTCAAGTGCTTCAGCCAGACGGGACAACGGCATCCGATGGCTGATCAGGTCATTGATCTGCAGTTTACCGGATTGCAGCAGGGTAATGGCCTGCCTGCCGTGGCGGTAGCAGCAGCCGTAGGCCCCCACCACCGTCTGCTCAAGATAGTGCAGTTGATTGAAATCAGTATTGATAGTAGGGGTTTCTTTTGAAAGGCCGGAAAAGACCACCAGTCTGCCACGGGGCGCTAGACTGGCCAAGGCCTGTTGATAAGCCGAGTTGTTGCCCACTGCCACCACGCAGACATCAAACAGCTGGTCAGGTGGTTCAGCTACCCCCTTGGCCAGTTCTCTACGTTGCAGGTCCGGTTCAATTACGGTGGGCAGGGCATCGTAGGCGGTTGCAGCGCGGGCCAGCAACTGCCCTGCCGGACCGCCGCCCCAGATGGCAATGGTCTCAAAGGGGGCCAGCCGGGCCAGCTCCAGCGCATTCAGGCAACAGGAGAGCGGCTCAGCAAAGACCGCTTGCTCATCGCTCAGCCCTTCCGGTAACGGAATCAGGCTTTTGAGCGGTGCAACCACGTAGTCGGCAAAACCGCCATCGCGGTGGAAGCCCATGATCCGCATGGAGCGGCAGAGGTTTTCAGCACCTGACCGGCAGGCTGGACAGATGCCGCACCATTCGCCGGGGTAGACGTAACATCTTTGATTTAAGAGAGTTGCATCAACCTGTGGTCCCAGCGCCACCACCTCACCCACCACCTCTTCACCGGGGACACAGGGCAGCACCAGATCGCGATGTCCGACCTGGATGATCTTCAAATCAGTGCGGCAAAGACCGGTAACCGTAACCCGCAGCAGCACCTCACCCGGTCCTGGTTGGGGAACCGGACGGCGCTCAAATTGAAATGAGCCGATCTCACGCACGGAGACCGCCTGCATGGTGGCGGGTAGCGGATGAACCATGGTCTGACTACCGTAACCTGCTGGATAAATTGGATGTGCTGCTGAGGATTGAAGAAATTTCTGGCGCGGATTGCTGCTGATTGTACATGAGTTGCCTCCCCCGAAGCGTGCGAATGGAGCGGTGTTCCGGCTCAGGGCTACCTAGTCACCCACCTTCCCAGGTTTTATCCCAGTGGTTGTTCGCCTTGCGGCGATGGGCTTTCGTTCCCTTTACGGCTGCGGGGCAGCGGGGGCCTTTAACCCCTCTTCCTCGCTTCCATTCGGTGTTTGAAATGTCTGTAACAGATGCCAAGAAAGGAGCTGGCTGTCAAGAATTTACTCATAAGGTTGCTGTTGTTTTTTCACACTTCATACCGTACTATCCAGCTCTATTTGTGAAAAAAGTTTGGAGCTTACCCATGGCACTACCGGCAAATATTCTGGTTGTTGATGATTCACTGGCAAACGGCAGCATTATCGTGGATATCCTTGAGGCTCAGGGGTATCTGGTTTCCGCCACCGCGTCGGCTGAAGAGGCAATTCCACTGTTTAATGAACAGGATTTTGATCTGGTTCTGACCGGTCTCATGCTTTCCGGCATGAGCTGCTTCAATATGATGAAGATGTTCAAGCATCATAAGCCGGAGATCGATATTATTATCCTCACCTCTAATGACTCAAGTTACAACATCATCAAGGCGCTTCGTCACGGTGCCTATGACTACATTATCATGCCGCTGGATGATGAAAGTGTGTTGTATAACGTGATTGAAAAGGCATTGGAAAAGCAGGAACAGTTGCGTAAAAAGGCCCATCTGCTGGGTGAGTTGACCAGAAAAAATAACGGGCTGCAGGATACGTTGGAGATGACGAAGTCAGCCAACCAGATCAGCGCGGCGCTTATGTCAACCTTCAGTGTGCCGGAGATCATGAAAAAACTGGTGGAGCTTGTAACGGAGCATTTGCGGGCACATCGTGGCTACATACTGCTGCTGGACAAATCAGGTACGACATTGCAGGCAAAGGTAGCTACCGGTCTGGATGCCCTTTATTCGCAACATTATAGCCTGGCCCTGGGCAAGGGGATCTCCGGTAAGGTTGTTGAAGAAGGAAAACCGTTGATCATTTGTGATATCACCGACGAAGGGTTTGTGGATAGCGTCAGGGAGGAGGACCCTGATGGCGCCATGCTGGCGGGTCCCAGTGTGCTCTCTGTGCCGCTGCGTGTGCAGGACAGGGTTGCCGGGGTTTTAACCATTTCCGGCGGTGTCAGAGGGGAACCGTTTAATAATGATCACCTTGAATTTCTCTCCATGCTGTCCCGTTATGCCACCATCGCCCTGGCTAATGCAGGTGTTGTCTATAATCTAAAAAAACAACTCGCCGCGTCAGTCTAGCTGTTTGCTCAACCTGCCCTGATATGACCAACCAGAACCGGCAGCCGGTACGACATAGCCATGGCGGTAACCTGCGCTATTTAAGCCAGAAGATCGGCCTGCCGCAGGGAGAGCTGCTGGACTTCTCCGCCAACATCAACCCGCTGGGGCCGCCGGACTGGCTGCGCCCGCTGATTGAAAGCCGGATCAGTGACCTGATCCATTATCCAGACCCGGACGCAACCGAGCTGGTGGAGGCCTTATCCACCCTGCACCGGATATCGGCTGACCAGATCCTGGTGGGTAACGGCGCTACGGAGCTGCTGCACCTGCTGCCCCGGGCGCTGGGCTGTTCCTCGCTGCTGTTAGCGGTGCCCAGCTATGCCGATTACGAGGAACCGGCCCGGCTCTCCGGCCTGACCATTGAGCAGTTTTTACTCTCTCCTGATACCGGCTTTCTGCTTGATCCAACCAGCCTTGTACCGTTCTTAAAACCAGCCCAACTGGTGCTGCTTGGCCAGCCCAATAATCCCACCGGTCGCACCTTTGATGCTGAAGCCCTGCGTGCAATCGCCTTGAAACATCCAGCCACCCTGTTTGTGGTGGATGAGTCGTTTATCGGCTTTACCGATGCCAGTCAGAGCCTGCAGCAGAACCGACCTGAAAATATCCTGATCCTGACCTCTTTGACCAAACTGTACGCCATTCCCGGTCTGCGTCTGGGCTACCTGACCGGCGCTGCAGCGCATATCCAGCAGCTGAAAAACTATCTGCCCAACTGGACCGTCAACAGCCTGGCCCAGGCCGTGGGGGTGCGGGCAGTACAGGATGCAGAGTACCTGCAACGTAGCCGCAGCTTCGTGACCCAACAGCGGGAGTCGCTTGTGACGCTGCTGTCCAGCCTGTCGGGCCTGACGGTCTATCCCGGCGAGGCCAACTTCCTACTGCTGCGGCTTGATCACCCAACCCTTGCTGCACAACAGCTTGCTGACCTGACCCTGCAGCAGGGGATCGCCCTGCGGGTATGTGGGAATTTTGCCGGGCTGGATGGGCATTACTTCCGTGTGGCAGTGCGGACTGAACCTGAGCAGCAACGGCTCTACACTGTTTTGCAGAGTATCCTGGAACCGTCACGGCCACGAATTGTGAAGCGTCAAACCCCGGCGATCATGTTTCAGGGCACCGGCTCCAACGCTGGCAAGAGCATTCTGACCGCTGCGCTCTGCCGGATTTTGAAGCAGGATGGCTATGATGTGGCACCGTTCAAGGCCCAGAACATGTCGCTCAACTCCTTTGTGACCCGTGACGGCGGCGAGATGGGACGGGCCCAGGTGCTGCAGGCCCAGGCCTGCCGCCTTGACCCGGACGTGCGGATGAATCCGGTGCTGCTGAAACCCAACAGCGAGACCGGTTCCCAGGTGATCCTCTGCGGTAAGGCGATTGGGACCACTCACTTCAAGGACTATGCAGAGCAACGGGCTGAGATCTTTAAAACAGTGCAGCGTTGCTATGATGAACTGTCTGCCGAGCATCAGATCATGGTGCTTGAAGGGGCGGGCAGCCCTGCTGAGGTCAACCTGAAGGCCAATGATATCGTGAACATGAACATGGCCCGCTATGCCCATGCGCCGGTGTTGCTGGTGGGGGATATTGACCGGGGCGGCGTGTTCGCCTCCTTTGTGGGTACCATGGAGGTCTTGAACGAGGCAGAGCGTGCCATGGTGGCCGGGTTCGTGATCAACCGCTTCCGGGGCGATGCAAGCCTGCTGGGTGATGCCTTGGCCTACACCCGTTTCCATACCGGCAAGCCGGTGCTGGGTACAGTGCCCTATCTGCAGAATCTGGGCCTGCCGGAGGAAGATTCCGTCTCTTTCAAGCAGGGGTTGCTGGCTGCCGGGGCAAAGGATACCCAACTGCTTAATATTGCAGTATTGGACCTGCCCCATATCTCCAACTTTACCGACCTTGACCCGTTGGCGCTGGAGCCGGATGTGGGCCTGCGGATCGTGCGGTCAGTGGCAGAACTTGGCCAGCCTGATGCCCTGATACTGCCCGGCAGCAAGAATACCCTGGCTGACCTGACCTGGCTGCAACAGACCGGCTTGGCAACAGCCATCCTTGATCTGGCCCAAGCTGGACAGGCTGAGATCATCGGTATCTGCGGCGGCTTTCAATTGCTGGGTGGACGGATCAGCGATCCCCACGCCATCGAATCCGGGGCTGGTGAGCAGCAGGGGCTAGGTCTGTTGGCGATCAGCACCGTCATGGCAGAAGAAAAGACCACCCTGCAGACCCGCTGTTGTCATCTCCCCTCTGGCTGTGAACTGAGCGGCTACGAGATCCACCACGGCATTACCACTGCAGAGGGGATTGAACCGCTGATCACCGGGCAGGATGGCAGCCTGCTGGGTGCAGGCAGTGTTAACGGTCTGGTTTGGGGTAGTTACCTGCATGGGATCTTTGATGCTGATCCATTCCGGCGCTGGTGGCTGGATCAACTGCGTCAGCGTAAAGGCTGGCAGGCTGATGGTCTGATCCGGGCCTGTTATGATCTGGAACCAGCGCTTGATCGGCTGGCTGACTGTGTGCGGGGCAGTATAGATATGAAGGCAATCTATCGGTTGCTGCGGTTGTGACCTGCATTCCGGCCAATAATGAATTGAACCAGAAGGAGTAAAATATGTCGAAGTATTATCCGCCAAGATTTGATGAAGAAAAATTCCATTGCATTCACTGCGGCGTTTTCGCCAAACAGACTTGGGGTTGGCTCTATTTTCCTGGTGGTCGTTCTGGAACCAATTTCAAATTCTCATACTGTGAGCACTGCGGAAAAATGTGTTTTTGGTACAAAGAACAAATGGTTGTCCCTTCCGAAGCGCCAGTTCCTCCGGCACATCCTGATCTTCCTGAAGTCTGTGTGCCTGAATATAACGAAGCACGTGACATCGTTGCTCGTTCACCTAGGGCTTCAGCTGCCCTGCTGAGATTATGTATCCAGAAGTTGCTTGCAGAACTTGGAGAAAGAGGAAAAAACATTAATGATGATATCGGAGCACTTGTAAAGAAAGGGCTTCCTATTCAAGTCCAACGAGCGCTCGATTTTTGTAGAGTCATCGGAAATAACGCTGTTCATCCAGGAGAAATCATGATTAATGATTCCCCGGAGATAGCACACAACTTATTCAATATGATCAATTACATCGTAGAAGATAGAATTACGCGACCTAAACAAATAGAAGATCTATATTATCAGCTGCCAGAGGGAGCAAGACAGGCCATTGAACAGCGAGACAAAGATAAAGTAATGACAAGTTAAACTAGGCTGTGAACTCGAACGTCGATAATCGGCGTCGGGTCACTGCTCAGACGTTCACGGTCAGACTCACTTTGCCACCACCTTCAACAGCGCCTTGTCAAAGGTCAGCAGGGTCTGTTTTTCCAACAGAGAGGTCGCAGCCAGCAGGCAATCCACTGGATCAAGCGATGTGTTCATAAAGAAGCCAAGGGCTGAGGTCAAACGATCCCGATCAGGGTTGATGACCCCTTTGTAAGCAAGAATGCCAAGCAGGCTCTCTGCGGCGGCAGCCCGTGGTACCTGATAGTGTTTGGTAAGTATGTAGAGGCATTCTGTAATAACCGATTCAAGCAGTACGGCGCGTTCTTTGCCCGATCGTACCTGCTCAAAAAAAGTAACTGTTTCTGAAAACTGTTTGGCATCATCCCGTAACAGGTAGCGCAGGATGTAATTGGTATCAGGCAGTGCGACTGTTTTTTTCATCAGCCACCTCCTGCCAGACGTTATTCCTGATAGCGCTAAAATCCTCTGCTGTTTGGGTTGCATACCGCGCCAACGAACCGGCAACGCTCTGTACAGGCCTTAAGATTACCTCTTCCCCTTTTATCTCAATTTCAACTGTGGTGGTTTTTAACGCCTGCCGCACCAAGCGGGGTATGGTGATCTGCCCTTTTGAGGTTATGGTTGCTGTATAGGTCATGTATGCCTCCAGATATATTGCATTACTTTTGTTTAGAGTAATGCAAAATGTAAAAAATGTAAAGTTGTATTATGCGTCTGTTGGCCACGGGAAAGCGGCAAGCTTCAGCACCGTGCCAAACCGAGGCTTCGATTTTTTGGCAATCTGCGAAAAACCGTTCAATCTGCGTTATCCGCGTGCTATTAACAGTCTGTGATCCCTCTCTACCAACACATACTCCTGGCACTCCTGCTGGATCTGCTGCTGGGTGACCCTCGCTGGTTGCCCCATCCAGTGCAGGGGATCGGCTGGCTGGCCCAACGTTCTGAAGCGCCTTTACGTCGCCTTGTCCCCAATCTAAAACTGGCTGGTATTGTTGCAGTTGTCTGGGTGGTGGGAAGTACAGTGACAGTTGGCTTTGGTCTGCTGAAGATGGCTGCTGTCATCCATCCGCTGGCCGGAGATATCGTCGCAATCCTGCTGCTGTATACCTGCCTTGCAACCCGTTCTCTGCATGACCATGCTATTGCGGTTTACCGGCCTTTGATGGCTGGTGATCTGGCAGCAGCGCGGCAGCGGGTGGGTTGGCTGGTGGGGCGGGACACGGAGCTGCTTGATGAAGGTGAGGTTACCCGCGCAGCGGTGGAGTCGGTGGCGGAAAACACGGTGGATGGCTGTACTGCGCCGCTGCTGTTTGCCTGTCTGGCCGGACCGCTGGGGGCGCTGGCCTACAAGGCGATCAGCACGCTGGATTCCACCTTTGGCTACAAAAACGAACGCTACCTGCAGTTTGGCTGGGGCTCTGCCAGGCTGGATGACCTGGCCAACCTGCTGCCAGCCCGGCTGACTGCTCTGTTGGTGGCACCGGCTGCCCTGCTGCTGAGGTTGCATCCGGGGAATGCCTGGCGGATCTTCCGACGTGATCGCCACAACCACCCCAGCCCCAACGGCGGCCAGATTGAGGCAGCAGTAGCTGGAACTCTGGGGGTGCGGTTGGGCGGGGTTAACAGCTACTTTGGCCAGCCCAGTACCAGGCCGTTTATGGGGGATCCCCTGCAGCTGCTGCAGGCCGGGCATATTCTACAGGCGGTGCGATTGATGTGGCTGGTGTATGGCATGACGGCGCTGATCGGGGTGGGGTGCAGGATATTGGCAATCTAAGCACAAGCGGCACACGGAAAAATCCGCGTGCCGCTTTTCATGTAAGCCAAGGAGTAATACTAAAGAACTACTCATCCCCCAGATGTTTGTTAGGAATCAGATAGTTGCGGATGTAATCGCTGACTGCTGCCTCCAGTGAAAGGGTTGCTGTGGTGTAGCCGGTCTGGCGGATCTTCTCGGTCTCGGCGCAGGTGTGATACTGGTAGGTGTTGCGGATTGACTCCGGCATGTCAATGTAGTCAATCGCCACCGGCAGGTCCATGGCGTTAAAGACTGCGGTTGCCAGCCGATTCCAGCTGGCGGTGCTGCCGCCGCCCACGTTAAAGATACCGGCCGCCTCACGGTTATCCAGAAAGTGCAGGGTCATGGCTGCTGCATCCTTAACATAGACAAAATCCCGCACCTGTTCACCATCGGCATAATCGGGGCGGTGGGACTTGAATAGCTTAAGCCGACCGGTCTCGGAGATCTGTTCAAAGGCCTTCTGCACCAGGGAGCGCATCTCCCCCTTGTGCTGCTCATTGGGGCCGTAGACATTGTAGTATTTCAGCCCAACCAGCTCGGTCAGCAGCCCCTGTTGCTGTGCCCAGAGATCAAACAACTGCTTGGAATAACCGTACATATTCATGGGGCGCAACTTGGTCAGCCGTGATTCGTCATCGGAAAAACCCAGCTCGCCATCGCCGTAGGTGGCGGCGCTGGAGGCATAGATAAAGCGGGCACCCTGCTCTTTGGCAAACAGGGCAGCCTTGCGGGAGTATTCAAAATTGTTGCGGATCAGATAGCTGGCATCCCGCTCCGTTGTGGCAGAACAGGCCCCCAGGTGGATAATCGCCTGCAGCGGACCGGAGAGGCGGGAAGTCAAACTGCCGCTGTCCAACAACGCCTCAAAGGCATCCTTTTCAAGGTAGTCCCTGAACTTGAGTGGTGCCAGATTACGCCACTTTTCAGTCAACCCCAGGTGGTCAACCACCATAATATTTTCAATACCGCGTTGATTCAGGCCATGTACAACAGCGCTGCCGATCAGGCCGGCGCCTCCGGTTACAATGATCATAATTTTTCTCCTTCAGAGCATCAACTTATACAGGATAATTGCGAAAGAATTGAGTTCTGTCAAACTCATTTCAGAATTGTTTTGTTAAAACAGGCAGGCTACTATCTTTTCACCCAAGCTCTACTGCAAGGAGATGCTGTCATGCGTTACCGTTCTGTCTGCCCCTATGACTGTCCTGATGCCTGTGGTCTGCTGATAACCGTTGAAAATGACAAGGCAGTCAAGATTGAGGCTGACCCACATCACCCGATAACTCAGGGCTTTATCTGCGGCAAGATGCGGCAGTACCAGCAGACCGTCCACTCGTCCCAACGTCTGACCACCCCACTGCTGCGGACCGGTCCCAAGGGGAGCGGCCAGTTTGCGCCGATCAGCTGGGACGAAGCCGTGCAGCGGATCTGCTCACGCTGGCAGGAGATCATTCCGCAGTATGGTGCCGAGGCGATTCTGCCCTATTCCTATGCCGGTACCATGGGGCTGGTGCAGCGTAATAGCGGCCATCCCTTCTTCCACAAACTGGGGGCCAGCCGTCTGGCCCGCACCATCTGTACCCCTGCGAAGGATTACGGCTGGAAGGCGGTCATGGGGGATACCCCGGCCATTGATCCTGCTGAGCGCTGCAAGAGCGACCTGATTATCCTCTGGGGGTTGAATGCCGCTGCCACCAGCATCCACAGCATGGCCGCCACCCAGGCTGCCCGCAAACAGGGGGCACAGGTCTGGGCCATTGATACCTACCAGACCCCCACCTGTCAGGCCGTGGACCGGGCGATCATCGTCAAGCCGGGCAGTGACAGCGCCCTGGCCCTGGGGATGTTGCAGGTGATGGTGGCAGAAGGGCTGCTGGATCAGGAGTTTATCAGTAATAATGTTATAGGCTTTGAGGAACTTTGTGAGCAGACACTGCCGGATTGCAAGCCTGAGCAGATGGCTGCAGTCTGCGGTCTTCCGGCTGATACGATCCGAGATCTGGCACGGGCTTATGCTGCAGCCAAGGCGCCGCTAATCCAGGTCGGTGGTGGCTTGACCCGCTATGGAAACGGTGCCATGACGATTCGCTGTATCGCCACCTTACCGGCTGTTAGCGGGGCCTGGCAGCGGCCAGGCGCAGGTCTGTTCTGTGGCACCTCCACCGGCGCAGCTTTTCCGCTACACCTGGTCACGCGGGAGGATTTCATGGCCAGCCATACCCGGATCGTGAACATGAACCAGCTGGGTGCAGCCCTGAATAATCTGAATGATCCCAGGATGATGTCGCTGTATGTCTACCATTCCAACCCGGCTGCCATTGCACCTGACCAGAATGCGGTCATCAAAGGGTTGGAGCGGAATGACCTGTTCACCGTGGTGCATGAACGCTTTATGACCGATACGGCCCGCTATGCTGATATTATCCTGCCTGCCACCAGTTCGCTGGAACATCCCGACCTGTACCGCAGTTATGGCAGTTATCAGGCCCAGCGTTGCAGTAGGGTGATCCCGCCGCTGGGTGAGGCAAAGTCCAACTGGGTTACCTTCTGCCTGCTGGCAGAGGGGATGGGCTGGGATGAACCGTTCTTCAAACAGTCGGCGGATGACCTGATTGATCAGCTGCTGGCTGAGCCTAATGGCTGGCGGGATGCTGCAGTCACTGAACAACTGCGGCAGGGGGAACCGGTGCTGATGACACCCCCGACCTTGCCACGGGGCCCCTGGTTGACACCCTCAGGGAAGATTGAGCTGCGCAATGACCGGGAACCGCATCCGCTGCCCTGCCTGCTGCCTACTCATGCTGAGGCAGACGGGTTTCCGCTGCGGCTGCAGCCAAGCGTCAGTCTGTACAGCCTTAACTCCAGCTTTAATGAGCGTAACGACCTGCTGCAGAAACGGGGAGAACCAACCTTGCTGATGCACCCTGCTGATGCTGCTGACCGGCAGTTGTGTGATGAGCAGATGGTCTCTGTTTACAATAGGTTTGGCTCAATTGAACTTGCGCTGAAGATAACGGAACAGGTGCCAGCAGGGGTCGTGGTCAGTGAAGGGGTCTACTGGCTTGATCGTAGTCAATCAGGGCGCGGCATCAATGCCCTGACCTCGCAGCGGCTGACTGACTGCGGTGAGGGCAGTACTCTGTATGATGTTGTAGTTGAGGTGTCTGCTGCAAAAAATGCAGGCAAATAACGATAAAATAAGGTATTATGCCGCACTGTTTTGTGAACTAATCCCTCAGGAGTGCCCCATGAGCTTCTTTCTTGACAAATATCTGGGTCTGAAGATCAAGACCCGTATTTATCTGCTCTGTGCCTGTTACAGTTTTTGCATTATTTTCGGTGTCGGGGCTGGCCGGTCACTTCCCCTTACCTATTCAATTCTGACCACTGCCCTGTTTGTCGTGGCTGGCGCCTTCTTTGGCGGCCTGCTGTTCTGGTCGGTTAATGATGCCCTGCAGCGTATCCTTGGTTACCTGAAGGAGATGACCGACGGCAATCTGCGTCAGACCATCTCTGCCAAGCGCAATAATGAGATCAGCGCCATTATCCGCTCTATCGCCACCCTCCAGACCGCCATGCAGACCATGATCTCCGGAATTCGGCAGACAACCGATAGCGTTGCCACTGCGTCGGACCGTCTCCGTCTGACTGCTGAAACCATTGCCGATGGCACTGGAAGCGCTGCTTCCCAATCCGATGCGGTCAGCCAGTCAGCCGATGGTATGGCCAGCGTCAGCAGTGAGATCGCCTGCAGCTGCGATACCATGTCTGCCATGGCCACCGAGGCGGAGCAGGTCTCCCGTGAAGGTGAGCGGATCATCTCCGGTATGTCCGTGGTGATGGGCAGTATTGAAGGGGTCATGACCGAGACCACCTCTGCAGTCAAGAACCTGGGCGCCACTTCCAATCAGATCGGCGATATCCTTTCCACCATCGGTGATATTGCTGATCAGACCAACCTGCTGGCCTTGAATGCCGCCATTGAGGCAGCCCGGGCAGGTGATCAAGGGCGTGGCTTTGCTGTTGTGGCTGATGAGGTGCGTCATCTGGCAGAACGGACAACCACAGCCACCCGTGAAATCCAGAGCATTATCACCGCTCTGCAGCGGGATGTGCGGGCGGTGGTCGGTTCCATGGAGCAGAGCGCGGGCAGCGTGCATGAAGGGGGCGAAGGGGTCAGGCAGTCATGCGATGCGATTGTTACTATCCGTGAAAAAATCTGCGAACTGCTGGGGCAGGTATCCCATGTTGCTTCCGCTGCTGCCCAGCAATCAAGCTCAACCGTGGCTATCTCTGACAGCATGCACGGTATTACCTCGGTGATCCGTGAGGCAGCCCAGGGAGCTGATGAGACCAAGACCGCCGCAGCCCAGATGGCATCATCATCGGCAGAGTTGCAGCAGATGGTCAGTAAATTTAGAATCAACTGAAAACGAGTGCGAAGGCCATCAACAGCCTGCCTCATAAAGTTTTCAGACTTCTGTAACAGAAAGGCATATTCATGCAACGATCCATACGAACCGCACTTGTTTCCTGTTTTCTTTTGCTGGCAGCCCTGACCGCCCAGGCTGCTGATCCGCAACCGGCAGCACCGGTAACTCCAGCTGCTGCTCCTGCGCCAGCTGTCTCTGAGGCTGCACCGGCTCAACCTGTCTTAAAACCTGCTCCTGGTCTGTCGCTGTTGCCAACAGCCAAAGAGGAGACGAAACCGGTTGTAACGACAAAGATCGGTGTGGTTGATATTAACAGGGTTTCAACTGATACGGTTATGGGGAAGGCGGCGCAGGCCCAGATCAAGGGACAGCAGGCCAAACTGCAGAAGCAGGTGGAGGCAAAACGGAAGCAGCTGGATAAATTCAAGGCTGATACCGAGCGTCAACTACCCAGCCTGACACCCCAGCAGCGTGAGGCTAAATCAAAGGAGTTCCAGAAAAAAATCGAAGAGTTTCAGAAGTTTGGCATGAAGGCTGAGAAAGAGTTGATGGAAAACCAGCAGAAACTGACCAAAGGACTGTTTGAGGCGATCGGCAAGGCTGCAGATGAACAGGGCAAGGCCAAAGGGCTTGCCGCAGTGGCCACCAACCGTGATCTGCTCTACCTCAGTTCAAATGTCGCAATGGTTGATATCACGACTGATATTATTACATCATTGAATGAGAAGAGCGCTAAGAAGTAGTTTCAGTTGATGCGGAACAGGGGGCGTGCGCTGGCCAGGATGGCGCCGCCGCAGATGGCAGAACCGAATGACAGGGCCGCGCTGACCCCGATTGCCCCGGCAAGGAAGCCCATCAGGGCGTGCCCGAACGGTGCCATGCCGATCAGCACCAGGGTGTAGACCCCCATCACACGACCCCGCAGTATTTCAGGGCAGTGATGCTGCAGATGGCAACTGATCATTGCCAGAAAGCAGACCATCCCGGCCCCGGTAAACAGCAGCGCCAGCAGTGCCGCCTGATAATCGTCCGTATGGGCAAACAGAAAGAGACATCCCGCAAACAACAGTCCGGCCGCCACCATCAGGCGGCCTTTCTTATGTATATCCCGCTGCCATGCCACCAGCAAGGCTGCCAGTAGCGAACCAACTCCGCTGGCTCCGGCCAAAAGTCCCAGCCCCTCTGGCCCCACCTTGAGCACGCCATCGGCAAAGACCGGTAACATCGGTACAAAAGGGATGCCAAACAGGCTGACCACCGCCACCAGCACCATCACCAGAATGATCTGCCGTTCGCTTGCCACATAACGGACCCCTTCCCGTAACCCGTCAAGCATGCTGGAATGTGCGTTTGTTGCGATACTGGCGCTGTTTTGATGCGGAATCAGCAGTAATGAAGCGATACCTGCCAAAAAACTGATGGCATTGACCAGAAAACAGACCGAAAGACCGGTAACGGCAATGGTAAAGCCGGCCAGAATCGGGCCGATAATCCGAGTGGCGTTAAACACAACGGAATGCAACGTAATGGCGCTGGTAAGCTCTGAACGGGTGACCAGTTCAGCCAGAAAGGCCTGTCGGGCAGGTAGTTCAATGGCATTGACGGTTCCCAGTAAAAAGGCCAGTCCCATGATCCACCCGACGGTGATCTGGCCACTAAGGGTGAGAACAGCCAGCAGCAGAGCCGGTACTATGGCCAGGGTCTGGGTTGTGATCAGCAGTTGCCGCCGGTTGACTTTATCAGCAAGTACCCCGCCAAACAGCGAGAACAGCAGCACCGGAGCAGACAGTGCTACCGCCACCAGGCCCAGTGAAAGTGCGGATTTGGTTAAGGTGTAAACCAGCCAGCCCTGGGCAACCGATTGCATCCAGGTGCCGGTCAGAGAGATGGCGTGACCAGCCAGGAACAACCTGAGGTTTTTGTTGGCAAGGGCTATGAAGCGGGTTGATGGTTGCATGGAATAGCTCCTGACCGTGGCAGGCAGACCGGTTGGTCCGTCCGCCACGGCTCAGTAGTAAGCACTATTTTGTTGCTGATTTTGCCAATTTTGCAGCATTGGCTCCGGCAATCCGGCCAAAGGTGATGGTCTCGGAGATGGAGTTTCCACCCAGACGGTTGGCGCCATGCACCCCGCCGGTCACTTCACCGGCAGCATAGAAACCGGCAATCGGTTTGCCGTCCTTGGCGATTACCTGGGTGTCGGTGTTGATCTTCAGGCCACCCATGGTGTAATGCACGCCCGGCTTGATCTCAATGGCGTAGTACTTGGCGGTCCGCAGAGCACGGGGCAGGTCAGGCCGCTTGAACTCAGCATCGTTCTTGGCATCCACCGCCTTGTTGTAGGTCTCGATTGAGGCCGCAAGGGTTTCGGCAGGCATCTTCAGGGCTGCAGCCAGCTCTTTAATGGTTGTCCCTTCCTTGACCAGCTCAAGGTGGAAGTAGCCGTCGATCTGCTTCAGGCTCTTGCGGATCGCCTCGTCAAAGATCAGATAGGCTGACTTGCCGGTCTGCTGCAGGATTGCCTCAGAGGCCTTGTCGCGGGTGGTCAGTTCGTTCACAAAGCGTTTGCCCTCATGGTTGATCAGGATGGCTCCGTTACCCCGCACCGCCTCGGTAATCAGGATCCGGCTGCCAGCTGCCACAGTGGGGTGGATCTGGATCTCTTTCATATCCTTCAGTTCGCCGCCAGCCTTATTGCCAAGCTCCAGACCGTCACCGGTGGCGCCGGGCTGATTGGAGGTGGTCATACCTTTAAATTCAGGGCGATAGAAGGCCACTTTTTCAGGATTGGCAGAGAAACCACCGGCAGCCAGCACCACTGCCCTGGACTTGATAGTGTAGATTCCGCTGTGCTTGCCTTCCACTTCAACACCGGTTACCCGGCCCTGCTTATCTTCAATGATCTTGACCACCTTGCTGTTGACGCGGACATCTATCTTGCGGTCAGCAGCATTTTTACGCAGCACGTTGGCAATATGGGCGCCCACGGCAGTGCCGCCGGTGGGTCGATGGGTACGGTAGACACTGGCACCGGCCATCCGGCCCACATCGCTGATATCAGCGCCGATGGAGGTCAGCCAGTCAACTGAGCCGGAAGAGTTCTGGGCCAGAATCCTGACCAGGGCTGGATCATTGGTGTTTTTGCCCCCCTTCATGGTGTCCTGGTACATCAGCTCAACCGAGTCCTTGATCCCCTTGGCCTTCTGGAATTTGGTGTCGGCAGCGTTCATGCCCCCTGCAGCCAGCATGCTGTTGCCGCCGGTAATAGGCTGTTTTTCCAGCAGGATGACCTTGGCACCGGCATCATGGGCTGTAATGGCGGCGGTCATGCCGGAGGCCCCGGCACCGATCACCACCACATCAGCGGTTTCAGTCTTCTTGGCAGATTTCTTTAGTTTCAGCGGCACTACTACGGCTGCACCGCCCGGAATTGGCATGTCGTAGGTGTGGCATTTCAGGCAATAGGCCTGTGAGCGGCTGTGTCCGCTGTGACAGGTGGTGCAGTTGAGCTGACCCAGATGTGATTTGTGGGGGTTGATATGCCCCTTGGCCTTGGCTCCCACGGCATCAAGGTCACCGTGACAATTGATACAGCTCTGGTTGATCCCTTTTTCATTGTCATCAACCGTAATTTTCTTGGCTGTGCCATGACAGTCAGCACAGCTGATCTGCTTGGCCTTGTGCAGCTCTGCCAAGGCGGTCCCCCCTGCAGCGGCCAATGTCAGACCATTGGGTAACAGTAGGGCCATCAGCCCCAGCAGCATGATGATACGTCCAAACACCTGTTTCATGGTTTTCTCCTCTCTGTACAGGTATGCGAGATACTGCGGCGGTCTCACCGGAATCCGGTCAGACCGCCTGATGTTATCTGGTAAAAGGCTATCGCTTATTGAACGGTTGTCAACCGAAGAACCCTTTTTAGAAGATCATGCGCGAGATCACATACGCCACCACGGTTGAGGTGCTGACACCGATCAGGCCAGGAATCATAAAGCTGTGGTTTAACAGGTACTTGCCTATTCTGGTGGTGCCGGTGCGGTCCATGTTGATGGCAGCCAGGTCACTGGGATAGAAGGCAAAGAAGAAGTAGGCGTAACTGGCGGGCATCAGGCCCAGCAGCAGGGGAACCGGCAGACCCAGGGCCAGACCCAGCGGCAGGGTAATGGCAAGGGTGGCTGCCTGACTCTTGACAAAGGCGGAGATGCAGAAGGTGGCGATGGCAAAGGTCCAGGGGGCAATCTTGACCATGATGCCGATGTTATCCACCAGAAAGGTTTTGTTGGCAGAGATAAAGGTGTCGCTCATCCAGGCGATGCCGAAGATGGAGACAACCGCAATCATACCGGCGGTGAAGACGCTTGAGTGAGCGATATCTTTTGCTTTTACATTACCGGCAAACATGATGAAGGCACCAAAGGCAAGCATGACAAACTGCACCACGGTGGTCATGGCAACCGGTTTTTTGTTGGCTGCAAGGGGAAGCAGCTCAGGGAAACTGGCCAGGAAAATGATCGTACCAACACCGGCAAAGAACAGAAGTACTGAAAATTTGGCGGTTGTTGTGATCTTCTGGTCAAGGGTGGTCACGCTGGCATTCAGAGAACTACGGAATTCAGGGTCTTCCAGACGGGCCTGAAATTCAGCATCCTTGTCCAGGTCCTTGCCGCGGTTGAAGCTCCAGGCAGCAGCAGCCAGTACGCCGATTACACCGGCAGGCATGGTAACCATGATGATGTCGATCAACGTTACCGGATAACCGGCCTTTGCTGCAAAGCCAAGAAAGAAGGTGACTGCAGCAGCCACCGGGCTGGCAGTGATCCCCATCTGAGAGGCGACACTGGAGATGGCCATCGGCCGCTCAGGACGGATACCGGTCTTCAGTGCCACGTCGGAGATAACCGGCAGCAAGGCATAGACGGCATGACCGGTGCCGCAGCAGACCGTCAGGAAAAAGGTGGAGAGCGGAGCAAGAATAGTGACGTACTTGGGTTGTGAACGCAGCAGCCGTTCAGTCAACTGCACCAGATAATCAAGTCCCCCTGCCACCTGCAGGGTGGCAGAAGCGGTTACCACCGCCAGGATGATCAGCATCACGGCGATTGGCGGTTCCGATGGAGCGCTGCGGAATCCCAGAGTCAGCAAGGCAACCCCCAGGCCGCCGATCAGGCCAAGGGCAACTCCACCCCTGCGGATACCGATTAAAACCGCACCAAGTACCAGCACAAATTGGATCCAGAACATTGCCATGACAGGCCTCCTTGACGTTATGTCGTCTGTTGTGCCCCGCAGGGCGAAAGTAGTAAGAGTTGTCATGGAGTGAGCAGACAATGTGCCAACGGGCTGTTTTGCTTGTAAGCTGCTGTTATAACGGAGCTAATTATGTGTAATGGGGGTCTGGTAAGAATGAAAGGGTATAACGTTGGTTATGGCAGGAATGGTGCTGTTTATGGATAGTTGTCTAATATCAATTTGTTAGGTTCTGATAACTGATGTTATTGCTATAACGCCGGTTATAGGGGGATCTGATGTTAGTCTTCACTGGCAGTTAATTGCCGATTATTTCTTGAAAATACACAAAATGACTACTATAGTGATCATTAATTATATTAATGACTATTATTATGGTCATATTTAATCTGGGTGGGTTGTGATGAAGCAAAGGGTATATTCAAAATACGCAAAAGAAGCCGCTTTTTTACTCGGTCAACAGATCAAGCTCGGGCGCAAAGAGCGCCAATGGTCTGAGCAAAACCTTGCGGAGAGAGCCGGTATCTCCCGGGCTACACTCCAGAAGATAGAGGCCGGTGAGATGTCTCCGTCCATCGGGCTGGTTTTCGAAGTCGCCGCCTTGGTGGGCGTGCCCCTGTTTAATCAGGAAAACCGGGCTCTTGCTACCGGCATCGAACTGGCGCAAAGCAAAATAGCTCTCCTCCCCAAGCGGATCAGAAACAAGACCAAGGCGGTGGATGATGACTTCTAAACCGCATAACAGAGAAGCCTATGTCTGGATCTGGCTTCCCGGAGAGACGCAACCGGTGGTCGCCGGTAAACTTGAAGCGGATAACAGTATAATCCATTTCAACTATGGCAAAAGCTATCTTGATCGGACCGGCGACAAGAATCCTGCCATTCCGATTTATGCGCCGGAATTACCTCTGCGGGCCGGGGTGTTGCCCTTGCCAGGCGATCTGGAGATGCCTAATTGCATTCGGGATGCTGCGCCCGATGCCTGGGGGCGGCGCGTTATCATTAACAGGCAGTTCGGTCTGAAAGGCCGGGATGCGGACACCGGCAGTCTGGATGAGCTCACCTATCTCCTGGAATCGGGGTCTGACCGGATTGGCGCGCTTGATTTTCAGCGATCACCAACGGAATTTGTCCCCAGAACTCCCCATAACGCCAGCCTGGAAGAATTGCTGGCATCAGCCGAACGGGTTGAGCAGGGTGTGCCTTTAACCGCCGAGCTTGATCAAGCGCTCTTCCATGGCAGTTCCATTGGCGGTGCCCGCCCCAAGGCTTTGATAGAAGAGCGGGGCGCCAAATATATCGCCAAATTTTCGTCCAGCAGTGATCTCTACAGTGTTGTCAAAGCCGAATATATTGCCATGAGACTGGCTGCACGAGCAGGGCTCAGGGCCGCTCCCGTCAAGTTGGTCAAAGCGGCTGGCAAGGACGTATTGTTGATTGAGCGATTTGACCGGGTTGCGCTCGATTCCGGCTGGGCGCGAAAGGCCATGGTTTCTAGCCTGACCCTGTTCGGCCTCAGTGAAATGACAGCCCGTTATGCCAGTTATGAAGAGTTTGCGGAGATTATTCGACATCGTTTTACACAACCGGGAGAAACCCTTAAGGAACTGTACGGCCGATTGGTTTTCAATATCCTGTGTGGCAATACCGATGACCACGCCCGTAACTACGCCGCCTTTTGGGACGGGAAAGAGCTGAGTTTGACGCCAGCCTATGATATCTGCCCGCAAGGACGTGCCGGCAATGAAGCGACCCAGGCCATGCTTATAACCGGAGACAACCGGTTCAGCCAGCTCAAAACCTGTCTGGCTGCCGCACATCACTTCCTGCTTTCCCGGCAGGCAGCTGTCGATACGATTGACCGAATTGAGACAGCCATTTGTGAGAATTGGGAGAGGGCCTGTGAAGAAGCAGAACTGAGCCCGGTTGAGAAGAACTATCTGTGGGGGCGGCAGTTTCTTAACCCGTTTTCCATCGAGCGGTGATCTGGAAGAGTAAGAAACAGGTGGAGCGTATTTTTAAGACAATTGTCCACGAAAAACACGAAAGGCACGAAATATGGGCAACATGCTAATATTTAAGGATGAAAGCTATGCCATTCAGGGTGCTGTCTTTGAGGTCTACCGTGAAATGGGCTGCGGATTTCTTGAAGCGGTCTATCAGGAATGTCTCGAAAAGGAACTCGGGAAAAGAGGTATCCCTTTCGTGGTTCAGCAAGAGCTTATATTGAGGTATAAAGGAGAGGTGTTGAAGCAGTCTTACAGGCCGGATTTGGTCTGCTATGAAAAGATCATCGTTGAACTGAAGGCATTACGAGAGCTGAACGGCGAGCATCGTTCACAGGTTTTGAATTATTTGAAGGCTACCGGTTTAAGGCTCGGGCTTCTCGTAAATTTTGGGAGCAACCAAAAGGCTGTGGTTGAAAGGATCATCTTGTGATTCGTTCGTGCAGTTCGTATTTTTCGTGGACCCAAAGCACTGTTCCCTGAATTCTTCACCGTTAGTACCGGAACGTTTTTGACGATGTAAAGACACTGGAGCGGCTGGGGCTGATGGAAAAGGATGAGCAAAGCAGGTTTTTCGTGCCGTGGGACGAAATAGGTGCGACCTTCCGCCTGGCGGTGTGAGGGAATTAAGTAAGGTGTCCCGAATGGCGCTAGTTTAAGGTATTTTTCCATGGTAAACCAGCTGAAAATATTGGCTATATGTGGCATAATTTGTCATGAAAAGTTCACAGCCAATGTTACCGGATTTTCACCTCCAGACTCTCCGCCG
>Ga0209016_1000075_pt1 | contig 149387 bp, 135 predicted proteins | sample EPASupsiteSAE305_FD_187265 | JGI IMG/M metagenome (GOLD analysis project Ga0209016, IMG submission 187265) | Bioremediated contaminated groundwater microbial communities from EPA Superfund site, New Mexico - SAE3-05 (SPAdes) (version 2) | ecosystem: Environmental > Aquatic > Deep subsurface >...
GCGCCGTGCTGTGGAGCCTGCCGGAGCTCTTCTCGGGCGAGACGGACGATATCCTGGCGGACGCGCAGGGCCGGCTGTACACGTTCGGTTCGCTGATGGACCCTGTCGGCGACGACGAGCTTTTTGTGGCCCGCTATGGCGGCGACACCGTTGCACCCGCGGCGGTTTCGGACCTGGCGGTTACGGTCGTCTCGAGTGATTCAATAACCCTTTCCTGGACCGCGCCCGGCGACGACAGCAATGACGGGACAGCCGCCGCTTACGACCTGCGCTACACTACGGCGGGGGCCATGACCGCCGATGAAGCCTTCAACGCCGCGGCGCGGGCGCAGGGCGTTACCGTCCCGCAGGCCGCCGGCACCGCCGAAACATTCACTATAATAGGTCTCATGCCCGGCACGACCTATTTCTTCGCCATAAAGACAGCCGACGAGGCGGGCAATGTCAGCGGGCTGTCGAACTCGCCGGCAGGAATGATTTTACTGGTTGATACAACGGCCTCTGCGGCCGTTACCGACCTTGCTGCGACCGCTGTTTCAAGCAATACAGTAACGCTCGCCTGGACGGCTCCGGGCGATGACGGTATTGTCGGCACGGCTTCAAGTTACGATATAAGGTATACAACAGCGGGCGTTATAGCATCAACCGCAGATTACAACTTCGCCACGCAGGCTCAGGGCGAGCCTGCCCCCCAAATCGCCGGCAGCACGGAAACTTTCACCGTCACCGGCCTTGCGCCGGGCACGACTTATTTCTTCGGGATAAGAACAGCCGATGAAGCCGGGAACATATCCGGTCTTTCAAATTGTGTTTTCACTGGAACATGTGTTGAAGTCACCGGCGTGCCCAACTGGAAGCAGTTTAGAGACGGTACAAACACCTGGTGGGACGATGACTATGACCATACAACCAAAAAAATCAGCACCTTAGGCTGTTTTTTAACCGCCGCGGCGCAGGTTGCTAAAAAACATGGATTCAATACAGATCCAGGGAAATTGAATGCGATGCTGAAAAAAACGGCAGGCGGGTTTGATGGAAAAAATCTGGATCCTGAAGTTATGGTGGCCACAATCACCGCGCAGGGAATAGCCTTAAATTATAAGCGTGTGTATGGTACAAATGCCAAACTTATGTCCTTATTAGAGGACAGTTTGCATAGCGGGGAACCGGTTATCTTGCAACTTTATAGTGCATCTATAGTAGGCGGATCTCACTTTGTGGTCGCTACAAAGAAATGCAACAACACAATTTCCATAAATGACCCAGGCCACAACAATAGTGTAACGACCCTCGATCAGTATTTTAGCCTAATAACGAATGGGAATCCTAAAACAATTAGGAGCATCCGTAAAATTATGAAAAGGGCATCATTATGAGAAATAATTACAGATTTGCCAGTCTGATTGTTCTGGCTTTAATTACCATAAATACCCCAAGTATATGGGCGGAGGATGATAGTAGTATAACTATCCGGATTCATAATTCATCAGATACGGCAAAAGATACCCCAGCGGAAGTTGTACTGATTGACCCACAAGGCCGCAGAACAGGATTCGATGCCTCTGCGCCTTTTAACGATGCGGCGGGGATTACTGAAGTGCATGAGATTCCTAATTCCGGTTACTCCATTGAGGGGATAGCTGATAACACCGGTGGGGGAGAAGACGAACCCTTTTATAGAGAGCTATATGTCCCAGAACCACTCCCCGGAAAATACACACTCCAAATTATTGGAAGACAAACCGGCGGCTATGCTCTGTCTGGTGGTTTTTACGATTCAAACCACAGTGGTCAACACTATGATGCTTCTGGATTTATTGCGGCAGGGCAAACAGTGATAATAAACATGGAATACTCCCCCACGCCAGGTGCCCCAGCTCCGATTATAACTGAGACTATCACCTTTGACGTGCTGCGTAACGATGTCGCCGTCGCCCGGCAGCTTAACCAGCTCGGCGACGACAAGTTCGCCCGCAGTCTTATCAAGAACATCGACCTGGCCGAGAAACTCGCCGGGGTCTGCGATAAACGCCGCCGCGGGAAGGACAAGCTCTGCCAGCCCGCCATCGCCGTCCTCAAGCTGTTCATCAAGCGCCTGGAACTCGCCAACCGCAAATGCGACAACCCCGCTGACTGCGACGAAGAGCGCGAATGGTCCGCCTTCCGCAAAGAGCACGGCCGCGATGACGACTATAAAGACTTCTTCCGCGATTGGGACCGCGACGACTGGCACAAACACAAAAAGAACTGCAAGCGTTTCGTGACCGACGAGGCTCTAAAAATAATCAGCGAAGACGCCGGCTGGCTGATAAAGTCGCTCGGCGGCTCGGTTGAAGACGAGCTCGGTAAGCCCGGCCGCGGCAAGCACGATTAACGCTATTTGACAATTTAGCCCCCTGCCGCCGGTCCGGTAAGCCCCATGAGGCACAGACCGCGCAGAGTAGGGGGAGCCCCTATCCAACCAATCTTGGCACTGCCAATTGTGGCTTCCGGATTTACTAGAATTCCCTTATGTCCCATACAGCCGTTTACGCCCACCGCTGCGGCATGGCCGCCGGCCCCGAGAATACCGTGGCCGCGGCGCGCGCCGCGCTGGCCGACGGCGCCTCGGCCGTGGAATGCGACATACGGCGCACGGCGGACGGCCAGTTCGTGGCCTTCCACGACGCGGGCACCGGCCGCCTCTGCGGCCGCGACTGGAAAATAGCGGCCACCGCCTGGCCCCACCTCAAGACCCTGCGCGTGCAGGGCGAGCCTGTCGCTCACCTGGACGATTTCCTGAACCTGATGATACTGCGGCCCGGCAGCGACTTTTATTTCGAACTGGCGCTGGAGCGGCCCTCAGACGCGGCCGACCTGGCGCGGCAGATAGCCCGCGCCGGCGTGCAGAACCGGGCCTACCTGCTGGCCTTCTCCCACCGCACGGCCTTCCTGGACGCGGCCCTGGAAGCGGTGCCCGGTATAGGCGCCGCCGTGATGCCGCTGTACCCCGCGCACATGCTGCGCACGGCGCTAAAGGCCGGCGCCTCCAAGGTCTGCGCGGGCTGGGTGGACTGGCCGCTGGCGAAACAGCTTTTCTTCTTCGGCGCCGCCGCCTGCGATTTTAAGGCGCAGGCCGCCGCCGCCGAGGCCGAAGGCGTGGAAATATCGGCCGGCATAGCCAACCACCCGCGCGACGTGCGGCGGCTGGCCGACCTGGGCGCGCGCGCGGTGTGGACCGACGACGTGCGCATGGCGCTAAAATACCTCTGATATGGCTAAAAAAATAGTGGCGATAGACGGCGGCTACCGGCGCGGCGGCACCATAGAGCAGGCCGTGCTGGCCGCGGCGGGCGCCGCGCGGGACGGCGGGGCCGAAGTGCGGATCTTCAGACTGGCGGAGCAGAGCGTAGCGTTCTGCAACAACTGCCGGGCCTGCATGCAGGAGCCCGGCGCGGCCCGCGGCATCTGCCCGATAAACGACGATATGGGGCCCATGCTCAATGCCATGGAGGCGGCCGACGGCCTGATCCTGGCCGCCCCGGTGAACTGCTTCAACGTGAACGCCCTCACCCGCCGTTTCCTGGAGCGCCTGTCGCCTTACGCCTACTGGCCCTGGGGAGCCAAGGGGCCCGTAATGCGCCTCAGGTTCGGCGCTAAAAAAGCCGTGCTGATAACCTCCTCCGCCATGCCCTCTTTCTTCGGACGGCTGTTCACCGGCGCCCTGCGCGCCTTGAAATTAATCGCGGCCGCCTTCGGGGCCAGGACCGCCGGCACGCTGTTCATCGGCCTGTCCTCCATGGAGCCCAAGCCCGCGCTGCCGCCGCGCGACAGGCGGCTGGCTGAAAACCTGGGCCGCGTATTGCTAAAATAGACGGACATGTTCAAGAAAATACTCCTGGTCGACGACGACAGCCTGGTGCTGAATTCCACCCGCCGGTTCCTCGAGGACCGCGGCTTCAAGGTGTCGGCCGCCGACAACGGCGCCGAGGCCGTGGCGCTGGCCCGCGAGTCCAGGCCGGACCTGGTCATCACCGACGCGCAGATGAAAGGCCTGGACGGCTTTACCCTGTGCCGGGCTATCAAGGAGACGGACGGCTTCGAGCGGGTGCCGGTGATCATCATCTCCGGCAGCAAGGTCAGCGAGGAGGATATCCTGGCCGGCTATAACCGCGGTGCCGACGACTATATCCTCAAACCCTTTTCCTTCCCGGTGCTGCTGGCCAAGATCAAGGCGGTGCTCAAGCGCTACGAGGGCGTGGCGGAGAAGACGGAGAAGATCAGCAAGCTGGGCATGGTGATAGACCCCGCCGGCCGCACCGTCACGCTGGCGGGCGCCGTGGTGAACCTGACCCGTAAGGAATTCGACCTGCTGATGGCGCTGATCACCGAGGAGGGCCGGCTGCTCTCCATTCCCTATCTGCTGGAGACAGTCTGGGGCTACGACCCCGCCAGCTACAACGACCCGCACACGGTGGGCGTGCACGTCTCTTCGCTGCGCAAGAAGCTCGGCGCGGAAATAGGCGCGCGCATCACCTCGGTAACCGGCCACGGCTACAAATTCGAATAGACGCTAGAAGGCACAGGGCGGACCGGGTTAGCAAAAGCCTGTCGGAGGCCCGAGCTTGCATAGCGCGAGGGCCGAGACGGGCAGCCGCGAGCACGGTGTGCGAGACGGCGGTTTTGCGTTCCGGTCTGCCCTGCGCCTAGTTCTCACCTGGTAGATTTGATAATTATTTGACGATTTATTGCTTAGGGCTTTAACCCCTGCTGCTAAACTATTTTAGCGGAGCAGGAGGGGTTATGAAAGATCTTGATACCGCGGTAAAACTTACTCTGACCGCCGCCTTCGCGGCCCTGCTCGCCGCCCCGCCCGTCCTCGCCGCCGAGGACGTCTACAAGAAGATGGCGAACGATTTCGCCAAATACTCGACCAACAAGAAAGTAAAGAACCTCGCCGTCATCGGCTTCGCCCGCAAGGCCCGCACGTCGCGCGAGGAGAGCGATTACGTTTCGGAAAAACTGCTGTCCTGCCTGGTGGCCTCGGGCAAGGTGAACCTGCTGGAGCGTTCGCAGCTGGGCCGGGTGCTGGAGGAACGCAAGCTGGCCGCGGCCGGCGTGGCGGCCGAGGGCGCCGAGGCGGGCCGCAAGATAGATCCCAGCGACGCCATCATAGTGGGCACCATCTTCGGCACCAAGGAACACCTCAAGATAATAGCGAGGATGATAGATCCGCTGACCGGGGCGGTGCTGCATACCGTGGAGGCGCAGACCGAGCGCCAGTGGGACATGGTGGAGGACAGCCAGGGCTTCGAGTTCGACGTGCCGGACATGCGCGTGATCGCCGAGATGTTCGACGAGGAGGAGATCAAGCCGGAGCTGGTGGCCTTCCGCGACGCGCCCGCCGGCCTGAACACGGCCAACTGCAACGCCCGCCGGGCCAGGCTGGCCGCCATGCAGAGCGCGGCGCTCGAGGCCAAGGCCAAGTACTGGGCCGGCCAGATGCGCGACCCCAAGTTCAGCAGCTCGGGCCTGCGCCGCAACCCCGGGGGGGAAATTAAGGACCAGGCCGACCGCAGGAAGTTCTACGCGATGCTGCAGACGCTGCACCGCGCGCCGGCGGCGCCGCGCCTGTCGGTGACGGAGATGAACGCGGTGATAAGGCTGATGCAGGAGGAGGAGAATATCTCCGACGACTGCGGCCTGCACTGAGGCGCCTAAATCCTGGTGAGTTTTTCCAGCAGGTCGCGGATCTCGTCTATGCCGAACGGCTTTATCAGGAAGCCGTCCGCCTGCACGCCAGGCGCCAGCGGCGCCTTGATGTCGGAGACCGAACCGGTGATGGCCACTATCTTCATGGCGGGACAGGCCTGTCGCGCGCGCTTTATCACCTCTTCGCCGCGCAGGTCGGGCATTTTCAGGTCGCAGACCATGGCGTCGAAAGCGCCGGGCACGGCCAGGCGCAGCGCCTCGGCCCCGTTGGCGGCCTCGGTGACGGCCCAGCCGCGGCCGGCCAGCGCGCGCCGCACGTAATTGCGCACCAGCTCCTCGTCGTCCACGATCAGCGCTTTCCTGTTCATAAGGCGGGCAGGTTTATGGTGAAGGCGGCGCCGCCGCCCGGCCGGTTGGCGGCCCGGATGCCGCCGTTATGCCTGTTGATGATGCCCAGGCAGACCGAGAGGCCCAGGCCGGTGCCTTTGCCCACGGCCTTGGTGGTGAAGAAAGGGTCGAAGAGGCGGCCCGCTATCTCCGGGCTGATGCCGCCGCCGGTGTCCGAGACCGCGGCGGCCACGGCCGGCCGGCCGCCGGCGCCGTCTAGCGAGGTGGAGACCGTCAGCTCGCCGCCTTCGGGCATGGCGTCGCGAGCGTTGGTGAACAGGTTCAGGAACACCTGCATCAGCTGCTGGAAGTCGGCGTTCACCATGGGCAGGCCCGGGGCCAGCTGCCGGTTTATTTTGATGCGCTGCAGCTCCATCTGCCGGGCGCAGAGCGTCAGCGTTTCCTCCACTACCTCGTTGAGGCTGACCGGCTCCAGATGCGCCTTCTCCTGCCGCGAGAACGAGAGCAGCGAGACTATGATCTTCTTGCACCTGAACACGGCCTTCTCTATGTCCTTGAGGTCGGCGTAGTTCTGGCCGGCCTTGTCGGTATTCTCCATCACCAGCTGCGTCAGGCCCAGGATGCCGGAAAGCGGGTTGTTGATCTCGTGCGCCAGGCCGCCGGCCAGCTGGCCCAGCGCCGACATTTTTTCGGCCTGTATCAGCTGGCCCTGTGTCTCCTGCAGCTGGCGGTACAGGCTCGAGTTGCGCAGCGCCAGGCCCACCAGCGAGGCGAAGATCCTGGCGCGCTGCAGGTCGTCCTCGGTGAAATAGGCTTCGTCCTCCAGCCTGCTGATGGCTATGAGGCCCACCGGCTTGTTGTCCTCGCGCAGCGGCAGGAACAGGGAGGATTTAAGTTTATCCAGCCCCGCTATGCCGGCGAAGCGTCTGTCGCCGGCGGGATTCTCGGACAGCACGGCCGACTTGGAGGTTTCCTCGGGGGCGTCCATTATCCGCGAGCACATCTCCAGGCGGGACGCGGCCGCGCCGGGGTCCTCCAGGCCTTCGGAGACGGCGATGTAGGGGTTGCCGTCCCGGCCCGGCAGGACGAGCAGCGACTCTTCGGCCTTGAGGATGCGCGTGACGGAATCTATGATGACGCGCAGCTGCTCCTCCGGTCTCACCGTGGAGAAGATGGCCCGGGTGATGTCGTTGAACTTGCGCTTTTCCAGCGCGCGCTCCACCACCTTCAGCAGTTCCTTTATCTCGAAGGGCTTGTGCAGGTAGTCGAAGGCGCCCTTGCGCAAACTTTCTATGGCCGTGCCCATGGTGCCGTGGCCGGTGGCTATGATGACCTCTATCTCGGGGTCCAGTTTCTTCATCTCGCCGAGCGCGGTGATGCCGTCCATGCCCGGCATCTGTATGTCCATGATGGCCAGGTCGAACTTGCCGGCGCCCACCCTGGCAACCCCCTGCTCGCCGTCCATCGCCGTCTGCACGGCGTAGCCGTACAGCTGCAGCGCCGAGGAGATCATCTCCGCTATCTGCGGTTCGTCGTCCACCACAAGGATGTTGGCTTTGGAGGTCATGCTTTGCCAATTGTATAAAAATAAGCCCGCCGCTGTGGCGCCCTTGCGGGCTAAACTGAAGGAGGCGCGGGGGCGGCTCTGCCAGGCAGCCCGCGCGCTTTAACTGTTACGCCCGGAGCCGATGGAGTTGCTTCGTCAGAAGTTGCCCGGCGGAGCGCCCGTTGCGGGGAGCCCGCAGGCCTGAACCGGGCGGGCGCAAAATGTTAGAATTAACGGACGGCGCCGCCGCTATGGCGGCGCGGGGGACTTAAACGAAAAACTGTCGGTACCGGAGACTCTCATGACTTCTGCCAGCTATGATCTGGAAGATCTTGACGCCATAATTTTCGACCTCGGCGGCGTTATACTGAACCTGGAGTACGAGCGGACCATCACGGAATTCAAAAAGGACCTCCCGGCCCTGGACGCCTCCGTGTTCTACGGGAAGGAAGCCCAGCTTCCTTTTTATTCCGAGTACGAAATAGGCCGGATCTCCACCGCGGACCTGGTTTCCAGGTTCAACGTCCACCACGGCTCCTCGTTCAGCGGCGACCTTTTTAAAACCTGCTGGAACGCGATGATCCTGGATTTCCCTCCGCGGCGGATAGCGCTGCTGCAGCGACTGCGGGCCTCGGGGAAACGGGTTTTCCTTTTAAGCAACATCAACGAGCTTCACGACCTCGCCGTGGAGGAAAGCTACGCCAGGCTGGGCCATCCGGAAAAATTCCACGACCTGTTCGACAAGGTGTATTATTCGTACCAGGTCGGGCGCAGGAAACCGAACGCCGATATTTTCGAGCTGGTGCTGTCCGAAAACCGCCTGCGGCCGGACCGCTGTCTTTTTATAGACGACAGCGCGCACCACGTGCTCGGGGCTAAAAAAACCGGCCTTCACGCCGTCCACCTGCAGAAGCCCGAAACCATACTGGATCTCCCCGTGTTCAAGGTTTTACAGAAATGAAGCCGCTCAAGATCGCGCTGCTCCTGCTCTTCTGCCTGGCCGCGTGGCAGCTCCCTGCGGAGGCCGCCGCGGGCGCGTTCCGGGTCTATCTCGTCTTCAGTTACTCCCCCGGCATGTGGGACGAGCAGGGCAGGCGGGGCGTGGAGCTCGCGCTCAGGAACCAGAACATAACGGACTTTGAGACGAAAGTTTATAACTACAACTACGTCGAGAAGAGGAAATACCGGACCGAAGAGCTGAAGAAAATAACCGCGGAGATAGCCGGCTTCAGGCCGGACCTGATCATCGTTTTCGACGACGAAGCTTCGGAGGACCTGATCCCGGACCTGAACAGGCTCGATATCCCTATCGTGGCGACCGGGATAAACCGGGAACTCAAGGACCTTTCCTGGTTCAAGCCGGAGGGCGCGGCGGACAGGAACTTCACCGGGGTGCTGGAACGCTACCCGTTCGAGCAGCCCCTGAAATTCCTAAAGAAGATCAACCCGGAGATCAGCGAAATAACCATCCTCACCAGCGAGAACGTCTCCTCCTCGGTCATCGTCGAGCAGTTCATCAGGCAGTTCCGCAAGTCCGGCGGCGCTTCTTCCGGGATCAGGCTGAAAGAAGTCATCAAGTCCCGGGACTGGGAGCGCTGGCAGGCCGCCATCAGGTCCCACAGGGGCGTGAACGAAGCCTTTTGGATCCTGGTCCCGTGGGACGTCTACGGCAAGGACGGCAAGGAAGTGCCGCTCAACGAGATAGGCGAATTCTACCAGCGCGAAAGCAGGATCCCGGAACTTGGGATCGTGAACGCGAACCACATGATAGGCCTCCTGGCCTGTTTCTCCGTAAATTCGGAAGACCTGGGCTACCAGGCGGCGGCCGCCGGCATCCAGGCCATAAAGAACAAGCGCAGTCTGTCCCGCGTCCCTTTCGCCAAAGTCGAGACCGTCCGGCTTATCATCAACAAGAAAAGGGCGGACACGCTCCATTACAAGATCCCTATCGGTTTTTTAGAGTTCGCCGAAATAGAGAAAAAGATCCCGCTGAGCTATCTCCGGTAGGAGCGCCGCCCGGGAGCTTTCCCGGCCGGCCCGCGGTGACGGGCACGCTATGAACAAACGATTCCTCCTGACGGTGGTGTTGAGCTCCCTCCTCCCGGTTCTCGCTGCCTGCGTGATAATTTACAGGACCTCCCTTAACAGCGCGCAGCGGGCCATAATAGGCTCGCTGACGCTGGAGGCCGAATATAAAGCCAAGGAGATCCACGGCTACCTCTCCCTCAAAAAGCAGACGCAGGCCATACTTTCCGAACTGGGGATGTTCTCGGTGGCGGTGGAATACCAGCGGTTCGAGGGCTTGACGCTCTTCTTCAACTCCATGATGAAGAATGAAAGGGGCTACGCCGGGGTCTGTTTTCTGGACAAGGCCCTGCGGATACAGGCCTGCAACGAGGTCTCCGGGGACGGGAAATACCTGGTCAACAACCGCGCGGAACTCGCGGGCTATCTCTCCGGCCTGGATTTTAAAAGCCGGCAGCCCTGGCAGTTCGTAAAGACCGGCGCCGGGCTTACCCCCGTGGTGATCTCCAGGGTGGTCAGCGAGGGCAAAGGCCATATCGGCTACCTGGCGGTGCTGCTGAACCGGACCGCCCTGGACGAGCTGCTGGCGGCCTTCTCCGAAAAATACGAGCGCATCAACGGGGTACCGCTGCAATACCTCGCGGCCGTCAAGATCGGGGAGAGCTACGTCACCTTGAACCATTCCCCCGGTTTCGTCCAGCCATCCCCGTTTTCCGAGGCCGGCAAAGACGGCCAGGCGGACTCCGGCGGGCTGCTGAGCGTCTGGAACACTTACGAAGAGGCCGGCGGCGTCAGGACCTTCTTTCAGGCAAAGAGCAGCGCTTTGTTTTCCAGGCTGCGCCTGCTGCGCGTCCTCTTCTGGGTCGTGGTCCCGCTCTTCCTGGCCGGCGTGGCCGTTTTAATAGTCTACGTGGCCAAAACTTCCTTCCGCTCCATCGAACTCCTGCTGGGCAAGATGGAGGAACTCTCCAAGGGGAACTACAGCAGGATAGAGCAGGGCCGGCTGCCGCACGACAAATATATAAACTACGCCAACTCGCTGATCGACAGGCTCCTGGAGTACAAAGAGGCCGTACAGCTGGCCGCGGTGGGCAAGCAGGCCGCGCAGGTGGCGCACGACATCCGCTCGCCGCTGGCGGCCCTGGACGCGGCGCTTAAGAACACGCCCCAGCTCCCGGAAAGCAAGCGCGTGATGCTGCGGCACGCGGTCAACCGCATACGGGACATCGCCAATAATCTTCTCGAAAAGACCCGCCAGCAGGCCAAGCCCTCCGCCGGAGGCCCGGAAAGCCCACTGGAGCTCTACCTGCTTTCCTGCATTCTGGACCCTGTGGTCACGGAAAAAAGACTGCAGTTCGAGTCGCGGCCCGGAGTACATATAGATCTTGAACTGACCCCGGAGTCCTACGGTCTGTTCGCCAGGATCCAGCCGGTAGAATTCAAGCGCATGCTCTCCAACCTGGTCAACAACGCCGTAGAGGCCCTGGGAGAGAGCGGCTCCGTGAACGTGGGGCTGCTGCATCTGGACGGAAGCGTCCTTTTGACCGTCTCCGATAACGGCAAAGGCATCCCGCCGGAGATCCTGCCGAAGCTGGGGCAAAGGGGCGAAACTCATGGCAAGCCCGGCGGCTCCGGCCTGGGCCTGTTCCATGCCAAAACCACGGCCGAGAACTGGGGCGGCAGCCTGGCTATCGTTTCGGAAGAAGGCAAAGGGACAACCGTTACCATCTCGCTCCCCAGGGCGGCTGCCCCGGACGGGTTCGAGCCTGAATTGCGACTTTACCCGGGCAGGCCCGTAGTGGTGCTCGACGACGACGAGACCATCCACCAGGTCTGGCAGTCCCGGCTGGAAGCCGAACGCGCCGGTGAGCAGGGGATAGAAGTGCTGCATTTCAGCGAACCGGGAACGCTGCGTGCCTGGATCGGGAAGGAGCCCGCCAAAGCCGGCAGCGCCGTTTATCTTTTCGATTATGAACTCCTGGGCTGCAGGGAAACGGGGCTGAGCCTGGCGCAGGAATTAGGTATCGCGGCCAGGGTCGTGCTGGTGACCAGCCGTTACGACGAACGACCCATCGCCGAAGAGGCCCGGCGCTTAAAGATCCGGATGATCCCCAAAAGCCTGGCCGGCCTGGCGCCTATTTCCATTAAGGCCCGGCCGAAGACCGCCCCCGCGGTGCTGATAGACGACGATTCACTGGTGCGACTGAACTGGACGCTGGCCGCGCAAAGCGCCGGCGTCAGCCTTAAGACGTTCTCGGAACCCGCCGAGTTCCTGGCCGGCCTGGCGGCCTTCCCTGAGAACACTCCCATCTACATAGACGCCGAACTGGGCGGGGGGATAAAAGGCGATAATATAGCCGAGGAGCTGCGAAAAAAAGGTTTTACCGAGATCTGCCTGGCTACCGGGCATCCCCCGGAGAATTTCTCGCACGTGCCCTGGCTTAAAGTTATCGGTAAAAATCCGCCTTGGTCTGATCCCGACTGAACCCGGCCGCCGGCTGAATATAATTCCGTCCGTTACTTTTCCCGGTAAGGGCCGCTCGCTCATTTTGCCGCTGTACTGTATTCCTTCCGCCCGCCCCTGCGTTGTATTTAAAAAATCGCGCCGCTTGCCGGATCTCGGCTACGCTACATGATGAAAGGAAACATTTACTATATGTAAAGCATACTTGACACAATGTATGGTTTGATGTATACTATTTCCGTGGTCAAAATAAACAGGAAGAAGGGGAGAGGGGAAAAATGGAAAAGAAAATAGCGGTAATGCAGCGGGTCATGGGGGGGCTGATAATCCTCCTGGTGCTTTCAGATATGCTGATGAAAGGCGCGTATCTGCTGGCCGGTTTCGTGGCTCTGGTCATAGCGGTCGTGCTGTTCGCCCGCCGCAAAGCCGAATATAAAGCGGACGAGCGGGACATACAGATACACCTGCTGGCCTGCTACGGCTCGCTCATGGCTACCCTGTGCTTTACTTTCATCATGCAGCGCTTCGGGGCGGCGGGCAGCCTGGCCTACGGCAACGTGCAGACCGTGCTGGTGCTCTCGCTGGTCTTCTTCGTCGGTATCTTCAGGAAGGTCTGGAACTGATATGGAAAATAAAATTAGACTGATGCGCAAGGCGGCAGCCGGGCTGATGTTCTCCGCCGCGGGCCTGAGCGTGTGGCTGCGGGACGGCTACGCGGCCCTGATAGCCGTGGGCGTCGCCGTCCTGATAGCGCTTTCCCTGCGCAAAAAGAAGGAGTCGGACGAGCGGGATATACAGGTGGAGATGCTCAGCAATTATGTGGCGCTGGCGGCGGTAATGGCCTTCGCTCTCGTCATGCAGGCGGTCACGCAGGGCGACCCGGCCGTAGCGCAGGCCTACAGCTACATGCTGTACGTTTTCATCGTGTCCTGGGCCGCCTCAACTTTGGTCTTCAGGAAGTCCTGGAACTGATATGGAGAAACTCAAGAACCGGCTGCGCGTGCTGCGCGCGGAGAAGGACATCTCGCAGGAGGTGCTGGCCAAGGCCGTCGGGGTTTCCCGGCAGACGGTGGTGGCCATCGAGGGGGACGACTATTCTCCCTCCGTAACCCTGGCGCTCAGAATCGCCGCCTACTTCGGCAAGCGGCTGGAAGAAGTGTTCTACCTGGAGAAGTAAACGGGTGGCCGCCTTTCCTAAATTAAAAAGCCCCTTGCGGGGCTTTTTAACTTTCTTCGGAGTGGACTACGCTATCCTGCGCCGCTACGGACACTGCGCCGATTTTTCCGCATCATTCTGGCGGGGCGGACTTCGCTTCCCGCTTTTACTTCGGACGCTGCGCCAATTTTTTCCGCAGGAAAAAATCTGGCGGAGAGGGAGGGATTCGAACCCTCGAAGGTTTGACCCTTACAGGTTTTCGAGACCTGCTGTTTCAACCGCTCACACACCTCTCCGTCTGATACCGCGCCCTCCGCGCTTGCGCGCTTCGGGACTTCGTCCGGACCTCAAGAGGAACCCGGTCCGGCGCTTTACAAGGAGGGCTCTGCCCTCCGTTTCATCGTCGCTTGCTTCCTGCGCTTCGCTTGGTCGCTGCGCTGAACCACCCGAAGATGAAATTTACCTTATTCAATCGGTATGGCACAAATAGCGCAAGCCCGCGCGCTTATTAAATCCAAAGATCTGGCGGAAGGAGTGGGATTCGAACCCACGGTACGGATTAACCGTACACCGGTTTTCAAGACCGGCGCCTTAAACCGCTCGGCCATCCTTCCCTGCCGGCTACAGCGCCTTACTAGAATGATATAATATAAAATTATATAACGCTGTTAAAAGCGGGGTTTAATTAATGGGCAAACTTTTCGGCACTGACGGCATACGCGGCATCACCTGGGATTATCCCTTTACACCCGATTTCATACGCAAAATAGGCTACGCGGCCTCCCTGGTGCTGCCCAAGTATAAGAAGAAGGGGCATGCCGGCAAGCCGGTGGTGCTCATAGGCATGGATTCCCGCGCCTCCGGCCGGCTGATAAAGAAGTACCTGGTGGAGGGCCTGGGCGCGAGCAAGTTCAAGGTGGTGGACCTCGGCATCATCCCCACCCCGGCCGTTTCCTACCTGGTCAAGCGCGAGAACGCCGACTTCGGCATCGTCATCTCGGCCAGCCACAACCCGCCGGAGTTCAACGGCATCAAGTTCTTCTCCAGCGACGGCCTCAAGCTCAACGACGCCATCGAGAACAAGATCGAGAAGCTGCTGCTCGGCAAGACGCCGCTCAAGTTCCGCCCGTCGCACCCCGGCCTGCACAAGAAAGATTTTACGCGCGACTACGAGGATTTCCTCAAGTGCACGCTGCCCCCGGGCTTCAGCCTGAAGGGGCTGAAGATCCTGCTCGACTGCGCCAACGGCGCCGCCTACAAGATAGCGCCGCGCGTGTTCCGCGACCTGGGCGCCAAGGTGAAGGTGATAGGCGACAAGCCCGACGGCAAAAATATCAACATGGGCTGCGGCGCCCTGCATACCGAAAAGATGGCCGCCGCCGCCGCTAAATGGGGCGCGTTCTGCGGCATCAGCTTCGACGGCGACGCCGACCGCTGCATGTTCGCCGACGAGAAGGGCTACCAGCTCGACGGGGACGACGTGATAGCCATGGCCGCCCCGTACATGAAGGCGCGCGGCCGCCTCACCAATAACGGCGTGTCGCTCACCTTCATGTCCAACTGCGGCCTGCTTAAATACCTGCGCGACCAGGGGATAAGCGTGGCCGAAGTGCCGGTGGGCGACAAGAACGTCACCGACGCCATGGAGAGGGGAGACCTGAAGCTGGGCGGCGAGACCAGCGGTCATATCATTTTCCGCGAGTTCGCCCCCACGGGCGACGGCATACTGACCGCGCTGCAGACGCTGGCCGCCGTGCGCGACATGGGCAAGCCTTTCAGCTGGTTCCGCCGGCACTGGAGCCGCTATCCCCAGGTGGTGGAGAAGGTGAAGGTGTCCAGCAAGCCCGACTTCGGGGCGGTGCCCGGCTTCAGCGAAAAACTCTCAAAGCTGGAAGGCGGCCTGAAGGGCAACGGGCGCATCTTCATCCGCTATTCCGGTACAGAGCCGCTGCTGCGCCTGCTGGTGGAAGGCGAGAGCCGCGGCAAAATAAAGGCCATCGCCGACGACCTGCTGGAGCATTACCGCAGGCATTCCGGCGCCGTGGCGGCGCGTTGATTTTTGGGAAGATTTACCGGAGGATACAATGAGAAACGTTAAACTCGGTGTGAACATCGACCACGTGGCCACGCTGCGCCAGGCGCGCGGCGAGCAGAACCCCGACACGGTGGAAGCCGCGCGCGTGGTCTACGGCTCCGGAGGCGACCTGGTGGTGATGCACCTGCGCCAGGACCGGCGCCACATACAGGATTCCGATATAGAGCGGGTCCGCCATGAGGTGAAGGGCCTGATCCACCTGGAGATGGCCGCCGTCCCCGAGATGGAGAAGCTGGCGCTGCGCTTCCGCCCCGATTCCGTCTGCCTGGTGCCCGAGTCCCCGAAGGAACTCACCACGCAGGGCGGCATGAAGCTCGACGGCAAGAACCCCGCGCTCGAGAAGATCATAAAGAACCTGTCCAAGTCCGGCATAGAGGTCAGCGTGTTCGCAGACCCGGAGCCGGGCGCCATCCGCGCCGCCCACAACATGGGCGCCGACAGCATAGAGCTGTGCACCAAGAACTACGCCGCCTGCTGGGGCAAGAAGCTGCAGGCCAAGGAGCTCGAAAAGCTGCAGCTGGCCGGCTTTCTCGTGAAGGAACTGGGCATGGAGCTGCACGCCGGCCATGGCCTGGACTACTACAACGTGGCCCCGGTGGCCCGTATCGAAGGCATGGACTGCCTCAACATCGGCTTCGCCATCGTCTCCCGCGCCATGTTCGTCGGCCTCAAGAGCGCCGTGGCCGAGATGAAGCGCCTGATACAGTAAGCGCCGCCCCGGAACGCAGAACACCGGCGCCCGCGCCCCGCTGTTCTGCGTTCTGTCTTGTAACCCCTGGAAGGAACGACTGAACTATGTGCGGAATAACCGGCTATATCGGCGACAATAAGACCACGGACATCCTGATAGACGGGCTCAAGCGGCTCGAGTACCGCGGCTACGACTCCTGCGGCATCGCGGTGGTGGACGCGAAGAACGAGCTCTACCTGAAGCGCGTCAGCGGCCGCGTGGACGCTCTGGACAAGCTGGTGGCCGGCGACCCGGCCAAGGGCCCCAAGTCCGGCGTCGGCCATACACGCTGGGCCACGCACGGCGCGCCGTCCGAGGACAACGCCCACCCGCATACCGACTGCACCGGGCGCGTGGTGGTGGTGCACAACGGCATCATAGAGAATTATCTGGACCTCAAGGAAAAACTGCTGGCCGGCGGCCATAAGTTCAAATCCGAGACCGACACCGAGGTCATCGCCCATCTGATGGAGGAGAAGCTCAAGAGCCTGCACGTGCAGGAGAAGGCCGTGCGCGCCGAAATGCTGGAGCCGGTCTTCTTCGAGGCCTTCCGCCGCACCGTGGCCGAACTGAAGGGCTCTTTCGCCCTCTCGATGGTCTGGGCCAACTGCCCCGGCATGCTGCTGGCCGCGCGCATGCACAGCCCGCTGGTGATAGGGCTGGGCAAAGGCGAGAACTTCATAGCTTCCGACGTGTCGGCTTTCCTGAAGTACACCAAGCGCGTGGTCTTCCTCAACGACGGCGAGATGGCCGCGGTGCGCAAGGACGGCGTGGATTACTACGACTTCAAAGGCAAGAAGACCGCCGCCAAGGACCCCGTCACCATACAGTGGGACTCCACGATGGCCGAGAAGGGCGGGTACAAGCACTTCATGCTCAAGGAGATCCACGAGCAGGCCGAGAGCGTTGAGAATACGCTGCGCGGGCGCCTGCTGCCGCTGGGCGGCGACATCCTCAAGGCCGAGACCGGCCTGACCACCGCCGCGATGAAAGGCTTCGCCGCGCTGCAGTTCGTGGCCTGCGGCACCGCCTACCACGCCTGCCTCGTCGGGCGCTTCCTGTTCGAGAATTTCGGCATCCCGGCCCACGCCGACGTGGCCAGCGAGTTCACCGACCGCGCGAAATTGATGCACAAGGACACGCTGGTGGTGGCCATCTCGCAGTCAGGCGAGACCGCCGACACGCTGTTCGCCGTGCGCGAGGCCAAGGCCGCCGGCGCCAAGGTGCTGGCCATCACCAATACCGTCGGGTCCACGCTCACGCGCGAGGCCGACTACGTGCTGCACACCCATTGCGGTCCCGAGATCGGCGTGGCTTCCACCAAGGCCTTCCTGGGCCAGCTGGCCGCCATCTACCTGCTGGCGGGCCATTTCGCCGCGGCCCGCGGCGTCCTGAGTTCCAAAGAAGCGCGCAGCTACGCCGAGGACCTGCTCAAGGTGCCCCGCCTGATAGAGGAGACGCTGGCCGGCGAGAAGGAGATCGCCAAGGTGGCCGAAGCCTTCGCCGCCAGCGAGCATTTCCTGTTCATCTCGCGCCACATCAATTACCCCATCGCCCTGGAAGGCGCGCTGAAGATCAAGGAGATCTCCTACGTGCACGCCGAGGGCTACGCCGCCGGCGAGATGAAGCACGGCCCGATAGCGATCATTTACAAGGGCATGCCGCTGCTGGCCGTGGCCCCCACCGGCCGCACGCTGGAGCTGATGGCCGGCAACGTGGAAGAGGCCAAAGCCCGCGGCGCCGACGTGGTGGCCATAGTGGACGCCGCCTCCCGCAAGACCGTGAAAGCCAACCGCTACATAGTGCTGCCCGACGCGCCCGAGCTGTTCACCCCGCTGCTGACGGTGATACCGCTGCAGATCTTCGCCTATTACGTGGCGCTGGCCAAGAAATGCGATATCGACAAGCCGCGCAACCTGGCCAAGAGCGTGACGGTGCGCTGATGCCCTCGAAGCCCCGCAAGCAGCCGCCGGCCGTGGCCGGCCTGGGCGTGGACCTGGCCGAGGTGGCCAGGATAAAGCGCCTGGCCGCCAAGCCGGCTTTCCTCAAGCGGGTCTTCACCCCCGGCGAGCTGGCCTACGCCGGGAAAAGCAAGAACAGGTTCGAGCGCCTGGCCGCGCGCTTCGCGGTTAAAGAGGCCGTCATCAAGGCCCTCGACGAGACTTCGCTGCCGCTCAACGCCATAGAGGTGGAGAATACCGAGAGCGGACGCCCCCGCGTGGGCGTGCGCGGCCGGCCCGGCCTGCAGTTGATGGTTTCCATCTCGCACACAGCCACTTACGCCGTGGCCGCCGTGATAGCTTTTAAAGCCTGAAATGAAAGCAAAAGTCCTTACCAGGTCTTATTTGGCCGACCAGCTGCCTCCGAGGCCGCGCCATGCCCATAAGGGGGATTTCGGCCGGATACTGGTTGTGGCCGGTTCGCGCGGCATGGCCGGCGCGGCCATACTTTCGGCCCGCGCGGCGCTCAAGGCCGGCGCCGGCCTGGTCACCGTGGCCTGCCCCGCCGGTATACAGAAAACCATAGCCTGCGCCCTGCCCGAGGCCATGACCTTCGCCGCCTGTGCCGGGGATACTTTTACTGCCGCGGCGGCCGCACGGGTGGCCGCCTTCGCCCGGGTTAAAAAAATGGACGTCCTGCTTGTGGGCCCCGGCCTGGGCGCTTCCGCGGGCGCCCGCTCTTTCGCCCTTAAACTGCTGGCCGCGCTGGACCTGCCGGCGGTAGTGGACGCCGACGCGCTCAACGCGCTGGCCGCCGGGCCCAGGCCGTTAAAACTGAAAACCGGATCTTCCATCATAACGCCGCATCCCGGCGAGGCCGCCAGGCTGCTGGGAAAAAAGATAGCCGACCGCCCGGCCGCGGCCGCGGCCCTGGCCGCGCTCACCGGTAGTACCGCCGTGCTCAAAGGCCCGGGCACGCTGGTCTGCGGCGCGGGGAAACTTTACAAGAATATCAGCGGAGGACCGGAACTGGCCAAGGGCGGTTCCGGCGACGTGCTGGCGGGCCTGACGGCCGGCTTCTACGCGCAGAACGGCCTGGCCCGCGGCTTTACGCCGGAGACGGCGGCCGGCAGCGCGGCGCTGGCCGTCTTCCTGCACGGCCTGTGCGGCAGTCTGGCCGCTAAAAAATATACCGAACGCTGCGTGCTGGCGGGGGAACTGCTGGATTTCCTGCCGGCGGCGCTGGGGTGTCTGTGAAAAAGAAAAAGACCGGCGGCGAAGCCAGGCTGATAGAGCATATCGAGAAAACTTTCCGGTTCCCGTCGGACCGGCGGCTGCTGCTCGGCCCCGGCGACGACTGCGCCGTGCTGCGCCACGGCGCGGGCCGGGACCTGGTGATCACCACCGACGAGATGGTGGAGGGGACCCATTACCTGGCGCGCTTCGCAACGCCGGAGGACATAGCCCGCAAACTCATGCGCATCAACCTCAGCGATCTCGCCTCCATGGGCGACGTGCAGCCGGTCTCCTGCGTGGTCGGCTCCGGACTGCGCAAGGACATCCCGCCCGACTTCACCCGGCGCTTCATGAAGGCGCTCAAGGCCGAGGCCCTGCGCTACGGCATCTCCATAGCCGGGGGCAACCTGGCCGGCGCGCGCGAGAACCATTTTTACATGACGGTCTGGGGCGAGGCGGGCACTACGCCCATGGTGACGCGCTACGGCGCCAGGCCGGGAGACCTGCTGTTCAACGTCGGCCCGCTGGGGCAGGCCGCCGCCGGCCTGGAACTGCTTATGAAGGGCGGCGCCGCTCCGAAAAAGTTCCCCGGCCTCATAAAGGCTTTCTGGCGGCCGGAGCCGCAGCTGGCCGCCGGCGCGCTGCTGGGCGGCAGGCGGCTGGCCACGGCCATGCTGGACAATTCCGACGGGCTGGCCCGCAGCGCTGCGATAATTTCCGAACTGTCCGGCTGCCGCGTGATAGTGAGCGTGGGCGAGGGAGCCTGCGCGCCGGAGCTGCGCGCCTGCAGCGCCAGCGCCGGCCGGCCGTGGCGGCATTATGCCGTGAACGGCGGCGAGGATTACGGCCTGGTCTTTACCGCTCCGGAGAAGAACCTGGGCGCGATAAAGAAACTGCTGCCGGCCGCTTATGTGGTGGGCAGGGTGGAGAAGGGCGCCGGGGCCGTGATAGAGAATTTCAATGGCAAGGTCAAAAGCTTCGAGCATTTTTAGATTCAAAAGCTCCTGCCCGGCCGACACCGCGCGGCTGGCGGGGCTGTTCGCCCGCGTCCTGCGCGGCGGGGACGCGCTGTTCCTCGAGGGGCCCATAGGCTCCGGCAAAACTTTCTTCGTCCGCGAGCTGGCCCTGGCGCTGGGCGCGCGGCGGCTGCCGGTCAGCGCCAGCTTCAACCTGATGCGCGCTTACGGCGGGCGGCTGAAGCTCTACCACTTCGACCTGTTCCGCGCCGGCGAGGCCGATATGGAAAATATCGGCCTCGACGAGTACCTCGGCCGGACCGACGGCATCACCGCCGTGGAATGGCCCGAGGCGGCCGGCGAACTGGGCGCGCGCGGCGCCATAAAGATAGAATTCTCGCTGACCGGCGGCGACAGCCGCCTGATAAGCGTCTCCGCCGGGGCGGACAACTCGGTCCAGCTGGAGAAGATAGAGGCTTTATGGCTGAAAAAATAATCCTCGGCCTGTGCACCTCGGGCTCGCGCCTGAAGGCGGCCGTTTACGACGGAAAAAAATTCCTCGGCGCGCAGAAAAAGGTTTTCAACCAGGAGCTGGAACTGTTCCCCATGGTCAAGCGCCTGCTGGCCAAGGCAGGCACCGGCCTGCGCGGCGTGGAGGCGGTCTGCGCGGCGCGCGGCCCGGGGCGTTTCACCGGCATCAGGATCTCGCTGACGCTGGCCGCCTCGCTCAAGGCCATGGCCGGCGCGGCCGTGCATACGGCCACCCTCTTCGAAATACTGGCGCTGCAGGCCGCCGAGAGCCGGGATTTCAGGAGATGGTCGCCGTCCGGCGGCCGCCTGGCCGTGCTGCTGCACGCCTTCAAGGACGAATATTTCTGCCAGTTCTTCGCCGCCGCGCCGGGCGCCCGGCCCGCGCCCGAGGGGGAGCCGGTGTGGTTGAAGGCCGAAGAGGCTAAGAAACTCCTGGCCGCCGGCGGAGGACCGCTTTACGCCGTGGCCGACGCGGAGGAAGATCCCGGAGTCTACGCGCTGGTACCGCCCGCCGCCGCCCGGGCCCCCGCTTCTGTTTCCAAGATCATCCCGGCCTATATCATCAAGGCCGCGCTGGCCTATAAGAACCGCAGCCTTAAACCGCTGTACCTCAAGCCGGCCAAGTACGAGCTGGAGAACAATATCAGCTACGGGCCGGGCCGGCGGCTGAAAAAATAATGCTGATACGCCGGGCCAGGCCTTCGGATTACCCCGCTTTCGCCGAGATAGAGGCGCAGCATCCCGGCTACCCCGCCTGGGGAGAGAAGGGCTTCGCCGCCGAGGAGAGCAACCGCAACTCGGTGACGCTGGCGGCGGAGCTGGACGGGGCCGTGGCCGGTTTTATAAATTTCTGGATACTGCGGCCGCAGGTGCAGCTCAACACCCTGGCCGTGGGCAAGGCCTATCTCCGGCGCGGCGCGGCTTCGGCCCTGCTGGGCAAACTGCTGGAGTACGCCGCCAAGAACCTCTGCCGCGAGGTGGACCTGGAGGTCAATGAGCGCAACGCCGGAGCGATAGCGCTGTACAGGGCCCGCGGTTTCGAGCTGGTCGGCAAAAGGCCGAAGTTCTATAATAACACCGACGCGGCCCTGCTGCTGAGAAGGACGCTGCCCGTAAAGGACTGACATGAAGAAGCTCATCTGTTCCGTTCTGCTGTTCGCCTGCTGCCGCGCCGCCGCCTCCGCGGCCGCCGACAAGGAAGCCTACCTGCACTTCATGAACGGCATGGTGCTGGAACGCAAGGGCAGTTACGACCTGGCGCTGCAGGAATACCGCCGCACCATGGCCATCGATCCCGAATCGGTCTTCGTCTACAAGCAGGCGCTGAACCTGGCGCTGCACATCGGCAAAGTGGAGGAAGCCGCGCAGTGGGCCGAGTACGTGGTCAAGGCCGACTCCGCCACCGCCGACAACTGGGTGCTTTACGGCAATGTGCGCTGGGCCAAGGGCGACCTGGAAGGCGCGCGCTCGGCCTACGAGAAGGGCGTGGAACTGGACCCCGCCGCCCACGAGGGCATCTACCAGCTGGCCAGCCTGTGGAGCTCGCGCAACCCGGAAAAGTCCATCGGTTACCTGGGCAAATATCTGGAGCTGCGGCCCGAAGATTCCGCGGAGGTGTACTACCAGATGGCCGTGCTGCATAATATGAAGGGCAACGCCGCCGGCGTGGAGGAGAGCCTGCTCAAGTCCAAGGCCGCCGACCCCTACTACCCGCAGCCGCGCTACATGCTGGGCGATTTTTACGAGGCCCGCAGCGCCACCGCCGCCGCGCTGGCGGAATACCTGGAGCTGACCGAACTGGAGCCGCGCAACAAGGACCTCTACAACCACATCGGCAGCATCTACACCTCGCCCGCCGCCGTCAATCTCGACGAGGCGGAGAAATATTTCCTGAAGACCTACGCGCTGGACAGGACGGACCCGGTAGCCTGCTACTGGCTGTCCATCATCAGCGAGCAGCGCCGGGATTTCCCGGCGGCCGCCGCCTTCCTGGAAGGTTCGGCCGCCCTGAAGGAGGATCCCGACGCCGTGCTGCGCCTGGCCTACTATTACACGCAGGCCGGCGGCTACAAGCGGGCCATCGGCATGCTGGAGAAGGCCGCGATGAAGTGGCCGGACAACACCGAGATAGCCTATTTCCTGGCGCTCGGCTACGACGATACCGGCAAGGCGAAGAAAGCCGTGGAGCTGCTCAAGGGCATCATCCGCCGCAGCCCCGACAATACCGAAGCCCGCATGCAGTGCGCGGTGATCAGCGAGCGCGAGGGCGATATGGCCACGGCCGAGGAGCATTTCCGCTACCTGCTGGCCAAGAAGCCCGACAATTCCAACGCGCTCAATTACCTGGGCTACTCGCTGGCCGACCGCGGCCTGAAGCTGGAGGAGGCGCAGGGCTTTATCGAGAAGGCTGTGGCGCTGGAGCCGGCCAACGGGGCCTTCCTGGACTCGCTGGCCTGGGTGCGCTACAGGCGCGGCGATAACGCCGGAGCGCTGGAGGCCATACGCCGGGCCGTGGCGGCCGTGCACGACGACCCGGTGATCTGGGCGCACGCGGGAGACATTTACGCGGCGGCCGGCAGCTACCCCGCCGCCTGGACGGCCTGGAAATATTCCTGGCTGCTGGAGCAGCCTGAGAAGCGCGGCAAGGCCGCGGCGCGGCTCAGGGAGCTGGCCGGCAAATTGCCCGCCGGCTCGCTGCCGGCGCTGGCGCAGGCCTACCTTAGAACTTTCAGCCCGGCCGGCATGGAGTTCTCCTCCTTCGCCAAGGTGGAAGGCAAGGTGCGCGGCAAGACGGTGAAGTTCGACGCCATAGTGCATTTCTCGCCGCCCGGCGATTTCAGCCTGACGGTGATGGGCCCGCTGATGGTGCCGCTGTGGAAGGCCAAGACCAGCGGCGGCGTGATGGAGATGGACGAAGTGGCCCTGAAGGGCCTGGACGCGGGCGCTTTCAGCTACTGGGCCTCGCTGATAACCGGCGAGCTGCGTGGCTGGTTCGCCGGCGACCATTTGCCCGCCGTCCCCCCGGACCTCGACGGCGCCTGCTACGCGGCCGGCCCGCGCGAGGTGTGCCTGGACAAGGCGCTGGCCTGGCCCGAGCAGATCCGCAACTCGGCCGAGAAGCGGCTGGTCTTCAAGCCCGGAAATTATTTCCTGCGCGGGCTCTACCTGTTCCCGCAGACTTTCGAGTTCAAGCTGCCGCTGGTCTCGCTGAAGGTCACGCTGGACGGCCGGCAGATGAACTTCGACGGCGTGAACGCGCTCAACCTGCCGCAATAACATGGTTAAGATAGCGGCCCGAGCCAAGCTGAACCTGTTCCTGGAAGTCACCCGGCGCCGGCCGGACGGCTATCACGACCTGGCCACGCTGTTCGCCCGCATCGGGCTGGCCGACGCGCTGACGCTGCGGAGGTCCGCCGCGCCCGGGATAGCCCTGAAGGTGGAGGGCGGCCCCGCCCTCGGAAAGCCTCAGGACAACATCGTCTACAAGGCAGCGGAAAAATTCTTCGCCGCTTTCGGGATCAGCCCCGCCGTGGAGATAAAGCTCAAAAAGAACATACCGGTAGGCGCCGGCCTTGGCGGCGGCTCCTCCGACGGCGCGGCCGCGCTGCTGGGGCTGGCCAAACTTTATCGTACGCCCCGTTCCGCCTTCCCGCGGCTGATGAAAATAGCCGCGGCCATAGGTTCGGATGTGCCTTTCTTTATGCTGGACGAAGTGCTGGCCGAAGGCCGCGGGCGGGGGGAGAAACTGAAACCCCTTAAGCCGGCCGGCCGCCTGCCGCACATCGTGCTGGTATACCCGGGGGTGCCGGTCTATACTAAGGATGTTTACGGCAACCTGAAGCTGGGGGCCGCGCCGGAGATAAAGGCCAGGCTCAGGGAATTCAGCGAGCTCTGTTCCTTTATGAAGAAAGGCGCCTTTGTGCCCGGCCAGTCCGGCCGGCTGTTCAACCGCCTGGAGGACCCGGTGCTGCCGCGGCATAAGGCCGTGCGGCTGGCCAGGGAAAGGCTGGCCGGCCTGGGGGCCGACGCCGTCCTGATGTCGGGTTCCGGGGCCTGCGTGTTCGGCCTGTGCCGGGGCAGGGCCAAAGCGGCGCTTATAGCCAAAGCTATGGGGCGTATAAAAGGTTACAGGGTTTTCTTGACCAAGTTTTGCTGATTTTTGCTAGAATTCAGACTAGTAATAGTAACGCTGCCTTGAGTAGTACGCAACTGCAGGGGTGTACGGGGGGGCGGACAACATGTGGGGGGGGTTCGTATGATGGAAATCACCGAAGTGAGGATACATCTCAGGAACGAGGCCAGGCTTAAGGCATTCGCTACTGTGACCTTTGACAACGCGTTCGTGGTGCACAATATGAAGGTCGTGAACGGTAATAACGGCCTTATTGTCTGCATGCCGTCCAGGAAGATCAAGGACGGCACGTACAAGGACATAGCGCACCCGATCAATAACGAGTTCCGCGGCCGTCTGGAGCAGCTCATTCTCAAGGAATACGAGAATGAGAATGCCAAGGCCGGGCCGATGGCGACTCCTACCCAAACCGAAGGCTTCTAAAGCCCCGAGACGGAAAAAGCACCCTTCCCGTTCTCGCGGGAGGGGTCTTTGTGCTGTATAAGTTTTATTCCCGGGTGGTGTAACGGTAGCACAACCGACTTTGACTCGGTTAGACATGGTTCAAATCCATGCCCGGGAGCCAATCTTGAGGACGTCTAGGGGACGCTGCTTCCTATCTTCCTAAACCGCTGCCGCTGACCAGGGGAGAGGTTGCATTAGGAAGATAGGAAGCAGCGTCCCCTCTGTAAATTGATGAAGAAAGTTGAGAAGAAGAAATCCTGGATGGTTTATGTGGTGCGCTGCGCCAATGGTTCGCTGTATACGGGGATAACCAACGATTTGGCGGGGCGCATTGCCGACCATAATGCGGGGCGGGGGGCGAAGTATACGGCGGCTTTCGGGCCGGTGACGCTGGCCTGGAAGCGGAGGAAGAAGGACCGGTCGGCGGCCTCTAAGCTGGAGGCGGCGATCAAGAAGCTGCCTCGGGCGGAGAAGGACGGCCTGTTGGCCGGCAGGAGAGATATATGAACGAGAAAAAGCTGAAGGCCGTAAATTCCGTTTCCGACATACCGAAGAACTTGCGGGCCACGCCTTTCGGCGAGCTGCTGCGCTATCACAACCTGGGCGAGCCGTTCAGGAAGTACGACAAGGCCAGGCTGGTGGTCTGCATGTGCATGGACAACCGCAAACAGCTGCGCCTGCCGGAGAATTTCGCCTACAAGCTGCGCACCGGCGGCGGCAATATCCGCCACAGCGAGTTCAAGGTTTCCTACGCCATCGGCATAGGCGGCGTGCGGCACGTGGCCATGATAGCGCACGACAACTGCGGCATGTCCAGCCTGATAGACCGGCGCGGAGCCTTCATAAAGGGCATGGTGAAGAACGCCGGCTGGACGGCCAAGCGGGCCTCCGAATATTTCGCTTCTTACGCGCCCCTCTTCGAGATAGGGGACGAGACGGAGTTCGTGCTGGCCGAGGCTTGCCGGCTGAACCACAAGTACCCCAAGGTCAAGGTCCTCCCGCTGTTCTACCGGCTGGACGACAACAAGCTGTACCTGATCGGGAAATAGCCGGGGAGGGGACGTTCATTCCTAATTCCTAATTCGGTTTTGCGCTTGGCAGGCTGGTTGTTTCGGATGAATTTGTAATTAGGAATTAGGAATGAACGTCCCCTTTTTTATAGAATTTAGTGGTAGTCCTTCCGTTCCTTAATTCTCGGTTATTTACGGTAACTATGCCAAAGAATAAAAATTTCGCGGCGGTGGTACTGGCGGCCGGCCTCGGCACCAGGATGAAGTCCGACCTGCCGAAGGTGCTTCATTATCTGGGCGATATGTCGCTGGCCGAGCGCGCGATACGCAAAATAGCGCTGCTGGGCCCGGAAAAGATCATCGTGATCACCGGGCACAAGGCCGAGCTGGTGGAGGCGGAACTTTCCAAAAAGCTCTCCCCCGAGACTGTGGCCAAGACCGTCTTTATACGGCAGAAGCTGCTGAAGGGCAGCGGCCGGGCGGTGCAGGAGGCTATGGGCCTGATCCGCCGCCACGACCACGCCATGATACTCTGCGGCGACGCCCCGCTGTTCCGCGCCGAGACCGCCCGCAAGATGCTGGGCTTCTATTTCCGCTCCGGGCACGACTGCCTGGTGATGACCGCCGACCTGGAGAACCCCGGCTCCTACGGCCGCATCAAGCGCAACCACGCCGGGGACGTGGCCGCCATCGTGGAGGCCGCCGACGCGGACGAGTGGGAGAAGGCCATAAAAGAGGTCAACTCCGGCACCTATTTCTTCAGCGTGAGGGCCCTCGAGAAGGCCATCCGCAACCTCAAAAAGAAAGGCTCCAAGGGCGAGTATTACCTGACCGACGCGGTGGAGAACATCATAGCCGCCGGCGGCCGGGCCGCCGCGTTCAAACTCTCGGACGCCACCGAGATGACAGGCATAAATTCCCGCGCCGACCTCGCCGCCGCCTACGCCATGCTGACCGCCCGCAAGGCCGCCGACCTGATGGCCGACGGCGTTACCGTGGTGGACCCCGCCAACACCTATATCGAAGAGAGCGTCGTGATAGGCCGCGACACCGTGATACACCCCGGCGTCTTCATCAAGGGCGACACCGTGATCGGCAAGGGCTGCAAGATAGGCCCGGCCGGCGTGATAGACGGCTGCCGCATAGACGACGGCGCGGTGGTGAAGTACTCCTGCGCCCTGGAGAACAGCCGCGTGCGCGAGGGCGCCATCGTGGGCCCCTTCGCCCGCCTGCGCCCGCTCTCCGACATCGGCCCGGCGGCCGAGATAGGCAATTTCGCGGAGGTCAAGAAATCCCGCATCGGCCGCGGCTCCAAGATGCACCACCACAGCTACGTCGGCGACACCGACATGGGCGACAAGGTGAACATCGGCGCCGGCACGATAACCTGCAACTACGACGGCGTGAACAAGAACAAGACGGTGATAGGGGCCGGCGCTTTCATCGGCTCCAATACCAATTTGGTGGCCCCGGTGAACATAGGCCCAGGAGCGTACACGGCCGCCGGTTCCACGATAACGGAAAACGTCCCGGGCGGGACCCTAGGCATAGCGCGCGCCCGGCAGGTGGTTAAGCGGTTGAAAAAAAGGACCAAATGACTCCCGACATGAGGAAGAGGGGCAACTTCAAGGTTTTCAGCGGCAACGCCAACCCGGCGCTGGCCAAAAAGATCTGCGACATCCTCGGCGTACCGCTCTCCGAGGCCAACGTCAACCGCTTCGCCGACGGCGAGATAGACGTGCGCATACTCGAGAGCGTGCGCGGCGAGGACTGCTACGTCATACAGCCCACCTGCAACCCCGTCAACGACAACCTGATGGAGCTGCTGATCTTCATGGACGCCCTGCGCCGCGCCTCGGCCGGCCGCATAACGGCCGTGGTCCCTTATTACGGCTACGCCCGCGCCGACCGCAAGCCGGCCCCCCGCGTGGCCATCACCGCCAAGCTCGTGGCCAACCTCATCACCGAGGCCGGCGCCAGCCGCGTCATCACGCTGGACCTGCACGCCGCGCAGATCCAGGGCTTTTTCGACATCCCGCTGGACCACCTGTACTCGCGCCCGGCCATCCTGGAATACATCCGCAACCGCAATTTCGAGAACACCGTGGTGGTCTCTCCAGACGTGGGCAGCGTGGAGCGCGCGCGCTCCTTCGCCAAGCGCCTGGACATGGGCCTGGTCATCATCGACAAGCGCCGGCCCCGACCCAACGAGGCCGTGGTGTACAACATCATCGGCGACGTGAAGGGCAAGACCTGCTTTATCTTCGACGACCTGGTGGACACCGCCGGCACCCTGTGCCAGGTGGCGCAGAGCATAAAAGAGCACGGCGCGGCCAAGATCATAGCGGCCGCCACGCACGGCGTGCTCTCCCGGGACGCCATAGAGAGGATAGATAAATCCCCTATAGAAGAGCTGATTTTGAGCGATACGATTCCCGTAAATGCCTCAAAAAGTGCTAAAATAAAGATAGTATCCGTGGCCCCCATCCTTGCGGAGGCCATTAAGCGCAATCACATGGGCGAGTCCATAAGCGAACTTTTCAAGTGAGAGCCGCGGGATGTAATTCAGCAGGAGGAGCAGTACTATGCAACAGACGATTCTTTCAGCCGAGATGCGTGACAGGGCCGGGCAGCGCGGGCAGCTTAGCGCCTTCAGGGCCGGCGGCCGCATTCCCGCCGTTATATACGGCCTGGACAAAGCCCCGGTCAACGTGACCGTGGACGAGAAGGGCATGATCGCCCTCATCCGCTCCAACCCCAACGCCATCATCACTATAAAGTACCAGGGCGGCGAGGACGTGGTCATCATAAAGGCCACCCAGCGCCATCCGGTCAGCGACAAGTACCGCCATTTCGACTTCCAGCGCATCTCCCTGACCGAGAAGATCAAGGTCAAGGTGCACCTGAAGCTCGTCGGCGAGTGCGTCGGCTCCAAGGTGGAAGGCGGCCTCGTGGAACACACGATGCGCGAACTGAACATCTCCTGCCTGCCTACCGAGATCCCGCACGAGATCGAGCTGGATATTACCGATCTGCACCTCAACCACTCCCTGCGCGTCAAGGACGTTAAGCCCGGCAAGGCCGAGCTGCTCGACGACGCCAACCTGATCGTGGTCAGCGTGACCGCGCCGAAGGAAGAGAAGGTCGAGGAGCCCGTGGCCGGAGCCGGTGAGCCGGAAGTCGTGGCCGCGAAGGGCAAGAAGGAAGAGGGCGCCGAGGGCGCCGCTCCCGCCGCCGGCGCGAAACCCGCGCCCGGCGCCAAGCCCGCCGCCGGCGCGCCCGCCGGAGACAAGAAAGCGGAACCCAAGAAGTAACGGGAGTCCGCGGCACGGGAGCAGAAGTTGGACTTTTAACGTTCGGCTTCTGCTCCCTGTTTTTTATGCGGCCGCCACCCAGGCGGCCGCGAGAGGGGCCAGGTGAAAGACCGCTTAAGATTGGCCGCGCTGCTGGGAAACCCGGGGCCGGAATACGAGAGGACCAGGCACAATATCGGCTTTATGCTGGCCGACCTGGCCGCCTCGCGCCTGGCGCCGGGCGAGCGCTGGCGGGACTGGAAGGGGCTGGGGCTGTACGTGGCTTTCGAAATGGGCGGGGAGAACTGCTTCCTGCTCAAGCCGCAGACCTACATGAATCTCTCCGGCCAGGCGGTGGCTAGCCTCGGGGGGTTCTACAAGATCCCGCCCGCGGCCATCCTGGCCGGCTACGACGACCTGGCGCTGCCCTTCGGCAAGCTGCGGCTGCGTAAGGACGGCTCGGCCGGCTCGCACAACGGCATGGCCTCCGTGATCTCCGCCGTGGGCCCGGCCTGCCCGCGCCTGCGCCTGGGCATAGGCCCCCGGCCCGCGCATATAGAGGGCAAGAATTTCGTTCTGTCGAAGTTTTCTAAAGAAGAGGGGGGGCGGCTGCCGGAGTTCCTCGACCGGGCCTGCGACGCGCTTGAAGCGGCGTTCCGGGACGGAGTAGAGACGGCGATGAACCGCTACAATCATGACGGCGATAAATCCGTACATTAAGATATTCTTCGGCCTGGTCTTCCTGCTGCTGGGCCTCGGCTACATCTACAGGCCGGGCATCATCGAGCGCGTAAACAAGATCATCAGGGAAACATTCCTCAACGACTCGTACGTGGCGCTGCACCGCAAGAACTGGGGGTTCCTGCTGCTGCTGATAGGCTGCGTGCTGCTCTACATGGGCATGGCCCGCATCTGGGGCTGGTAACCGGGGAGGCATAGGTCTAAAGGCCCAGCCGGGCCTGCTCCTAATGCCCCTTGGCTTTTTGCCGGGTTGTTGTAGAATATAGCGGGGGGAAATCCAAAATCATTTTTGTTTTTCCCGTGAGTCTAATAGGGGGTAAGCTATGGGTGGGGGGACTATGACCTGGGAAGAGATAGATAAGAAATACGAGCAGGAAGCCAAGACGGAGAAGCCCGGACGGCGGGCGCCGAAGCTGGAGAAGAACTGGGACAACCTGATGAAGTCCACGGACAAACTGGTATGGCTCTTTTCGCTCTCCAACGGCGGCAGAACCCAATACAAAAAATAGCGGGCGGCCGCTTCAACCAGAACGGGGCGCTGAAAGGCGCCCCGGTTTATTTTACGGTGCTGTCGAGGCGGACCTGGATGTCCTTGCTGATGAAGTAGGCGCGTTCCGGGCGCTCGCCGCGCAGGTCGCCCTTACGGAAGGAGCCCAGCTGGCCGTGCGTGTTCAGCGCCGCTTCCAGGTATACCCTGGTGGTCAGCAGGTCGGGCATGATCAGGCTGGAGGGGGTCAGAGCGAACTCGGCCGGGAAGCGGGGGTTGATGATCTTGGCTACCGCCACCGGCACGCCCCGCTCGTTGCGGGCTATTACGAAGAGCATGCCGTTGGCCCCGGGCAGGGCCCCGGCCACTTCCCCGGCCAGGGTCACGGAACCGGAAACCTTGAAAAAATATTTCAGCGCCGCCTGGTAGCCGAAGCGCCACCCCGCGAGTACCGCCGCGGCCACCAGGGCCGTCCAGAAAAACCTTTTCAGCATATGGAGATTTTACAAAAATAGCGGGCCGCCGCAGGAGGCAAAAGCGGCCCCCGGGCCCGAAACATTCATTTAATAATCATTTAACATTCCCTTTATTGCTAAAGAGGGCCCGGTATATTAGACTTTAAGTAGTAAAAAGGCCGCTTGATGGGCAAAGCCCCTGATGCGGCACCTGCGCAGGCAATGGGAAAACTATGGCAAACGAATACGGCGAACTCGAACAGCTTGTTAACGACGTGACCAGCCTGGACACGGCGCGCATGACCCTGCGCTGGGCGCTGGAACGGCTGCAGAACATCGAGAAAGAAAAGGCCGACCTCAAGAAGAACCTGACGCTGGCCGAAGAGACCGCCAAGCGGCTGCAGCTCAAAGAGAGCTCGCTGCGCGACGCCTACGATTCCCGCAACAAGACCATCGAGGAGAAAGAGGATTTTTACACCAAGCTGGAAGCCACGATGTCCCTGCTGGGCGAGGGCAAGCTGGACATACAGCAGCTGCTCAAGAAAGAGGCCAAGCTGGATTCGCTGCGCCGCAGCCTGGAGACCGAGTACCAGGAGAAGTTCGAGGAGCTGGACCGCAGCCAGCGCGCCATCATGGAGCGCTGGAACGCCCGCCTGCTGGACGTGGAGAGCCAGTACGCCGGCCGCCTGAGCGAGGCCCAGAAAAAATACGATTCGCTGCGCGCCGAGCTGGACGCCGAGCACCAGGGGCGCCTGACCGCCCTGCAGGCCTCTTTCAAGGCCAAGGAGAAGGAATTCGGCGAGCGGCTGGCGCTGCTCGAGGGCAACGTGCGCAGCTCCGAGGAGCGGGTGGAGACCCGCCGCCGCGAACTGGAGGCCGAGTACCTCTCCAAGAAGCGCGAGACCGAGGAGAATTACCGCAAGCTGCGCTCCATGCTGGAGACCGGCCTGGAGGAGAAGATCCGCGCCGCCGATTCCGACCACGCCGCCCAGGTTTCCTCGCTGGAGGCCTCCTGGCAGGCCGAGCGTTCGCGCCTGCTGGAAGAGCAGCGCGTGCGCGAGGAGCAGTTCCTCGCGGCCCAGGACCGCATTAAGGAGATAGAGAACAATCTGGCCGCCCAGCAGGAGAAACATCACTCCGAGCTGCTGAAGCTGATCTCCGAGAAGGAGACCGCCTTCCGCGCCCAGCTCGCCGAGCTGGAGAAGGAGAAGGCCGCCAAGGAGAACAGCGTGCGCGAGCTGTCCGCCGCGCTGGAGAAGCGGGCCGCCGGCTGGGAGGCCGAAAAGGCCGCCCTGCGCGCCGACTTCGACGCCCGCGCTGCGGCCATGGAGGCCGCGTTCCGTGAGCGCGAGGCCGGTTTTGAGCGGGATTACACCGTCCGCAAAGAGTCCATCGCCTCGGCCATGTCCGCCGAGCGGGGCGAGCTGGAAAGAAACCTGGAAAACCGCATGGCCCGGGAGCGGGCCGTGATGGCCGCCGAACGCGCAAGCATGGCCGAAGCCAAAGGGCACTTCGAGGCCGCGCTGGCCGCAGCTTCGGATAAAATAAAAGAACTTGAGAATAATATCTCTTCCCTGAAAGAGGACCACCGCGGAGAGATCATGGCGCGCGTGAGCGCCGCCGAGGCCTCCTTCCGGGAGAAACTTGCCGCCTTCGAGACCGAGCGGCGGGCTTATAACGATTCAATAAAGAAGATGGAGGAGGAACTGCGCGCCAGGGACGCGGCCTCCGCCGCCGACAGGCAGCGCCTGGACTCAGAGGCCGCCGCGAGGGCGTCGGTCTACGAGGCCGAACTGGGCGCTATGGCCGCCCGCCTGGAGGCCGCCGCCAGGGAAGCCGCCGTGGAGCGCGAGAGGCATGGCGCCGAACTGGCCCGCGTCTCCGCCGAAGCCTCCGCTAAATTCGAGGAGCGCTCGGCCGAACTGAAGGCCGGCTACGAGGCGATGACCGCCAGGATCAAGGCCGACTCCGAGACCGCGATAGAGGCTTTCAAGGCGTCCTTCTCCGCTTCGTCGCAGGCCGACGGCAAGAACCGCGACGCCGAGCGGGCGCGCCTGGAGGCTACGCTGGAGCAGCTCTCCGGTCAGTTCCGCGACGCCCAGGTGGAGATCGTGGAACTCAACACCCGGCTGCGCAAGGCGGCCGAGGACGCGGGCGCCAGCGAAGCCGCCCTGACCGGCGAGGTTATAGCGGCCAAAGCCTCTTTCGACCGCGAACTTTCCGCCAGGGTCAAGGAGGCCGTGCTCGCCCAGACGGCGGCCCTGGTGGAAGCCATGGAAGCCATGAAGGTTGAGAAGGCCGGACTGGCCGATTCGCTGCAGACCAAGCACGAGGAACTGCAGCGCCTTAAAGAAGATTCGCAGCGCTCCCGCAGCGACCTGGAAGCCAGGATACTGGCGGATTTCACGCGCGCCGAGGAAGACAGGCGCGTGGAACTGGAAGGTTCTTACGCCGCGCGCCAGGCCGCGCTGGAGGACGATTTCCGCGCCCGCCGCGCCGCGCTCGAGGCCGAGATAGGGCTGCAGCGCGACCGCCTTACCGAGGAGAACGCCGCGCTGAAGAGCGCCCTGGAGAAGATCGGCGCCGCCGCGGCTTCCGCCAACGCCAGGTCGGCCGAACTGGCCGAGAAACTGCTGGCCGCCGAGAAGAATTACCACTCCGAGAAGCTCGGCATGCAGACGGAGCACGTGCGCGAGGCCGAGGCCTCCATCAGCGAGGCCGTGGCCGCCGCGGTAGAGGTGACGGAACAGCGCCTGCGCCACGCGCAGGACGAGCTGGCTAAGGCCCGCAAGGAGGCCCTCGAGGAAGCTGGCTCCATGGAAGCCGAGTTCGCCGCCGAGAAGGACCGCCTGCTGGAGGAAATGGACCGCCGCGACCGCTACATAGAGAGCGCCGAGGCCAAGATGCAGGAACTGGAGCGCGAGATGCTGCGCTACCGCCAGGACTCTTCCAGCGAGCTGATGCGCAATATCTCCGAGCAGGACAAGCGGTTCCGCGACGCGGCCGCCGAGGAGAAAGCCCGCACCGAGGCGCGCGTGAAGCAGCTCGAGGAGCTGCTGGAAGCCAAGGAGAAGCTGCTGGGCGACAGCGACAGGTTCTGCCGCCAGAAGCAGCTGGAACTGGACAAGACGCACGCCGAGCTGAACCAGCGCCTGAGCAAGTTCAACGACGAGCTCTACGCGCAGAAGCAGGCGCTCAGCGAGAAGGAGCAGAATCTCAGCGACTACAGGCTGAAACTGGAAAAGGAATACTCCATCAAGGCCGGCGAGCTGGAGCAGATGAAGGCGGAACTGACCCGCGCTATCATGGACTATAAGGGCAGGAAATGATCATGGAAAAAGAACGCGCCATACAATGCGTGCCGGTGGAGCTGATGGAGCGCCTCAAGGACCTGGCCGCCCGCCTCTGGGAGAGCAAAAGCCCGGCCTCGGTGCACCTGACCGCCATCCTCGAGGAGTTCGAGCCCGACGTGAAATCGCTCGGGCAGCTCGTCAAGGAATACGACGAGGACTATGCCGAGCGCCTGCAGGCCGGCCACGACAAATACGAGCAGAAAGAGGGCCGGCTGAAGAAAGAGATAGAGGACCTGAAGGCCCGCCTGGCCAAGTCCGAAGCCGACCGCGCCGATGCGCTCAAGCGCCTGGAGGAATTCCGCACCGTCCTGTCGGACCGCGAGACGCTGCTGGCCGAGCTGAAGATGCGCACCGCCGAGCAGGAGGGCGAGCTGAATTCCAAGTACGTGACCCGCATGCAGGAGCTCTACGATAAGGTCAGCAAGAAGGAGCTGGACCTGCTGCTGCGCTGGGAGGACAAGAACCGGGCGCTGGAGGCGCGGAGCCAGGAGTTCGAAGGCGAGCGCGCCGCCAGGGAGCGGCAGCTGAAACTCCGCGAAAAAGCCCTGGAAGAAGAATTTAACGCCCGCAAAAGCGAGCTGATACGGACTTTCGACCGCATCCGCGAAGGTCTCGAAGCCAGGGAAAAAGGACTGGCCGCGCGCGAGGCGCAGCAGCCGGCCAAAGGCGGCGGCATATGAGCGGCACCAAAGATCTGAAGGACTTGCTGGAGCGCCTGAAAGGCGAGGTGGGGCCGCTGCCCGGGGACAGGCTGTCCGAAGGCCGGTTTCCCGAGGCGGGCCAGTCAGAGCCGTCCGGCCGGCCGCCGGCTTATCGGCCGGGTACCGGTCCCGGCCCGGCGCCGGCGGGCGTGCGGCGCGAGGGGATGAACAGGCCGTACAGGCTTCCCGAGACCCGGCCCGAAGCGGCAGACAAGCTGTCCGGCACGGCCTGGGCCGAGATAAAGGAGACCATACTGTTCGGTATGCTGGGTTCACTGACGGCCGCGCTGGGCGGCGTGCTGGCCGGCTTTGAATACCTGGTCATAGCCGGCATCGCCATTTTTTCGCTCTTCTCGCTGGTCATGGCCGTCGCTATCTTCAGGCTGGTGCTGAATTCGCAGCGCCCGGCTCAGGAGTCTAACGGCCTGGTAGAGCGGGTAGACGCGCTGTCCAAGCGCGTCGAAGTGCTCAGTTCGAGGGCCGTATCGGGCGGAGCGCACCCCCAGCCCCAGTCCGGAGGCGCCGGGGACCGCGAGCTGGAGCAGAAGGTGGACGAACTGCGCATCCTGGTAAAAAGCCTGTCCAAGGCCGTGGAAGGCGGAAATAAATAAGATAATAATCGCAAATATATATATAATTTGACTATGAAAATCATATCCATAGCCCTGTCCGCCCTGCTGCTGCTGGGCTCGGTGCCCGCCTCGGCCCTGGAAGCGGCCGCCGCGGAGAAGGAATATTTCATAGAGGCCGGAGACGTTATCAGCGTCAACGTCTTCCCCGCGCAGGAATTTTCCAAAGAGGTCACGGTACAGCCCGACGGCACCATAGAGATACCGCTGCTCGGCTCCATGCGGGCGCAGGGCATAAAGCCCGGCGAGCTGGAGAAGATGCTCACCGCCAAGTTCTCCAAGTACGTCTCCAACCCGTCCATCACGCTCAACGTGCGCAGGTTCTCGTTCAACAGGGTGGCGTTGATAGGCCAGGTGAAGTCGCCCGGCTATCATGAATTCCGCGAGGGCATGCGCCTGCTGGACCTGGTGGCGCTGGCCGGCGGCACCGCCGACTACTCGCGCGACGCCAAGGTGCGCATCTACCGCAAGCTCAAGGACGGGGACAAGGTTACCGAGGTGGTACTAAAGGCCAACCTCGAGGACGTTTTCGAAGGCAAGATGGAGAGCAATATCCCGCTCGTCACCGGCGACATCGTCTATATCCCGCGCAAGCCCTACTCGGCCGCCGCGCGCTGGGTCACCGACAACGTGGTGCCGTGGGCTACCCTTTTCGTCTTCGCGATAACCGCCGGCCTGGTGGCAAGGAATAACGACTAATGGAATCCGAACTGACGCTGTACGATTACTGGCGCATCATCAACCGCCGCAAATGGGTGGCGCTGCTGGTCTTCGCCGTCACGATCTTCTCCACGATGTTCTACACCCGGCTGCAGCCGACGGTGTACCGCAGCCAGTCGCTCATCAAGATAAAGCCGCCGGCCTCCTACGCCAAGATGCCGGGCGCCGACCTGATGGATTACGACCCGTGGAGCGCCGTGGCCACGGAACTCAAAGTGATAACCTCGTCGGAGATCTCCGAGCGCGCCGCCGCCAAGCTGGGCCTGCCCTCCGGAGCCGCTTCGATAAACGAGGTGTCCCGCTCCTACAAGGTGGAACGCCTGCAGGAATCCAACCTGATAGCCCTTTACGCCTTCAGCAGCGACCCGGAGCGCGCCGCGAACATCGCGACGGCCGTGATAGACGCCTACAAGGAATTCGACCTGGAGCAGAAGAGCCTGCAGGCCCGCAAGACGCTGCAGGACATCTCGTCGCGCAAGGACGAGGTGGAGGAGAACCTGCGCTCGCTGGAGCGGCAGAAGCAGAATTTCGTGGAGCGCAACCCGCGGACCGGCCTGGGCTCCGCGCTGGCCAACCAGCTGGCCGACCTGGAGATACGCAAGCGCCAGATGCTGGAGAAGTACACGCCCAACCATCCCGACGTGCTGAGCCTGGACCAGCGCATCGACGTGGTGCAGTCCAAGCTGGAGGAGATCCCCGCGCAGGAAGTGCAGCTGGCCCGCATCAGCCGCGAGCTGCGCATGCAGGAGGACCTCTACACCACGCTGAACAAGCAGTACGAGGAAGCCAAGCTGGGCGTCTCGTCCATAGTCTCTTTCGTCAGCGTGGTCAACAAGCCGGTGCCGGACCAGGCGCCGGTGTCGCCCAACCGCGCCCTGAACATGATGGCCGGCTCCGTGCTGGGCGTGTTCCTGGCCGTGGTGCTGGTGTTCCTGCTGGAGAACCTCGACGTCTCCATATCCACCATCGAGGACATCGAGAATTTCATCAAACTGCCGGTGCTGGGCATCATCCCCAACATCCTCAGCGAGAAACACCTGGATAACTGGCTGACGCAGGTGTTCAAGAAGGAGCGCTACACGGTGGACGCTTTCCGCAGCGTGCTCGTGGTCAACCGCCGCTACGCCACCGGCATCATAGAGTCCTACCACACCCTGCGCACCAACATCATGTCGCAGCTCAACACCAAGGAGAGCGTCTCGCTGGTGTTCAGCTCCGCCGGCGCCGCGGAGGGCAAGACCCTCACCGCCGTCAACTTCGCCCTGGCCAGCGCGCACTCGGGCATGCGTACGCTGCTCATTGACGCCGACCTGCGGCGCCCGGCCATCAACCAGATCTTCGGCACGCGCAAAGAGCCGGGCCTCAGCGACGTGCTGACCGGCCGCAGCGAGTGGCGCGACGTAGTGCTGGAGAGCGCCGACTTCATCATGGGCGGCCTGGACTACGACCAGCTGATGCGCTTTCCCGGCATAGAGAACCTCAAGATCCTCAACTGCGGCACCCAGCCCGATAACGTGATAGACATCCTGGACTCGGCCAACTGGCGCGAGCTGATGCCCGACCTGAAGAGCGAGTTCGACCTGATCATCTTCGACGCGCCGCCGGTGCTGCTGTTCGCCGACTCGCTGATGCTCGCCAAGCACGCCTCCGACGGCGTGGTGCTGGTCTACAAGGCCGGCAAGATCGCACGCGGCGCGCTCAAGCGCGCCAAGGAGCAGATCGGCGGGGCCAACGCCCGCATGGTGGGCGTAGTCCTCAACGGCGTGCGCGCCTCCGAGATGGGCCCGCAGTACGGCAACTATTATTACGATTACAAGAACTACGTGAGCCGCTGACGGCCCGCGGCTCCGCTCCCGCGACACTACATGCAGGTAATACTGGTCCTCATAGCGCTGGTGGTAGCAGCCTTCGCCGGCCACCTGGCCGGCGGCGGTGCCAACGTGGCCCCGGCGCTGGCCCTGGGCGCCGCTTTTGTTTCCATCCTGCTGGCTTTCCTTTCCCCGAAATCGGGCCTTACGGTGCTGGTGTTCGCCATGCTGCTGTCGCCGGAGATCAACCTGGCCGGCCTCTCGGGCACCAGCCGCGACATTGTTCTGCGTTACGACGACATCATCCTGATAGTCCTGTTCCTCTCCTGGTTCGCCAAGACGGCCATCCTAAAGGACAAGCCGCTGGTCTTTCGCAGCCCGGTGCAGAACCCTATCCTTCTCTACACGATGGTCTGCGTGCTCTCCACCGCCTTCGCGGTGCTGGGCGGCAAGGTGCGGTGGGAAGTCTCCATCTTCTATGTGCTGAAATACGTGGAGTACTTCCTGCTGTATTTCATGACTTTCAATATCATCGAGAGCAAGGATGACGTGCGGCGCTACCTCAAATACGGGGCTATAGTGGCGGCCATAGTAACGGTCTATGCGGTCTGGTACTATCTGAATGCCGGCGCCGGGGCCCGCGCCACCACCCCTTTCGAGGTGCCGCTGGGCAAACCGGATGAATCCGAGCCGGCCTCCCTGGGCGGCTACTATATACTGGTCTTCGGCCTGATCTTCGGCGTGATCTCGGAAATGCCGGTGCGCAGCTTCGCCTGGTCCTTCGCGGCGATGGTGGCCATGATGCCGGCCTTCGTCTTCACCCTGTCCCGCTCTTCCTATATCGGCCTGGCTTTTTCCGCGGCCGCGGCCGTATTGCTGTCTAAAAAAAGAAAACTTTTCCTGACAGGGGTCTTCCTAGCCGGCATGGCCGCTCTGGTTATGACCCCGTTTTTGGCGGAGCGCGCCAAGGAGAGGGTAGAGATCACCTATAGCGGCGTTTACGCTACCAATACGTTCCAGACCCCGTTCGGCGAGATACGCCTGGAGGAATCCGCGGCCATGCGCGTGCGGGCCTGGCAGCGCAGCGTATTCTACTGGCTGCCAAAGAACATCCTTATCGGCAACGGCGTGACGGGCACGGGCCTGGTGGACGCCCAGCTGCCGCTGGTGATCGGAGAGACCGGCGTGATCGGTTTCCTGCTGTGGATATGGATGATCTATGTCTGCTTTAAAGTAGCCTGGCGGCTCTACCGCGGCAGTCAGGAGCCGTTCGTCAGGGCTATCTCGATCGGGTATATTATAGGACTCATCGGGCTCCTGTTCCAGTCTACGGGGGTCAATACTTTCATCATCGTCCGCATCATGGAGCCCTTCTGGTTCCTTACCGCCGTAGTCATGAAGATGGCCCAGATGGAGGAGCCGGTTGCCAAAAGCTCCTGATGGTTCCCGCGAAGACGCGCTGCCGCTGGCGGCCGCCGTTCTTTGCGCCGCCGCGTTGCGAGTCGCCTTTTACAGCGGCCTGACCGGTTATGACGAGTTCGCTTATGCCAGGATAGCCGCCGACATTTCCGAAGGCGTGTTCAGGCTGGGGGACGCCTCCGGTTATTACGGCTTTAGATATCTCGTAACTTATCCGGCCGCGCTCTTTCACAAACTCCTCGGGCAGGGGGTTTATGCCGCCGCGGCCTGGCCATTCCTCTGTTCGCTCTGCAACACGGTCCTCGCTTATTTCATTGGACGGGAACTTTTTGATCGCCGCGCCGGGGTCATCTCCGCGTTCCTGCAGGCTTTCCTGCCGCTGAGCGTGGTGCACGGGACAATGCTCTATCCCGAGGAGATACTGACCTTGTGGACAGGGCTTGCGGCCCTGCTTTTTCTCAAGGGTTCCAAAAAGGGGGGCAGTTGGGGCGGTGCCGGCCTTCTGGCGCTTTCCGGCCTTGCCGCGGGATTCGGCTGGCATACCAGGCTCAACTCCGCTATTATGCTGCTGGTCTTTGCGGCCTGGCTGATAAAGTTGCGGCCTCGCCCGGCCCACCTGGCCGTAGCGGCGGGATTTGCCGCCGCCCTTGTCCCGGACTGGATTGCTGGCGCCGCGCTGGCGGGCAGTCCGCTGTTCAGCCTGCATTCGCAACTGACTAAACTCGCGGCCGACACGGCGGTTTACCCGGAGGGCCACCTGGTTTACCTGCGTGGCCTGCTGGGGCTGGACCTGTACGGGCTCGCATTGTTCGGAGTCAGTTTTTATCTGTTTGCGGCAGCGGTGATAGGCTTCGCTATGAAGAAGCGGCTGGCACAGATCTGGCTGCCGCTGGCTTGGTTCGCCGTGGTTTTCGCCTATCTGGAATTCGGCCCCGCGTCCCTGTCACCGTATAAGCCTGTGCATAAGCAGCTGCGTTTCCTTTCCATGGCCATGTTCCCGGGCCTGGCCGTGGCTGGCGCTTATCTCTCTGAATTGCGCCGCGGGCTAGCCTGGCCAGTGCTGGGATTCGCGCTGGCCGCTTCCTTTATCGGCGCGCGGGAAATGAGCGCCTACCAGACGCGTGAGGCTGCGCCGCTGCGGTTAGCTGGCGACTATCTGGAAAAGCGCGCGCCGGCCGGCGTTTACGCTGACGGTGCCTGGGCGCAATTCCTTGGATACAGTATGCGAAAACCTAATAAACCTTATTATCATCAGCGGGATAAAACTGATTTCCTTCAGCCATATAATGAAGCGATAAAGATTAAAAATCTTTCCGGCCGCTGCGTGATCGAGGCGCATCCGCCAGGCATTATGGCGCTGACTGCCCCGTCTTCTAATCTTGTGACAGCCGCCTCCATAGGAGGCTCTGCCGTGATATATTGTTTTAAGTGAAGATTCAGGCGAATGATTGGTTCTCGATTCAGTTTGCAGCTCAAAAATAAAAATCCACTCTTTTTGTTATCATAGAGCAGGGCCGAAGCGGCACTCGGTAAAATGCGGAAATATCAAATACTTACATGAATAATACGCGGAAGATATAAACATGAAACTACCGGCCCGCAGGTGTTCTTGCTGTCCTGTGTTCATTCAGTCTTGGTTGGATAGAATGATCGCCTCACCCCTCCTGTCCAGGCTGGCTGTCGGTACGTTCTGGTCACTTGCCGGCCTTGTAGCGTCGCGCCTTTGCGGCCTGCTGGCTTCAGTGTTGATCGCCCGGGTTCTCGGTGGAAGAGGTTTTGGAGAATTAAGCATCATACAGGGCACTGTCGGGATGTTTTCAGTTTTCGCCGGGTTCGGTTTGGGCATGACAGTCACGAAACATATCGCAGAGTTCAGGCACGGAGATCCGGAACGAGCCGGCAGACTTATAGGGCTTTGTTCCTCGGTTTCGGTGCTGACGGGCGCGCTGATGTCCATGCTGCTTGTCTTTCTCTCCGATCACATCGCATCGCGCGTCTTGAGCGCGCCGCACCTGTCCGGACTTTTGTCCATTTCGGCTCCGCTGCTGCTTCTCGGAGCTTGGTCAGGGGTGCAGGTGGGCGCCCTATCCGGGCTCGAAGCCTTTAAGCGTATAGCAAAGATCAATCTGGCTACCGGCCTGCTGAATTTCCCGCTGATGGTCGGAGGTGTGCTGCTCGGGGGGTTGACAGGTGCTGTGGTCGGGTTGTTGTTTGTAGGTCTGGCTGGCTGCTTGATCGGAAGTTGGGTGCTGCGTAGCGAATTGCGCGCGGCAGGGATAAATGTCCGCTATTCCGGATTTCATAAGGACGCGTGGATATTGTGGAAATTTACATTGCCATCGCTGCTCAGCGGACTCATGGTGTCCCCGGTGGCATGGGCTTGCAGCGCCATGCTGGCAAATCAGCCTGACGGATACTCGGAGCTTGGTGTCTTCAATGCTGCGAATCAATGGAGGCTGCTCTCGCTGTCGGTTCCTGCGATACTGATGCAGGTAACCCTGCCGATCATGGCTGGCGGCGGGGCGGGGATAAGCGGAAAAGACCGTCGGAACCAGCTACTCCATACACTGAAGATAAACTTTGCGATCGGCAGCCTGTTGATGGTAGTGTTTTCATTGTTCAGTCCGTTTATCATGGGATGGTATGGAGATGGCTTCAGGGGCCGCTGGGGGGTTTTTATCGTGGCTCAGGCCGTTACGTTCATGCAGGCGCTGCAGTCCCCGGTTGTGGCATACTGGACGGCTCAGGGAGAGATGTGGGAGAATTTTATGGCTAACGCTCTCTGGGGGGGGGCGGTAATATTTTTCAGTTGGATCTGTATAGGTAAGGGAGCGCTTGGGTTGATGTATGGTCTGTTCGGCGGGTTCGCCATTTTTGGAGTACTAATTCTGATTAAACTGCAGTCTGTTTTAAGGAAAGATAATGCTGTGTCCATTATGCGGATCTGACGCGGTACTCGTGCATGCGGGACTTGCCGGGTATCAGGCCCCGGCCCGCTTCGACGTCTATGACTGCGGCTTATGCGGAGCTGAATTCTCATGGCCTATGTCCGGAGGAGAGGCTATCTATGAAAGGATATACAGGAGCATAAAAAGCATCCCCGGGTATTCAAGATATTTATCTTATGCCGAGAATGTGGCGAAACAGGCTTCACCGCTAGATTATCTTGCAAATAAGGAAGAGTCGTATTGGGCCACGGCGGTCACCCTTAGGGCTTTACGGGAGCGCTCTGGAAGACAGCTGAAAGTGTTGGATGTCGGGAGTGGGATGGGATATCTGACTTATGCGCTGCACCGTGATGGCTTTGACGTAAAGGGGGTAGACGTATCCCGCAAAGCTGTTGAAACGGCAGAAGCCAGGTTCGGACGACTGTTCGTATGTTCTTCCCTTGAAGACCTGTTGCATGAAGGCCCTGGGTTCGACGTCGTTATCCTCAACCAACTGGTTGAGCATGTCGTTGATGTGCGGAGCCTGCTGGAGAATGCCGTGAAGGTTGCATCGCCTTCTGGCAGGATATTGGTCACTACTCCCAACAGGTCCTTTTCTCGCAACGGCGCGGTTTGGGAAACAGATCTTCCTCCGGTGCATTACTGGTGGTTTTCAGAGAGATCTTTAGAGTATATCTCCGGACACCTTGGGTGCGATTTGGAACTCTTTGATTTTTCCGGTTTTTACTCTGCGCATTATGTGCGGGAGAACCGCGCCATATTCCCTTCCGCGAATGCAAGGCGGCATTTCCTTGATTCAAATGGTGAACCGTGCATTAAGCTCCAACCACCGCCAATGGACTGGTGGCTGGAGCGCCTCGCCGAGAAGGTTGGCGGCGCGGGGGGGTATCGTACGGTTAGAGAGTCTTTGACCGGTGAGCGTCGCATATCGGGGAAACGAGGGAGAGTATCTTGCGCGATCCTTACCAAGGGGGTGGGCAAGTGAGCGCCTGGGAAGCCAAGGTGTGCGCCGTAATTCTTAATCTCTGCTCTGTTGCGGAACTCCGCTCCTGCCTTGCGGCATTGGATAAATGCGGGTATGGCAATCTGGAAATAATCGTTGTCCGCAACGGCCCCTTCGTCCAGGAACTGGAGGACTCGCTTCGGAAGGTTACTGCCCGCCTGGCCGGCGTAATATTCACAGGCTCTAACCTCGGGTTCGCTGCGGGCAATAACCCGGGTATAAAAGAAGCGTTCGCGCGCGGCGCCGACTACATCTTTCTGCTGAACGACGATGCCGAGCTTGTGCCCGGGGCGCTGCAAACACTTGTCTCGGCCGCGCTGGAGCATCCGGAGGCCGGAATAGTTGGGCCCCGCATCTTTTACTCTTCTTCGCCGCGACGGATATGGTTTTCCGGGGCAACTTTTAATCCAATTAACGCTTCTTTCTCTTTCTATTCGGCCGGCCAGGAAATTGCGAGCCGTTCAGGATCTGATCTCCTGCCAACGGATTTCATTAGCGGCTGTGCTCTTCTCTTTGGTCGGGGCTTCATGGAAAAAGTGGGGCTGATGGATGAGCGGTATTTCCTGTACTGGGAAGATGCGGACTGGGGGCTGCGCGCTATCCGGGCTGGTTATCGGCCCCTGGTAGTTACTGCAGCTACGGTCTTTCACCGAGTTTCATTGTCAGGCGGCGGCGAGAATTCACCGCTAAAAATATATCATAAGACGCGAGCCCAGCTGCTTTTCGCGTCCAGACACGCCCCCTCCGCGCCTCCCCGTCTTTTATATGGCTTCGCTAAGGATATCCTATGGTTGCTGCTCAGGATCGGTACTCCGGATAATTTTACCAGAGCGCGCGCATACGCGGCGGGGATTGCCGATTATCTCCTGGGTAAAACAGGTCCCGGCCCGGACTTTATATGGAAAAAATGAGCCGCCTGTACAGCACAGTGTTCGCCTTGCGGCCGCAGTTGCGGACGCTGCTGCTCTCGCTTGTAATAGTATCCAGTATGCTCTTTTATCTCTACTACGGCATTTACAAGCCGCTTTCGCAAAACTTCGACGTACAGGGCCTGGATTTTTATCGGGGGTACATGGCAGCCGCTAACCTGCTGGATGGGCGTTCGGTATACGATATCCCGGCCTGGTTCAACCGCTATTCCTACTTCCCTCTTTCCGTGGTGATATATCTGCCTTTCAGCCGCCTTCCGGTGTATGAGGCTTCACTGGCGTGGTTCGCGCTGTCTCATGGGCTGGTATTAGCTTCTTTTTTTATAGTGTACAAGCTAGGGGCTACGCAGGGTAAACTGCTTTCAGCCGCCGCAGCCTCAGCCGCAGTCTTTCTTTCAATGCCGCTTTACCAAACTCTGCAAACCGGGAATATTAACATCCTGATATTTTCTGGGCTGTGCCTGGCTTATCTGCTAATGGCGAAGAATCGGCCTGGATTGTTGCCCGCGTTGCTGGCTGTCTTTGCTTCCATTAAACTGGCTCCGGCGGCGCTCGCGGCCGTATACCTTAGGCGCAAGGATGTGCGCGGCTTAATAGTCTTTGTTCTGACAAGCCTGGCGTTGGCGTGCGCTTCGCTTGTAATATTCGGTTTGCATGAAAACCTGCAGTACCTAAAGCAGTTTCCGGAACTGAGTAAGTATTCCCATTTTTTTCACGGAATGTCGTTGACGTTTGTTTCCGGTCTTTTCTTGGGTGGAAATCAGCTATATCTGATATTGCCTGCCAGCCTGGCGTTATTCGCCTTTTTGGTCTGGTTCTGGTTCCGCAAGGCTGGAGCATATCCCGCCGCGGCAAACGGTCCTGCCATGGCCGTAGATTTTTTCATGGCAACGCTGGTCATGACGCTTACCGCCCCCTCCATTTGGCTGATGTACGGAGCTCTTTTCACTGTGCCGTTCTATGCTGTGATCCATTCACTGCTGTCGGGGCGCAAGGGCTTCAAAGCCGTGCCTGTTTTCGTGCTGGCCTTTATTTTGAATAGTTTCTGGGAAATATTCTACTACCAAGTTCCACTGCCTTTTGCTAATCTAACCCTGCGCCAAATCTGGCTACAGAGGGAAATCTGGCCTATGTTGGCCCGGGGATTCTTCTCCCTGCATTTCCTGTCCGCACTTGCACTTTTTTTCTGGGCCGGGGCGAATTACGGGGAACTGCTCAAGGTTTTCTCTGAGATATTCGGTGCGGAGTCTGAAAGGAAAGATTTGATATGAGGGGTCCTTTTCCAACGCTGGCTGAGATACGCTCCGCACACGCGGGCAGGGCGGATTATGAACGCTTTCTGCTGGCGAACACGTATTTATTCAGGCCGCTCTCCTATCATATGACTTGGATTGCGATACGGATCGGCCTGTCCTCTGAAACGGTTTCCTGGCTTTCCGGGGCTACCGCGGCGGCAGGCCTGGCCTGCTTATTCCTGCCCTTAGCTGCTCGGCCGTGGTGCGGCATAGCCTTATTGACGCTTTTCAATCTTTTGGACTGCGTGGACGGGGACATCTCCAGGGTAATGCGGACGCGGAATCCTTATGGCCGGTTCCTCGACTCGATAATGGGTTTTGCCGACATGCTTTTCTGGTCCGCGGTCGGCGTACTCGCCTGGCGTACGCCCTCGCTGCGCCTTCTTGAATATGTTTCCGGCGCGGCGTGGCTTTGGGTGGGCGGCGCCGCTGCTTTCCTGTCGGTTTACGCCGCGTACCTTGAGAGCCTCTTCGATGTGTCACTGCGGCAGCACTGGGAAAAGCTCCGTGGTTTAGACGGCGCGCCGCAGCGTGGTCCGCTCGAGGGGAGAGATAAGCCCTTGCGGCTGGCGCTTATATTGATCGCCAATCTCCGTGTCAGGGAAACGCATTATATCCTCTTTCTGGCCGCCTGTTTTGGCGGGGCGCTGGACCTGCTGCTGTCATTCTTCCTGGTCTTAAACGGCTCGCTGGTGCTGGCGCTGCTCTTCGTCTACTGCGGCCGCGGCGCCGCCGTGCGTGCTGCCGGAATCGGCACGGAGAAACCGTGAAAATCGGCGTCTTAATCCCCACATATAACCGCCGTGAGACCTTGCTTCGCACGATCCGAGCCATCCTTGACCAGGAATATCCGCTGACAGACCTTACATTGACCGTTTTGGATGATGCCGGCTCCGACTGTTCCTGCGCGGTGCTGGAACCGCTTCGTGCGGAGGCATTGGCGCGTGGGATGACTGGTTTTACCCTGCTGCGCAACAGCGCGAACAAGGGCATCGCGTATAACCGCTTCAGGCTTACGAAAGAGTCAGGCCCGGCCGAGGCTTTGCTCTATCTCGATGACGACGTTTATGTTCAGAAAGACACGATCGCCGGTCTTGTGGGCTGTCTGGCCAGGAATCCCGGTTGCGCTCTGGTCGGGCCAAGGCTGGTTTACGCCTCCGATCCGGACCGAACCGCTCATTGCGCGAATTTCATAGGACGATGGGACGGGCGGTATTCGGAGACGGATCCGGACGAAGAGATGGATTGCGATTGGCTGAATTCCAGTTGTTTTCTGGCTAGAGCCGCTGCCGCGGCCGTGGTAACTCACGCGGAATTGTTTTATACGGCGCACGAGGAGGTGGATTTCTGCCTGCAATTGAAAAAGGCCGGGTGGCGCGTGAGGTACTGCCCCTCGGTCAAAGCCGCCCACGACCTTCCGCTTTCCGGCGGCAGCAGGCGCGGCCGTCTCTACTACCTGTACCGTAATAAATTGCTTCTTTTTGAAAGGAATTTCCCGCCGGTCAGGAGATTGACCGCCAGTATAGTAACCGTGTTTTTGGGCCTGCCTCTGTATTTCCTCGAATCTATAAAGACGAACCGAGGGGTCAACCTGAAAGAACTGAGGCTTATTCTAAAAGCCGTCTTCGACGGACTTATCGGCCGCGGTGGTCCCCTGTCGAGCTGATCTTGCGGTAAGGAGTCTTTCGCTGGCCTCAATGTACCTTCCTACCACCACCTTCTTGTCAAATATTTTAACGGCCTTAGCCCTGCCAGTGCGGCCGAAATCAGCGCGAAGCGCGGAGTCTCCGGCCAAACGTAAGAGCGGGCCTGCGATAGACGCCGCATCCCCTGGCTCGGAGAAATAGCCGCTCTCTGCGTCGTCGATGGTCGAGGCTGTGCCGCCGGTCCTGGATATTATGCACGGCAGCGCGCAGGCCATCGCCTCCGCGTTTACGATGCCGAACCCTTCCGCCCGGGTGGTCGGGTTGAGGTATATGTCTGCCGCGTTGTAGAAGTAAGGCATACCGCTGTTGGGAAGCAGGCCTAAGAACCTGACTCTTCCGGATAGGCCCGCGCGTGTTGCAATGTTCTCCAGTCCCGGCCTTTCCGGGCCGTCTCCAGCCATCAGTAGCAGCGCTCCTGGATTTTGTGCGGCCAGTTCGGCAAAAGCGGTAAGTCCGATGTGCATTCCTTTTTGCCTGTGCATTACCCCTGCCATCAATATAACCACGGATTCCGGAGCTATTCCTAATTCCTTGCGGGCCCGGCGGCGCAACTCCGGGTCAGGATGGAAGTGGGAGCAATCCACCGGGTTGTACATGACCTCCGTCTTCCCGCGGCTGTCCGGGAGTTCGCTCTCAAAAGCCTCGGCAGTTTCCCGGCTCACAGCCGCAATCAGATCTGAATCCCTTGCCATCGCGCGGAACCAGGGGATGTAATAGAAAAGAAGCTGTGCCGCATAGAACGTCAGGAAATAAGCAAGATCGGCAGGCCCGGACAGAGCTTTGTAATGACTGGAAAGCTCTCCCCTTATGGCCAACCCGTTTGCGATAGAGATCAGCGGGGCGCGGTCTTTTGGAGGGAGTCTGGCATAAGACAGACCGGAGAAATTCTCGGCCCAGACTACGTCAATCTTTTTCTCCGCGCGGAGCCTGGCAATGGCCGCGGCACTCTCCCGGTACCAGGGCTCTACCCAGTGTCTTGTCATGGAGTGGTGCGTTCCGGACAGATATCTAACTTCGTATCCGTCTTTCATTTCCCTCTCGAGGCCGGCGGGGCTGGCGGAGGTGAGAACAAGGACCGAGTGTCCCAGCCGCGAGGCTTCCGCCGCGAGCGCTTCCGCCTGTATTTCCGTTCCGCCCAGGGTGTGCGCGGTTGTTGATGTGCTAAGAATGCAGATCTTCATGTCAAAGAAAAGTGTCTGCGCCTTCTTCCATAGCCCAGGGCGCTGGCGCAACTGCCGTCTTCCTGAGTAGGTAGAACGTGCCAGCTGCCAGCGGCGGCGCCAGTGCGGCGGCCCAGTCATCCATCGGCCAGGGCAGGGGGTATAACGAGGCTCCAGTGCAGGCCTCGAGGGATACGGCGGGATTCGACAGCAGGAAACGCAGGAAGGCTTTGTGAGCGAAACATCGCAGGTGGGGGCCGGCCAGGTGATTACATACCGGCTGACCGCCGAAAAGAAGCAGGATGCGGTTGTGCAACGCGGCCACGTTCGGCACTCCAATGAGCAGGCGCCCGCCTTTGCGCAGCACCCTGACCGACTCGTTCATCGGCAGGAACATGTTCTTTAGGTGCTCAAGGACCTGGTTACAGACGACAAGGTCGAAGGAACCGGCTTCCCAGGGGAAACTGTCGGTTTCCAGGTTCAAGACCGAAATCGGGAAAGGAAGCCCCTTTTCAAGATAAGCGCTCTTCGCTTCGATGCCATGCACGGCGTTCAGACTTATGCCCAGGGAGTTGGCGTACAGCGCGGTTCTGCCTCCGTCTGCACACCCCACGTCCAACAAATTCCCGCCTTTGGGGAGGCGCGCCAACAGCCGCAATATCGCGGCATTGTTTCTCTCTCCTTCCAGATCGGTCCTGAGCAATTTGTTAAGAAGCATCCTGTACTCCGCCGGCATCTTTCAAAAGGAATACCAGATTATCGGCGAACAAGGCGGGGCAAATTCCGCTCAAAAGAAGGACTCCCGTGCTCGTCCTGATGCCGGCGACCCTGAATCCTAACCATTCCGACCATCGGCGGAAATCACGTAACGTCCAGAAGCGCAGATGCTCTCCGGGATGCAGCATCCATTGAACCGGGAAACGGCCGAAAAGAAGGCGCAATCTGTGTATGTAATGACCCGAGTTGGGTATGGAAACTATCAGGCCTTTCCTGAAATGCCCGTGAATTTTACGGAGCAGGTCTTCAGGTCGCGCTATGTGCTCTATCACTTCCGAGATCAGGATATAATCGTATACCCCTGATATCTCGAATCCGGCCGCAGTAATATCTGCCGCGCGGGCTTTGACCCCCCGGTTGGTCGCGGCCCGTACAGCGGCTTCGGAAATGTCTACCCCTTCTCCTGAAACGCATTTTTTCTCGGCGAGATATTTAAGGGCGAAGCCATCGCCGCACCCGATGTCCAGAAGGGACGTCCCTGGCTCTATCAAACTGGAGAAGACGTCGTAGCGCGCTGTCCACGAGGATTCTCCTCGTGCTGTCCAGTAGTCGGCGTAGTCCATAGAGGAGATCTTGGCCGCAGGGTAGGTGAAGATGTCTCTGAAAAGAGAGAACGGCTTTTTCAGGTAGTATGCCGCCATATTCGTCATGCCTTGATTTTATAACCTTTAGGCTGTAAAAGCCAGCCGGTGTTTTTGCTCTCAGACACGCTTCGCGAAAATATATAATTGTCTTTCGGTCGAATGAAGGACAAGACGCTTTTGCGACTTGCTCAGCGGTCATGCTACGGCTGACCGCCCGCTGAACGGCTGTCGGGGGAAACGCTATGAAGCGCAGAATAAAACTGCTTTTCGTCATAGAGAACTCGTGCTACGGCGGCGGGGAGAAGACCTTCTCGCTGCTGCTGCGCGGCCTGCCCAAGGAAGAGTTCGGGCTGTACTGCGCGGCCCGGCCGGAGGGCCGCTTCTACGACGAGGTCAAGGACCACTGCCGCTTCCTTCCGCTGGACCTCTCGTGCGGCCTGGACCTGCGCAATATCGGGCGGCTGAAGAAGCTGATGGCCGAGAACGGCATAGACGTAGCGCACAGCCAGGGCGCCAGGGCCGATTTCTACTGCGCCCTGGCGGCGGCAAAGGCCGGCGTGCGCGCGGTGTCCACAGTGGCTATGCCGGTGGACGGTTTCGACGTGGGTTTCCTGCGCAAGAAACTTTACCTGGCGCTGAACGCGGCCGCCGAGAAGCGCACGCACTCTTTTATAACGGTGGCCGGTTATATCAAGGACCTGCTGGTGCACAAACATGCCGTGCCGGCCGGACGCGTGGATGTGATCCCGAACCCGGCCGTACTCGACGGCGGGGCGGGCTTCGACGCGTCCCGCGTCATAAACGAGCTGGGCCTGCGCGGTCATATAGTGCTGGCTGCCCTGGGCAGGCTGGAGAACCAGAAGGGTTTTGACATACTTCTGGAAGCTCTGCCGCTGCTGGCCAAGTCCCGCCCCGAGCTGTTCGAAAAGATCAAATGCGTGATAGCCGGCTCCGGGTCGCTGGAAGCCGACCTGCGCCGCCGGGCCGCGCCGCTGGGGGATAAAGTGGTTTTCACCGGTTTCCGCAGCGACGTGCGCGATTTCCTGGCGGCCGCCGACGTGTTCGTGCTGCCGTCGCGCGCCGAAGGCCAGCCGCTGGCCCTGCTGGAGGCCATGGCCATCGGCAAGCCGGTGCTGGCGGCCGACCTGCCCGGCGTGACGGAGATAGTGACGGACGGGACGAACGGCGCCCTGTTCAAGTCAGGTGATCCGGCCGCGCTGGCCGAGCGGCTGGCCGCGCTGCTCTCCGACCCCGCCGGCGCCTGTCGTATGGGTGCCAAGGCCTCCGAAACCGCGTCCAGGTTCACGCTCGACAACTTCATCGAGGGGCATGCGGCTTTCTACCATAAGGTGTTCCCGGAGGCCCAGCGCTGATGTGCGGCATCTGCGGCTTCGCCGGCGATAAGAACGAAGGCCTGCTGAGGGCGATGGCGGGCTCGCTGCGGCACCGCGGGCCGGACGAGGACGGTTTTTTTACCGACGAAGAGCGTGTGTCTCTGGGCATGCGGCGGCTGAAGGTGATAGACCTGGCCACCGGGTCGCAGCCGGTCTTCAACGAGGACCGCTCCGTGGCCGTGGTGTTCAACGGCGAGATATACAATTACAGGGAACTGCGCGCCGAGCTGCAGGCGCAGGGCCACCGCTTCTCCACCAACACGGACACCGAGGTGCTGGCGCATCTCTACGAGCGGCACGGCGACGATTTCCCCAGATTCCTGCGCGGCATGTTCGCCTTCGCGCTGTGGGACACCAAAGAGCGCAAACTGCTGCTGGGCCGCGACCAGTTCGGCATCAAGCCGCTCTATTACGCGCAGGCCGGCGGCAAGTTCTATTTCGCCTCGGAGCTCAAAGCGCTGCGCCTGGCGCCCGGCGTCTGCGGGGAGCTGGACCCGCTGGCCATAGACCGCTATTTCACCTATCTCTATATACCGGCGCCGCTGACCATCTACCGAGGCGTCAAGAAACTGGAGCCCGGCTGCGTTCTGGTCTTGCGCAACGGCGCTGCGGCGGTGGAGAAATACTGGGAACTGGCCCCGGTGGACAACGCGGGCAAGCCGGAAGAGTACCTGCTGGAGAATATCAGGGACCTGCTTTCTAAAAGCGTCAAGGAGCAGCTGGTCAGCGACGTGCCGCTGGGGCTGCTGCTGTCGGGCGGCGTGGATTCCGTTTCTATCTTGTCCTACATGGCCGAACATGCCGGCGCAGGGGTAAAGGCCTTCACGGCCGGCTTCGGCGGCGGAGACTTCGACGAGACCGGCGCGGCCGCGGTTGCGGCGAAGCGTTACGGGGCCGAGCATTTTATAATTCCGGTAAAGGCCGACATCGGCGCGGTGATAACCAAACTCGCCGGCCATTTCGACGAACCATTCGCCGACTCCTCGGCGCTGGCCAATTATCTGGTGACCAGGGAGGCCCGCGCGCATGTGACGGTGGCGCTGGCCGGTATCGGCGGCGACGAGCTGTTCGGCGGCTACCCGCGGCATCTGGGGGCCAGGCTGCTGCCCGGCTATCTGAAAGTGCCCGGCGCGCTGCGCCGGCTGGCCGGCTCTGCCGCCTCGCTGTTGCCCGAGAGCCGCTCCTCCTTCAACCTGCCGGGCCGCGTAAAGCGCTTTCTCAATTCCGGCGCTTCCGATTTTGGCGGCGGCTATAATTCCTGGATCTCCTATCTCACCGCCGCCGAGAAAAAAGAATTTTACTCCGGCCGCCTGTACGCCGAGACCTCCGGCGGTTCCGGCGCGCTGCCCGGCCTGCCCGGCGGCCCGGACGGCATTTTCAAGTTCGAGCTGGGCTCCTACCTGCCCGACGACCTGCTCTGCCTGGCGGACCGAGCCTCGATGGCCAACTCGCTGGAAATGCGCGTGCCTTTTCTGGACACGCGCCTGGTAGAATTCATGGCCGGCATACCGCTGGCGGCCAAGACCCGCGGCTTCAGGCTTAAGCATTTACTGAAGAAAGCCTTGGCCGGTCGCCTGCCTCCGGAGATACTGGGCGGCGCCAAGCGCGGCTTCCAGGTGCCGCTGGCCGGCTGGCAGGCTAATGAACTTAAAGATTTCACGGCCGCCGCCCTCAGCCCCGAGGCTGTAAAAAGGGGCGGCGTGCTGTCGCCCGAAGGCGCGGCGAAAATGCTGGCCGAACACGCTTCCGGCCGGCGCAACCTCTATGACCGCGTCTACGCCGCCTCGGTCTTCCACCTGTGGCTGGAGCATACCCGGCACAATCCGCCGGCCGTCATCTCCGGCGCGTGGAGCGTGAGGGGAAAACGCAGGATACTGCTGGTGAACATGGCGGGCCTGGGCGACATCGTTATGATGACGCCAGCCGTGCGCGCGTTGCGCTCGGCCTATCCGGACGCGTCGCTGGAGCTGCTGACCATAGACCGCTCCAGGGAGCTGGCCGAAGGCATAGCCGGCATAGACAAGATATACGCCGTGCCGATACAGTACCGCTGGGCCGGCCCGGGGGCGCTGTATAAATTCCTCGGGACGCTGCTGGCGCTGCGCGGCGAGCGCTTCGACGCGCTGGTGAATTTCAGCCTGGTCTCGTCGTTCGGCGGCCTGGTGAAGGCCGGCCTGATAAACAAGCTGGTCAAGCCGGGCCTTTCGGCCTGCCGCGCCCTGAAGGGCCTGGGCGCCGCCGGCACTTTCACTTTTTACGAAGAGGTCGTGGAGAAGAAAAGCGAGGTGGAGCTGACCGCCAGGCTGCTGGGCCCGCTGGGGCTGGAGCCGCGGGACCTGACCATCAGCTGGACGCCCGGCTTCGAAGAGAAGCGGGCCGTGCTCAAGGACTTGGCCGCGCGCGGCCTGTCCGGCAAGCCGGTGATAGGCCTGAACCCCGGCGCTTTTCGCCCGTCTCGCCGCTGGCCGGCAGAGAAATGGAAAGCATTGGCCGGGCTGCTGTTGGAGAAGTATCCCGGCGCGCTGCTGGTGGTGACCGGCTCGGCCGGGGAGCAGGAACTGGCCGCCGGCCTGAAGATCTCGGAGCGGGTATTCCCGGCCGCCGGGCTTTATTCCGCGCGCGAGAGCGCCGCGCTTTATGCCCTGATGGACGTTTTCATCACTAACGATACCGGCCCCATGCACCTGGCGGCAGCCGCGGGCACCAAGACCGTGTGCATCTTCGGGCCCGGCGACCACTGGCGCTTCTCGCCCTCGGTGCCGGCCGAGCGTCTGCGCGTTCTGCGCAAGGACGTGCCCGGCTGCGAGGTGCCCTGCTACAAATTCGACTGCGCCAATCCCGCCTGCCTCGATGCCGTAACGCCGGCCGACGCCCTGGCGGCGGCCTCGGAGCTGCTGGGATGAGCGCTTGCCCGGTATGCGGCGGAAAGACCGCCGCCGCGGCACTGCCCGGCCTGCTGACCTGCGCCGATTGCGGCCTGACCTATTCCACCGAGAAGCATATGCCGGTACCGGTTTATGCCCCCGGCCTGGAGCAGGATATTTATGTTTCGGCCAAGACAAAACTGTTTAAGACGGCCCTGGACTGGCTGGACTCCGCGCTGCCGGGACGGGGCAGGCTGCTGGACCTGGGCTGCGCCGGCGGCGAACTGCTGCGGGCCGCGGCCGCGCGGGGCTGGCGGGGTGAGGGCGTAGAGATAGACGCCCGCCTGGCGGACCTCGCCGCGGGAAGCGGCTGCGCCGTGCACCGCCGGCCTGTGGAGGAGTGCGGGCTGGACGGCGGCGCCTGCGAGGCCGTGACGGCGTTCGAGGTTTTCAGCCAGATGGCCGCGCCGGCCGCGGCCGCGGCTGAAATATTCAGGCTCCTCAAACCTGGCGGCGCCGTTTACATGCGAGAATTCAACGCCGGCTTCCATCTGGCGCTGCTGCGGCTGCAGCGGGGCGGACTCTTTAAGTTTCTTGGCCTGAGGCCGGCTGTACTGCACGACTTCAATTTTACGCCGCGCAGCCTGCGCGCGCTGCTGGAGGGCGCCGGGTTCCGGGAGGTGCGGATAAGCAACTCCCCGCCCACCTCCGGCGACCCGTACCGCACCGGCGGCCGTCTGGGTGGTTTTTCTACGGGCCTCCTTAAATTTCTATACTATAACCTGGCGCAGGCGCTTTGGTTCTTAAGTTTCGGGCGCGTCTACGCCGGTTCCTCGCTGATAGTGACGGCGCGCAAATGATAGCAGCCATACATCAACTGCAGTACTGGCCCGGGCTCCGCTTCTTCGCGAAGATGCGGCAGGCCGATCTTTTCATTTATCTCGACGACGTGCAGTACGAGAAACGCGAGTTCCAGAACCGCAACCGCATCCGCACGCCGCGCGGCTGGCAGTACCTGACGGCCCCCGTGATCTCCAAGGGGCGCTTCTCCCAGAAGATCAACGAGGTGGAATTGGACGCCACGAGCGACTGGGCGGCGGACCACCTGCAGGCCATAAAGCTGAATTACGCGCGCGCGCCTTTTTTTAAGGAGCACCTGCCGGCGCTGGAAGAACTGTATTCGCGCGATTACCGGTTGCTGTCCGACCTGGCCATGGCTACCATGGATTTCCTGAAGGACGGCTTCAAGATCGCGACTCCGGTGCGATTTTCGTCGGAGTTCAAGGTGGAGGAAGCCTCCAGCGCCCGCCTGGCGCGGCTCTGCGCCGCGGCCGGAGCGAGTGAATACCTGTCCGGCGCCGGGGCCAAGGCCTACCTGGACCCCGGAGTTTTCAGTTACGCGGGGATAAAGCTGGCCTGGCAGGATTTCAAGCCGCGGGAATACACGCAGGCTTTCCCCGGTTTCGAACCGGATATGAGCGCGCTGGACCTGCTGCTGAACTGCGGGCCGCGTTCCGCGGAATGGATATAAAATTATGAACCCTTACATAGCTGCCGCAGTGGCGGAAATGGACAAAGTCAGCGTCTCCAGGTTCGAACACCCGGGTTCCTGGGCCATGGACCCCACCTCCTGCCGTTTCCTGGCCGCCTTTACCCGCGCCCTGGGCGCCAAACGGGTGCTGGAATTCGGCTCCGGCTTCTCTACGCTGATGATGGCCAGGGAAATAGCCACGCAGGAGGGCAATTACCTGCTCTCCGTGGACGACTCGGCGAAATACACCGGGCTGGCCCGCGAGGCCTTCGAAACCTCCGAGTGCCCGGCCAAGGTGGAATTCCGCACCGCCCCGCTGAAGCTGAAGCTGTACGGCCCGCGGCTGCTGCTGGGCTATACTTTGCCCAAAGGCCTGCTGGAGGCCCTCGGTCCTTTCGACCTGGTGCTGATAGACGCGCCGCACCACGACTATGGCCGCGAGTCGGTCTTCTACGACGCTTTCGCGGCCGTAGCCCCCGGCGGCTATCTGGTGCTGGACGACGCCAACCGCGCCGACATGGAGAAGGAGTACGTGCGCGCCTGGCTCGACAGTTACGGCGACGCCATAGACCCAATCATGCTCGAAGGCATAGGCAACGGCCTCTGCGTGATAGAGAAAGTGGACGACTGCGAGCCCAGGTATTCCCGCCGCGGCCTGCTGAAGACAGCCCTCAAAACTGCCCGCAATTACAGCCGCTATCTCTCCCGCCAGGAAGAGTGACCCTGGGCCCTTTGTCCCCGGGGGTAGGCCCTTTAATTGATCTTTAGGGTCCCATTGGCCCTTTTAGACTTGCGCCCCGCGCGCTAGACTATAGGCATGGTACATAAAACCCTCGTTTACGAGCTCAAGATCTTCAACGCCATCTTCATAACCGTCTTTGCAATTTTCCTCGCCTGTTTCGCGGACCTCAGCTACGGCCAGCAAGCACTCGGCCAGCTCGGCGGCTACGCCGGCTCCGACAATTTGCGCGCGGCGCCCGCCGCCTCCGCCCCATCCGCCGTGCAGCTGCCCAAAGAGGACAAAGCCCTGCTCGTGAACGCTTTCAAGGAGCGCCTGGTAAAACAGGTGACCTCCAACTGGAACCACCCTTCCCGCGTGGACGACGCCATAGTGAAGGAACTGGGTCAGGCCTACTCTGAGGGAGTGCTGGAGCCGGTCATAGTGGCCGTGCTCAGCGACCCGCGCCTGGAACGCTTTTTCCCCGCCGGGGCCAAGATGCCCCCCGAGGAAGCGGCCCGCATGTTCTCCATGTACGTGGGCGCCGAACTCGAATCCAACGGCCACGTGGCCGGCATAGCCCCGATAGAGGGCTGGGACGCCCTGACCGCGCGCCACTTGGCGCTGACCAGGCCCGGCGCCCCCGTTTCCGCTGGCCAGGCCTTCCTCGCCGGCGTGGCGGCCGTGCAGCAGACCCCCTTCTCTTCCGGCAACCTTATTAAACCCCTGATCAACGGCCCCGCCTCCTTCGGCAAACGCGCCGAACTGATCCGCGCCGCCAGGCGCAGCGTGTACCTGACCACCTGGGCTTTCTATGACGACGAGACCGGCCACCACACGGCCGACCTGCTGATACAGAAGAAGCGCGAGGGCCTGGACGTGCGCCTGATGATAGACAAGGACACCGCCGGCCTCTACGACAAGGGCGTGCTGGGCAAGATGGAAAAGGCCGGCATCCCGGTGCTGCGCTACCAGCCCCGCTCCAAGAATTACCACGAGTTCCATTCCAAGATCCTGATCACCGACGGCAAGTACGCCATCCTGGGCGGCATGAACATCGGCAACGAGTATTCCCACATGGCCGGCGACGAGATCTGGCGCGACACCGACGTGCTGGTGCAGGGCCCCGCCCTGAAGGACGCCATGCGCTTCTTCGCCCAGGCCTGGAACGCCCAGGCCGCCGAGGACGGCCTGGCGCTGCGCGCCGACGCCTCCGCCTATGACGCCGCCCCGGCCGGTTCAGCCGACGCCTCCATAGTGTGGAACACCCCCGGCAACGACCCTTACATCCTGCTGTCGATGCTGCGGGCCATGTACGGTGCCAAGGAGCGCATCAACATAGAGAACGCCATCTTCGTGATGATGCCCTCCGTGAAGCAGACCCTCCTGGACGCTAGGGCCCGCGGCGTGGAAGTGAATATCCTGTCGAACTCGCTCGAGACCATAGGCGACAAGATCATGGGCGCGATGATACTGGGCGAGTTCCCCGACCTGATGAAGGCCGGCGTGAACGTGTACCTGAAAGAGGGCGGCCTGAGCCGGCGCCTGCACTCCAAGTTCATGACGGTGGACGGCGCCTACGGCACCATAGGCTCCTTCAACCTGCAGCCCCGCTCCATCCGCTACGTCATGGAGATAGCCGTGAACTTCTCCGACAGGCAGGCCGTGGGCGAGCTGGACGCCGCCTTCCGCGGCGACATAGCGGCCGCCAAGCACGCCAGGAAGGTGAAAGACCTGCAGATCCCGGCCATGCCGATCAAGGGCCTGATACACAAACTGATGTTCAACCAGCTGTAAGCCGGCCCCGTAAAGCGAAAAAGCCCGCCCGCCGCGGGCTTTTTCTTTTGCCGGGACTTAAAACTCCGCGGCCGTTTTTGTATACTTCTGCTATGAAGAAAAAATCTTCGATGACCACTAAGAAATTCTTCGACTTGATGCGCATCCGCAACGCGCGCAACGCCGCGGCCGTGGACGCGCGCATCCACAAGGCCTGCGCCGCCGAGCTGACCGTGGTGTCCTGCGACTCCTCCGGTTTCTCCAGGAAGACGCACGAGCACGGCATCATAGAGTTCATGGACAACATGACCAAGTGCCACGACGGGCTGGAGAGGATAGTGGCCCGCCACGGCGGCATAACCCTTTCCGACAAGGCCGACAACCTGATGCTGATCTTCCCCGAGCCGGTCAAGGCCGTAGCCTGCGGCATAGACATGCACCGCTGGCTCAAGAAGCGCAACGTGGGCCTGCCGGAGCACAAGAAATACAATATCTGCGTGGGCGTGCACCACGGCAGCCTGCTGCGCTTCGCCGACGACGCCTACGGCCCTGCCGTGAACGTCTCTTTCAAACTGGGCGAGGACATAGCCGGCAAGGACGACCTGCTGGTCACCGGCCAGGTCAACGAGATGCTGAAGAAGAAGTTCCGCACCGACTATTCCAAGCACGTGACCATAGGCGGCGCCAGCTTCGACGTTTACAAGGTGAAATACCGCTAGGCCGCCGGGCGTGAAAAAGCCCCGCTCCGGCGGGGCTTTTTCTTTTACGCCCTCAGCTCCCTCTCCCTCTCCATCGCCGCGGCGAAGGCGGGCCAGAACGGATCGTTTACCGGGTGCGGCAGGTCCCGCTGCCGGCCGGCCTCCGTGACCTTTATGCCGCGCGACTTGTTCGTAACCTCCCCGATCACGGCGGCGGCTATGTTCCTGGCGGCCAGGCGCGAGAGCAGCGCGGGCACCGCGCCCGGCTTGGCCGTTATGATCAGCGTGCCTTCGCTGATGGCCGAGTAGGGGTCCATGCCGAAACGCTCGCAGAGCCGCGCCGCGGCGTGCTCGATCATTATCGCGTCCCGGTCCACGGCCATGCCGGTGCCGGAGGCCCGGGCTATCTCGTAGAGCCCGCCCCAGATGCCGCACTCGGTGGCGTCGTGCATGGAGGTCACGCCGGCGGCGCGGGCGTTGCCGTCCGCGGCGGTCAGCGCGTCCTCCACGGTGCTCATCCGGTAGAACATCTTCTCCAGGTCGCGCAGCGCGGCGGCGCCCAGTTCCGCTTCCACCAGCCGCGGGCAGGCCGCGGCGAACAGGCCGCAGGTCTCTATGGCGGCGCCCTTGGTCACTATCACCCGGTCGCCGGGCCTCGCCATCTTCGTCGTCACGTATTTGTCCTCGTCGCCGAGGGCCGTCATCACCGCGCCGCCCACCATGGGGTAATTGCAGCCGGCGTAGCGGGCGGTGTGGCCGGTCACCACGCTGACGCCGTACTTCAGGCATTCGCGGTGCACGGTCTCCCACATGAGTTCCAGCTCCTCTCTCTTTATGGAGAGGGGGAGGTTAAGGTCCACGGCCAAATGCGAGGGCCGCAGGCCCGTGGTAGTGATGTCCGAGGCCAGGATATGGAAGGCGAACCAGGCCGCCCGCTCCCAGCCGTATTCCGGCACTATGAAGAACGGGTCGGCCGTCATGGCCAGCACCCGGCCCGGCGCCACGCGCACCACGCCGCAGTCCACGCCGTGCATGGGCCCGGCCAGGATGTCCGGTGACGGCGCGCCGAGGCGCGGGTAGATGAGGCCGTCGAACACGGCGGGGTCGATCTTGCCGAGGGGAAGTTCTGCTGTAGTCGTCATTTTGTTCTCCTTTCGAATTCTTTCACCGCGGCGGCCACGCGGCCGCGCGCGAACACCGAGCTTACCACCGAGACCAGGTCGGCCCCGGCGGCGTATACCGACGGCGCGTTGGCGGCCGTGATGCCGCCTATGGCCACCAGCGGCACCTTCAGCCGCCGCCGCGCCTCCCCGAAGACCGAGAGCGGCACCAGCGCCTCTTTCGGCTTGGTGGGGGACTTGAAGCAGGCGCCGAAAGAGACATAGTCCGCGCCGGCCCGCTGCACCCGGACGGCCAGGTCTATGTCGCCGTAGCAGCTCACGCCTATGAGGGCCCTCCGCCCTAGCAGTTCGCGGGCCTCCTCCACACCGGCGTCGTCCTTGCCTATATGCACGCCGTCGGCGCCTATCTCCGCGGCCAGGCGCGGGTCGTCGTTGATGACGAGCCTGGCGCCGTGGGCATGCGCGGCCCTCACCGCCGCCCGCGCGATCTCCAGCCGGTCGCGCAGGCGGCTGGCTTTCTCGCGCAGCTGTATGATGCCCGCACCGGCCGCCGCGGCTTCGGCCACCTTGCGCAAGAAGTCCTTCCTGCGCAGCAGCTTCTCGTCGGTGATCACATAGAGGCCGCTAGGCAGTTTCCGCATGCGTCCTCCAGTGGTGGTTCAGCGGGCCGTGGCCGCCGCCGAGCGGCAGCGCGTGCCTTATGGCGCCGGCCACATAGGCCACCGCCTCCGCGACGGCCTGTCGCGGGGGCAGGCCCAGCGCCAGCCCCGAGGCTATGGCGGCCGACAGCGTGCAGCCTGTGCCGTGCGTGTTGCGGGTATGCACGCGGGGGGAACGGAACGCCGTGAAGCCGCGCCCGTCGTAGAGCAGGTCCTCGCAGACCGGCCCGGGCAGGTGGCCGCCCTTCACCAGTACATAACGCGGGCCCATGGCTCGTATGGCCCTGGCTGCTTTTTTAGCGCCGGCCAGGTCGCGCACTTTCAGGCCGGAAAGCCGCTCTGCCTCCGGCGCATTGGGGGTGACCAACAGCGCCAGCGGCAGCAGTTCCCTTATCAGCGTCCCGGCGGCCGCCGGGGCCAGCAGGGCGTGGCCGCTCTTGGCGTACATCACCGGGTCCACCACCAAATTCTTCACCCGGTGCGCCTTGAGGCGGGAGGCGATAGCTTTTATGACCGGGGCCGAACCCAGCATGCCGGTCTTAACGGCGCCAGCCCCTATGTCCTCCAGCACCGCGTCTATCTGTTCCGCCACCACCTGCGGCGGCACGGCCATCACGCCGCGCACCCCCAGGGTGTTCTGCACGGTCACGGCGGTCAGCGCCGACATGCCGTAGACCCTGAAGGCGCTGAAGGTCTTAAGGTCCGCCTGCGCGCCGGCCCCGCCGCCGGGGTCCGAGCCCGCTATGGTAAGCGCGCGGGCCGTCATGCTTTCACCTTCAGCTTGCGCGACTGGCGCATGGAGCAGAAATCGGGGCCGCACATGTTGCAGAACTTTTTCTTCTGGCCGTCGCCGCGGTAGCAGCGCGCCCGCCGCGGGTCCAGCGACAGCGAGAATTGTTTTTCCCAGTCGAAGGCGTAGCGGGCCTTGGACATGGCATGGTCTCGCTCTATGGCGCCGGGCCGGCCGCGGGCGATGTCGGCCGCATGGGCGGCTATCTTGGACGCTATTATTCCCTGCCGCACGTCCTCCAGCCCCGGCAGGCCCAGGTGCTCTTTGGGGGTGACATAGCAGAGGAAAGACGCCCCCGCCCAGGCGGCCAACGCCCCGCCTATGGCGGAGTTGATGTGATCGTAACCGGCGGCGATGTCGGTGACGAGCGGGCCCAGTACATAGAACGGCGCGCCATGGCAGACCTTGTGCGCGCGCTCTACGTTCATGAACACCTTGTCCAGAGGCACGTGGCCGGGGCCTTCCACCATCACCTGCACGCCCGCGGCGCGTGACCTTTTTACGAGCTTGCCGAGAACGTCCAGTTCGGCGAACTGCGCTGCGTCGCACGCGTCGGCGAGCGACCCGGGCCTCAGCCCATCGCCCAGGCTGAAGGTAACGTCGTATTTACGGAAGATGGCGCAGAGGTCGCCGAAGCGCTCGTAGAGCGGGTTCTCGGCTTTATTGAGCTCCATCCAGCGCGCCAGCGCCGCCCCGCCGCGCGACACTATGCCGGTGGTGCGGCCCCTAACCAGCGGCAGATGCCGGCGCAGCAGCCCGGCGTGCACCGTCATGAAGTCCACGCCCGCCTCGGCGTGCTCTTCTATTACCTCCAGCAGCAGTTCCGGCGTCAGCCGCTTCACCCCGCCGGCGCGCTTGAGCGCGTCGTACATCGGCACCGTGCCCACCGGCATGGGGCTGCGCTTTATTATCTCCTTCCTTATATAAGGCAGGTCGCCGCCGGTGGACAAGTCCATCACGGCGTCGGCGCCCAGCTCGGCCGCGAGCGCGAGCTTCTTAAGTTCCTGCTTCAGCCCCGAGTCCAGGCCGGAGGTGCCCAGGTTCACGTTGATCTTGCAGTTGAAGGCGCGGCCTATGGCGGCGGGGAACAGGTTTTTATGGTTGATGTTGGCCGGCACCACTGCCCGGCCGGCGGCTACTTCTTTCAGCAACAGGCCTGCCTCGGCGCCCTCGCGCGCGGCGGCTTTTACTATTTCAGGTGTGAGTGCGCCCTTGCGGGCTGACTGGAGTTGCGTCATTTTGTCCTTTATGAGAGGAAAAATGACAAAAAAATGCCGGCTGCGCGGTTGCAGTCGGCAATAGTTGTGACCCTTTCATTTTCCCTCCGCCGGTATTACCCGGATCAAGTTTTAAGGGTCTTCCGGCAATACCGGAACTCTCAGCCTGGTAACAACCAAGCTCCCCGCGTCCCAAAGGGACAAGATTATTCTAACAAAATAAGAACGCCCCGTTGCCGGGGCGTTCCTTTTGCCTTGAGGAAGAGCTTACTCTATAATCTCGGGCTGTATGTTGGTGTTCACTTCGGGGGCGCGCAGGCCGATGGTCCCGAAAGCGCCGCCCAGGGCGTTGAAGCTGTTGGTGATGATGGCCTGGCTGGGCATCACTATGTTCTGGCTGGGCACTATGATCGCCGAGGGGGCGGCCGCGGCGTAAGGCTTAACGGCGATGAACTGCTCCCAGGGGGTCAGCGGCCAGCCGGTGCCGGTCTCGTAGCTGTTCTCGGTGGGGTTCAGTCCGACGGCCTCGTAGAGGTACTCGGTATAGCCCACGCAGTCGAAATCCTTGGGCCCCTTCTGCGAGAAGTGGGTGTCGCTGTAGTGCAGGCCCTTTTTGCCCATCGCTATACCGAGCTGGGCGATGCGCTCGCGCTGCGCCGCGGTAGGCTTCCTCGCGGTGGTGCGGTTGCCGTAGTAAGGGTACATGAAGTGGTGGGTGAAGTTGCTCCAGGAATCAATGTTGCGCACGCCGCCCGGCTTGAAGTTGTCCGGCACGCAGTCCGCTATGATCAGCTTTATCTTGCCGTCCTTGACCTCGGTGCCCACGAACAGGCCGGCGTGGCCTATGGGCAGGTCGGGGCTGACCCAGCCGCTGATGGTGCCGGTGATGCCGCCGGTGTAGATCAGATCGGCCTTCTCTATGCCCACCTTGGCGGAGCGCTGCAGGTTGATGACGGTGGAGGGGTAGCCTATCTTCTCTAGCATTTCGAAAGCCGCCGCGCGGACCACCTCGGTCTCGCGGGCGTCGGCCGCTATGTCGAAGAGGTAGGGGCCGGCTTTGGTGTTGCTCTTGAGCTTGCCCATGCTGATGAGCAGGTTGATCTTCAGGACGTCGTCCGACTGGGAGTAGAACTTGGTCAGCTTGGCCATCAGGCGGGGGTCGCCGATCTGGCCCAGGGACCAGATGGAGTCTATGGCCTTCAGGCGGGCCTTGAGGTTGTCCTCGTAGGGGCCTTTGTTAGCCGAGCCGGCGGACTGGTAATTTTCGATGTTGGCCAGGAGTTCTTCCACCGCGGCCTCGCGGGTTTCGGCGCTGCCGCCCTGGTCCAGGGCCTGCTCCATTAAAAGGGTCGTTTCCGATTTGGGCTGGCTGTCCGCGGGAACCGTCCCGTTGGCATAGGCCTGCGCCGTAAAGCAGAAGAGCGCCGATATCAGAGCAAGGTTTTTGATGGTGCCGTTCATTCACTCCCTCCTTGGGGTTCGCTACACCTATAGTTTATCAGAGGGGGCAAAAACGGCAAGGTTCACCGGGCCCAGAGGCCCGGGGTTAAATGGGCCAGGCCCGTCTGGGCCCTTTGGGTATGGGGACGTTCTTAACTATTGGACTATTGAGAAAAAGCGGAATTACTTTTTTAGGGGGGTGTTGCAGGTCAAATAGTCCAATAGTTAAGAACGTCCCCTAAGTGTGATTATGGGGATCTCGGCGGGGGCCAGCCAGCGCAGGGGGGGGCCCCAGGTGCCGGCGCCGGAAGTTACGTAGAAATAGCTGCCGCCCACTTTATATAAACCGTAAAAGTATCTATAAACGAGCCGCGTGAAGATATGGAAGGGGAAGATCTGACCCCTGTGGGTGTGGCCGGAGAAGCCCAGGTAGTCCCCGGTAGCGGCTATCTCCCTGTAGAATACCGGCTGGTGGGAGAGCAGTATGGTGAATTTTCCGTCCTTGTGTTTGTTCAGTATGCCGGTGACGTCCTCGCGTGTGAGGTGTTCCGTATGTATGTCGCCCAAGCCTATCAGGCGCAGGTCGCCCAGGTCATAAGCCTCGTTCTTGAGCAGCTTGATGCCGAAGGCAGCATAGCAGTCCATGGCATTGCCCAGGCCATAATAGTACTCGTGGTTGCCCAGGGCGCCGAAAACGCCGAGCCGCGGCTTGATCCTGGCCGTCAGCTCGCCGATCTCATCGCGGCAGGTTATGCCGGGATCTATCAGGTCGCCGGTGATAAGCAGCAGGTCCGGCCGGGCGGCGTTTATGCGGTCGGCTATGGCCGCGTACTGGCGCAGCTTGAAATTGGAGTCAACGTGCATATCCGAGATCTGGGCTATGCGCAGGCCGTCCAGGGCGGGAGGCAGGTCCGTTATCGTCACGGTGACCTCTTTAATGTCCGGTGTCTTGTGGCCGCCGTACAGCGCCCAGCCGACAATAATGGCCAGCAGCGTCAGTGTGGCGCAGGCGAAAGGGAGAGTTCTGAACCAGGCGTACCGGCGCAGCAGCAGCGCGGCCAGGTCGGAGCAGGCGAAGACCAGCGCGGCCAGGAAGATGATACCCATCCAGGCATAGCCGGCGGCGTATACTTGCTCCAGCGCGCCGCCGTGGAAGGCGCGCTTGAGGAACATGATGAAGGGGGAGAACAGGGCCAGGCCCAGCAGCGCCAAACGCAGCCACTTCGCGGCCGCCGGGGCCAGGGTGAAAGCCCGGGCCAGCCAGTTGGCGGCGTAAAAATGCATGGACACGTAGGAGGCCACCATGACGATGAAGATGGGAAGGAAATGGTAGGTTTTCATGTTTGAGTCCCGGGGCCGCCCAGGGACAAATTATATAATTTAGCCGATGACCATTACCCCGCTGGGCGCTATCTGGCTGACCGTCTGCATAAATTCTTTCATGCCCGTAATTGGTTATCTTGCCGCTGGCCGCATCTCGCCGCCGCTGTTCGCGCTGTGCGGTTCGGCGCTGGGTTTCGCCTGTTTCCTGCCCTGGGCACTGAAGAACGGGGCTTTTTCGGTATATTTCCGGCGCGACCTGTGGCCGCGTCTTTTCGCGGTGGGCTTCTTCGGCAGCGCGCTGCCCATAGCCGCGCTGGTGCTGGCGCTGCGCTACACCACGCCGGCCAACGCCGCTATTCTGGGCCAGGTGGAAGCCGTTTACACGGTGATACTGTCCAGGCTTTTCCTACGGGAGAAGATCTCCCTTAGCCAGCTGTTCGGCACCTCGCTGGTGCTGGCCGGCACCCTGCTGATAGCTTTCAAGGAGCGGTTCACCATGCGCTGGACCGGCGACCTGATAGTGCTGGCCGTGCCGCTGATGTACCAGGTCTCGCATTTGTTCAGCAAAAAACTCCCCAGGGACCTGGACCACGTTTTCGTGGCTTCGGCCCGCACCCTGTTCGCCACGCTGGGCATATTGCCGGTCTTCCTGCTGGGCTTCTTCGTGCCGGTGGCGTCGTTCGAACCCAGCCTGGAACTGCTGGGGATAATGCTGGCCTGGGGCCTGGTGCTGACCGCCCTGAACAATGTGCTCTGGTACAAGGCCATACTCAACATGGACCTGAGCAAGGCTACGGCCATCGTATTGTCCTACCCGGTGCTGACCGCGCTGCTTTCCCATTCCCTCGGTATAGAAAAGATACAGGCCTATCAGTTGACAGGCCTGGGCCTCGCGCTCGCCGGCGCTTACTGGGTAACGCTGCTGGTCAGGCGGCAGGACGCCGCCTAGCAGCCCGGGTCACTCTTTCCCATGCAGGTGATCCAGGTCCTCCCGGGTCAGCAGCTTGGAAAGCCGCAGGGCGCCTACCGTCCTGCGCAATTGCTCCAGGTCCCGGGGGCCGATAACCAGGAAGTCGGCGCGCGGATGGGCCAGGACATAGGCGTTGAGGAGCTGGTCCACCGTGTAATCCGTGCCGTGCGCCGTGTTGAAGCTCTCGATAAAAGCGGCCGCCCTGTTGAACCTTTTTTCGTTCGCCTCATGGAAGATGGCCTCGAAGGCGTGGCCCCAGTAGCGGTCCCCCGCGTCCCGGCGCTCCCTGGCGTCCCGCCGCGCCTCCGCCCAGCCGCGGCGGATGATGCTGAAGCCGCCCAGCGGGGAATACGGCATGAGCTTGATGCCGGGCTGGAAGGCCGGGTCCGCCATTTCTTCATGCCGTACCTGCACGCCGCCTGAGTGGGTAGTGACCGAACTCATCTCAAGCAATGAAAAATACGGGCTGTTCACTGCCGGCCGCGGTAGTCCCGGATCCAGATCAGCGGAGGCAAGAGCTTCTGCGACGCGCGCCGTTTCCCAGTTAGAGACGCCCAGCATGCCGTAACTGTTCCTTAGTTCCGGCCGGGCAAGCGCCGCCAGGATGGTCCCGGCCGGGGTGGCCTGCCTTGCCGTCTTTTTGAAATTCTCAAAGTCGGCGTCGTCGCGGTGCAGCAGGTAGATGGCGATGTTCCCGTTCAGCTGGCGGGAGGAAGTGTCTAGTTCTTCCCGGACGCCGGCGGCGATCTCGGCGCTGCTGCCTTTGAGACGGCTTGAATAGGTGCCCGGCCCCAGGTCCCGCGGGAAACCGCCTTTGGATATCACATAGAGACCGGTACGCCCGGCGCGCAGCCATTCGCCCAGGCGGTATTCTATGCGCTCGGCGTAGATAGGGGAGGTGTCGAAGGCGTTGATACCGAGCCGCACGGCCTCGTCGAGGATCTCGACCGTTTTCGCGTTCTCCATCTTGCCCAGGTGATCGGTGCCCATCACCAGCCGGGACAGCTCCAGGCAATGGCTGGGTCTGTCGCAAACCTCGGCGTACTCCATACCCGGCGCCCGGGCGGCCGGCGCCAGCCTACCGGTACCGCAGGCGGAGAAAACAAGAGGCAGCGCCAGCGCTAGAAAGATCCTGTTGAGGGACATAATGTCTTATCCTTTGATGACTAACAGCGGGCGGAAGCGGGCCACTTTTTTGGCTATGCCGGCGCCGGCCATTACGCCTACCACGTTCTCCACGTCCTTATAGGCTTCGGGCATCTCTTCGGAGAGCGTCTCGCGGCCGGAGGCCCGCACCCAGACGCCTTTAGCCGCCAGCTCGTCGGCTATGCGGCGGCCGCGCGCGCGGCGGGTGGCCTCGCCGCGGCTCATCAGCCGCCCCGCCCCGTGGCAGGCCGAACCGAAAGTCTCCCGCATCGCTTTGGCCGTGCCGGCCAGCAGGTAGGAGCAGCGGCCCATGTCGCCGGGGATGATCACCGGCTGGCCGACAGCGGCATAGTCGGCCGGCAACTCCGGGTGGCCCGGGCCGAAGGCGCGCGTGGCGCCCTTGCGGTGCACTATCAGGTTGACCTTTTTGCCGTCCAGCTCATGCTCCTCCAGCTTGGCTATGTTGTGGGCCACGTCGTAGACCAGGCGCAGGTCGAGCCTGGCTTCGCCCAGCCCGAACGCTTTTTCGAAAATTTCCCGGGTCAGCCCCGTCAGGGCCTGGCGGTTGGCCCAGGCGTAGTTGGCCGCTGCCTGCATGGCGCCGAAATATAATTGGCCCTCGGTGCTGCGGAAGGGGGCGGCGGCCAGCTGCGGGTCGGCCAGCGGTATGGCGTAGCGGCCGGAGGCGGCGCGCATCGCCTCTATGGAATCGGTACAGACCTGGTGGCCGAAGCCGCGCGAACCGGTATGCAGCATCACGGTCAGCTGGCCCTTGAACAAGCCGTAGGCGCGCGCGGCCTCCTCGTCGTAGATGTCCGTGACTTCCTGCACTTCCAGGAAATGGTTGCCCGAGCCCAGCGTGCCGAGCTGGCCGCGGCCGCGTTCCATGGCCCGGTTGCTGACGGCGCGCGGGTCGGCCCCGGGCAGGGCCCCGCCGGATTCGGCGTGGGCCAGGTCTTCAAGCCGGCCCAGGCCCTGACTCACCGCCCAGGCCGCGCCCTCTATCAGCGGCGCGTCCTGCTCGCGGCGGTTAAGCCGCAGGCCGCCTCCTGCGCCCACGCCGGCGGGAATGCCGGCATAAAGCTTATGCGCGAGATCTTCCAGGTTCTTGGCCGCGGCTTTGGCTTCCAGCGAGGAGGCCAGCAGGCGCACGCCGCAATTGATGTCGTAGCCCACGCCGCCCGGCGAGATGACGCCGTCCCTGGCGCAGAAAGCTGCCACGCCGCCTATGGGAAAACCGTAGCCGGAATGGATGTCGGGCATGGCCAGCGCCGGGCCGGCCAGGCCGGGCAGCGTGGCGGTATTGGCGGCCTGCTCCAGCGCGCCGGCCTCGATGTCCCGCGCTATGGCCTCGTCGGCATAGACGATTACGCGGCCGTTCATGCCGGGTTTGTACGTGGAGGGTATCTCCAGGCGGTACGGGTCCAGTCTTTTTACTCGCGGGTCCATATCAGATGTCCAGGACTACGCTGGCCCTCCACAGCCCGCCGGCGCGCTCGATCTTGAGTCCGTGGTAGGTGGCGGCTTTTACGAGCAGGCCGCGCTGGTGCCGTCCGAAGGCCAGGGGCTCGCCCCGCAGGGTGGCCGTCAGCTCGCAGGCCCCGGGCTTGAAAGAGGCGCTCACGCTGGCGGCCGCGGCGATGAAGCCTTCGGTGTCGGCCAGGAAAACCAGTTCATTGAGAAAATTAACCGCCAGCGATTCCGGGGTTTCGGCTTTCAGCGAGATAGCCTTGATCGCGTTTTCTTCTATGGCCCCGCCGCAGGCGAGGACGGCGAACCCGGCGGCCAGGTCGGCCAGCAGGGCGCCCGGAGTGGCGGCTTCGGCCGTAAGTCCGGCGTCGCCGGTATCGGTGGTGATCTTAAAGGACATGGAGTCAGCGCGAGTTTTTCTTTTTTCCGGCCGGCCTCGCGGGCGCGCCGGCTCCCAGCAGGGCGGCTAGTTCAGTGTAGCCGCTACGCCTGGCAGCGTCGGCGGCGGTTTCGCCGGCCCGGTTGCGGCGGGCGGGGTTGGCCCCCAGACGCAGCAGGGCCCGCACGGTGGCCTCGCGGCCGCGGTAGGCGGCCATCATCAGCGGGGTGTTGCCGTTGCTGTCCCTGAAGTCTATCCTGGCGCCGCCCTCGACAAGGGCTATGGCCACGTCGGTGCGGCCCTGCATCGCCGCCCACATCAGCGGCGGCCAGGCCAGGCGGTCCAGCGCGCCGGTCTTGGCACCTGCGGAAACGAGGTAGCGCACCGTGTCCAGGCGGCTCCAGCGCGACGCTATGTGCAGGGCCGTCTCGCCCTTCTTGTTGCGGGCCTCGAGGTAAGCGCCGCGCGACAGCAGCAGTTTAATGCTGTCTGAATTATCCTTAGCCGCCGCCCACATCAGGGGGGTCCAGCCGGCCTCGTCGGTGATGTTGGGGCTGATGCCCGAGTCCAGCAGGCGGCGCATATTGCGCTCGTAATCGTTCTTGGCGGCTTTGAACATCCGCTCCTCGGGCGTGCCGATTGGAATATCGCAGCCGGCCGAGAACGCGGCCCCGCAGGCCAGGGCTGCCGCCAGCAGCGTCCTTTTTATACGAGGGGCATTAATCCGCGCCGCGACGTTCTTCACTTGCCTCCGGCCGCCGGGCGGAAGAAGTCGCCGCCCTTGTCGTCCACCAGGATAAAAACCGGAAAATCCTCCACGTCTATGGCCCAGACGGCCTCCATGCCGAGCTCCGGGTAATCGAGCGGTTCTACTTTTTTTATGTGCCGCTCGGCCAGCAGCGCGGCCGGGCCGCCCGGCGAGCCCAGGTAGAAGCCGCCGTGTTTTTTGCAGGCGTCGGTGACGGCCGCCGAGCGGTTGCCCTTGGCTATCATCACCAGCGAGGCGCCCAGGCCCTGCAGCAGGTCGACGTAGGAATCCATGCGGCCGGCCGTGGTGGGGCCGAAAGAGCCCGACGGTTTGCCCTTCGGCGTTTTGGCCGGCCCGGCGTAATATACTGGATGTTTCTTCAGGTACTCGGGCAGCGGCCGCCCGGCGTCCAGCAGTTCCTTGAACTTGGCGTGGGCCAGGTCGCGCGCCACCACTATGCGGCCGGAGAGCGAAAGGCGGGTGCCCACCGGGCGCCCGGACAGCTGGGCCAGGATCTCGGGCATGGGCCTGTTCAGGTCCACGCCGGCGCAGCTGGAGCAGGAGGAGAATCTGGCGCGGGTTTCTTTGGGGATCAGGCTGCCGGGTTCCCGGTCCAGCTCTTCCAGCCAGAGGCCGTCGCGGTCTATGCGGGCCAGCACGTTGCGGTCCGCCGAGCAGGAGACGCCCATGCCGATGGGGGCCGAGGCGCCGTGGCGCGGCAGCCGCACCACCTTTATGTCGTGGGCGAAATATTTGCCGCCGAACTGCGCCCCGTAGCCGATATGGCGCGAAGCCTCCAGCAATTCCGCCTCCAGGGCTTTGTCCCTGAAAGCGCGGCCGCTGTCGCCGGGATCGGCCGGCAGGCCGTCGAGGTAGCCGGTACTGGCGAGTTTGACGGTCTTGAGGCACATCTCGGCGGAGGTGCCGCCGATGACGAAAGCTATATGGTAGGGGGGGCAGGCCGCCGTGCCCAGCCATTTCATTTTCTCTATGAGGAAGGGCTTCAGGTTGGCGGGCGTCAGTGTGGCCTTGGTCTCCTGGTAGAGCATGGTCTTGTTGGCCGAGCCGCCGCCCTTGGTGACGAACAGGAACTCGTAGGCCATGCCGGGCTTCGCGTAAATATCTATCTGCGCCGGCAGATTGTCGCCGGAGTTGCGCTCGCGGTACATGTCCGCGGCCAGCGTCTGCGAGTAGCGCAGGTTCTCGCCCGTGTAGGCTTCCCAAACGCCGCGCGAGAGGGCTTCCTCGTCGTTGGCCCGCGTCCATACCTGCTCTCCCTTCCTGGCCACTATCGTGGCCGTACCCGTGTCCTGGCAGAAGGGCAGCTCGAAATCGGCGGAGATGGCCGCGTTCTCCAGCAGGCAGTAAGCCACGAACTTGTCGTTCTCGGAGGCTTCGGGATCGGCGAGGATGGCCGCCACCTGTTCGTTATGGGCGCGGCGCAGCAGGAAGGAGACGTCCCGCACGGCCTCGCGCGCCAGCCGCGTGAGCGCCGCCGGCTCCACTTCCAGCACCTCGCGCCCCCCGTCCCGCGACACCACCACTCCCTCCTTAGAAACCAGCCTGAACCTGGTGTCGCGTTTGGAGAGCTGGAAGAGTTCGGTGTATTTAAAATCCGCCATACATTATTCCCCTTTAATATTTAGCGAGAAAGGACGAACTGCGCGGGGCGTTGCAAGGGGGAGGCTAAGCAAAACCGCCTCGGAGGCCGAGGCTTGCGCAGCGCCGAGGCCGAGAGCCGGAAGCGCGCGCACGGTGTGCGCGACGCTGTTTTTGCGTGCCTCCCCCTTGCGGCGCCCCCAACGCCGCGGTTCAGCGTTTCGACAGGAGGTTGGCCAGCAGGAACTCGCGGTTCATGCGCGCGATGTTGGCCACCTTCACGTCCTTCGGGCACACCGCCTCGCACTCGTACTCGTTGGTGCAGTTGCCGAAACCTTCCTTGTCCATCGCCGCCACCATGTTCAGCGCGCGCATATGACGCTCAGGCGCGCCCTGCGGCAGCAGCGCCAGCTGCGAGATCTTCGCCCCCGTGAAAAGCATGGCCGACCCGTTGGGGCAGGCCGCCACGCAGGCGCCGCAGCCGATGCAGGCCGCCGCGTCCATGGCCTCCTCGGCCTTGTCCTTCTCCACCGGCGTCGCGTTGGCGTCGGGCGCCGCGCCGGCGTTCACCGACACGAAGCCGCCCGCCGTCATCACGCGGTCCAGAGCCGAGCGGTCCACCACCAGGTCCTTGAGCACGGGGAAGGTCTTCACGCGCCACGGTTCCACCGTGATCACGTCGCCGTCGCGGAAGCGGCGCATGTGCAGCTGGCAGACCGTGGAATGTTCGTCCGGGCCGTGCACGTTGCCGTTCACCACCAGACCGCAGCTGCCGCAGATACCCTCGCGGCAGTCGCTCTCGAAAGCTATCGGGTGCTCGCCTTTCTTCATCAGCTCGTCGTTAAGAACGTCGAGCATCTCCAGGAAGGACATGTCGGGGGACACGTCCTTTACTCTGTAGGAAACCATCTTGCCGGGCTCCCGGGGGCCCGCCTGGCGCCAGGCGCGTACCGTAACGGTGAAATGTTTGTTCTTTTTCATATGCGGGCTCCGGTTACTTGTAGCTGCGCTCGGCCATCTTTATGTGTTCGAAGGTGAGCGGCTCTTTGTGCAGCGCGGCCTCTTTGCCCTCGCCCTGGTACTCCCAGACGGCGGCGTGAGAGAAGTTGGCGTCGTCGCGCCGGGCCTCGCCCTCTGGGGTGGAGGACTCCTCGCGGAAATGCCCGCCGCAGGACTCCTTGCGTTCCAGCGCGTCGCGCACGAACAGCTCCGAGAACTCCAGGAAGTCCGCCACCTTCAGCGCCTTCTCCAGCGCCTGGTTCAGGTCCCGGTCGGCGCCGGTCAGGCACAGGTCCTTCCAGAACTCCTCGCGGATCTCTGGGATCTTTTTGAGCGCTTTCTTGAGCGTCGCTTCCGTGCGGCCCATGCCCACGTCGTTCCACATCACGTTGCCCAGCTGGCGGTGCAGCTCGGACGGCGTCTTGTGGCCCTTGATCGAGAGCAGGCGGGTAAGCCTGTCCTGGGACTCCTTGGCCGAGTCGGTGAATTCCTTGTCCAGCGTGGTGGCGGGGTCGAACTTGGCGGCGCCCAGGTAGCCGGGCACGGTGGCCGGGGCTATGAAGAAGCCGTCGGCCAGGCCCTGCATCAGCGCGCTAGCGCCCAGGCGGTTGGCGCCGTGGTCCGAGAAGTTGGCCTCGCCCAGCGCGAACAGGCCGGGGATGGTGGTCATCAGGTTGTAGTCCACCCACAGGCCGCCCATGGTGTAATGGGGCGCCGGGTAGATGCGCATCGGGGCCTTGTAGCCGTTCTCGTCGGTGATCTGGTAGTACATGTCGAAGAGGTTGCCGTACTCTTCCTTGATCTTGTCGGCGCCCTTGCGCTTGATGGAATCGCGGAAGTCCAGGTAGACGCTCTGGCCGGAGGGGCCCACGCCGCAGCCGGCGTCCACCACGGTCTTGGCGGCGCGGCTGGCTATGTCGCGCGGTACCAGATTGCCGAAGGCGGGGTAGCGGCGCTCCAGGAAGTAGTCGCGCTCCTCGTCGGGGATCTCGTTCGGGGGGCGCTTGTCGCCCTTGGCCTTGGGCACCCAGACGCGGCCGTCGTTGCGCAGGCTCTCGCTCATCAGGGTGAGCTTGCTCTGGTGCTCGCCCGAGCGCGGGATGCAGGTGGGGTGGATCTGCGTGAAGCAGGGGTTGGCGAAGCCGGCGCCGCGCTTGTAGGCCGCCCAGGCCGCGCTCACGTTGCAGCTCGCGGCGTTGGTGGACAGGTAGAAGGCGTTGGCGTAGCCGCCGGTGCACAATAGCACCGCGTGGCCGGAATAGGACTCGATGTCGCCGGTGACGAGGTTGCGCACGGTGATGCCGCGCGCGCGGCCGCCCTTCACCACCACGTCCATCATCTCGCGGCGGGGCATTACCGTCACGGTGCCGGCCGCCACCTGGCGCATCATCGCCGAGTAAGCGCCCAGCAGCAGCTGCTGGCCGGTCTGGCCGCGGGCGTAGAACGTGCGGGAGAGCTGCGCGCCGCCGAAGGAGCGGTTGGCCAGCAGGCCGCCGTACTCGCGGGCGAACGGCACGCCGATGGCCGCGCAGTGGTCGATGATGGAACCGGAGATCTGGGCCAGGCGGTAGACGTTGGCCTCGCGGGCGCGGTAGTCGCCGCCCTTGACCGTGTCGTGGAACAGCCGCCAGACGGAGTCGCCGTCGTTGGGATAGTTCTTGGCGGCGTTGATGCCGCCCTGGGCCGCGATGGAATGCGCGCGGCGGGGGGAGTCGTGCAGCGTGAAGACCTTGACGTTGAAGCCCAGCTCGCCGAGCGAGGCCGCGGCGCTGGCGCCGGCCAGGCCGGAGCCCACCACCAGGATATCGTATTTGCGGCGGTTGCTGGGGTTGACCAGCTTGAGGTTGAATTTATGGGAGTCCCATTTCTTCTCTATCGGACCGGCGGGTATGTTAGCGTCGAGTTTCATCGTTCCTCCCGTTTACCGTATCACCACTACCTGGTAGCCGGCTTCGGCCGTCTTGAGGTCTATGTTCATCAGGTAGTAGACCGAGATCAGCGCGAAGCCTATCATCGAGACCGCCACCAGCATGCCGCCTATCTTGATGAAGGGGGTGTATTTGGGGTGGTTGACGCCGAGCGTCTGGAAGGCGCTCTGCATGCCGTGGCTGAGGTGCAGCGCCAGCGCGGTAGAGCCGGCTATGTAGATGGCGACGAAGAGCGGGGCGCGGAAGGCGCCGGTGACCATCTGGTAGAAGCCCATGGAATGGTCGACGAGGCGGAAGGTCAGCAGGTGGTAGGCCAGGTAGGCGAGTATGGCCGCCGCCGTGTAGAGCATGGTGGCCGAGCCTATGGTGCGTCCGCCCTGCCACTTGCGGGCCTCGTAGCCGCGCGGGGCGTTCATAAAATCCTCGACGCGCACCCAGACTCCGGTCACAATGTGGGCTAAGAAGATGAAGAGCAGACCTATTTCCAGCAGCGGGGTGACCGGGTTGGAGAGCAGCAGCTCCACCCAGCCATTATAGGCGGCCTCGCCCCGGAACAGCAGCAGGTTCTCGGCCAGGTGCACCAGCATGAAGCCGCCGAGCAGCAGGCCGGAGACGGCCATGACGGCTTTTCTCCCTATGGAAGTAGTGATAAGTCGTTTTATGAAAGTTATATCCATAATATAAATAATAATACTCCGGTTATTCGCGAATAGGGCTATCCTAAAAAATTAAAGGGGTTAAATCAAGGAGGATTTTGCCGCCCGGCCCGCGGCCCGTGACGATGTCCCCAAAGGCGGCCAAATTTAATAAAATAAAACTAACCAACTAAAGTGGAGGCAGTACAATGAAAAGAGCTATTTTTTCGGCCATCCTGTTCGCCGCGGTCTCGGCCGCATCCGCCTACGAGAAGATAGAATTCAAGGGCTTGCTGCAGAACCCGGCCATACAGAAGCCTTCAGCCGTGGCCGTGTCCGACGGCAAGGTCTACGTGGCCGACTCCAGGCTTAACGCGGTCTTCGTCTTCGACGCCGAAGGCAAGCCCGGCAAAAAGATAGAGGGCGGCCTGAAGGCCCCCGAGGCCGTGACGCTGGGCGGAGGCAAACTTTACGTGGCCGATACCGGCAACTCCCGCGTGGTCGTTTTCGACGAGGAAGGCCGCCTGCTCTGGGCCTTCGGCAGCGACGGCGCCGAGCCGGGCCAGCTGAAATCGCCGAAGGGCATAGCGTTCGGGCCCGACGGGCGCCTGTACGTCTCCAATACCGGCAACTCCCGCGTGGACGTGTTCAACGCCGACGGCATCTACCTCTACGGCTTCCCCGTGGCCAAGGCCGACGGCGTCACCAAGCTGCGCCCCGCCAAGATCTCGCTCAACCGCTCCGGCGACATCGTCGTCTCAGACCCGGAGAAGGGCGCGCTGCAGCGCTATGACCGCGCCGGCAAGCTGCTCAAAGAGTACGGCCTGCCCAATAACGGCGCCGCCTTCGACAAGTACGGTTTCCTCTACGTCATCAACTCCGCCACCGGCAAGGTGACCGAGCTCTCCGAGGCCGGCGAGAAGGTCGCCACGTTCGGCACCAAGGGCAAGGGCAAGAGCGAGTTCCGCAACCTGCGCGATATCGCCATAAGCAGGGAAGGCACGCTGTACCTCTGCGACGAGGAGAACAAGAAAGTGGCCGTGATCAACGTGGTCACCTCCTACGCAGGGCCCCGCCTGCCCGAGGCCGCCATCCTGGACCGCTTCACCGTGAAGGGCCCCACGGCCAAGTTCCCGCACAAGGCCGACGTTTTCGCCGTGACCCCGGAGGGCAAGGTGGTGGCCTGGCTGCCCGAGGCCAGGGAGCTGGCGCTCCTGGATGGAGGGACCAAAAAGACCCTGGTGAAGGAAGGCAAACTGCAGGGGCAGGTGCGCTCGCCGCGAGGCCTCCTGGTGTCCCCGAAGGGCCTGGTCTACGCCGCCGATACCGGCAACGACCGCGTGCAGATCTTCAACGCCGACGGCACCTACGACAATATGTTCGGCGAGAGCGGCTCCGGCGAGGGCCAGTTCAGGGCTCCTTCGGCGGTAGCCGTGAACGCGGCCGGCAATATCTACGTGGCCGACACGAAGAACAAGATGGTGAAGGCCTTCAGCGCGGACGGGATGTTCCTGTTCACGATGGGCCCCCAGCTTGGCGGCCTCTCGCTGGCCGCTCCCGTCTCCGTGGTCAGCGACGAGAACAAGAACGTTTACATCCTCGATTCAGTACTGAAGAAGGTGATCGTGACCGACGCCATGGGCAAGTTCCTGCGCGTCTGGGCCGATTCCGGCAGCCTGAAGGACCCCGCTTCGCTGTCCTACGACGGCAAAGGCTTCTTCTATATCCTCGACCGGGGCACCTATAACGTGAAGATCTTCGACGCGGACGGCAAATTCACCGCCAGTTTCTTCGCCAAGGGCCGCGGCGAGCGCGAGCTGTGGGCCCCGCAGTACATGGCCTTCAGCGACGACAGGATCTACGTCTCCGACCTGGAGGCCTCGCGCGTGGTGGCCTTCGACGTGAGCTATCTGCCCGAAGAACCTACCGGCCTCGCGGCCGAGACCGGCGACAAGACCGTGAATCTTTCCTGGCAGGCCAAGACCAACGCCTGGACCAAGGGATTCAAGGTTTTCCGCGCCTCCGGGTCCGGCGACATGGAGGAGGCCGGCTCCGCCGCGGGGATGGCCTATGAGGACTCCGCGCTGAAGCCGGATACCACCTATTATTACTACGCCGCGGCCCTCTCGGTCAGCGGCATGCAGGGCGGCCTGTCTAAACCTGTGGAAGTATATTTCAAGGGCCCCGAGGCCCCGGCGCCGGCTGCGGTTCCGGAACCCGAGGCCGCCGCGGAGCGCAAGAACGTGGCCCCGATGGAGATCATCCCGTCGGCGCTGAACTTCCTCTTCTCCGCCAACTACAAGTATTACATGAAGAAGCCCGTCGGCCGGGTGACGGTGCAGAACAACACGCAGAGCGACTTCTCCAACGTGAAGCTCTCGTTCTTCTTCAAGGACTTCATGGACTTCCCGAGCGACACCGTGGTCCCCGAGGTGAAGGCGGGCAGCAAGGTGGACGTGGACCTGGTGGCCACGCTCAACAACCGTATCCTGAACATCACCGAGGACACGCCGATACAGTGCCAGATGACGCTGACCTATTACCAGGACGGCGCGGAGAAGACCTTTACGCTCAACCAGCCGGTCAAGGTGCTCTCCAAGAACGCTATAGTCTGGGATAACGCGGCCAGGCTGGCCAACTTCATCACGGTCAAGGACCCGACCATCACCGCGTTCCGCACCCACGCGCTGCTGGAGAAGAAGAACGCCGAGGCCGACTCGGCCCTGCTCGACGAGAACCTGCTGACCGGCCTGATGGGCTGGGAGGCGCTCGGCGAGCTGGGCGTCACCTACCTGGCCGACCCGGTGAGCCCCTACGCCGTGCTGAAGTCCACCAAAGAGCTGGTGCTCGACACCGTGCAGTTCCCGCGCAACACGCTGAAGCTCAAGAGCGGCGACTGCGACGACCTGACCGCGCTGTTCGCCAGTGTCTACGAGGCCAGCGGCCTGCACGTGGCGCTGCTGGACTTCCCCAGCCACATCGCGCTGATGTTCGACACCGGCGCCACCGACGCCAGCCAGGTCGGCGTGCCCGAGGAATACCTCATAAAGCACAACAACACCTGGTGGGTGGGCGTGGAAACCACGATGGTGGGCAAGGGTTTCTACGACTCCGTCGTGCACGCGGCCGACCTCTACCGGAAAATGGAGAAGGAAGTGCGCGTGATAGACGTGCGCGCCGCCTGGGCCGAGTTCGAGCCGGTCACGCTGCCCGAGGCCGAGGCCGACAAGTACGCCTCGCCCGGCCTCACCGCCCGCGTGAAGGAGGCGGTGGCCGCGCTGATGGACGCCCGCTACGCGCATTTGAAGAAATACTACGGGAACATCCTGCAGGACAGCCCCGAGGACGTGGAGGCCCGGATCAGCCTGGGCATACTGCACGCCGAGCACAAGGCCTACGCCGAGGCCGCCAGGAGCTTCGAGCAGGCGCTGGAGAAGGAGCCCTTCAACGCCGGCGCGCTGAACAACCTGGGCAACCTGCGCTATAACGACGGCAAATACGACGAGGCCAAGGAATACTACTTCAAGGCCTCCAAGGCCGACCCGTTCGACGGGAATATCTGGCTGAACATGGCCAGGGTCTCCGTGAAGCTGGGCCGCAAGGACGACGCGAAGACTTTCGCCGACAGGGCGGCCAAGATAGACCCCGCGCTTAAGAGCCTGGGCGACAAGCTGGCCAAGTAAGGAACCGGAGGTTATTATGAAAAAACTACTTATCGTTATGGCGCTGCTGTTCTCGGTGAGCGCGCTGCGGGCCGAGCCGGCCAAGGACTGGAAGTCCTGGTACAACAACATGCTCAAGGGCCTGAGGTCCAAGGTGGAGCGCAAGCTGGAATCCAAGCACCGCGTCAGCGCCGTGGCGGCCGTGCGCGGCGCCAAGCAGGGCGAGGACGCCAACGCCCTCTACTGGAAGGGCGGCCTTTCCGACAAGGCCCGCAAGAAGCTGGATGAGGAAAAGAAACAGCTCACCGGGGCCGTGGAACTGGTGGTCAACGGCGACACGGAAGGTGGGCGCGCCGCGCTGAACAAGTTCCTGAAAGACAACCCCGAGAGCTTCTTCGCGGCCGACGCGAAGGAAGCGCTGGCCAACCTGCCCGCCCCCGAGGCGAAACCGGCCGAAGAGAAGCCCGCCGCCGCCGAGGCCGCGGCTCCCTCCGAACAGCCGGCCCAGGAAAAGACCGACAAGTAAGCCGCACCCTGATGAATAAAAAACCCCGCTCAACAGCGGGGTTTTTTATTTAGCCCTGCGGGGTCAGTCGTCCGCGGGTTCGTCAGGGGCAGGCTCGGCGGCGGGCGCCGGGGTTGAAACGGGCGCCGGCTGGGCCGCCTGCTCCGCGGGGGGCGTGTCTACCGTCCAGGTCTTGGCCGGTTCCTCCGGGGCCGCGGGCACTTCGGAAGAGTTGGACTCGCCGGGCAGCCAGGTGCGGTCCGGCTGTACGGGAGGGCCGGAGAGCGGCAGGTCGGCGTCGCGCTGCTCCTGCGTCTTGGGCGGCAGCGGGGCGGCCGGTACGCCCGCCGCCTTCAGCCTGGAGTAGGTGTCGGTGGCCGAGCGCCAGAGCATCTGGCGCAGCAGCGAATTCTCCTTGGCGCCCGGCGACAGGAAAGGGTACAGCGGGGCCAGCAGCAGGTGGAAGGTGGTCTTGTTGGTGGCCTCGGTCTCCACGCGCACGGTCTTGCCGCCGGCGGCGAAGTCGGCCGTCATGAAATAGTTGACCCGCAGCGAGGCGGGGATGATGAAGATGAACCCGGTGTCCACCAGGAAGGAGCGGAACAGGTCGCCGTAGGTCCAGCGCCCGAAGGTGGTCAGCTCCAGGCGCAGCGTGCCCTGGCCCCGGGCTTTGTCGTAAAGGCCGGCCCTGTTGAAGATCTCGCGGGCCTCGGCCACGAAATCGGCTTCGTCGCCGTATCCTACCGGCACCGGCTTGATCTTCTTGGCGGGGCGGGAGGCGGAGCCCTCGCCTATGGAATCGGTAGGGGCGCGGTAGGGGAAGTTGCGCCAGGAAATCTCGACTTCGGCGAAAGGCACCACGGCCTTGTCCTCGAGCATGGCCATCGCCACGGAGCGGTCCACGCGCGTGTCGCCGGAATTAAAGGAGGCGCAGCCCCAGAAAGCCGGCAGTGCCGCCAGCAGCAGAGTTAGTTTTATGTTTTTCATGCTTGGCCCGTTGCTGATATTCGTCATTACTAAAAGAGCTTATTTTTACTATATTATATTATACATCGGGTCCGAAACCACCGGGGGAGCAATGGCGCACAAAAAAATCGAGAAGATAATAAAGACCGAGGGCAAGCAGGACATCACCATCCGCCTGGCCCGCATAGCCGACATGCGCCGCATACAGATGCTCTACGCCGAGGTCTACGGCGCGGCCTACCCGATACCGATCATCGCGGATAAAGACAAGATGAAGCGCGCCATCGAGGACGACGAGTATTACTGGCTGGTGGCCGAGTGCCAGAGCCGCGTGATAGGCAGCCTGGTCTACTCGGTGGACCTGCTCTACCGCAACTCCAAGGCCTTCGGCGCCGTGGTCAGCCAGGAGTTCCGCAAGCACGACCTGGCCTTCACCATGATGAAGCTGGTGCTCGACGACATCACGCAGACCAAGGACCTGGTAGACCTGGTCTACGCCACCACCCGCACCGCCAACCACGCCCCGCAGAAGCTCACCGAGAGCCTGGGCTTCATCAAGCTGGGCATCTTCCCCAATACGCACAAGGTGCAGGACAACGAGACCCACTGCCTGACCGCCTATTTCACCGAGCGCGCCCTGCAGCGCCGCCGCACGACGCCGGTCATCATCCCCGAGATAGCGCCTTTCTACGAGATAGTCCGCCGCCAGATCAAGCTGGAGCCGGCGCAGCTCAGCGACGTCAAGCGCGACTACAGCGACCACAAGACCAAGATCCCGCTGCTGAACTTCGAGACCATCACCGCGACGGAGTTCATCAAGAACCGCTGGAAGAAAACGAAGAGCAACAGCTTCTTCGCGAACATCTTCATGCCTTTCCACGAGCCCAACCTGATCCTGATCACGCCCGACCAGGGTACCGAGGTCTACGTGACCTACAGCCAGAAGGACAAGTACAGCGTGATCGTGGGCGGCGTCACGAACGAGAAGAGCTTCGCCGTGGTCCTCGAGAGCGTGGCGCAGAAGGTCAGCCAGATGGACATGAGCTACGTCGAGGTCATCATAGAAGCCTACTCACCGGAGCTGCAGCGCGACGCGCTGGACGCGCGCTTTATCCCCAGCGCCTACTTCCCGAGCGCCAAGCGCATGGAAGACAAACGCTACGACTGCGTGGTCTTCTCCCGCACGTTCGACATCCTGGACTTCCGCAACGTCAAGATCATCTCGCTGTACAAGAATTTCCTGAACGAGTACCTCAAGCTCTGGCGCGAGAATTACATAGAGCTGGTCTTCGACTCGGAACAGAAATAGGGGGAACCGTGGCCGACCTTTCCGTTGAAGACAAGCTGCCGCCCTTTCACAAGCCGCTGAAGAGCCGAAGCGCCATGGACGCGCTGTTCGAGACGCCGGCCTTCTGTTATTCGCCAAAAACTTCTAAGGCCTTCCTGGCCGCCATGCGCGCCGCGCTGGCCTTCCAGGGCCGCCGCTCGCCGGTGCTCAAGGCGCTCTACAAGGCCGAGGGCTTCTCTCCGGCGTCGGTGCGTACCGAAGCCGACATAGCGGAGATCCCGTACATTTTCGTCGCTGCCCTCAAGGAGCGCGACCTGACCACCCTGCCCTATTCGAAGATAGCGCTGGAACTGAAGTCCAGCGGCACCAGCGGCCAGCGCAGCCGTATGCAGCTGGATAAAGGCTCGCTGATGCGCGTGCGGCGCATGGCCTGGCGGGTGTTCGAGGGCCTGGGGCTGACGGACCTGGAGCGCGCGCACGACTATATCTGCTTTACCTACGACCCGGAAGTGGCCAAAGACCTGGGCACGGCCTGGACGGACAAACTGCTGACCGGCTTTACGGCCAAAGGCGAGATCTTCTACACCTTCCGCTGGAGCAAGGAAAAGAACGATTTTTATTTCGACATTGACGGCGCGGTGGAGGCGTTGCGGCGTTTCGAGGCCGCCGGCAGCCTGGTGCGGCTGGTGGGCTTCCCGGCCTTCGCGCTGAAACTGACCGAGGAATTCAAGAAGCGCTACGGGCGCTACCCGCGGCTGAACCGCGAGTCCTCCGTGGTGACCGGCGGCGGCTGGAAGACCCTCGCCGAGGAGGCGCTGGACAAGAAAGTCTACCGCAAGATCCTCGCCGACAACCTGGGCATCCCCGTCGCCAGCGTGCGCGACCTGTTCGGCATGGTGGAGCACGGCGTGCCTTACGTGGACTGCCGGCTGGGCAATTTTCACATCCCCAATTACGGCCGTGTGATAGCCCGTCACCCCGGCACGCTGGAGCCGCTGGGTTTCAACAAGACCGGCCTGCTGCAGTTCATCACGCCGTATCTCGCCAGCTACCCGTCGCTGTCGGTGCTGAGCTCGGATTTCGGTCTGGTGCGCCCGAAGTGCGCCTGCGGCCTGCCGGGCCCGGTGCTGGAGATAAAGGGCCGTGCCGGCGTGACGAAGTTGAAGGGCTGCGCCATCAGCGCCGCCACCATGCTGTAAATTATCGGGGCCTCCCTATCGAGGCTTCGCCTCGATAGGGAGAGCAGCTAGCGAGGCGAAGCCTCGATAGGGAATGCTCATGAAAATACATAACACTTATATTTTTGGCAAGGTCTCGGATAAGTCTTCCTGGACGGCGGCCGAGATAGAGGACCTGGGCCGCCGGGCGCAGGCCGCCCGCGGCCTGCTGGCCGGCGTGCCGCGCGAGTACATTATCGAGACGCTCTCCAAGGCGGGCAAACTCTTCGAGAAGGGCGGCAAGTACCGCAAGGCTGCGCTCGCCCACCTGAAAGGCCAGATCTCCTTCTCCGCGCCGGTCATAGACAAGACGCTGGACGTGATCCCCGAGCTGCTCAACAAGCAGGCCCTGAACAAGCGCCTGAACATGGAGCTGTTCCTGCCTTACGCGCTGGAGGCCTCGGTGGAGCGCCGCGGCTACGAGGGGCTTATCCGCGCCATGCCCAAGGGCGTGGTGCTGCACGTGGGCGCCGGCAATGTCTTCCTGGGGATCCTGGACTCGCTGGTAATCGGCTTCCTGACCAAGAACGTCAATATCGTCAAGCTTTCGTCGTCTGGCTCCAACTTCATCAACCTGTTCCTCGACGCGCTCAAAGAGGTGGACGAGCGCGGGGCGCTGGCCGGCTCCGCCGCCGTGCTCTCCTGGAAGGGCGGCAGCCAGGGCCTGGAAGAGGCCGCGCTGCGCCACGTCAACGCCGTCTTCGTCTGGGGCGGCTACGACGCCGTGCAGGCCTACCGCCGCATAGCGCCCATAGACGTGCGCGTGGAGGGCTTCGGCCCCAAGACCAGCGTGGGCGTGGTCTTCGAGAGCTGCGTGGACCACGAGGGGATGGACAACGTGGCCCGCCGCGCGGCGCTGGACGCCTCGCTGTGGGACCAGGCCGCCTGCTCTTCGCTGCATACCCTTTATTTCATAGCCCCGGCCGCCCGCCACAAGGCGCTGGCCGCCGATTTCCTCAAGCACGCCCGCAAACACTTCTCCGAGCTGGCCGCCGAGCTGCCGCCCGGGAAACTTTCCCCCGACGAGATGGTGGAGATAAACAAGGCCCGCCAGCTCGCCCGGGTGGACCAGGCCCTCGGCAAAGCCTCCTATATCAGCTCGGCTCCTAAAACCGACTGGACGGTGATCTACGAGAGCGACCCCGTGTACCGCGTGTCGCCGCTCAACCGCGTGCTCTACGTCAAGACCGTGGAGAGCCTCGAGGAGGTGCGCGACCGCCTGCTGCCGCTGCGCGGCTACATACAGACCGTCGGCGTGGGCGGCTCCATAGAGCGCAAGCGCGTGATGGAAGTGCTGGGCCCCGCCGGCATAGCCCGCGTGGTGCGCCTGGGCAAGATGCTCGAGGAATCCAACGGCTCCCCGCACGACGGCATCTTCCCGATGATGTCGCTGGTCAACTGGCTGCCCATAGAGGAGAAGCCCTCGCAGCTCGACCGCCTGAGCGAACTGGTGGACCATGCCCGCAGCCGCAGCCCGTTCTATAAGCGGCATTTCAAGGACGTGCCGCGCATAGTGTCGCTGGAGGATTTCCAGAAGGCGCCTTTCCTGGAGAAGCACCACGTGCTGGAGAACACCCCGCCCGACAGCGCCGACCTGCTGACTTCCAAGGTGCAGCGCGGCATCTATTTCGCGAGCGGCGGCTCCACCGGCCAGCCCAAGTACGTCTTCTACGACCAGCACGAGTACGACCATATCTGCCGCATGCTGGCCTTCTCGATGGAGGCCGCCGGCCTGGGCGAGAAGGACACCATCGCCAACCTCTTCGTGGCCGGTAACCTGTGGTCCAGCTGGCTGTCGGTGGAGAAGGCCATAGCCTATACCAAGGCCATCTCGGTGCCGGTGGGCAGCGGCCTGCCGCTGGAGAACATCACCGGCTACCTGGAGGATTTCAAGGTGACGGCCATCATCGGCCTGCCCTCTTTCCTGGTCAAGCTCGCCGAGTACGTGAAGGCCTATCCCGGCAAGTATAAATTGTGCGTCAAACGCATCTTCTACGGCGGCGAATACGTCGGTCTGGAGATGGTGAAGTTCTTCAAGAGCGTGTTCCCCGGCGTGGACGTGCGCTCGGCCGGCTACGCCACGGCTGACGCCGGAGTGCTGGGCTTCCAGTGCCCCCATTGCGTGAAGGGGCAGCATCACCTGTTCGCCTACAGCCAGTTCATAGAGTTCGTGGAGCAGGACACTCTGGCGCCGGCCAAGCCCGGCGCTATCGGCGAGCTGGTGGTGACGGGCCTCACCAAGAAGCATATGCCCATCATCCGCTACCGCGTGGGGGACCTGGGCCGCTGGATACAGAAGACCTGCCCCTGCGGCCGCAAGGAGCCGCTGTTCGAGATACTCGGCCGCTGCGACGACCGCATCCACGTAGGCGGGGCGCACTTGTTCGTCAACGATATACAGGAGGCGCTGGGCAAGGTGCCGGACCTCACCTTCAACTTCCAGGCGGTGATAGGCAAGAAGGGGCACCGTGACACGCTGGCCATACGCGCCGAGGTGAAGGACCCCGCCGCGCTGGCCCGCGCCGGCGAACTGGGCGACCTGCTCTGGAAAGAGATCTCCCGGCATTGCGAAGACCTGCACGAGAGCGTGCGCATGAAGTGGCTGGACAAGCCGGTCATAGAGGTGCTAAAACCCGGTTCTATAGAGCGCATTCAGCGCACCGGAAAAATACGCAAGGTAGTGGACAAGCGCGTGAAGGTCTGACGATGAACCTTAAAAAGATCCTGATAGTGATGGCGGTAGCCGGGCTCGCGGCCTGCGGCAAGCCGGCGGATACGCCGGCCCCGGCTAAACGGTCCGCCAGGCCCGGCATAGGCGCTCCCGCGCCGGCCATAGTCCTGAATACCATGGTCAGCGGCGACCTGAAGGCGCTCGACGGCTGGGAGCAGCTGCGCGGCCGGGCCGTGGTGCTGGAGTTCTGGGCCACCTGGTGCGACCCCTGCGTGGAGAGTATCGGCCACCTGAACGAACTGGTGGATAAATTTAAAGGCAAGCCTGTGGCTTTCATCTCGGTGACCCAGGAATCCCGGAGCAAGGTTGAGAAGTTCCTGGAGGACCGCGAGATGCGCGGCAACATAGCCGCCGACGGCGACCCGGCTTTCTCCGTCTTCCGGGTGCGGGGCATACCGTATACCGTGCTGATAGACCGGGACGGCGTCGTCAGGGACATCACTTACCCGGCGAGGGTGACCGAGCAGCGGGTGAAAGACCTGCTGGCCGGCGGCCCGCTGCCGCCGCAATAGCCGTCGCGCCAAAAAACAAAAAAACCGGGGTAGCCCGGTTTTTATATTTATAAGCGGAAGTTTCAGCCGCCTGCCGCGGACTGGCCGGCCAGGTAGCCGGTGGAGAAGGCCTCCTGCAGGTTGTAACCGCCGGTGGCGCCGTCCAGGTCCAGCACTTCGCCGCAGAAATACAGGCCCGGCTGCAAACGGGACTCCATGGTCTGCGGATCCACTTCCTTCAGATTCACGCCGCCGCGGGTGACGGTGGCTTCGGCCAGCGGCCGCGGACGGGTCAGGCGCAGCCTGAAATCGCGCAGCAGCAGGGCCACGCGGGCGCGCTCGGCGCCGGTGATGGAGGCGCATTTGCGCTCCCGCTCTATGCCGCAGCGCCGCTCGAAGACGGGTGCCAGCGAGGCGGGCAGGGCCGCCTTGGCGTAACTGGCGAACATCTTGGCGCCGTTGGCCGCGAAATAGGCCTGCACCTCGGCCGTCACGGCTTCGGGCTTCAGGTCCGGCCTGAGGTTCAGCGAGAGTTCGGTCTTTTTGCCCGCGGCCAGGGCGTCCACCGCCGCGCCGCTCATGACCAGCAGGCGCGGGCCGGAGACGCCGAAATGGGTGAACAGCAGTTCTCCCCTGCCCTCCGCCTCCGCCTTGCCGTCGGCGAAAATAGTGAGCTTTATGTCCTGCAGCACCAGGCCCTGCAGGTCCTTTATAAAAGGTTCGTCGGATTCCAGGGCGGTGAGGCCGGGCCGCGGGGTGACTATGGTATGGCCGCATTTAGCCGCCAGGGCGTAGCCGTCGCCGGTGGAGCCGGTGCCGGGGTAGGACATGCCGCCGGTGGCTATTATCACCCTGCTGCCCAGGGTCCTGCGGCCGTCGGAGAATTCCACGCCTTCTATGACGCCGCCGCGCAGCAGCAGGGCCGAGACGCGCCCGGCCAGGGACTTCACGCCGCCGCGGTTGGTATAGCAATTCAGGGCGTCGAGCACGCTCTGCGCCCTGTCGTCGGCGGGGAATATCTTGCCGTCGGGGTCGGCGCGCGTGGGCACGCCGAAGGATTTGAGGAAGCCCGTCAGGCCGGCGGCGGAGAAGACGGTGAAAGCGCGGTACAGGAATTTGCCCTTGGGGCCGAAGGCGGCGATAAAACCTTTCAGGTCGGCGGTGTTGGTGACGTTGCACCGGCCGCCGCCGGTGACCAGCAGCTTCACTCCGGGGCGGGCGTTGCGCTCTATCAGCGTGACGCTGGCGCCCAGCTCCGCGGCGCGGCCGGCGGCCATCAGCCCGGCCGGGCCGGCGCCTATCACCAGTATGCCGGGGTCCGGCTTTTTGTCGGTCTTGGGTTTCACCATTGAAAATATAGCAATTATAGGGGCAGGCCAATAAAAAAGCCGGGTCGCCCCGGCTTTTTTACAGGCGCAGCCGCTCTTACGGGAGCACGGTGTGCAGTGTGCCGGCGTTGATGTCGGTAGTCTCGCCGCCGAGAATGCCCTTCTTCTGCAGGTTCTTGATGACCATCAGCGGCATGGTGGCCTTCACGTTGTAGACCATATAGGGGATGGTCCACAGCTTGATCTGGCGTTCCTTGGGCAGCACGCGGTTCATCAGGATGAGCAGGTTGTTGGTGCAGTTGTTCTTGATGGTGTGGTAGAACTCGCCCTCGCGGTCGACGGCGGCCTGCGTCATGGACTCGCGCAGCAGCGCGGCCTTGGCGGCGTGGTCGAGCAGCACCGGGTAGGGTACCAGGTGGCCCTTCTCCTCGTGTATGGTGCGGGCGGCGTATTCTTCCCAGGTGGAGAGGCTCCAGTTGATGCCGAAGGAGTTCTTCAGGCCGGTCAGCGGCGAGAAGCTCTGGCCGACGCGGGTCTTGCCCTCTATGCTCAGCGCCAGCGCCATCGGCTGGTGCCCGTTGGCGTCCACCAGGCCGCCGCGCTCGAAGGTGAAGACCAGGAAGGAATGGGCCGCCACGATCTCGGGCTTGAAGGGCTTCTTGATGAAATAGACGTTCTTGATGAGCGCGGGCCTGATCGTCATCGTGGTCCATTCGTAGGCGTCGGGAGCGGGGACCCGGGCGGAGGACATGCGCACATTGCCCATCACCAGGCGGCCGTCCTTGTTCTCGATCAGGGTGGCGGTGCGGCGGCGGGGCTGGTAGGGGGCGGGCACTATCTCGCCGGCCTTGGGCTCGTACGCGGAAATTTCCCTAATCTTGAGCAGCGAGAGGTCGTCGGCCTGCCGGGCCTGCGCTTCCACTATAACGGCCTTGCCGTCGAACCTGGCGGCTTTGCGGTCGCTGAGGTCCAGCTTGAAGAGGCGGCCGTCCACCGTGTTAAGGTAAGGGCCGGCTTCGGTAACCGAAACTACGCCTTTGAGTATATAGTTCACGCCCCAGCTCTTATCGGAGGGCAGCTGCAGGTCGGGCAGCTGCTGCTCCCTGATCTGGGCGGCGTCGAAGCCTTCGAGGGCTGAAAAATCGTTGTTCTGAGCGGCGGCGGGTACGGCAAGGGCTATGACCACGAGGAAAGAGAGGTTCTTTAGCATGTATATATGATAGCGGTTGCGGCGCCGTCATAGCAGGTGCCAAGGACCCCCTATTTGCGGGCAAAGTTCCCAATGGGCCCTGGGTCCTTTGGCCGGGCAGGCGAATGCGGGAGGCCGCTATCGCGCTACTCGATGACCGTGTAGCCTTTGGCCCGCAGCGCGGCGGCTACCTGCTTGAGGTCTATTCCCAGGTGGCCGCAGCCGGTCTTTACCGTCATCTGCCGGCCGTGCGTCTCGCGCATGACGGGGTTCTTAACCCCCATGAAGCCAAGTTCGAACAGCACCTCTATCAGTTCGGGGTGCTCGGCGGTGAGGTCGTACAGGGTCTTGTTCAGGTCAGCGGTCTTTTCAGCCATATTAAGCCAGCCTCTTTTCGCCTTCTATCTTCTTGATGCCGGTGATGTCCTGCGTCACTTCCAGCGAGCCCAGATATTTGCCGCCCGGCTCGCGCAGGGCGAAGTAGCGTATGTGTATCACGCGGCCTTTCATGTTGATCCAGAACTCCTCGGAGCTCTTCGTGCCGTCCCTGAAGCCGTCGAGGATCTTCTGCACGGCGCCCAGGCTTTGCGGCGGGTGGCAGTTCTGCACCTTGCGGCCTATGATGGAACGGGCCCGCAGGAAGACGCGGTCTTTGCCCTCGGAGAAGTATTTCACCGTGTCGTCGGCGTCCACGAAGGTCAGGTCCACCGGCAGGGCGTTGAGCAGGGCGGCCAGGTCCGTGACGGAGAGATCGCCGCTGGGCAGGTTCACCACGGCGCCGGAGAGGGAACCGGTGTTCTGCGCTATGTCGCGCGCCTCGTCCACGCCTTCGGGCGGGTCGATGAAGATATAGCCGGCCTGGGCGCTCTCGCGGAAGATCTCGGCCCAGTCGGCGGGCTTGAGCTTCTCCAGCGCGGTAGGGAAGAGTATGCTCTCCTCCTTGAAGATCATGCCGTCCAGTTCTTCGAGCAGCGCCGCGGCGGCGGCGGGGAAAGCGGCGGGGGGAGCGGCGAGGGCCGTCTTGAACAGGCCACGCACCTCGTCGTGCTTGCCCCACATCACCTTGGACGGGCCGTAGAACCCGGCCTTCTCGAGGTAAGGGAACAGCAGCTGTTCCTTGCGCTCGTAATGCCTTACCACGGCGCGCAGCTCTTCTATGATATTGCGTACCCAGTCGCCGCCTTTCCCGTCCTTCAGGGCCGGCAGCAGCGCGCGGGCGCTCTCCACTCTGCGGCGGATCTCGGCGTTCTCGGCCTTGAACAGGGCCACGGGATGGCGCGGGTCGGCGGGGTCGGCCATGCTTTTCTCGAGGGAAGAGTCGAACAGCAGCGCGTGCACGTTGCAGAACTTCTTGATCTCTTCGGCCGGCACGCCGTCCTCGAGCAGCGACTGCTCCAGCTCGAAGATCTCCCTGGAGGTGACCGTGCCGATCTCGGCGATGAATTTCTTTTTGGCTTCTTCCAGCGGCAGGCCGGCATGCAGCTCGCCCAGGATGCCTTTTAAAATTCTTTTTCTGTCCTCGTATCCGCCCATATTGCCTCCTTGCCTTCGGTCCCTCATGATACCAAAAACGGCTTTTTAGTTGGAGCGCCAATTACATATAATAAAAAAGCCGTTAATCCCGCAGCAGGAGGACCAATGAGCGTGCTATCCAAAATTCAGCTAGAGAAATACGCGGACGCCCTGATCTGGGGCCTGACCACCGCCCGCCGCGCCGGTTTCAAGAAGTACGACAACGTGCTGCTGCGCTGCGACCTCGAGGCCCGGGAGCTGGGCGAGATCGTCTACCGCAAGCTGGTGCAGCGCAAGTACAACGTGATCTTCAATTTCCTGCCCACGCCGACGCTGGAGCGGGACTTCTACCAGTACTCCGACGACAAGCAGCGCGGCCTGCTGGGCTCCTGGGACAAGGAGCTCTACAATAACCTCAACGGCTACGTGTTCATCCACGCCCCGGCCTCGCTGACCCACCTCAAGGGCATAGACACCAAGCGGCAGAGCCAGGTGGCCATAGCCCGCAAGCCGCTGTTCCGCATCCGCGACGAGCGCGAGGAGAAGGGCAAGTTCGCCTGGACGCTGTGCACCTACCCGACGGCGGAGCTGGCCAAACAGGCGAAGCTCTCGGTCAAGGAGTACGCCGCCCAGATCGCCAAGGCCTGCTACCTCAACGAGCCCGACCCGGCCAAAAAATGGGGCCAGATCTACAAGGATACCGTGTCCATCAAAAAGTGGATCAACGGCCTGGGCATAGAGACCATCCGCACCGAGTCCGCCTCCATGGACTTCGAGGTGAAACTGGGCGAGAAGCGCAAGTTCCTGGGCGTCAGCGGCCACAATATACCCAGCTTCGAGATCTTCACCTCGCCCGACTGGCGCGGCACGCGCGGCACCTATTACGCCAACCTGCCGGCCTTCCGCGGCGGCAACTACGTGGAGAAAATTAAGCTGGAGTTCAAGGACGGCCGCGCGATAAAGATCTCCGCCGCCGCCGGCGGGGACTACGTCAAGAAGATCATGGCCACCGACCCGGGCGCCAGCCAGCTGGGCGAGTACTCGCTGACCGACAAGCGCTTCTCCAAGATCGACCGCTTCATGGCCGACACGCTGTTCGACGAGAACCACGGCGGCAAGCACGGCAACTGCCACGTGGCCATCGGCAACTCCTACACGGACACCTTCACCGGCAACCCCGCGAAGCTGACCAAGGAGACCAAGGCCCGGCTCGGCTACAACGACTCCGCGGTGCACTGGGACCTGATCAACACCGAGGATAAGAAGGTGACAGCCACCCTCAAGAGCGGAAAAAAAGTGACGCTCTACGAGAAAGGGCAGTTCAAGTACTGAGTCTGCTCGCTCAAAAAGAAAGGGGCCGCCAGTGGCGGCCCCTTTTCTTTGCGGCCGGCGCGGCTTACTTGGCTTTCAGGGCTTCGGACCGGGCCGCCAGGCGCCCGGCGCAGGCCTGCAGTTCCAGCAGTGAAACCTCTTCCCCGGCCGCCGCCCCGCCGGAGTAATCGAAAGGGTTGTCCAGGTCACGGATGAGGGCCAGAATGCAGATGAAGAGGTAGGCGATGGGCAGCACCAGGAGCATGGACTCCAGGAAGGGGTCCAGCTTGATGAACATCAGCGCCGCGAACAGCAGGGCCGAAAGGGTTTCGGCTATGGCGTAGCCGGACTCTATGAACGAGGTGCGCCTGATGGTGTGTACGCGCAGTATCAGGCGGCGCATATTGTGCTGTTCCTGCTTGAGCCGGACTATGAGGTTCACGGGCACCGCGCCTTCCAGGGCGCGGAGGCGGCGGTTAAGCCCGCGCAGGTCCTCTAGCAGGGCCGGGGTTTCGCTCTCCTGGCGGAACCAGCCCAGCAGCGAGGAGCAGAAGGCTGAAAGCGCCAGCGCCAGGTCCGCGCCCAGGGGCGCCGCGTTGCCGGAATAGGTCTCGGCGTCGTCGGCCATGGTCTCCAGGGAGGCGGCCAGTTCGGCGGGGATCTTCTCGCTCTCCTTGTAATCGGCCAGCACGCCCGAGAGCAGGAAGCCGAGCAGAAAAACGGTGCCGGTCAGCAGGCTGGTGAACAGGGCGCTGAGCTCCAGGAATTCCCAGCCGGCGTAATGAAAAATGAGCTTCAGCGCGGCCGCGCCCAGCACCAGGGGCAGCATCCTGACCGACAGCCGCCACTTCCCGCCGAAAGCTTTCTTTTGTCTCATACGTTCCTCGTTTCGCCGCGCTCATGGGCGCCGCGGTTAACAATTATAGCGTAATAACGGTACGCTCTATCTCCGCGCCGCCGGTGCGCGGCCGTCGGCAACTGCGCTTATGCTGCTGCGATCTGGAAAGCTGGATGGAAACGGTGTTCAGGCGAGCTTTTTTATCAGTTCCGCGGAGCCGGGGAACTCCTTGAGCAGGGCGGCCTGGCCGCCTATCTCGAAATCGGCGAAGTCGAAGCCCGGGGCCACGGTGCAGCCCACCAGGGCGTACTTGGTTCCGGGCGCCGGGTAGGCGCCGAACCAGCAGCCGGCTGGCACGGCGTGCTGCTGTACCTGGCCGGCCTTCGGGTCCGGCCCCAGCGCCACGCGCTCCTCGCGCCCGTCGGGGAAGATCTGCCCTACCGTGATGGGGCCGCCCAGGTAGAAATGCCAGATCTCGTCTGAGCCCAGCCGGTGCAGGCGGGACTTGGCTCCGGCCGGCAGCAGGAAATAGATGGCGGTGCAGAGATTGCGCCCGCCCGCCGCGGCCCGCGAGCGGTAGGTCTCGCGGTAGAAGCCGCCCTCCGGGTGCGGCTTCATGGCGTACAGCTTGATCAGTTCTTCGGTCGTGATATTTTTCATGTCCCCGCACTCCCCGTACCGCGCCGCCCCGGCTACCAGTCCGTAGGCTTGTAATCTTTCAGGAACTTGCCCCACACATGTTCGCCGGTGTTGAAGCCGTCGATGATGGGGTCCACTATGCGCGCCGCGCCGTCCACGATGTCGAGCGGCGGGTGAAAGCGGTGCTCCGCCGTCTTGCGCGCGGCTATGTGCGCCGGGTCCTCGTCGGTCACCCAGCCGGTGTCCACGGCGTTCATGTGTATACCGTCGGTATAATAATCCGCCGCCGCGGTGCGCGTCATCATGTTGAGCGCGGCCTTGGCCATATTGGTATGCGGGTGGCGCGTGGTCTTGAACTTGCGGTAGAACTGCCCTTCCACGGCCGACACGTTGACGATGTGCTTGTCGCGTTCGGGGGTGCGCAGCATGAGGGGCTTGAGGCGCGCGTTCAGGATGAAAGGCGCCACGGCGTTGACCAGCTGCACTTCCAGCAGTTCCACCGCCGGCACTTCGGCCATCAGCATGCGCCAGGAATTGCGCTCGCGCAGGTCCACCTGCTGCAGGTCCTGGTCCAGCCTGCCCTGCGGGAACAGGGCGCCCTGCGCCGCCAGCTCTTCGGGCAGCAGCGGCACCTGCGACAGGGCCGCCGCGTGGGTAAGCCCCGCAGTCTGCGCGTCGGCGGGCGTCAGCGCCGCCGCCAGCTCGCGGCCGGCGGCCGGGCCTTCGGGCAGCAGGCTGTAGCCGCGAAGGCCCTCGTATGCGCCCAGCAACCTGCGGGCGGCCTCGGGCAGGTCGCGCAGCGGGCCCTGCTCGCGGTCCATCATGTGGCGGTAGAACTCCGGCGGCCGCCGCACGGTCTGGCAGGCGTTGTTGATGATGAAATCCAGCCGTTTGCGCGTCTCCAGCAGGTGGCGGCAGAAAGCCTCCACGCTGGGCGTGTGGCGCAGGTCCAGGCCGAAGATCTCCAGCCGGTGGCCCCAATCCTTGAAATCCGGTTCGGCCGCGTAGCGCAGGGCCGAGTCGCGCGGGAAACGCGTGCTGACTATCAGTTGCGCCCCGGCCCGCAGCAGCTTGATGCCGGCCTGGTAGCCTATCTTCACGCGGCCGCCGGTAAGCAGGGCCACGCGGCCGGTGAGGTCGGCCGTCTCGGTGCGCTTGCGGAAATTAACCTCGGCGCAGGCCGGGCAGAGCTGGTCGTAAAAATGGTGCAGCTGGGTGTAGTTGGTCTTGCAGATATAGCAGTTCTGCTCCTCGTGCGCGGCTGCGGGCGGCACGTCGGAGGGGCGGCCCTCCCAGGCCAGCGGCGGGGTGACGTTGGGCGTGGTGAACACGGACTGCCGGCGCAATTTGCGTATGCCGGTCTCGTTGAGGGCGCTCTCGGCGCGCTCGGTGCGGGCGGCCTTGCGCCGGCGGATGGCGGCCTTTACCAGCTGCCGCCGCGCGCGGGCGTCCGGGCGGGAAATTTCCCCGGCGGCCTTCAGCAGCCGCGTGCTCTCTTCTTCCGCCACGCCGGCCAGCAGGCCGCGGTCGGCGGCTATGGCCTCCAGCAGTTCGGCGGCGGCGTGCAGCTTGTCCCTGAAGCCCGGCAAGTCATTGTTGTTCTTTGTCATCGTCAGCATATATTTTACCTTTAATGGGCCTCGGGGAATTCCCGGATAGCGCCGCTTTCATTGCCGGAGCGGTGTCTGTCGCGGCGCGGGCCCGCCCCGGGCCGGCCATTCCGGTTTGTGGCCTCCGGAGTTATTTGGGATAATAGTAATAACATGAGCACACTCTTCGCGGCTTTAAAGACGGAGCGCGGCCGGCACGTGGCCGTAGCGGTATTCCTGGGCGGCCTGTCGGCCATGTTCCTGTTCTGCGGCTACGAGTTCGTCCGCTCGCCCGCCGAAGCCATCTTCATGGAGCATTTCGGGGCCGAGTACAAGCCCTACGCCATCGCCTGCGTGCCGCTGATGATGGCCGCGATGATCTACGGCTACGGCCGCCTGCTCTCCTCCTTCGGGGCAAAGAAGGCCATGGCCGTCAGCATGCTCGGCAGCGCGGCCTTCTTCGCGCTGGCCTGGGCCCTGCTCGACGCTGCCGGGCGCTGGTTCGCCTTCTTCCTGCTGGTCTTCAAGGAATCCTACGTGGTCATCATCTCGGAGCAGTACTGGTCCTTCATCAACAGCGTGCTCAAGGACGAGGAGGGCAAGGTCTTCAACGGCCCCGTGGCCGGCCTTGGGGCTCTTGGGTCCCTTACCGGCGGCTGGCTGATCGGGCGCTACGTGATGGGCCTGGGCACGGACCTGTTCGTGCTGTTCGGGGCCCTCATCATCCTGCCGGCCGCGGCGCTGTTCTGGATAGCCTACGGCAAGGCCGGCGAGCCCAAGCCGTCCGCCGAAGAGGCCGGCGGCAAAAAAGGCCACCTGCACCTGAGCATCCTCAGGGAGAACCGCACGGTGCTGTTCATCGCTTTCATCATCTTCTCGGCCCAGGTGGTGGCCACGGCGCTCGACTTCCGCTTCACGCAGCTGGTGCAGGATTTCATCCCCGGCAAGGACGAGCGCACGGCCTACATGGGCACTTTCTGGATGAACGTGAACATCTTCTCGTTCTCCATGCAGTTCCTGGCCACGCCTTTCCTGCTGCGGTATATACCGCGGCGCGGCATACTGACGGCCATCCCGGCGGTGCATATAATCTCCTGCCTGCTGCTGTTCGTCTACCCGTCGCTGGCCCTGGCCTCCACGGCCTTCCTGCTGTTCAAGGGCATGGACTACTCCATCTTCCGGGCCTCGAAGGAGACGCTCTATATCCCGTTCTCCTACGACACGCGCTACCGCGCCAAGCAGGTGGCCGACGCCTTCACCTACCGCTTCGCCAAGGGCGTGACCGCGGTGTGGGTGAGCGGCCTCAAGGCCGTGGGGAGCATAGCCCCCGGCTTCTACCCGGCGCTGGGGGTGATCTTCTCCGGGGCCTGGCTGGTGATGTCCTTCCCGCTGACGGCGCGCCGGGAACCCGGCCGTCCCTGAACGGCGGCCGCCAAAGAAAAACCCGGCCTGGCGCCGGGTTTTTTTATCTGTAAGGTCTGTAACCCGGCGGCGGGCCTTCGGGCGCCGCGAAGGTCAGGGCGGCCGAGATGCGGTGCACCGTGCCGAGGTCGCCGAACGGGGAGAAAGCGTAGTCCAGGCGGTAATCGGAGTAGCGCAGGCCGGCGCCGACGGAGAAGTTGCGCGCGCCGCCCAGGTCGCCCACCGCGCGGGTATTGAAGCCGGCGCGCAGCGCTATGTCCATCTCCTCGTAGATCGGCATGTTCAGCTCGCTGCCCATGGCCAGGAAAGGCAGATTATCGCGCGCGGCTATGATGTCCGCGGTGACGTTCATGTGGTCGCCCAGCTTGGTCAGCGTGCCCAGCCTCACTACCAGGGGCAGCTGGGCCTCCTGCTTGTCGTAGCGCAGCGTGCCCATGATGTTCTGCGCCACCAGGCTGACGCGGAAGCGGTTCTCGAACATGTAGGGCATGTTGAGGCCGATGTCGGCGGAGACGGTGTTGTCGTCGGAGATGATCTTGGATTTTACGAGCTTGCCGGTGGCGCCCAGCACGAAGCGCTCCTCCGGGTCCTTATTGAAGCCCGTGATGTAGCAGGCGAAGCCCACGTTCACGTACATGTCGAACGGCGCGAAGCTGCCCAGGTCAAGGCCGCTGGAGTCGGTCTTGTCTATCTTGCCGTAGTTCATGTACTTGAACGCCACGCCCCAGGCGCCCACCTCTCCGGCCGTTTCGGCGTAGGCGAAGTAGTCGGCGAAGGAGTCCGCCAGGTAGGGGGCGTGCATCAGAGCCAGCGAGTTCTCCTTGATGTGGATGAGGCCGGCCGGGTTCCAGTCCAGCGCGAAAGCGTCGTCGGCCAGGGCGGCATAGGCCTCGCCCAGCGCCGCGCCGCGGGCGCCGGAGGCGATCTTGAGGAACTGGCCGGCGGAGGTGCCGGCCGAGGCCGCGTCGAAGCCGGCCCCCGCCGCCGGGGCGGCCAGCAGCGGGGCGCAAAGCAGCAGCGCCGGCGCTAAAGCCGTTCGCAATGCCTGCATTCCTTTTTCCGCTTTCCCGTTCATAATAATTACCGCTCCAGCGCCACCTTGAAGCTCTTCGAGGATTTCTTGTCGCCAGTGCGGATGAAAGCTATGTAGACGCCGCTGGCCGCGTCGCGCCCGTCGTCGTTGGTGCCGTCCCAGTGCGCCATGCCGTTCACGTCGGCCTTGAGGCTGCGCACGAGTTCGCCGACGAAGGTATAGATCTTCACCCTGGCCCCGGCCGGCAGGTTGGCGAAATGCATGACGTCGGAGACGGAGTTGGGCCGGTACGGGTTGGGATAGATCTTTACCGCCGAGAGTCCGGTGCCGGGGTTGGACTGCATCAGCTGGAACGTGGAGAGATGCCAGGTCTGCCCCGTCACCAGGTTGTTGGCGGTGTCGGACACGGAGGGCAGCGGCACCCAGACGGCGTTGGCATCGTCGTGCAGGGCCAGCACCAGCCGCGAGCGGTCTATGCCCGGCGGCAGGTCGGCAATGCGGTACGGCAGCGTTATGGTGATGGCGCCCAGCACCAGCGTGGGGGGGAAATGGTTGATGACCAGCCCTATGCCGGTGGGCGTCAGCTGCGAGACGGCCGAGGAGGGGCCGGGCAGCGTGAAGGTGGACGGCAGGATGGTCAGGCGGGTGGAGCCGCCGATGGAGCCCGAAGGCAGCAGCACGGAAATAGTGCCGTAGGAGGTTTCCAGCGAGACCGTGGTTTCCTGCAGCGCGAGCGCGTTGCCCTGGGAGGAGAGCAGCGTGCGGGTGGAGCCGGCGTTCATGAAGGCGGACTGCAGGCCGCTTTGGCCGCGCGCCTGGACCTGCAGCCAGTACGTGGTGTCGATGGCCAGGTCCGAGAAAGTGCAGGACAGGGCGTTGACCAGGCGCGAGGAAATTATCGTCGAAAAATTATTCTCCGTGGTGGAAGCCTCGACGTAGTAGACGGTGTGCGGCGAGTTGCCGTTGGGCTCCCAGCGCAGCGAGAAGCCGTCGGTCATCATGTCGAAGAAAGCCTGCGCCTTGGGCAGGGCGTAGGCGGTGGCGGGCCGGGTAAGCGCCGTGCCCAGCTCCACCGGCGGGTCCGAGGGAACGCCGGTCAGGTTCAGGGCCGACACGCGCATATGGTAACTGGTATCGGACAGCAGGCCGGTGAAGGGGGCGCTCAGGTTAAGCGTCACCGAGGAGTGGACGGTGCCGGTGAAACCAATGTTGGAGGAGATCCAGACCTGGTAGTAGGTGCCCGCGGGGTTGACGGGCGGGACGACGTTATTCCAGCGCGCCGTCAGCGAACTGACCCCCACTTCCGAGGCCAGGAACGGCGCGTACTCGGGGTCGTAGGCGCTGGTGGCGTAGGGGTCGAAATTCACCGCCGGGATGGCGCGGTTCAGGCGATTGACGGCGGTGACCCTGGCGTAATAGGTGGTGTTCGGGACGAGGCCGTAGAAGGTGGCCGAGGAGAGCGCCGTGGTGGAGGAGGGCTCCATGGAACCGAACAGCGCGTCGTTATCCAACTCCACCAGGTAGCGGGTGTCGTTCGGGTTGCCGTTGGCCAGCCATTTCACCGTCATGGTTACCGGGGTGATGGCCGGGGTCTGCTTTACCGGAGGGTTGGCCAGCGTCGAGGTGGCGGGGGTGGCGGTATAGTTGACCGAGCCTTCAAGGTTAGCGGTGCCGGCGCGGAAATAATAGCTGGTGTTCGGGCTCAGGCCGGTGATAGACAGGCGGTCCAGGCCGATGTCGACCGTGGCCGAGGAGAAGAGCGCGCCGGTGAAAGCGGGGGAGGTGGAGGCCTGCAGCAGGTAGCTCTCTGCCGAGGTGGCCTGCGAGGCGTTGGTTAGCGGCGTCCAATTGACGGTGACGCTGGAGCGGAAGACGCCCGCGAAAGCCAGGCCGTCCAGCGGCAGCGGCAGGGTCTGCCGGTAATCAGGGGAGGTATTGGAATATACGGTGGCGCCGTTGTACAACGCGCCGGCGCGGAAATAATACGTGGTGTTGGGCGCCAGGCCGGGGATGACCAGACTGGAAATGGTGCCGCTGGGACTGGCCGAGCTGAACGCCACAGTGTTGAAGAAGCGGTAAACGGAGGCATCGGCCACATGGCCTTCCGCCGCTATCCCCGGCGTGAAGGAGATGGCGGCGCTGGAGCTCCAGACATTGTCCAGCGAGACCCCGGCTAAATTGCCGGGGAAACCGGTGCGCGTAGAACCCAGCACCGAGAAGTTAGGCGTCCTCTGCCAGTTCAGAGAACCCAGGCGCAGGTAATAGGTATTATTGGGAGCCAGCCCCGTCAGCGTCAGCGACTGCTGATATTCGCGGTACTCGTAGGTGGCCGAGGAGTAGACCGTACCGCCGCTGAAATTGGTGGTGGACCCCTGCAGCAGGTAGCCCTCGGCCGCGAAGGCCTGCGGCGATTCCGGCAGCGGGGGGAAAGTTGCGGTGATGGATTGCGGCGCCGCGGCTACGGTGACGAAACCGGGCGAGATGGGCAGCGCCAGCGTAACCGTTGAGAGCTGCGAGCCGTAGTTGGGGGCGTAAGCGGTGTTGATGCCCGCGGCCCTGAAGTAGTACGTGGTATTCGGGTCCAGCGTCACTATGGTCAGCGAGTTCTGCGCCGCGCTATAGGCGGCCGAGGAGTGTACGGTCTCCCCGGCGGAGAAGGTGCCGGTGGCGGCCTCCAGCCTGTAGCCCATAACCTCGGCCGGCGCCAGGGCCGTCCAGCCGAAGGTGGCGGAGCCGTCCGCAACGGCTATGCGCGCCAAGTTCTGCGGCGGTGGGGAAAGGGTGGTGAAGACGCGGGTGGCCTCCACGTTGGCCAGGCCGGAGATGTTCAGCGAGCCGGCCCGGTAGTAATAGGTGGTGTTGGGGACCAGCGGGGTCAGCGCCACGGAGGCGATAGCGGAGTTTGCCGTGGTCCAGGGCACGGGAAAGGACATGGACTGGGAAAGGGAGTACTCCAGCGAGTAACCCTCCGAGTCCTGGGCCTGTACCGCGCTGTCCACCGGCGTCCAGGACACCGTGGCGCTGGTCTGGAATACCTGCTCGCTGAGGCCGGAGAGCCGCAGCGCCGGGGTGGCCGTGGAGATATAAGCCGTATAGGCCGTAACCGCTCCGGAGCTGCCGCGGGCCCGTACCCTGAAATTGTAGGCTGTGTTGGCATCCAGGCCGGCTATGTCTATAGGAGCGCCCAGGGGGTTGATATAGGGGGCAACGATCTCCGGGTTGACCCCGTCGTTGTAGGCCACCTCGTAGACGGTGGCTTCGTGGTTGTTGTTGGCGTTCCAGCCTATAGTGACTATGGCGGTGTAGGAGGACTGGGCCGTGAAGTATTCCGGCACCGAGTACAGGCCGGTAGGCGCGGCCAGTTGCGTGATGGTGTGCGTGCTCCTGTATCCGGCGTCCGTATCCACGGAAGATTTAACCTGGAAGTAATAGGTCGCGTTGCCGTTCAGTGAGTTGTAGGTCACCGGTGAAACGACCGGTCCGCTGGAGATATACCAGGCGAAAGTGTCCGTATCGGATAGAACACCTATGAACGGGGAGGCTCCCCCTGTCCAGGCGAAGGTGACGGCATTGGTAGTGACGGCACCGACCGTGGGGGTGTTTACCTGGGCGCGCGCGGGGGCGGCCGCTGCCAGCAGGCAGGCGGCTGCTACAATAAACTTCGCGCGCGATAGCATATAGATAGTCTAACAGAGACCGCGTAAAATTCAATGACTAATATGTTACAGGCAAAAGCCCCGGTTTGCACGGGGCGCGGTTTCTATTATATTATAATTTGAATTCAAAACCTGCCGGGAGCCTTTAAATGCAGTCCCAGAAAAAAACAGCGCGGAATTGCGCGGCGGCCGCGGCGGCCGGCCTGCTGCTCTCCGCCGCCCCGGTTTTCGCCGCCCCTTCGGCGGCAGCTCCCGGATTTTCCGTGTCCTCCGGCACCCCGCTGCTCGCGCAGCGGGCGTCCACCGGGACCGTGGTGGCGCAGGGCGGCAACTTTTCCCTGCCGCTGCCCGACGGCCGCACGCTCTGGCTGCTGAACAATATCTGGGCCGGCGAGTTGAAGACCGGCGCTCCGGCCGAAGTCTGGGGCATAGTGGACGGCGGCGCGGCGCTGGCGCCCAGCACGGCCCCTTACGCCCAGGCCGGCGCTCTCGCCTACGTTGCCGATGAGAACGGCTGGCCGCTGCCCCTGCTGTCCGGCGACCTCGGCGAATACAGCCAGGTGCGCAAGTTCTGGCCCCGCGCCGGGCTCCTGGCGGACGGCAAGTATTACGTTTTCTACTCCATCATGAACAATTTCGGCCAGGGCCCCTACGACTATTTCCGGGTGGGGCAGGGCCTGGCGGTCTCCGGCGCCCCGGCCGGCCCCTACGCCAAGGTCCGCATGGGCACGCGCTATTCGCTTTGGAACGACGTGGAACCGGCTTTCGGTTCGGCCGCCCTGAACGACGAGGACGGCTGGATCTACGTCTACGGGCGCGTGATGACCGGCCCCGGAGAATACGCTGCTCAGCTGGCCCGGGTGCGGCCGTCCGGCCTGACCTCCCGCGACAAGTACGCCTATTACTCCGCCGACTCCTCCTCCGGCTCGTGGACCCCCGACATCGCCGAAGCCGCCGATGTGCTGGCCGGCCTGCCCGAAGAATTCTCCGTATCCCACAACGCCCGCCTGAACGGCTACCTGGCGGTCTACTCGGGGCCCGACGGCTCCGCCCTGGCCCGCCTGGCGCCCGCCCCGTGGGGGCCGTGGGGCGAGCCGTTCACGCTGCTGGCCTGCCGGGCCGAGGAGTACTGCTACGGCGCCAAGGAGCAGGCCGGCTTCTCCGGAGAGGGCGGAAAGCAGATCTTTTTGACCATAGAGAAGAAGAACGCGCCGTACCTGTACGAGATAAAATTCAAATAGGGGACAACATGATCGAATACAATATACTCGTTATCAATCCCGGCTCCACCTCCGACGAGGTCAGCTACTACCGCGGCGAGAAGGAGGTCTTCCACAAGACCGTCCGCTACAGCCCGGAGGACCTGAAGCCCTATGACCACGAGAAGATAACCGCCCAATTCGACCTGCGCAAGAAGATGGCGCTGGAGGCCCTTAAAGAGCACGGCGTGGAGCTCAAGGAACTCAGCGCGGTCATAGGCCGCGGCGGCCTGGTGCGGCCCATAGAGGGCGGGGTCTACGCCGTGGACGACAAGCTGCTGGCCGACCTGCGCGAGGGCGTGCTGGGCGACCACTCCTCCAACCTGGGCGGCATCATCGCCCACGACATCGCCACCCCGCTGGGCATCAAATCCTTCATCGCCGACCCCGTGGTGGTCGACGAACTGCTGCCGCTGGCCCGCTACTCCGGCATGCCGGAGAACCCCCGCATCTCCATTTTTCACGCCCTGAACCAGAAGCGCGTGGGGCGGCACGCCGCCAAGCAGCTGGGCAAGCCCTACGAGGAATGCCGCCTGATCGTCATGCACGGCGGCGGCGGCGTCTCCGTGGGCGCCCACCTGGGCGGCCGCGTGATAGACGTCAATAACGCGCTCAACGGCGACGGCCCCATGACCCCGCAGCGCTCCGGCGGCGTGCCCGCCGGCGGCCTGGTGAATATGTGCTTCAGCGGCAAGTACACCAGGCAGGAAATGCTGCTCAAGCTCAAGGGCCAGGGCGGCCTGGTGGCCTACACCGGCACCTCCGACTGCATAGCGCTGGAGAAATACATCCTGACCGGCGAGATCAAGCCCGGCTGCGGCCTGGACCCGGACAAGGTCACCCGCGACGAGGCCCGGGAGGCCGTGGACGCGATGGGCTACCAGATCTGCAAGGAGATCGGCGGCATGGCCACCGTGCTCGAGGGGAAGGTGGACGCGATAGTGCTGACCGGCGGACTCGCTTACGACAAGGTGCTGGTGCCCGAGATCAAGCGCCGCGTGGGCTGGATAGCCCAGATCCTCTCCTACCCGGGCGGCGACGAGATGACGGCGCTGCGCGCCGCGGCCGAGATAGCGCTGCGGCATCCCGCCAAGATAAAGCGGTACTGATTTTCGGTCAACTTAAACTACTCCGGAGGAAAACAATGAAATTCAAGAACTTTGACGAGCTTTTGGGCCTGGTGAAGGGCAAGACCAACCGCATAGTGGTGCCCGGCGCCAACAACGACGAAGTGCTGACCGCCTGCAAGATGGGCGTGGAGCACCAGATCATCTCCGGCGGCATCCTGATCGGCCCCAAGGCCCAGGTGGAGGAAATGGCGAAGAAGGTGGGCCTGAAGCTCGACATCTTCGAGATCGTGGACAAGAGCGACTACGCCGAGATGTGCAATATGGCCGTCGAGCTGGTGCGCGCCGGCAAGGGCGACTTCCTGGTGAAGGGCCTCGTGGACACCAAGTTCTACATGAAGGCTATCCTGCGCAAGGATATCGCCGCCGTGGCCGAGGGCACCGTGCTCTCCCACTTCGTGCTCTTCGAGCTCTCCAACTACCATAAGCTGTTCGCCGTCACCGACGCGGCCATCATGATCACCCCGAACGTGGACCAGAAGGCCATGATCCTCAACAACGCCGTGGACATGATGCGCATGATGGGCGTGGAAAAGCCCAACGTGGCCGTGGTCTGCCCCGTGGAGAAGGTCAACGAGAAGATCCCGAGCACCCTGGACGCCGCCGAGCTCGTCAAGCGCAACCAGGAAGGCAAGATAAAGAACTGCACCGTGGAGGGCCCGTACGACGTGTACATCGCCTTCTCCAAGGAACTCGCCGCCGAGAAGGGCATCAAGGGCGCCGCTGTGCCGGGCAATACCGACATCGCGCTGTTCCCCAGCCTCGACTCCGGCAACCCGGTGTACAAGTGCCTGAGCTTCTTCGGCGCCGGGATGAAGAGCGCCACGCTGCTGGCCGGCTCCAACATCCCCGTCATCCTGCCGTCCCGCACGGACTCGCCTATGACCAAACTGCATTCCATCGCGCTCGCCGCTTATCTCAAGGATAAGGCCGGCGTGCTGGTTAAATAAGGAGATATAAACATGGCATGGGATTTCTTAAAGAAAATAGTAGGCGGTAAAGAAGAGGGCCAGGGTGCCCCCGCCGCGGCTGCCGCGCCGGGCGCGGCGAAGCCGCCGGAGTTCGCGAAGCTCCACAAAACCCCTCCGGCCGCGGAACCGAAGCCGGCCGCCCCGGTGAAGGAGAAGGCGCCGGCCGACAAGACCGACGACGAACTGGCCGCCGAACTGGACAAGATGTCGCCGCAGATCCTGGCGCAGGCCAAGGACCCGCAGATGCGCGCCATGATCATCGGCATCTACCGCAAGATGCTGGTGGCCGGCGTGGACGTGAGCGACGACAAAGAGGTCAAGAAGTGGATGAAGAAGCACCCCGAGGTGCTGCAGGGCGGAGAGACCATCAAGGTTGAGACCGTCCGCCGCGAGGAGCCCAAGGTGGGCCGCAACGACCCCTGCACCTGCGGGTCCGGCAAGAAGTACAAGAAGTGCTGCGGTCAGGGCTAGCCCCGGCCGGAGAAATAAAAAACCCCGGCGCAGGCCGGGGTTTTTTATTGGCTTTAAGAGCTTAGTTCCAGGCCACCGAGGAGACTTCGACCGGTTCCACCGGGGCGATGCCCTTGGTCATCTTCTCGTCGTTGGCGGTCAGGTCGGTGAAGGCGCCCAGGCCGTTCACGCCGTAGGTCCACACCGAGCCGTTGGTGGAGAACGGGGTGGAGACTATATAGTTCAGGTCGGCCTGCAGGTAGGCCACGGGCCTGTCGGAGGTGCCCACGTTCATGGGGTCGGACATGCGCACGTTCAGCGAGAACTTCCAGCCCCACTTGATGTTCATCGACAGCGGGCGGACGGTGAAGTTGGTGATGTAGTGGCCCTTCACGGCGCCGCGCTGGCCCGCCATGGCGGTTTCCACGTTGTCGGCCCTGTTGGAGCCGCCGGTCAGGTCCTGGCCGTTGTAGAAGTAGGAGACCGCGTACTTGATCTTGATGACGTCCACCTGCATCAGGTTGGTCACGGAGTAGGTGTAGACCACTTCCTTCTTCTTCCAGCCGCTGTAGTTGGCCCAGTTGAAGGAGAAGCCGGGGATGGCGCTGGCGTAGGAGCTGGAGAGGCTGGCGTCCGGCTTGCCGCTGTTGATGACGTTCCAGGCCTGCACGCCGCCGTTGACGATGGCCGCGCCGGCGACTTTCTCGGGGGCCCTCAGCGGGACCGGGAAGGCGTCCGCGTCGGTCAGGTCGGTGACGGTCTCCTCGGAGGAGACGGTGACCGCGCCGGTCTTGAAATAGGAATCCTCGGCGGTAACCTCGGAGGCCGAGGCGAAGGCCGAGAGCGAAACGCAGAGGGCGGCGGAAGCGAGGATGATGTTCTTCATGTGGTTGTCTCCTTGTCCCTTCATGCTTATAGTTTACCCTGCCTGGGAATATCCGCAAGTGCCTGAGGGCCCAGACCGGGCCTGGGCCTTCAGTTCCAGCTCACCACCGGTATGTCCTGGCGCTCGTCCCCTACGGGCACGGGCTCTATGGCCAGGTCGTTATAAGAGTGTTCTTCCAGGTTGCCGTTGCCGTCCACCGATACGGAGTTGATGCCTATCTTGGGCTCGGTGCTGAAGGGCTTCACGTACTGCCACTTGAGGTCGGCGGTCAGCGCGGCTACGGGCGAGTCCGAGGCGCCGATGTTCATCGGGTGGGACATCAGGGCCTCCAGCGAGACCTTCCAGCCCCACTTGAGGTCTATGGCCTCGGGCTTTACCATGAAATTGGCGATATAGCGGCCCTTGCGCACCGAGCCGGGGATGGCGATGGGGCCGTGCAGGAAGGAAACCTCGTAAACGATGTCCACCGCGCGGCCCTGGATGAAGTTCTCCATGGTGAAGCGGTACTTGCGGGTCACCTTCTGCCAGCCGGTCACCTCGTCCCAGTTGTACTGGAAGCCGGGGATGGCGCTGGCGTAGGCGGAGGCCAGGTCGGCGGCGGGGCGGCCGTTGATGATGACGTTCCAGGCCTTGGCGCCGGCCATGATGATCAGGCCCGCGGCTATCACCGGCAGGCGGTCTTTCCGGTCGGCCTGGCGCATGAGGGCGCCGGCCTCGGCGGGGCTGAGCGGGGCCGTGACTTCGCTTAACAGTTCGGTTTTCTCGGTGAATTCCTGCTCGGCGGGGGACTGGGCGAAAGCCGGCAGGGCCGTGGAGAGGGCGAACAGGGCGAGGAATATCTTTCTAAATATCATTGTTTCCTTATTACCAGTAGCGCACCGCGCCTACGTCCACGTGCACAAAGCCGTCGCGGGGATAGTAGCCCACGCCGCCGGCCCGCAGCGCCCTGGCGGAGTCGCGCAGGGCGGAGGTCCTGACCCCTTCTATGCTGATGTCGGCGGCCAGGCCCCGCATGTGCAGGCTTTTCTTGGCCACGCCGTTGGAATCGGAAGCGAGCGCGCCGTTGAGCTCGGGGCTGCGGTAGCCGCAGATCACGGTGACGGTGCGGCCGCCGTGCCTGTCCTGCAGCGCGTCTATGATCTCTATAAGGCCGGCCGGGATCTCGGCTTCCCTGCCGGTGAGGCGGCAGCGCATGAAGCGGCGGATGGCGGCCATCGCGGCGGGAATAGCGCGGCCGCGCTCGTCCCGGTAGCGGATCTCCAGGTTCTCCCGGGTCCACTGGTGGTAGAGTTTCACGGTGCCGTCGCCGCCCAGCTGGCGGACCTCGGCGCCCTTCTCGTCGCTTTCGGGGGCGGCCTCGCGGTCGGCCAGGTAGGAGGCGGCTTCGGCCGCGTCCATCACGGAAAGTTCGGCGGCGGGGACCGGCAGCGCCATCGCGGTGTCGGAGGAGGTGATGTCCCGGGCGCTGATCATGCTGAGAGCGAAATCCCCGGCAAAAGAGGGAGCCGCGAGCAACAGCGCGGTTATCGTCAGTATGGTCTTGCCGGTTTTCATAAGTCTCCACTCATAGTTTAGCTGAACGCCAGGGAACCGCAAGCGCCCTTAGTCCCAGGCCGGCGGGGGTAAAGGACCCAGCCGCGCGGGCCGGTGGGCCCTTGACAAAAGTCAACATGGCATTTATCATATTTATGCGGACAGATAAGTGTATCCTGTATAGTTTATGAGGAAGATACTTTCTGCGATGGTTTTCTTTTCCCTGGCCCTGGCGCCGGCCGCAGCTCCGCGCCTTGGCGCGGAAGAGCCGCAGGCTCCGGCGGTTACCGTGGCGCCCGGTGGCGATACCAGCCTGGCGGCCGGGCGCAAGGACGGCCCCGGCGGCGAGCTGGGCCGCGATATCTTCATTTTCAAGACCAATGTCACACAGCGGCCGGACATATCGGCCCAGGCCCTGCTGCGCGTCTTCGGCCAGCTGCCCCCGGAGCGGCTGCCCGGTTTCGTGGCCAGGAACTCCGGCCGGATAGCGCAGATGATAGCCGGCCTGGAAACAGCCTCCGCTGACGGGCGCATCACCCCGCAGGCGTACGCTGACATTACAGAAGAACTCGGTAATTTCGAAGTGCGCACGATACAGGCCCGCTGCGACGGCGGCCCAGGCGCTCCGGGCGGGAGCGGCCGCCGCAACGCCGTGGACGCGCTGGTGGATGTGGTGGTGGCCGATAAGACAGGCGACGATGAGAAGAAGGCCGCCGCGCTGGAAGCGGCCATACGCGAGAACCCCGACAACCCTTCGGTGCAGGTGGCCGCCGCCAATTTTCACAACGAGGATAAGAACTTCGACAAGGCCGCTAAATCCGCCACCGCCGCGCTCGCGCTCGACGACAACGATCCCGACGCCTACAAGGCCCGCGCGCTGGCGCGCGCCTCGCTCGACGACCGCAAGGGCGCCATAGAGGATATCAAGAAGGCCATGGCCATAGACCCGCAGGACGAGTCGGCGCGGGTGCTGGCCGCGCTGCTGGAGAGCCGCAAGCCGGTCACCAGCCTTAAGTCCGTCGCCTCGGTGGAAGACATCAGGCGCGCCCTCGGGGCGCAGGAGGAGTCCGGCGACGCCGTGCAGGGCGGCGGGGACCGGGCGATGAACGCGCTGGAGGGCGGCGCCGCCGGCGGGGAACTGGAAGGCGCGGCGCGCCTGTCGGCCCCGGATTTCGCCAGATCCAAGGCCTACCTGAAGACGGCGGTGGCCAAGAACCGCCTGGGAGATTACGAGAGCGCGGTGCGCTATGCCGGCCTGGCCATAGAGAAGGACTCCGCCAATAACGAGGCCTATCTGGAGCGGGCCAACGCCTACAATTTCCTGGGCCGATACGACGACGCGGTGCGCGACGCCGGCCGCGTGATAGAGAGCGACCCCGCCAACATGCAGGCCTTCAATATGCGCGCCTGGGCGCTCAATCGCAAAGGCCAGGCCCGCGACGCGGCCACCGACGCCAGCCGGGCCATCGGCCTGAACCCGGGCTACGCCGACGCCTGGTTCAACCGGGCGCTGGCCTACGAGAAGCAGGGCGACTATAAGCGCATGCTCGAGGATTTCAAGCAGGCCGCGGCGCTCTCCGGGGCCTATTCCAGCCGCTACCAGGACGCCGTGGCCCAGTACGGGCCGCGCGTGCCAGGCTTCGCCGGCACGCAGGGCGCGCGGCAGGCCGGGACGGCCGCCGGCGCGGCCGAAACCGCCGAAGGCCGCGGGCCCCTAAAGCGCTTCCTGACGCTGATGCTCTTCACGCTGGTGGGCGGCGGTCTGGTGGCCGCGGGCCTGCTGCACATCATGTCCTCGCGCGGCGCCGACAGCGCCGCCGCGCCGCGCTCCACGCACCCGGACGTGCTCTCGCCTTCGGTCTTCTACGAGGGCGTGGCCACCGGCAAGTACAAGATCGAGCGCAAGCTGGGCGAGGGCGCCATGGGCGTGGTCTACGAGGCCACGGACCAGTCGCTGGGCCGCAAGGTGGCCATCAAGCGGATGGGAGAGGAGATCAAGGTCAACGAGCGGGAGAAGCAGCGCTTCCTGGAAGAGGCGCGCACGGTGGCGCTGCTGCACCACCCCGGCATCGTGGAGATCTACACCATTTTCGAAGAAGAAGACAACATATACCTGGTGTTCGAGCACGTCGACGGCGTCACGCTGGACAAGGCCCTGGACAAAGAGGGCCGGCTGCCCTGGGACAGGGCCCGCAAGATGTTCGGCGAGGCGGCCTCGGCTTTGAGCTACGCGCATTCCAAGAACGTAGTGCACCGCGACCTGAAACTGGCCAACATCATGCTCTCCAGCGAGGGCGGCGTGAAGGTGATGGATTTCGGCCTGGCCTACCGCGCGCGGGAGTCCATGGCGCGCCTGTCCAACGCCGAGGTGGTGGGCTCGCCCGCCTATATGGCGCCCGAGCAGGAGCTGGGCGACTCATCGGTGCAGTCCGACGTCTACTCCCTCGGTGTGTGCCTGTACGAGGCGCTGACCGGCGTGCTGCCTTTCCAGGGGCCCGATTTTCACCAGCAGAAGACCCGCCGCTCCTACCAGCGCCTCACCGCCGCGGTGCCGGGCCTGCCGGCCGGCGCGGACGCGGTGCTGGACCGCTGCCTGGACCCGGACCCTGAAAAGCGCTACGCCAGCGCCGAAGACTTCGCCCGCGCCCTCGACGCCCTCGCCTGAGCCTGAGGGGACGCTGCTTCCTATCTTCCTAATGTGGCTATTTCGGTTTACCTGGTGTAAAAACAATTAAAATGCGCGCGGGCGAACCCGACAGTATGCTGTCGGGTTCGTCTGCTATATTATTTCTACAGGGAAAGGGGGGCTTATGCCAAGACAGGCGAGGATAGATATACCGGGACAGATGTATCACGTGATGTCGCGCGGCATAGAGCGCGGGCGCATTTTTGTGGATGAAGGGGACTACGCGGACTTCCGGGAGCGTATGACAGCGGGGTTAACCCGGGCGGGCGGCAAATGCCTGGCCTGGTGCCTGATGCCCAACCACTTCCACTTCCTGATCCTGCGGGGTGCTGGCCCGCTTTCGGAAATGATGCACCGTGTAATGACCGGCTATGCCATCAACTATAATCTGAGGCATGGCCGCGCCGGGCACCTGTTTCAGAACAGGTACAAAGCGATTATCTGCGACCTGCAAGAGTACTTGCTTGAACTGGCGCCCTATATACACCTGAATCCTCTGCGGGCCGGGCTGGTGAAGGACCTGGCCGGCCTCAAAGACTATGAATGGTGCGGCCACGCGGCCGCGGTTACCGGCGCAGCGGACGGCATTCTGGATCGCGACGAACTATTAACGCATTTCGGGAGCCTGGAGCAGAGGGCGGCGGAAAATTACTGCCGGGTGATGACAGAAAAGGCGGCTGACCTGAGAAAGCTTAACTTTCCCGGCGGCGGCCGGGCGCGCGGCGCGGGCGGGGAACGTTCTGATCTGGAAGTTTTCAGGCCCGGAGGCAAAGTTCTTTCGGATCAGCGTATACTTGGCCGCACCGATTTTGTTGCGGCTGTTTTGAAGGCGGCCGACCAGGCGCTTGAGCGCGATAAAAAAAACGGCGCGGAAGTGCTGGCGGAGGTGGAAAGCGAGAGCGGCATCGCAAAGGAGGATATCCTCCGGCATAGCCACCAGAGAGGGCCTGCCCGCGCTCGCGCCGTCTATTGCTACCGCTGCGTAACTGAGGCCGGAGTTACAGGCCGCGAATTAGCCCGCGAGCTTGGGCTGAGTTCGGGGGCTGTTTCTAAACTTGTGACCAAGGGCGGCGCAATTAGGAAGATAGGAAGCAGCGTCCCCTCTATTGGAAGAAGGCGCGCTTGACGCCGTCTATGATGAACTGCACGGCTGTGGCGGCGAGGATGAGGCCCATCAGGCGGGTGGTGACGTTCATCACTATCGGATTTATGGCGGAGGCTTTCTTGACGCTGAAGCGGAAGATCAGGTAGCAGGCCAGGCCTACCAGCAGGAAGAGCAGCATCAGCACGCCGTCGTAGAGCAGGTTCTTGGCGCGCGATTCCAGCAGGATGGCCGTGGTGATGGCGCCGGGGCCGGCCAGCATGGGAATGGCCAGGGGCGTGATGGAGACGTCGGCCTTGGCAGCGCCGGCGGCCGTCTCCTCCTCGGTCTCGTGCACTCCGGAGCGCTTCGCCCGCAGGTTGTCCAGCGAGACCAGCAGCAGCAGCAGGCCGCCGGCCATCTGGAAGGCGGCTATGGTGATCCCGAAGATCTTGAACAGCGCGTTGCCGGTCACCGCGAACAGCATCAGCACCAGCGTGGCGGTGACGCAGGCCACCCGCGCCATGCGCAGGCGCTCGGCCTCGGTGTTGCCCGGGGTCATGGCGAAGAAGGTGGGCACGGCCGCCAGCGGGTTGATGATAGCGAACAGCGAGCCCGCGCTCATCAGGGCGAAGTTGAGTATTTCCATCGGAGCAAGTATATAACTTAGCGCTTGAGCTTGAAAAGTCTGGAGTATTCCAGCGCGAAGCCGGTGGTCAGGTTGGTGGCCGAGCCGGGCAGCTTCTTGCCCGAGGCCAGGAAGAAGTTGAGGAAAGGGCTGATCATGACGTCGCCGTAGAGCCGCGTGCTCAGGCGCAGGTTCAGCTCCAGCCGCTCCTTGAGGTCGGCCGCGGTGTCATAGCGGCTGCGCGCGAACAGGCGGTAGTTGCCGTCGGCGCTGAGCCGCAGGGCCGTGCCGGGCAGCGGCATCTCCAGCCGGAAGCCGGTCTCGAGGGCGTGCTTGGTGCGGGCCGGCAGGTAGGTGTAGACCTGCTCGGTGCTGAGGCCGGCGTACAGCTCCTGCAGGGCGGCCCCTTCGAACAGCTTCAGGCCGGCGCCGCCGCGCAGCACCTTGCGCAGCGGCAGGTCCCCGGAGCGCGCGAACTCGGTGTCGTAGGCCGCCGAGGCGTAAGGGCCCGCCACCAGCTTGCCCAGCCGCCCGTCGAATTTGCGCCAGCGGTAGACCAGCTCGCCGGAATAGATCAACTGGTCCACGCTCTCGGTGGTCAGGCGCGGCTGGTCCTTGGGGCGCAGTACGGTCTTGCCGTAATCGGCCGAGACGCCCACGTCCAACCTGAAACTTTCGGAATAGAACTCCGAGAAGAGGCGGGCGGAGCCCTGCATCTGCGTCTGGTCCGCCGCGCTGATGCGGGACTCGTTTACCTGGTCGTAGCCGCCGGGCGCGCGCACGCCGGTATCCACCATCTGCGCCGAGAGGTTGCGCAGGTTCAGCCGCCACACCGAGCGCGGCGGGGTGACGTTGCGGGCGGCCTCCAGGACGGCCTCTTCCCAGGCCAGGCGCGACGGCGTAGTATCCTTGATCTCCTGCAGGGCCCCGAGTACGGCGCCGTGCAGCGTCTCGGCGGCGCCTTCGGGTCTTTTCAGGACCTTGACGAAAGGCTTGCCCTCGGTCAGGCCGGCGGGCAGCGCTGTAAGATAGGTTTCGGAGGGTACAATGGGCAGGCCGCCCAGCCGCCCCGACTTGTCCAGGCCCGAGACCGCCAGATATTCGGCGCCCAGGTAGGCTTCCGCGTCGCTGCCCTCCGGCACCGCGCTGCGGAGCAGTTCGCTGAGGTGGAAGCCCGGCACCAGCGCCAGCGCCATCGGCTCGTCGGGCCCCAGCCAGGTGCGCACCATGGAGGAGGGGATTTCCCCGGGCACCCTGCTGGAGAACGGTTTAACCCGCACTATGGCCGCCTCGGCGGCGTACTGCCGGCGCAGCAGCGCCGCGGCCAGGTTGAAGAAAGAGTGTATGGTATAGCCGCCGCGGGCGCGCAGGTCCGGCAGGACGGAGTCGCCGGAGCCCATGAAATAGCTGGCGATGCGCTCCTTCATGTAGAGTTGCTCGCGGTAGAAAACGGGCTCGCGGCCATCCTCGGGGGGAGGGGTTGACTCCAGCGCGGCCAGCGATCCCTTCGGGCCGCGCTCCAGGCGTATGACGCCGGCGCCGCCCGCGTCGGGGAAAACCGTCAGGGCCGGGCCGGTGTGCGTCTCTTTCTCCCAGCCGCGCAGTACTACGCGCGTGCTGCGGCCGCTCTCGGTGTCCCAGGCCTTGGGGCCTATCAGCACGTCTATGCCGCTGAAGTTGAGCAGCCAGCCCAGCTCGCCGCTCTTGAGGAAGGAGACCGCCACCACCGCTTTAACCTTCTCTCCGGCGCGCAGCTGGTCTATGACGCGGTACAGCGCCTTCTCGTCCCGGGGGTCCCAGACCTCGAAGGGCGAGCCCGCCAGCTCGGCCGGGGCGTGCGCCCGCACCAGCGAGATGAAACCGGTGCGGATGCCGCCGATCTCGCGCACGGCGTAGGGCTTGACCAGGCCTGCCAGTTCGGGGTCGGTGATCCTGAGGTTGGTGCAGATGAACTCCGGCGCCGCGGTCGAGACCTTCAGCAGCCCGGCCCGCGCCCAGGTCTTGAAATTAGACAGGTCCTCCGGCTCCAGGGCGGCGATATCCGTCCCGGCGGCGCGCATGTACTCGAAAGTCCTGGCGGGGCCGGCTTTCATTACCGCGCCGGCCAGCGTGCCGCCCGCGCCCAGGCTCAGCATCACGGCGGTCCGTTTGTCCGCTCCCTCCTCCACCATGCGCCGGTTGATGCCGTCGAGTCCGGTGGGGATGGAGAAGACGGCGAACTCGTCCAGACGCTCTCCGGCCGAGGCCAGCAGGCGCGAGCGCAGCGTGGGCTCCCACAGCGGTTTGGCCGCGCGCCAGGGCGCGCGCAGCGCCCGGAACCTGATGCCGGCCGGCGAGACTCCGCGCAGCAGCTGCACGCGCCTTACCTCCACCTCGCGGTAGGGGCTCAGGTTCTCGCGCAGCGCGGCGGCGGTAGTCTCCGCCAGGCCCGGCGGCGGCAGCGCTATCGAGAAGGCGCCGTCGATGGCGTCGGCTTCCTCTATCAGCGCGTAGGAGGTGGTGGCGTTGAGCTCGCGCGCGTTCAGGTCCTCCGGGCCCTCCAGCAGGAAGGTGTCGCCGTTGGTGTAGGTCAGCTCGGTCAGCACCTTCTCCAGCTTCAGCGAGGCGGAGGATTTGATGACCTCCTCCACCGATTCCGACAGGCCGGAGGTGATGCGGTAGCTGTGGTCGAAATAAAAAATGGAAGCCGCGGTGCCGCCGGCGGCTGGCGCGGCAGCGGCCAGTGCCAGGAGCGCGGCGAGGGCGTTACGGTGAAGCATGAAAAAAAGATTAGCATTTTAGAGGTAACCGGTTAAGGCCGCGCCGGGGGGAGAAAGGCTAATAAATCGGTATAATATTAGCGATAGACGTCCAGCGGAGGAGAAAAGTATGAAAGCCCTTGTCAAAGCAAAAGCCGAGAAAGGCCTGTGGATGCAGGACGTGCCGGCGCCCGAGGTGGCCGACAACGAGGTCCTGATAAAGATCAAAAAAACCGCGATCTGCGGCACCGACATACACATTTACCAGTGGGACGAGTGGGCCCAGAAGACCATTCCCGTCCCCATGCACGTCGGCCATGAGTTCGTGGGCGAGATCGCCCGGCTGGGCAAGGCCGTGCAGGGGCATTTCATCGGCGAGCGCGTCTCCGGCGAGGGCCACATCGTCTGCGGCCACTGCCGCAACTGCAAGGCCGGCCACCGCCACCTCTGCATCAATACCCGCGGCGTCGGCGTGAACCGCCCCGGCTGCTTCGCCGAGTACCTCTCCATCCCGGCCGAGAACGTCTTCTCCATCCCCGAGGGCGTCTCCGACGACGAGGCCGCGATACTCGACCCGCTGGGCAACGCCGTGCATACCGCCCTCTCTTTCGACCTGATAGGCGAGGACGTGCTGATCACCGGCGCGGGCCCGATAGGCATCATGGCCGGCGCCATAGCCAACCACGTGGGCGCGCGCCACACGGTGATCACCGACGTCAACGACTACCGCATGGACCTGGCCCGCCGGCTGGGCCTGAAGAACGTAGTGGACTCCCGCAGCCAGAAGCTGCCGGACGTGATGAAGGCGCTCGGCATGACCGAGGGCTTCGACGTGGGCCTGGAGATGAGCGGCAACGCGCAGGCCTTCAACGACATGATCGCAAACGTCAAGATGGGCGCCCGGCTCGCCCTGCTCGGCATCCTGCCGCCCAACACCACCATTCCGTGGAGCAACGTCATCTTCAAGGCGCTCACGCTCAAGTGCATCTACGGCCGCGAGATCTTCGAGACCTGGTACAAGATGTGCGCCATGCTGACCAGCGGGCTCGACATCAAGCCCATCATCACGCACCAGTTCCGCGCCCAGGACTTCAAAGAGGGCTTCGAGATCATGTCCTCCGGCAAATCCGGCAAGATCATCCTGGACTGGACGACACTGTAGCACCAGGGGCGCCCGGCGGGATGGGTTCGGAAGGTCCTCACGGAGGGTGAGGCTTGCGTAAGCGCCGAACCCGGGTGACCGCCATGCGGTCACTTTCTGCGTGAGGAGGGGTGCGCACGGTGTGCGCAACCCCGTGCCTGACGGGCCCGTCCCGTCGGGCGGACCTTTAGGGAAAAATTATGCGCTACGACGAGCATTTTAAAGAGTTGTGCGAGGCGCTGGAGGGGGCCGGGGCCTTCCTCGTGGTCGCAGACAAGAAGGGCCGCGTAAATCTCATGACCATAGGCTGGGCGCAGATCGGCGTGGTCTGGGGCCAGCCGGTGCTGACTGTGCTGGTGCGCCCGTCGCGCCACACCCATGCCCTGCTGGAAGACGCGTCCCGCTTCAGCGTCTGCGTGCCCCGCCGGGGCGAACTGAAGAAGGAACTCGCTTTCTGCGGCACCAAGTCCGGCCGCGACTACGACAAGGCGCGCGCCTGCGCCCTTACGCTTAAGGAGGGGGAGCCCGGTGTGAAATACATAGACGGCTGCGCGCTGGTCTACCAGTGCGAGATCCTGGGCAGGACCACCCTGGCCGGTGGAAAGACCGCCCCCTCCGTGCTGGAGCGCTATTACTCCGGCGACGACGCGCCGCATACGCTTTGTTTCGGGAAGGTGCTGAAAGCGGAGAAATTCCTATGAGTTCCGCCCGTTTAATCGCCGTTGTCCTGGCCGCCGCGCTGTTGGCCGGCTGCGGCATGGCCAAAGACAAAGCCGCCGAGTACTACCTGGGCAAGGCCCGCAAGACGGCCTCGGCGCAGAATCCCGGACAGGCGGAGGTGATCGGCGCTTTCGCCGACCTGGACCGGGCCCTGAAGTACGCTCCCGACTCCCCCGCCGCCATAGAGGTGCTCGGGCGCCTGGCTGAAACAGCCGCCAAGAGCGGCTTCTCCGGGGCGCAGGAGCTGGAGGCGGCCGCGCTGAAGAAAGCCCTGGCCGCCAGCCCGCTGAACTGGACCGCCCGCGAGGCGCTGACCAATTTCTACTCCGCCCGCGGCGATACCGGCGGCCTCGAGGCCATGGCGGCCCAGGCGCAGGAGATCTACGGCTCCGGCGACGCCGGCGCGAAATACAGCGCGCTGCTCTCCGGCCTGGCCGCCCGCGCCTCCGCCCTGCCCTGGATAGAATCCGAGGCCTACCTGAGCCTGAACAAGGCTCCGGACACATTATTCGAAAAAGCCGCCGCCTACGAGGCCGGCGCGCGCAGGGTGCTGGCCATGAAGGCGGAGCTGGAGAAGCTGGGAGCCACCGACCCGTCGGTAAGGAAAACTGCCCCCGCCGCCCTTACCTCCGCCGCCGAGGTGGCCGCAGCGGACGCACTGCGCGACCCAGCGGCGCTGGCGGCCGTCTGCGCTTTCAACACCAGGCTTGCCGCCGAACCGGCTTTTAAAAAAGCGGTGGAGCAAGCCGTACAGGGCAACGCCTCTCTGGTGCGCAAGGACTACGCCCAGGCCCGGGCCTATTACCAGGGCGCCCTCAACCATTATCCCGCCCTGATAGACGCCCGCCGCCAGTTGGCGGAAGCCGATTTTCAGGAAGGGGCAGCGCTGGCCGCCGCCGGCGGGAACCGCAAGGCCGCCTCGCAACTGCTCTACAAGGCCTACGGCGGCATCTCCGCCGTGATACAGGAGGCAGCCGCGGGCGGCAGCCTGGTGCCTTTCCTGAAGCCCGCCCGTTTTCTCGGCGAGTCCTACTCGCTGAAAGCCGCCTGCCTGGCCGCGCTGCGCGCCGTGGAAGGCGACAGGCTGCGCAATACCGCCAGGCTGGAGGCCGAGTTCAGGGCCGCCCTGGATGAGGCCCTCAAGCTGAACCCCGAGGGCCGCCTGGCCAGGGAATTACTGGAGCGTTATACCAAGGAAGGCTTCTAGGGGAGCGCATGGCGGTAAAAAAATGAAGTTATCCGTTCTCCTGGCCGCGCCCGCGCTGCTGCTGGCAGCCGCGGCGGAGGCGCAGGAGGCCTCCGTCTCCACCGCGGCTCCGGCGGCCGTACAGGCCCCCGCGCCGTGGCAGAGCCCGCTGCAGCTGACCATTTCCAAAGATTCCTATAACTCCCGCGTGGGGCTGGACTACCGCATCAGGTGGGATTTCAGGGACCTGCGCGCCTTCAAGCCGGGCCTGGGCTTCATCTATACCGGCCTCAAAGCTTTCTATCATTGGGACATCACCGAGAACACGCGGCTGGAGTATTACGGCCTGCGGACCAACCCGTGGCGGCTGATCATCTCCAGGGAAAAGAAGAACGGCGCCGCCCCGCCGTCCGCCGGCGTCGAGGGCGGGGAGAGCCCTGTGGTCAAACGCGAGACACCGGAGTACCGCAAGCGCCTCAGGCTTTCCGTTTCGCCGCTGGTGGACGACCTGAAGCGGAATCTCGACGACGGCCTGCGTGATTTTCTGCTGCGCAGTTCCCTGAAAGGCGCTTCCCCCGGATGGGAGCGCGCCGGCGACGAGGGCCGCCGGGCCTTCGTGAAGGACGTGCTGTCCCTAGGCATCTGGGACTCCGGCGTGCCGGGCTTCAGGCAGGCCGGAGAAGGCCTGGAGTACATCAGCGAAGAGGGCAAGAATAAAAAAAAGCCGCGGCGCAGATATTAGCGCCGCGCCCGCAAAAAAAGAGCCGCCACCCGGCGGCTCTTCCTTTTATGTCCGGAGTTTAGACTGCAACCGCCGCGCGGCCCTCGGAACCGTCTATGCGTATGTCCAGCGGCCCCGGGAAGCGGATATGCCGTATATACTTCGCCTCCGTGAGCGGCTTCTCGGCCTTGATCTTGTCCCAGTTGATGAAGGCCTCCGGGCCGGTCTCGTTGATGGTGAAGTAGCCTATGCCCAGCGACGTGACGTTGTGGAAGAAATGCGTGCCGTACGACGGGTCCACCACGAAATCGCCGTAAGCCGCCTCGACGATGATGCGCGAGCCGGAGATATGGTGCCATTTGACCGGTATGCCCAGGGAGGGGTCGCTGGAGCCCCAGCGGCCGGGCCCTATCACCAGGTACGGGCGCCCTTCCTCGCGCAGGCGCGCGTTCATAACGCCTATCTCCTCGGCTATCTCGCGCGTCCTGAGCTGGTCGAACTTCTCCGGGATCACGTAGATCAGGTCGGCGATGTCGCGGTGCGCGCCGTTGCCCAGAGCCTGCGCGCTGAGGCAGAGCAGGTTCTCGGCTTTGAGGTCCTTCAGCGAGACCTTCTTGACGGGGCTGCGCGAGACCATGGGCCGCATCTGCAGAATGTTGAAGACGGCGGCGCCCGAGGCGGCGTCGTAGTCGCAGGCGAACTCCACCTCGACGTTGCAGCCCATCGCCTCCTTGCCCAGCGCCGATACGGCGTTGAGGATGTCGGCGAGCGGCAGCACCTCGTTCTTGAGCAGCGGGGCGAAGGTGATCAGGCGGTGGCCGGGGTCGGCTATGCCGTCGTTGATGCGGTCGTTCTCGGCTGAATAAGTAGACCCGACCAGTTCCAGCGTCCCGTCCGCCTCGGCCTCCTGCACGGTGGCTTCGGTCAGGGCCGGTTCCTCGTCGAAGCTCAGTCTGGAGTCGGGCTGGCCGGTCCGCAGGGCTATCAGCTTCTTCTGGGAATTGCCCAGGAAGTCGGCCGTGGTAGAGAATTGGTGCAGGTTCTGCGGATGGGCGGGGGAGAAGCGCAACGCGTTGTAGCCCTCCACTATCGTCTTGCCCAGGCCCAGCGCGATGTGCGCTATGGGGTCCTCGGCCTCCAGCGGCGGCACCGGGTAATAATTGTAGGACTGCATCACGCCGGCGAAGGCCGGGTAGTGGCGGCCGCTGCCGTAGTCGCGGCCCACGACGCGCTGTATCACCACCGCCATCTTTTCCTCGTCGATGATCAGCGGGTTGAGCCTGCGGTAGGCGCGCGCTTCGCGCGAGAAGACGGAGGCATAGACGAACTTGACCGCGCGGGCCAGCTCGTCCAGGCGCCGTGCCGGGTCGGGGTGGTTGTTGGCGAGCATGTAGGTCTTGTAGACGCCGGCGAAAGGCTGCGTTTTGGAGTCCTCCAGCAGCGAGGAGGACCGCACCGCCAGCGGGCCGTCCAGTTTCTCTATCAGCGCCTGCAGGTCGCGCATCACGTAGTCGGGCAGGCGGGCCCGTTCGAACAACGCGGCCGTGTCGTCGTTGGCGCGGCCCTCGTTGATCATGGTATCCAGGCCGTTCTGCTCCATGAAGAAGTCGAATACGTCCGAGGCGATCACCACGGTGTTGGGCACGGTGACGGTGACGCCGGGCCAGCGGTTCTCCAGGTCGGTCTTGGAGAGCAAAAAGTCCACGAAGGCGAGCCCGCGGGCCTTGCCGCCGATGGAGCCGGAACCGATCTTGCTGAAGGGGGTGGAGTCGTCGAAGAGCTTGCGGTCGAACTTGAGCACGGTGCCCAGCTGGGTCTTGTAAATGAACTGGTGCAGCGTCTCGATCAGGTACTTGCGCAGCTGCTCCGGGTTGCCGAACTCGGAGATCTTCTTGGGCCGGATATTGTAGGCCATCTCGAACTCGGTGCGGGCGAACAGCCACTTCGAGAAGTGGTTGCGGCCGGCGTGGTAGAGGATGGACTCCAGCGGCACCACCTTGAGCAGGCGCAGCATCGCGCCCAGGTCCGAGGCCCGGGCCAGCTCGGCGCCGTTCTGGTCGGCGAAGACGAAGTCCCCGAAGCCGAAGTAGCGGGTGATGAAGGCGCGCAGCTGCTTGGAGAGGTCCGCGGCGGCCTTATGCATGAACGAGGCCTCCAGCCGGCCGGCGTTGTGCGCGAAGGCGGCGTTGGAGGACTGCAGCAGCACCGGCATGTCCGGGTTCTCCTCCTTGATGCGGCGCGTCAGCTCCAGGCCCGCCTCGGGGTGGCAGGCGCCGTCCTTGGGGTACTCGATGTCGCTGATGACGCCCAGCAGGTTGGCCCTGTATTTCTCGTAGATCGCCCAGGCCTCGTCATAGGTGCTGCAGAACAGCACCTTCGGGCGCGCGCGCAGGCGCAGCGTCTTCTTGGCCGGGTTCAGCTCCTCGGCCATCACGATCTGCGTCTGCTTCATCAGCTCGGTGTAGATGATGGGCAGGTAGGTGGAGTAGAACTTGATGTTGTCCTCCACCAGCAGCACGGCCTGCACGCCCACCTTGGCGTCGTGCTCTAAATTCTTGGCGTCCTCGATGATGTTGATGATCGCCGAGAAAATGCGCGTGTCGCCGCTCCACAGGTAGACGCCGTCGGCCAGGGCGCGGGTCTCGTCGGGGATATTCTTGATGTCCTGCACGTTGAAGGAGAGCAGCACCACCGGCAGGGCCGGGCGGCCGGCTTTCACCGCGCGGAAGAATTCGGCCATGTCCGTCTCACCCACCTGTATCATGGCTATGACCAGGTCGTAGGAGCCGCTGGCCAGCTTCTCCAGCGCCTTCTCGGCGGTGGCCACGCGGGTGATCTTGGGGGCCGAGCGGGGGGAGGAGTCCAGCATCTCGCCGAACAGGGCCTCGTTGAGGCGGTCGTCGTCGGCCAGCAGGAAAGAATCGTAAAGGGAAGCCACCAGCAGGACGTTCTTGATCCTGTAGGGCATCAGCTTCTCGAAGCCGCCGAACTCGATCTCGTAGTCGCCGGGTTTCTTGGTCGTGGGCATGCGGATATTTTACTAAAGTCGCGGCCCGCGCGCCCCGCCGCGCCCGATTCGGGGCCTCCCCGGGCGGGGTTGTCAAAGGTTTTTTATTATGTTTATATATAAATATCGCTTTCGGAAATACAAACAGGAGACTCCCAAAAATGGATAAACCTACGCTTAAACCCAACTGTCCCAACTTCTCTTCCGGTCCCTGCGCCAAGCGCCCCGGCTGGACCGTGGACGCCCTCAAGAACGCCCTCGTCGGCCGCTCCCACCGCTCCAAGGAGGGGAAGGCCCGCCTGCAGGAAGTTTCCGACCGCATGAAGAAAGTGCTCAATCTCCCCGCCGACTACCGCATAGGCGTGGTCGCCGGTTCCGACACCGGCGCCGTCGAGCTCGCGATGTGGACCCTGCTCGGCCCGCGCTCCGTAGATATCTTCGGCTGGGAAGCCTTCAGCAAGGGCTGGATCACCGACGCGGTGAAGTATCTCAAGCTCAAGAACGTCAACGAGTACAAGGCCGACTTCGGCAAATTGCCCGACCTGTCCAAGGCCAATCCGCAGAACGACATCATCTTCACCTGGAACGGCACCACCTCCGGCGTGAAGGTGCCGGACCTCAACTGGATCCCGAAGAACCACGAAGGCCTGATGATCTGCGACGCCACCTCCGGCGTGTTCGCGATGGACATCGACTTCGCCAAGCTCGACGTGGTCACCTTCTCCTGGCAGAAAGTGCTGGGCGGCGAGGCCGCGCACGGCGTCATCATCCTCTCTCCCAAGGCCGTCAAGCGCATGGAAGAGCAGAATGCCAAGATCACCTGGCCCGTGCCCAAGATCTTCCGCCTCGTCGACGAGAAGAAGCTGCTGCCCGGCGAGCTGGAGTACAGCACCATCAACACCCCGTCCATGCTCTGCGTCGAAGACGCCATCGACGCCCTGAAGTGGGCCGAGACCGTGGGCGGCCTGCCCGGCCTGATAAAGCGCTCCACCGCCAACCTGGCCGCCTTCGAGCGCTGGGTGGAGAAGTCCTCCTGGATAGACTTCCTCGCCGAGAAGAAGGAGACCCGCTCCAGCACCTCGGTCTGTTTCAAGATCAAGGCCGACTGGTTCCAGAAGCTGTCCGACGAAGACAAGACCAAAGCCGCCAAGAAGCTCACCTCGATGCTCGACAAGGAGGGCGTGGCCAAGGACATCAATTCCTACGGCAAGGCCCCCGCGGGCATCCGCGTCTGGTGCGGCGCCACCGTGGAGACTTCCGACATAGAAGCCCTGATCCCGTGGCTCGACTGGGCCTACGAAGCCGTAGCCAAAGAATACTCCAAGGAGGCAGTGAAATGAGCAAAGTTCTTATAGCCGACAAAGCCGACGCCCTCTGTGAGAAGACCCTGAAGGACAGGGGCCTCGAAGCCATAGTGAAGACCGGCATGAAGCCGGAGGAGCTGAAAGCCTGCGCGCACGAGTATGACGCCATCATAGTGCGCTCCGCCAGCAAGCTGACCCGCGAGATCATAGAGGCCGCGACCAACCTCAAGGCCGTGGCCCGCGCCGGCGCCGGCGTGGACAACATCGACGTGGCCGCCGCCAGCGAGCGGAAGGTCCTCGTGATGAACACGCCTTTCGGCAACACGGTCAGCACCGGCGAGCACGCCATCGCCATGATGTTCGCCCTGGCCCGCCTGATCCCCCAGGCCAACGCGTCCACGCACGCCGGCAAGTGGGAGAAGAGCAAGTTCGAGGGCGTGGAGATCACCGGCAAGACGCTGGGCGTAGTGGGCTGCGGCAATATCGGCGCCGTGGTGGCCGACCGCGCGCGCGGGCTTAAGATGAACGTGCTGGTGTTCGACCCCGTCATGACCACCGAGCGCGCCCGCGAGCTGGGAGTGAAGATGGTGACCCTCGACGAGCTGTACGCCAAGGCCGACTTCATTACCTACCATGTGACCATCAATCCCGCCACCAAGGGCATGATCAATAAGGACAGCATAGCCAAGATGAAGAAAGGCGTGCGCCTGATCAACTGCGCCCGCGGCGGCATCATGGTGGAGGCCGACATCAAGGCCGCCATCGAGAGCGGCCACATCGCCGGTTTCGCCGTGGACGTCTACGCGGAGGAGCCCGCCACCCAGCATATGTTCTTCGGCATGGACAAGGTGATCTGCACCCCGCATATCGCAGCTTCCACCAAGGACGCGCAGGTGACCGTGGCCAGGCAGGCGGCCGAACAGATCGCCGACTTCCTGCTCTGCGGCAAGCGCACCCACGCGGTGAACGGCGACAAGATATAAGTCTTGCGGCCAGCGCCCGGGTCCCGGCGACGGGGCCCGGGCTTATTTTCGACCTAAGGAAAACGACATGGCAAAACTCCCTCTTTTCTCACCCATATACGGCATACGCCCCGCTCCCGGCAAAGCCCAGGAGATCATCGCCCCGCCCTACGACGTGATGGACTCGGAGGAGGCCCGCGAGATGGCCAAGGGCAAGCCCAACAGTTTCCTGCACGTGTCCAAAGCCGAGATAGACCTGCCCCCCGGCACCGACGTGCACGACGAGAAGGTTTACCTGAAGGCCGCGGAGAATTTTGACAAGATGCTCAAGAGCGGCCTGCTGGTCCGCGAGGGCAAGCCCTGCTTCTACGCCTACCGCCTGCAGATGGGTTCCCATATCCAGACCGGCCTGATGGTGGGTGCGTGCGTGGAGGACTACGACAATAACCGCATCCGCAAGCACGAGTTCACCCGCCCCGTAAAAGAGGACGACCGCGTGAACCAGATCAAGTACGTGAAGGCCCAGACCGGCCCCGGCATCATCGCCTACAAGCAGGTGCCCGAGATCGACGCGGTCATCAAGAAGAACGTGCAGAAGGCCCCGCTCTTCTCGGCCACCGGCGCCGGCGGGGTGATCCATACCCTCTGGCTGATAGACGACGAGGCCGACATAAAGGCCATCTCCGAGGCCTCCGAGAAGCAGAAGACCGTCTACATCGCCGACGGCCATCACCGCTCCGCCGCGGCCAGCCGCGTGAAGAAGTTCATGGTGGAGCAGCGCGGCGCTAAGCACACCGGTACCGAACCCTACAACGTCTACCTCGCCGCCGCCTTCCCGGTCAACGAGATGAAGATCTGGGACTACAACCGCGTGGTGAAGGACCTCAACGGCCTCTCCCCGGAGCAGCTCCTCGCCAAGGTGAAAGAAAGCTTCGAGGTAAAGGAAGTAAGCGGCCAGGCCAAACCGGCCGCCCGCCGCGAGTTCGGCATGTTCCTGGGCGGCAAATGGTACCTGATGAAGCCGACCGTGAAGACCCCGACCAGGGAAGAGGACCCGGTGCGGGCGCTGGACGTCAGCGTGCTCAGCGACCTGGTGCTCGACCGGGTGCTGGGCATAAAGGACCTGCGCAAGAGCGACCGCGTGGACTTCGTGGGCGGCATACGCGGCCTGGGCGAACTGGAGCGGCGCGTGAATTCCGGCGAGATGGCCGCAGCCTTCGCGCTGCACGCCACCTCGCTCGACGAGCTGATCAGCGTGGCCGACGACAACCAGGTGATGCCCCCCAAGTCCACCTGGTTCGAGCCCAAGCTGGCCGACGGCGTGGTCTCCAACCCGCTGATCTGAGCCGGACCGGAGGAAAAGCCCCGCCCCGCGGGGCTTTTCCATTCCCGGACGGGGTAGATATGCTCCGCCCCGTTGTTATACAATAAGGCCGAGGGTTAAATATCATATGGCGCATAAAATTCTGATCGTGGACGACGAAGCCAATGTGCTGTTCCTCGTTAAGCAGGCTTTCGAGGGACACTGCGAGGTGCTGACCGCGCAGGACGGCAACACGGCTATCGAACTGATCAAGGCCGAGCGGCCCGTCTTCGTCTTCCTCGACATCACCATGCCCGGCATGACCGGCCTGGAAGTGCTGGCCGTCATCCGCGACCTGGCCCCGGCGCCCATCATCTGGATGCTCACCGGCGACGAGGACATAGAGACCGCCTCGCTGACCCTGAAGGGCGGCGCCAAGGGCTATATCACCAAGCCTTTCGACATAGACCGCCTGCGCAGCGTGGTCTTCAACGCGCTGCTGGACCTGGAGAAGGCCAAGAAGCCGCACGATTCCAACGACAAGCCCTGGCACGTCAAGAAACCCAATAAGTGACCTCCCGCGAAGTTTTCTCCCGTTTTTCTCCCGGCCAGCTGGCCCTGCTGCGGCGCCTGGATACCCCGCGCAAGGTGCAGGATTTCATCGAATATCAGCTGGCCTATAACGATTCCCGGCCCAATACCTGCTGGTCCCCGCTGGAAGTGCTCAAGCGCGGCGCCGCCCATTGCATAGAGGGCGCGATGCTGGCCGCCGCCGCCTTCCTGTACCACGGCCGCCGCCCGCTGCTGCTGGACCTGCGCGCCAATCCCCGCGACGACGACCATGTGATAGCCCCTTTCACGCAGCATGGCCGCTGGGGCGCCGTGGCGCAGTCTCACTTCTGCGGCCTGCGCTACCGCGAGCCGGTCTACGCCTCTTTCGGCGAGCTCGCGCGCAGCTACTTCGAGTTCTACTACAACGGCCGAGGCGAGAAAACGCTGCGCGAGTACTCCGAGCCGCTCGACGCCGCCCTGCTCAAGCCGGAGTGGCTGCATTCCGACAAGAATGTCTTTTTTGTCAGCCGCCGCCTGGACGCGCAGCGTCATCACCGGATAGCAGGTCACAGGCTGGAGACGGAACTGCGCCGGGCCGACTCGCTGCTGCTGCAGGCCGAGGTGCTGGGCGGCTCGCGCCTGCCCCTGGTGCGGCGGCGGCCGCGCCCGTACTCCGAACTGAAACTGGGGAGGGGACATGGCAGAGCGGTCTGAAAACCAGGCTAACCCGCAGCGGACCGCCTGCTGGGCCTGCGGGATGGAAATCGGTGCGCCGGACCGCTACTGCCGCCATTGCGGCAAGGGCCAGGGCGAATATATCCCGTGGTATTACCGCCACTGGGGCATAATCCTGATGACGCTCTTCGGCCTGGGGCCTTTCGGCTTGATACTGGTCTGGCGCTCCCCGCTGCTCTCGCGCGAGGCGCGGGCCGCTTACACGGCCGCCATACTGCTTGTCACCTATTTAGTGGCCGACCGCCTCTACCGGGTCTGGACTTTCTTCCAGGCGGCCATGGGCGGCATGGCCGGCTACTGACCGCCGGTCCGGAGTGAAAATGAAAGCACTATTCTTGCTGCTGCCGCTGCTCTGCTGTCAGGCCTACGCCGCGGGCGGCGGCGCGCCGCGCGTTTACCGCCTGAAAACAGGCGGTTACGAGCGGGTCTACAGGGTTTATGCCCCGGCGGGGCTGGAGGCCGGCAGGAAATACCCGCTGCTTCTCCTGCTGCACGGCGGCGGCGGGGACGGCAAAGGCATGGCCCGCCTGGCGAAGGGCGGTTTCGAGGCGCTGGCCGACAGGCACGGCGCTGTTTTGGTCTACCCGGACGGCGTGGACAAGAACTGGAACGATTACAGGGGCGACAAAAGCCGTAAAGCCCAGCGGGAGAACATAGACGACGTCGCCTTCCTTACTGAGATGGTCGGGGCGATACTGAAAAGATATCCGGCGGACCCGGCCCGGGTCTACGCGGCCGGCATTTCCAACGGCGCCATGATGAGCTACACTCTGGCCTGCCGCGCGGCGGACCGCTTCGCCGCCATAGCGCCGGTGGCCGGAGCGATGCCGGCCAATCTGGCCGCGGCCTGCAAGCCGGCCCGCCCGGTGGCCGCGCTTATCATCAGCGGGACCGAGGATAACCTGGTGCACTGGGAGGGCGGGCCTGTGACGGGGCCCTGGGGCCGGAAAAAACTGGGGCTCACCATCCCCGTAGAAAAGAGCCGGGATTTCTGGCTGGCCGCCGACGCCTGCGCCGCGGAAAAGAAGAAAGTGTCCGAGAAGGACGCGGACCCGGAGGACGGCACTGCCGTTACGCGCGAGGTCTACCCGGGCTGCGCCGGAGGCAGTTCGGTGGAATTCATAAAGATATGGGGCGGCGGCCATACCTGGCCTGGCGGCCTGCAGTACCTGCCGGCCCCGGTAATAGGCAAGACCTCGCGGGAAATAGACGCGACCTTGGAAATCTGGGACTTCTTCATGCGTCACCGGCTGCCGGCCGCGGAGTAGGCGGCTTGTCCAAAGTCATAGGCCTAAAAACCGCCGCTGGCTGGGCCCTTTGGGCCTAGGCGGTGTCCCGGGTTTATCGTAGGATATGGGGGTAGGGGTTGGGATGCGAGGAGCTATAGTATGGCAATGACCTGCAACTTCGAGAAAGACGAGCACGACGTGAAGAAAGCCGACAAGATGATAGTGCGCATCGCCCCCGGCCAGGAGATCGGCACCGATACCCCCGGCCTGAAGCCGGCCAGGAACGGCGCCTACCTGTGGGTCGTGAACCCCCGCCGCCGTTCAGCCAAGAGCTGGCGCGAGATCAATTCCCTGAATTGAACACCGGAAGGAGCCGCCTCCTTCCTTGTTTTATATAGCCCCCGGAAAGAGCCAGCCTCCTGCCGGGGGCCTGCTTTTGGTCATAGGCCTTTGGGCCCAAGAGCGCCTAGGGCTTTTTCCCCTTATGCCCCGTGCGCCAAACTGGTAACCTATGGCAGGAGTAAATATGAAAATCATCGCCGCCGCCCTCATCCTCTTACTCGGTTCTTCGGCGCTGCTGCAGGCCCGCAGTATCGAGAATATGCGGGTCTCCGCCCAAGACATGCGCGTGGACACCGCCAGCCTGCGCAAACAGGCCGCCGCCGACCGCGCCGAAATAAAGCCCGCCCCGGTGCTGGTGCAGCTGATCGTTAATTTCTTCAAACTCCTGTTCGCTCCCAACGGCGACATAGAGATCTCCAACCCCACCGCCTCCCTGCCTCAGTACGACGGCGAGCTCGAGGACGATACCGAGGAGGAGACTTACGTGGAGGGACAGGCCTACGAGCCCGTGGCCCCCGCCGACCTCCCGGAGGACCCTTTCCCGCAGCAGCCCCCGCAGGTGGTCTACCAGCCGCAGCACCAGGAGACACGCGCCGACATCAGCGGTCCCGGCGGCGGCATCCCCTCCGACCTCAAGCGCAAGGCGATGGAGTACTTCAATTCCAACTCCGGCCGCATACAGAATAAGCGCTATATCGGCGTGGTGGATTTCTCCAAACATTCAAGCCAGGACAGGTTCTGGATCCTGGACCTGGTTAGCGGCGCCGAGCACGCGATGCACGTGGCGCACGGCACCGGCTCGGACCCGGACGGCGACGGTTACGCCACCCGCTTCAGCAATGTGCCCAATTCCAAGGCCTCTTCTCTGGGCTTTTACCTCACCGGGGACCTGTACACCGGCAAGCACGGCAAATCCATGCGCCTGCACGGGCTTTCCTCCACCAATTCCAACGCCCTCTCCAGGGCCGTGGTCATGCACGACTCCAACTATGTCAGCGAAGGCAATGTGCGGGCGGGCCGCTCCTTCGGCTGCCTGGCCCTGGCCAACAGCGAGATCGGCAAAGCGCTGGCCTCGCTGCGCGGCGGGGCTCTGATCTACGCCGGCCTGAGCAACAGCGATTTCTAAGGCGCGGACAATATAAAAGCCGCGCGGGCGCGCGGCTTTTTTATTTGCGCGCGGCCGGAATTGGTGCTAAGATTTAATAGCGGTCAGGGGGAATAATGACCTTTAGAGAGCCTGCCGGAACCGGCCGTTTTATCATAGCCGCGCTGCTATTATGCTTCGCCGCCGCAGCCGCCATGGCCGCCGGGCCGGGCGACTGCCGCGCTTTGGTGCGGGGCCTGCTGAAGAAAGCCCCGGCGGCCGGCGGCAAGATAGCCGTGGCCGATTTTACCTACGCCGACGGGCGTATCTCCGCCGACGGCGAGGTGATAGCCGGCCGCATTACCACCGAGCTCGTGGAGCTGGAAAAACACAAGGTGGCCGAGCGCCGGGAGATAGAAAAGGTCTTCGCCGAGCTGAAATTGCAGGGCTCGGGCGCCATCGGGCCGGACTCCATAAAGGACATCGGCGCGCTGCTGGGCGCGGACTGGCTGATCCTGGGCACGCTCACGGAACTGTCCCGAGGGCGCATAGAGGTTAACGCCCGCCTGGTGGAGGTGGGGTCGGGAGAGATCATTGGCGCGCGCCGCGTAAAGCTGCGCAAGGACTGGCGCGATAAGCCCGCCGCCGGGGAAAAAGGCGAAAACTCTTTCAACGAGGGCACGGAGCTTAAAGAGTACGACAAGGCCATCCGCACCTACATGGACAAGAAGGCCGGTGAGGAACAACGCGTGGTTAAAGAGCCGCCGCCTTCGTTTTGAAGGTTGACCGATTACCTTGTGTCTGGACCGGGGATTTGGCAGAATAACCGGGGTAAAAAAATGAAAAGAAGGGCTATATATACCGTTCTGGCGGCGCTCGCGCTGCTGACGCTGCCGCTCAGCCCCGACCTGCGTTCCTCGTTCGACCAGATCGAGGCGCCGGGAGTGTTCCTGGCAGCCATAGAACAGATGGGCTCCGACCCCAGCTCCGTGCCTGTCAGGTTCGCGATACGCTACCGCGCCCCGCGTGAAGATTTCTTCGCTGCCAGGGAGGACGGGCTGGCCGCGGTGCGCGCCTGGCAGATACAGGTTTTCGACGGCAGCGGCCGCGAGGTGGGCCTGATGCAGGGCGCCGGCAGGCCCCCGTCCGGCGGCATCGATTGGGGCGGGGTCTCTTCCGAGGGGAAGCCTTTGCCGGACGGTTTTTACAGCGCCAGGCTGGCCTGGCTGGACCAGGAAAAGCGGCCGCACACCGCCCCCAGGGTTTCGCTCAGCCTTTTTACGCCGCTGGAGGTGAAGCGGCTGGCCGGCCGGCAGCTGCGTATCGATTACGTGGACGAGGGCCTGATAGTGGCCATCCTCGAGAGTATGATCTTCAAGCCCGGCCAGAGCCGCATAGAGCCGGAGGCCCTGCCGGCCCTGCGCGAGATGGCCCTGCTGCTGAAGGCCTATCCGAAGAAGCGGGCCGTAGTGCGCGGCTATACCGACTCCACCGGTTCGCCTCAGAGCAACCTGGCGCTGTCCCGGCAGCGGGCGGAGCGGGTTTACGATTACCTCGTTATGGAGGGCATAAACCCTGCCCGCCTGAAGTACAGCGGCCTGGGCTCCGCCCATCCAGTGGCCTCCAACGACACAGCCGAGGGCCGCGCCCGCAACCGGCGCATAGAAGTGGTGGTGCTCAAAAAATCCGTCTGACCACGGGGAAACATATGAAGAACCTGCTGCTGCTCTCCGCCCTGCTGCTCTGCCCGCCCGCCTCCGCCGAACCTGTTTCGGAGCGGATCACCTGGCTGCTCGACGGCACCACCGCCGCGGCAACCGTCACCCTGCCCGAAGGTTCCGGCCCCTGGCCCGGCGTGGTGCTGGTGCCCGGCAGCGGCCCCACCGACCGCGACTGGAACTCGCCGCTGCTGCCCGGGCGCAACGGCAGCGCCGCGCTGCTGGCCGACGCCATTGCCAAGGCCGGTTTCGCGGTGATACGCTACGACAAGCGCTTTACAGGCCCTTACGCCGCGGCCAACGGGCCGCTGCTCTCCGGCAAGCTCAGCCTGCGGTCGCATATGGAAGAGGTGAGCTCCGCTGCCGCGGAGTTGAAGAAGCGTCTCGGAGTTGCCGCGGATAAAATTTTCGCGCTGACCAACAGCGAGGGCGCCGTGCACGCCCTCAACGCCCACCTGGCGGGCGAGCCGGAGTTCGCCGGCCTGATCCTCACCGGGGCGCCTGGGCGTTCCATGGGAGCCTTGCTGCGGGGCCAGATAGAAGCCCAAGTCTCGCCGCTGCCGCAAGGTAAGGAGATAATGGCCGGCTACGACAAACTGGTCGCCCGTTTCCAGGCCGGCCTGCCCTTCGCTCCGGAACCGGCCGTGCCGCAGGCCATCAATAACATGGTGGCCGGCTTTTACGTTCCGGCCAACCTGCCTTTCATGCGCGAGTTCTTATCCGCGGACCCGGCCAGGCTGGCGGCCGGTGTTAAAGCGCCGGTGCTGCTGGTCATAGGCGGCAAGGACATGCAGGTAGACAGGCGGCTGGACGGGGCGCCGCTGGAGAAAGCCCTGGCCGGCAATAAGAGCGCTTCCTTCGCCTATCCCGCCGACGCCGACCATCTCCTGAAGCATGAGCCTAAGCCCAGGGAGCAGCTGGTCCCTCTGCTGGTGCAGAATAATTACAACGCCGCCGGCCGCGAGCTGGACGGCGAAGCGCTGAAAGCTATTATGGATTGGCTGCGGGACCGCTCCGCTCCGGAGCGGAAGAAGTAACAGGGCATTCTTTTTCGGCCGCGCCCCACGCGGCCGCGCCGATTATGCAAGCGGCGCCGGCGGACAGGAATACCCAGTCCAGCGGCCGCATGGCGGCATAGGCCCCCCAGAAAATTACCGAGACCAGCACAGCCAGCGGGCTCTTGAGATTGTTCATGGCGGCCAGCGCGCCGGGACTTACCCGCGTGGCGCCGGTATTCCACAGGAAGAAGCCCGCGCCCGAGGCTACCAGGCCAAGATAGAGCAGCGCGGCCCAGCGCTGCGGCGTATAAGACAGCAATTCACCCCAATCCGAACCCAGGCCCGCCCAGGCCAGGGCCACCAGGGCGCCGCCCAGGTACAGCCAGCCGAAAATGTTCAGGTCCCGTTCTTCAGTGTTGCGCCGGCGCCAGTCCCTGTAGGCCACCTGCCCCCAGGCGAAGGCGGCGTTGGAAATTTGCATCACGGCGAAGGCCTGCCAGAAAGCGCGCCGGTCCACCGCCCAGCGCTCCACCAGCGCCGCGCCCAGCAGCGCTATGCCCGCCGCGGCGAAAAGCCCGGCCGGCGCGCGCCCGGCGCGCCTGGCGTGAATGGCGGCCACGTAGAGCGGCGTCATTACCGTGAACAGCGCCACCTGGTAAGCTTGCAGGACCACGAAGCAATAGTTCAGGGCCACGTACATCAGGCCGAACTGCACCGCGCCTATGCCCATCAATTCCGCGGCGCCCCGGCGGCCGGCGCGCGGCAGCCGCAGCCAGGGCAATAGCGCCAGCAGGGCCAGGCCCAGCCGTATCAGTGTGACCAGCACCGGGTCCGCCCCGGCTATCCATTGTTTGTTTATGCCGAAGGAGAAGGCCCAGAGCCAGGAGACTATTATCAAGCGTGTCATCGGTAATGCGGCGGGCTAGGACAGCTTCAGCAGGTCTTTTACGGCGCCGGTCAGGATGCCGGGGGTGATGGGTTTCTTGAGTACAAGCACGTTGAGGTTGCGGGCCAGGTCTTCCACGGCGGCCGGCGAGGCGGTGGAGAAGAGTATCGGCACCGGGGAGGCCATCTGCAGGCGCAGGCGCTCGAACACCTTGCGGCCGCCGCCGGCGGGCATGTCCACGTCGAGTATCACCAGTTCCGGGTGGAACTCCTGGAACTTGGTGACCGCCCCGATGGCATCTTCGGCCGTCTGTACGTCGAAGCCGGCCTTGGCGAGGATCTCGGTATAGAGCTCGAGAATGACGGGATCGTCGTCCACCACCAGCACCTTGCGCCTGACCGCGGTACGGGCTATCAGCTCGGGCGGTGGCGGGGGCGGCGGCACGGGGTTAGGGGCCTTGTTGAAGAACTGCGGCAGCAGGCGGCGCACCTCGCCCAGCAGGGCCTCCGGCGCTATGGGCTTGCCCACCACGGTCACGTTGTGCAGGTTCTTGAGGCTGTGGGGCAGCATTTCCGGCTTGCCCGTGGAGAAGATTATCGGCACGGGGTCCTGCAGGCGGGTGCGGATGGTGTCGAACACCAGCTGGCCCCCGCCGGCGGGGATATTGAGGTCGAGCACTATCAGGTCGGCCTTGAACTGCTGGTAGAGGGTGAGGGCGGACAGGGCGTCCTCGGAGGTCTGCACCTCGAAGCCCATGTCCTCGAAGAATTCGCGGTAAAAATCCAGTATGGCGGGGTTGTCCTCCACCGCCAGGATCTTTATCTTGCCGCTTTTGCCGGAACCTGTTACCACGCCGCCTCCCGTTCTGTCCGTCTATAATAATACCAAACAAAGCGGAGCTTTTGCCGCGCAGGGGTTCTTACTGGTGCTATTGCGCGGAGGTAATTTTGATGCTACGATATGCGCGGGGTGAGGTACAAAAAGTTGCGCCGCCCGTTCCGGACGCAGCGCATAAATATGGAAACAATATTTATAAAGGAGCTCATTTACAATATCTGCCTGCTGCTGGGGGTGGGGGTGGTGTATTCCGAAGTCAGCTTGAGGTCCGCTACCCCCCGGCGTTACCGCGATGTCGCCATCGGGGTGGTTTTGGGCCTGGTCGGCGTGGCCGTGATGCTCAACCCGTGGACCATGCGCCCGGGCATGGTATTCGACGTCCGTTCCATACTCCTCAGTGTGGCGGGCGTTTTTTTCGGGCCGGTGGCGGCTTTCCTGGCCGCGGGCATAACCGCGGCGTTCCGTTTTAATGTCGGCGGCGACGGGGTCTGGATGGGCGTGGCCGTGATCTTCGTTTCGGCCGGCCTGGGCGTGCTGTGGCGGCGTTTTCGCCCGCAGATAGCGCTGAACCCCGGCTTTGGCGAACTGGCCCTTTTCGGTTTGGCGGTGCACCTGGCCATGCTGCTCTGCACCGTGCTGCTGCCGGCGGGCACCGCGCTGGAGACCCTCAAACGAATAGCCCTGCCCGTGCTGCTGGTCTACCCGGCCGGCACGGTGCTGTTCAGTCTGCTGTTCCTGCGCCACGCCGAGCGCGAGCGCCTGATGCGGGCGATAGAGCAATCCAGCGAAAGCGTGCTGATAACGGACGCCGCGGGCGGGATACAGTATGTTAACCCCGCTTTCGAACGGATCACAGGCTACAGCCGGGCGGAAGTGACCGGCAAAACCCCCAAGATACTCAAAAGCGGGGGGCATGGCCCGGAGTTTTATCGCGAACTTTGGAGCGAGATCTCGGCCGGCAAGCGCTGGGAGGGCCGCATGCTTAATAGGCGCAAAGGCGGCGGCACGTATACCGAGGAAGTGGTGATCTCCGCCGTGCGCGACGCCGGGGGGCGGATAGTCAATTATGTGTCCGTCCGGCGCGACATCACCGAAGCGCTGCGCCTGGAGGAACAATTCAGGCAGGCGCAGAAGATGGAGGCCGTGGGGCAGCTGGCAGGCGGCGTGGCGCACGATTTTAACAATATCCTGACCGCCATAAAAGGCTACTGCTCGCTGCTGGCCCCCGCCCTGCCTGAGCGGTCCCGCGCCAGGGAAGACGCGGCAGAGATCCTGGCCGCCGCGGAGAAAGCCACCTCCCTGACGCGCCAGCTGCTGGCCTTCAGCCGCAAGCAGATCATGGTCCCAAGGGTGGTGGACCTCAATAAGATCATCGGCGATATGATCAAGATGCTGCGCAGGCTGATAGGCGAGGAGGTATCGCTCACCACGCGGCTGCACCACGCGCCCTGCTTGGTAAAGGTGGACCCCGGCCAGATAGAGCAGGTCATACTGAATTTGGTGCTCAATGCGCGCGACGCGCTGAACGGAAAGGGCGAGATAGCCCTGGAGACCCTGGTACGCGGGTTAAGCGACAACACCGGTGCCGCGGTTAAGGCGCCGGGGGGCAAGCTGGTCTGCCTGAAGGTGCGAGACAACGGCTGCGGCATGAGCGACGAAATCAGAGGTCACCTGTTCGAGCCTTTTTACACCACTAAGGGGCCGGCCAAGGGTACCGGCCTGGGGCTGTCCGTGGTCTTTGGCGTGATAAAGCAGAGCGGTGGAGAGGTAGAGGTGGAGAGCTCTACGGACAAAGGCAGCGTGTTCACGCTCTGTTTCCCGGCGGCCGCCCCAGAAGAGGCGGGCCGGGCCCCGGCTGTAGTCGCCGCGGCGGTCCAAGGTGGCGGCGAAACGGTGCTCATTGTGGAAGACGAGGAGACGCTGCGCCGGCTGGGCGAACGCGTCCTGAGCGACGCGGGCTACCTCGTTCTCGGCGCTTCTTCGGCGGACGAAGCCATGGAAGTGATGGAGAGGCGGAAGCGGCCTGTAGACCTGCTGGTCACGGACGTGGTAATGCCGGGCAGAAGCGGGCGGGAACTGGCGCTGGAACTGGCGCGCCGTAAACTTTGCCCCAGGACGCTATACATGTCCGGCTATACCGATGAGGCCATAGTAAAGCACGGCGTACTCGAGCCGGGTATCGCCTTCCTCTACAAACCTTTCAGCCCCGGGGCCCTGGAAACCAAGGTGCGCGAGGTTCTCGACGGTCCCGAGGGCCAGGCCAGGGCCTGAAGCCCGTGCCGCGGCCGCCCGCGGGCCTTTCCTGAATAACGTCACCAAGCGACCAGAGGCAAAAACGGCGGGGTATAAACCCCGCCGCCTTGCACCGCGTCTCTCTTTAGGCCGGCTCGTGCTGGTAGCGCTCTATGAGGTCGCGGATGGCGCGCGCGTCGGCCTTGTGGTGGCCGTGGCTGAGTATGGGGTTGGTGCCGCCGCTGGAATCTATGCGGAGGTCGGCCCAGAGCAGGCCGGTCCTGATGTTGACCGACGCCACCTTGGACATGGAGATGCTCTCCTCTTCGGAGGTGAGCAGGCCGGGCTTCACGCGCGTAACGCGGTCATGGGTTATCTCTATGCGGGTGGGGAAGAGGAAATTGCCCGTCGTCCACCTGCTTGCCGCGAAAACGTTCTTTTCGTCCGCCATGGTTTTCTCCTTCAGCGCGGGAACTTCGGGGGCGGGGGCGGGTTGGGGTTCATGGGGCGCTCGTCGGCGGCCGGTGAGGCCGGGGGCGGAGGGGGCGGCGCCGCGGGGGGCGCGGCCTGCCTGGCGGCTATCTGTTTCCGCACCTCCGCCATCAGCACGTCGGGGTTGGTGGGCTTGCGCAGCGCCGAGACGTTGACCATCTTGGTCAGGTCGCCGAGGGTCTCGGGCTTGCCGGTGGAGAAAATTATCGGCACGTTGTCGCCTTCGGCGCGCAGCGTCTCGTAGACGTGCGTGCCGCCGCCGCCGGGGATGTTGAGGTCCTGCAGTATCACGTCGGCCCTGAACTCGTGCTGGGCCGCTATGGCGGTAGGGGCGGTATCGGCCGTGCGCACGTCGAAGCCCGCGTCTTCGAAAAATTCCTTGGAAAAATCCACTATCGCCGGGATGTCGTCCACTACAAGTATCTTTGGCATAGTCTCTCCTGTGCTCCAGATAAATTATAGACGATACGGAATGAAAAACAAAGAGGGCGGAGCTTTTGGCTCCGCCCTCTTCTTGGGTTTGATCTGCCTACCGCTTAGACCAGGCCCTGGGCCATCATCGCCTCGGCTACTTTCTTGAAGCCGGCCATGTTGGCGCCCGCCACGTAGTTGCCGGGCATGCCCGCCTCTTTGGCGGCGGTCACGCAGGCGTTGTGGATGTTGACCATGATGCCGTGCAGGTGCTTGTCCACCTCTTCGCGGCTCCAGCCCATGCGCATGCTGTTCTGGCTCATCTCGAGGCCCGAGGTGGCCACGCCGCCGGCGTTGGAGGCCTTGCCGGGGGCGAACAGGATGCCAGCCTTCTGGAAGGCCTCGACGGCCTCAGGAGTGCAGGGCATGTTGGCGCCTTCGGTGACGCACATCACGCCGTTGGCGATCAGGGTCTTGGCGTTCTCTTCGTTGAGCTCGTTCTGGGTGGCGCAGGGCAGGGCCACGTCGACCTTGATTTCCCACGGGCGCTTGCCCGCGAAGAACTTGCCGGTCTTGAACTTCTCGGCGTAAGGGGCCACGATGTCCTGGCCGCTGGCGCGCAGCTGCAGCATGTATTCCCACTTGTCGCCCTTGATGCCTTCGGGATCGTGGATGTAGCCGTCCGGGCCCGAGATGGTGACGACTTTGCCGCCCAGGTCGTTTACCTTCTGTACCGCGCCCCAGGCCACGTTGCCGAAGCCGGAGACGGCCACGGTCTTGCCCTTGAAGCTGGTGCCCTTGGTCTTGAGCTGCTCTTCCGCGAAGTACACCACGCCGAAGCCGGTGGCTTCGGGGCGGATCAGCGAGCCGCCCCAGGTGATGCCTTTGCCGGTCAGCACGCCGGTGAATTCGTTCTTGAGGCGCTTGTACTGGCCGAACATGTAGCCGATCTCGCGGCCGCCCACGCCGATGTCGCCGGCCGGCACGTCGGTGTCGGGGCCGATGTGGCGGAACAGCTCGGTCATGAAGCTCTGGCAGAAGCGCATCACTTCGGCGTCGCTCTTGCCCTTGGGGTCGAAGTCGGAGCCGCCTTTGCCGCCGCCCATGGGCAGCGTGGTCAGGGCGTTCTTGAAGATCTGCTCGAAGCCCAGGAACTTGAGGATGCTGGCGTTGACGGAGGGGTGGAAGCGCAGGCCGCCCTTATACGGGCCGATGGCGCTGTTGAACTCGAAGCGGAAGCCGCGGTTCACCTGCACCTCGCCCTTGTCGTCGGTCCACGGTACGCGGAAGGTGATGGAGCGCTCGGGCTCGACGATGCGGTCGAGGATCTTGGCTTTAACGTATTCGGGGTGCTTCTCGAGCACCGGGGTCAGGGTCTCGAGGACTTCCTTGACCGCCTGGTGGAATTCTTTCTCGCCGGGGTTCTTGGCGATGACGTTCGCCAGCACGCCGTTGACGTAGTCGTGAACGGACTTTTTGCCTTTCTCCGCTACAGCTGAGGGTTTAGACATGATTTCTTTCCTTATCCTTATCTTTTTTATTTTTCCGCGGTGTGAACTTAAAACAGAACTAAATCTCTATGGATTTATATTACAAACCTAAATTACGGGTTGTCAACCCGGCCCGGAGCGCCGAAAAACGACGGAAAATATCCGAATTGCCGCCGCTTGCGCCGCGGCCAACCGAGGTAAAATCAGCGCCGGGGATCGCGTTTTCGCGCCGGCCTGCCGCGGCGCCTCTGGGGTTTTGAATATTTCTTGATGTGACTCAGGTTACATAATATTCTATACTTTTAGCACACTTCGCGAATCTACTTTTATAAATATATGCGGACAAAAAACATCCTGATAACGCTGCTGCTGCTCGCGCTGCCGCTTTGCGCCGCCGCGGGCGAGTTCAAGGATAAGGGCGAGACCATCGCCGTGGATTTCCCCGCCGGCTGGGCCGCCGGCAAGAGCGACGACCCTACCGTCACGCTGAAGCTGGAGAAGGGGAAGAATTCCTTCGAGTTTTCCAAGCAGGATTCCGAACTGGGCGACTATTACCTGAAGGCCCGTGTGAAGGAGCAGGTGGACTCGCTGCGCTCCAAGGGCACCTCGCTCGCGGGCGACGTCCGCCCGGTGGGCCTGCACGGCGTGAGCACCGCGTATTACACCTCCTACGAAGCCATGGGCGCCGAGGCCTACATCGCTTTCTTTACTTATAATTCCGCCTCCTACGCCGTCAGCGCCCGCGGCCTGTCGGACGGAGAGTTCCGCGCCGTGCTGGCCAGCGTGCGCAAGCCGGGCGAGGTGATCGTGCAGCCCAAGCCCAAGAAGATCAGGGTGGTGCGCCGCAAGAAGGAACCGGAAGAAGACTCCTCGGCGCAGATCTTCAAGGACGGCGCCGCCGACGTGTCTACGGCGGCGGTGGCCGCTTCCACGGAATCCGTGCTGAACGCTTTCGCGCAGTCCTCCACCGAGACCGTACCCGCGGTGCAGGCTTCCACCCAGCCCGCGCTGGCCGAAGCCGCCGGCGCTGCCGCGCAGAACTTCCTGGAGGAGCTCTCCAAGAAGCAGGAGGGGGACACGGGCAAGCCGCCGTACCTGCCCCGCGAACCATTGTCGATAATCTTCTGGGGTTCCCTGATAGGCCTGTGGGTGGCCGGCTCTTTCGCCGCCCGTTCGATGGCCGCCGCGTACCAGAATCCCAAGCTGCCGCCGCCGCCCGCCGACGTGCCGCCGGACTTCTTCTTCCCGTTCGTGATCTCCAAGAACTCCACCATGAAGGACGTGACCTACCAGGTGGTCACGCGCCAGAAGCAGCGCCTGATGGCGGAGTTCGTTTCCGAGCACGACGTCTATATCGCCGGCGCCGTGTACGGCTGCGTTCTCTTCCACGTGGGCTGGAGCCTGCTGGCCGCCGTCGGCTACGGAGCCGCCGTGACGAACTCCCTGCTGATGGTGCCGCTGCTGGGCCGCGCGCTGGCCTCGCTGCCGGAGGCCGTCTTCGCCGTTCCGCTGCTTGTCGGTCTGTCGATATATTTCACCAAGAAGAACCCGCTGCAGCTCTTCGACGCGCAGAACTCGCTGGTGCTCGAGGTCAGGCCCGAGATCACCTACGGCCTCATCCGCGACGGCAACGGCAAGGAGATAGCCCGCCTGGTGGCCAAGGGCACCTTCCTGTACCGCTACTGGGAGTTCGTGGACACGGACAATCTGGTGGTGTTCGCCATCCGCGACGACTTCCCCAGGGGCTACCTGCTGCGCAAGCTGTTCGGCAGCCTGGGCGGGGCGCTGCGCTCGCGCTACGGCATTTTCGCGCAGGACCGGCGCGCCGGCTTCGTGTTCCTGGACCCGTCCTCGGCGGACAGGTTCCAGATCCACATGGATTACGCTTTCGCCCGGCTGGGGCACCCCGCCCACATCCTCGCCGCGGTGCTCTATGTCATCTCCCGGGAGAAAGACCCCGGTTACCCGTCGCCTTTCTAGCCGCAAAAAACTATGGCCACTGAACTGCTGTTCGGCATAAACACCGCTGAAGAAGTGCTCAACGCCGGAAGGCGCCGGGTGCTGCGCCTGCTCATTTCGCGCGGCGAGACCGGCCCGCGGGTAAAGACCGTCTCCGGCCTGGCCCGCAGCAAGGGCGTGCCGGTGGAATTCTGCGACCCGCGCGTGCTGGAGAAATTAGCGAACGGCGGCAACCACCAGGGCGTCATCATCGAGGCCGAGCCGCCCCGTAAATTTTCGCTGGACCAGGCGCTGGAGGCGGAACGCGACCTTAAGAAGACGGTGTGGGCCGCGCTGGACGGCATCACCGACCCGATGAACCTGGGCGCTATCGTGAGGTCCGCGGCCTGCCTGGGCGTGTCCACCGTGGTGCTGCCCGAGCGCCGCTCGGCCAGCATGAACGCGGCGGCCCAGAAGTCGGCCTCCGGGGCGGTGGAGCGCGTGAACGTGGTGGAGGTGGTGAACCTCAACCAGACGATCATAAAGCTGAAGGAAAAAGGTTTCTGGATCTACGGCCTGGCCATGAACGGCCAGGCGCTGCCGAAGGTTGATTTCACTCTGCCGGCTTTCATCATCATAGGCTCCGAGGGCGAGGGCCTGCACCAGAAGACGCGCGAGCATTGCGACGTGATAGTCTCTATCCCGCAGAAGGGCGGGGTGGAGAGCCTCAACGCCAGCAACGCCGCCGCCGTCGTCTTCTACGAACTTTCCAAAAAACTCTAAAGACCACGTCTGAATGCCGTGTCGGTCAGCCGCGGGCATGGGCCCGTCGGGCACGTGAGGACCGGCTATGCCGGTCCGCAAGGCCGGAGGCGATTTTACAGAGAAAATCGCCGAGGCGGGGCCGCGCAAAACCGCTATGCGGTTTATGTGTGGTGTCGCGCACTTGGTTCGCTCGTCACACTGCGGTGTCGCTTCGCTCCACTCCCTCGCCGCGCTACGCAAGCGGCTTCAGTCCGTGACGACCCTCCGAACCCATGCCCGTGTCTGCCCTCGCCGCTAAGCGCTCTTGTGTTTTGTGGGAAGTCCGCGAAGGCTCATTAACTATATAAAAAGACAACGCGGGCACTTGCCCGCGCTGTCTCCCTCAAAGTTAAGGAGCGGAAGGCGACCGTCGATAAGGTGTTCCGCTCCGAAAATAGTATAGCAGATAATTATCGTTTGTCAAGGGGTAATCCCTTGACATGTCAATGGCTGCGGTTATTTCTCTATCAGCAGGTACAGTTCGCCGGAGGCCTTCATGGAGGAGGCCTCGGTCTCTGCCGTCGGGCCGGTGCCCCAGAAGAGGTCCACGCGGCCGGGGCCGCGGATGGCGGAACCGGTGTCGTGGGTGGCTACGAAGCGGCTGAAATCCTTGAAGCTCAGGTTCTCGCCGGACGCAACCGGGCGACGCGACTTGAGCAGGCCCAACAGGCCGTAAGGGATATGCTTGGGGTCTATGGCGATGGAGCGGCCCGGGGTGAGCGCCCGGCCTATGGCGCCGTAGGGGCGGCTGTCCTTCGGCCTCTGCCTGAAGTAGACGTAGCGGGGGTTCAGGTCTACCAGGCGCTCCTCGCGGGGGCCCTGCGTGGCGAGGTACTTGATGAAATTCTTGAAAGACATCGACGGGGTTTCGCCGCAGTCTATCAGGGCTTTCTGTACGCTGCGGTAAGGGTGGCCGTTGGCGCCGTCGAAGCCGGCGCGGAGATGGTCGCCGTCGGGGAAGCGCAGCACGCCCGAGCCCTGTATCTGCAGCAGCATGATCTGCCCCGGGTGCGCAGACCAGACCAGGTCCAGTCCCTGCCCCTCCAGCGCCCCGGCGTGTATCTCCCGCGTGGCGTAATGCCTCACCAGCGCGCCGGTCTCGTCGTAGCGGCCGTAATCGAAATCCACCCCCATATCGGCGGTGGTCTTTACCAGGTCCGCGGGCCGCAGGTGCACGGGATACTTGTGTTCGGCGTCGGGCGCGCGCGTGACCGGGATCTCGGCCTCGTAATAGCCGGTTATGACGGTTTTGCCGCTGCCGTCGTCGGCGGAGGCGCGGTAGATCCTGAAGCGTTCGGCCAGCGCCTTGCGGAGGTCCTCGGGAGACAGGTCGTAGGAGAAAAGGGCGAGCAGGGCCTTGGCCGTGCTGCGCAAGCGGGGGGCGTAGTAGGAGTCGCCGCCGATCTTTACGCCGGCCGTATCGGGGCGGGCGTTCCAGTAGTCCAGGTTGGCGTTGAGTATCTCGAGAAGGCCGGCGCGGTCGAGGTCGTCCTGCGGCAGGGGCAGCGCGGCGGAATCCACCGGGGACACTTCGCGCACGGCGGGGGCGTCGGCGTAGCCTTCGTCCGCTTTTAGCTTGGTCAGTTTAGGGCAGGCGTCCAGCGTATCGGCCGGCAGGCCCGGTTCCGGCGCGGCCGCGGCCGGGAGCTGCGGCGCGTACCAGGGCTGCTGCGCGGCGCCGGCGGGCAGGGTGAGTAAAAAGAATAGCGCGGCCGCCTTCATATGGAGAATACTACAAAAGCGGTTGAGGAAAATCAACTGTCCGGGGCGGAGAAGCCGCAGGAGGAGCAGAAAGCTGGCATGGAGGTTTTTCCGGCTATACTGTCCCTGAGCGACAGGGCGCCGGGGGCGGTCAGGATCTCGGCCAGCGGTTTTTCGTCCGTGTTCCCCAGGGAGAGCGCGCCGTCGAAGTCGGCGCAGCAGGGCACCACGCGGCCGTCGCTGAGCACGCCGAAGTGGTGCCGCAGCCCCAGGCAGCCGCTTTTGGGCCTGCCGCCCTCGCCGCCGGGCCAGTCGAAGAGGCCGCCGAAATTCAGGAATACCCCGTCCGCCAGGCGCACATAGTCTGGGCCCGGCGCGGCCGTGGTTTTGAAGGCCGCGGTCAGGGTCTTAACCGCCAGCATGTAGAAATCGTCCCGCTCCTCGGCCCGCAGGCGGAAGCCCACTACCAGCCCCGGCGGTTTGGCCAGCGCGAAGGCCGCCAGGCGCTCCAGGGCCGGGGCGCGCCGTTCAGGGGGCAGGCAGGCCAGCGCGTGCAGGGAGACGGAGAGCTGGGCCAGGCCGGCGAACAGGGCGGGGGGGTAATCGTTGAGCAGCGTGCCGTTAGTGACCAGGTTCACCCGCAGTCCCAGCCTGTAGCAGGTTTCCAGTATGGCCGGGAAAGCGGAATGGGTAAGCGGCTCTCCCAGCAGATGCAGCGAGACCACTTCGGCCAGAGCGCCGGCCTGCGCGGCAACCCTCTCGAACCTGGCCGGGGGCATTTCCTGCCGCGGCCTGGAGGAGGACGCGCAGAAAGCGCAGGCCAGGTTGCAGGTATTGGTGATCTCTATGAAAGCGCGGCGGTATGGTCTTTTCATTTGCAAGGAAGCGAAAAATAGAAAGTGGCGCCCTTGGCCGGTTCGCTCTGCGCCCAGACGCGCCCGCCGTGCCGGGTGATGATGCGCTTGACCGTGGAGAGGCCGATGCCGGTGCCCTCGAATTCCTCGCTGCGGTGCAGCCGCTGGAAGACGCCGAAGAGCTTGCCTGCGTACTCCATATCGAAGCCCACCCCGTTGTCGCGCACGCCTATGACATGTTCGCGAGACGTGCAGGAGTACAAGACCTCCACGCGCGCCGGGCTGCTGCCGCGGGAATACTTGGCGGCGTTGCCGAGGAGGTTAATGAAGACCTGCCGGAGCATGGCCCTGTCACATTTTACCACGGGCAGGGGTTGGAAGCCCCACTCTATCGTGCGGCACGGGTTCTCGGTCTTCACTTCTGTTATGGCTTCCTCGAGCAGGGCGGTAAGCGAGACCCTCTCCAGGTCCAGCGGCCTGCGGCCCGTGGTGGACAAGGAGAGCAGGCCGTCCACCAGGCGCGTCATCTGGCCCACGGACTTGTGTATGTTGGCCAGGTATTCCTGCGTGCCGTTCTTGAGCAGGGGGGCGGCCTCTTTTTGCAGCATGTCGGAGAAGATGTTGATGCGGCGCAGCGGGGCCTTAAGGTCGTGGGCGGCCGAATAAGAGAAGGCCTCCAGCTCCTTGTTCAGGTCCTCCAGCTGGGCGGTGCGCTCAGTCACGCGCTCCTCCAGCAGGGCCTTGGCCTCCAGCAGCTGGTCGTGGGCGGCCTTGAGCTGCCTTTCCGCGAACTTGCGCGCGGTGATGTCCTGCACGATGGCCATCAGGCAGTGCTCTCCGCGGTAGACCAGCGGGACCGAAGTCGTCTCCACGTCCACCACCGCGCCGTCCGCGGCGATAAGGCGCTCCTCCGCCGCCGGCAGCGGGGAACCGTCGGCCATGGCCTTGCGTATGCGCCCGGCGGCCAGGTCCTGCGAAACCGGGTGCAGGAATTCCATCACGTTGCGGCCCGGCAGCGAGGCCGGCGCGCTCACCCGCACTATTTCCGCCATCCTGCTGTTGACGAAGCGCATAGCGCCTGCGGCGTGTACCACTATGCCCACCGGCGCGTTGTCCACCAGCGTGCGGTAGCGCTCCTCGCTCTCGCGCAGGGCCTGCTGCGCCAGCTTGCGGGCGGTGACGTCATGTATGATGGAGATGATGCAGTCCTCGCCCTCGTAGGTGACCGGGAGGGACTGCATCTCCATGTCCAGTACCCTGCCGTCCGGGGCTACCAGCTGGTACTCCGAGGGGCCCAGCGGGGCGCCGGCGCGCGCCAGCGCTATCAGCCTGGCGCGGGCGGTTTCCCTGGAGGCGGGGTGGATGAACTCCATGATGCTCTTGCCCACCAGGGACCTGGGATCAGGGATGCCGCCTATCTCCGCGAGTTTGGCGTTGACGAACCGCATTATCCCGTCGCGGTGCACCACTATGCCCACCGGGGCGTGGTTCACCAGCGTGCGGTAGCGCTCCTCGCTCTCGCGCAAGGCCTCCTGGGCCTGTTTGCGCTCGGTAACGTCCAGGATGGTGCCTATGACGGCCGGCTGGCCGAGGTAGTCTATGCGGGTGCCGAAAACTTCGGCGTAGATCACGCCGCCGTCCTTCCTGACGCCTCGGAAACCGTAGTTCAGGGACTTTATGTCGCCGTCCAGCCGCCGCCGCAGGCTTTCCTCTACCAGCGGCCAGTCCTCCGGCTGCACCAAGTCCCGCGGGCCCTTTTTGTCTATTAGTTCCTCCGAGGTATAGCCGAAGACTTCGGACATTACCGGATTGACGTAGCGGAACAGCCCGCCCTGTATAAGGTATACGCCTACCATGGATTTCTCGGTAAGCGTCTTGAACTTGAGCTCGGACTCCTTGAGCGCGAGCTCCGTCCGCTTGCGGGCCGAGACGTCGCGGAAGAAGCCCTGCAGCACCTTGCGGCCCTTTATTTTTATGATCTTGGCGGTGATCTCTATCGGTACCTCGGTGCCGTCGGCGCGCAGCGCGTAGTGCTCCTCGGGGCCGCCGTAGATGGTCTCGCCGTCGGAACCGGAGTGCACCTTGAAGATGCGCTGGGAGGCCTTTTCGCGTTTGGGCGGGTGGAGGGCGGTCTGGTGCAGGCCGATGATCTGCTCTATGGGCCGGCCCAGCAGGCGCTCGGCGGCCTGGTTGGCGTCCACGATGATGCCGGTCTTGGGATCGGCCAGGAAGATGGCGTCGGGCGAGCCGTCGAAAAGGGCGCGGCAGACGTCCTTGCCCTGCGACTGCGCGAGCGATTCTTCAAGAAAACCTTTTTGTTTGTCCATTCCCCTGCCCCCGCCGGGGACACCCGGCTAGGGGAATTCTACTATATATGCCGCGGCGGTCAAGCCTATAATTTAAGGGCGGCGGTGATCTCCATCAGGTCGTCCTCGCTGAGGGGGCGGTCGGTCTCGGCCAGCCATTCCGCCCTGACTTTGGGCCGCCAGGAGTTTTCGGAGGAGATCCTGCCTATCAGCGCGCCGCGGCTGCGCAGTTCGAAAAAGTTCTTGAGCCCGCTCAGGCCCGTTCCCCAGTTCGGGCGCTTGTAGATGAACACCGTCTCCCCGTCCTCGCGCGCCGCCACGTAGCCGCCGCAGATCCAGCCTTTTATTTCCCAAGCCATAAACCCTCCCGTAATTTTCAGGCTAACGGGCGGCGTATGCCGCCGAGAGGCGCTCCTGCCGCTGCAGGACGGCCTGCCAGAGTTTGAACGAGAAGTAGATATCGGCCTCCGCCCCCTCCCCGACCGAGTAGACGCGCAGGCTGCCCCTGAACCTGCCGCCGAGTATGCCCGCCCTGGCGCTGATTATTGACCTGTGTTTCTTGTTGTTCATACCGATAGCATAGCAGGCCACCCCGACAAGGGCGTGTCGGGTTGTATCGTAAAATATTGGGGATGTTGGGCTGTGCCGTGCCAGGCCAGGCCCGTTGGAGGCTTGAAAAAAACGGCCCCGCTGCCGGGGCCGTTCCTGCGCTGTGGCTGTTCGCCTACTTCATTATCTCTATCTGCCCTATGGACGGCTGCGGCACCAGCGCCTTGGAGATGGCGCTCACGCCCTCTCCCACATAAAGTGCCGCCACCAGCACCACCGCCGACAGTACCAGCCCCACGGCCAAATTGCCCTTTTCCAGCTCCTTGCCGGCGTGCAGATGGTGGCGCACCAGGCGGCCGAACAGCCGCAGCGTCACCGAGATCGTTATCACCGCCAGCAGCAGCGAGAGGCCCAGGTGCGCCGTCGTGAGCAGAGCCAGCTTGCCCAGCCCCAGCGCGCTCTCGCCCGGCGCCGACAGGTGCAGGCGGAACATGCTGACCACGGAACCCAGGCCTTTCTGCAGTATCAGCGAGGCCGAGACCAGGATAAAGGAGACCAGCGTGCCTACAGCCACGTTGCCTTTTTTTATCTCCGCCTCCATGTCGAAGTCCGGGTTCGCCTTGATGAAGACCCTGTAGGTCAGGTAGATGATGAAGCCGCTCATCACCACCGACAGCAGGAACTCGAAGAAACTTACCAGTACCCTTGTTGTGAACATATCCCCTCCTAAGTTTTAGAAAAACGGTTCCAATTTATAGCCCTCGTTGCCGGCCAGCAGCGCCGTGGTGGCCTGACCTACCATGCCCGGCTCCAGCCAGGCCGGCCCGGCCGGCTCCACCAGCACATATTCCAGCCCCTCGTAGCGCACGAACAGGTCGCCCTTGCCGGGCAGGCGGCGTATGGCCATCAGGTAATGGCCTGGCACGGCCACGCCCACCATGCGCATCGCGTTCCAGTTGCCCAGTATGGAGGCCAGCACGCCGGTCTTGGTGTCGCAGTCTCCCCAGCCGGAGAGCAGCGCCCTGGCGGGGGGAAGCAGGCCGCAGGTGTGCAGGTCGCCCTCAAGGGCCGGCGGTATCTTGTAGCGGATGGCCGTCTGCACCATCGAGAGGACCGCGCCCACCAGCTCTTCCTCCGCGTAGCGCCGCTCGGCCGCGGTCCGCTGAAAGGCCAGCGCCAGGGGTTTGAGGAGCGGGATGTTGCGCTTTACCACTACCGGAATGTCGGCTTCCACCAGGTTGCCGGCGCGCAGCGCCAGGCCCCGGGCGCGCAGCATGGCGCGCAGTTTGGTCTCGTAATCCAGGTCCACTTCGGCTATGGCCCGTTCGGCCGCCTGTTTGCCCGCGGCCCTGAGGGAGCGCTCCCAGGTTTCCTGCCGGGTGGCGTCGCGCCAGATCTTCAGCCGGGCCATGTCGGAGTCCCGGTAGCCGTAGCCGGAGAGGTAGGCCTTGTATTCCCCGGCCGTCATGCCGAAGGTCACGCCCAGGCGGTCCCGGTTGAAATTAATGAACCCGTACCGCGCCTTAAGGGACCCGCCCTCGCGGTAGACGCGCTGGGAGGTGCCCAGCTCGTTGCGGGCCTCGCGGCTGGTATATTCCGCTTCTTCCGCCTCTCCGGCGGACTGGGCGCGCAGCAGGTCGCTGCCGAACGGCGGAACGGCCATTCTGGACTCCCACTCCCGGCCAAGCCCCGCCGCCAGTCCCAGGCAGACTGCCAGGAGAGCCGGGAACAGGGGCTTTACGCGGGGGGCTATCATTACTTCTTAAGGTAGGCTTCTATGCGGGTCTTTACTTCGGCGCGCAGCCCGGCCGGTTCGGTTATGGTTATTTCCGGCATCCAGTGCAGTACCAGCGGCACCACCTCCATCGGGTGGTGTATCACGGCCTTTACCGTTACCGCGCCGTCGGGGCCGGGCTTGGATACCCGCTGCCGCGGCAGGATCTCCTTGCTCTGCAGGAAATCGGCCGCGGCGCCCTCGGCGCGCAGGGTCACCGAGGTCTTTTTGCCGTCGTTGACGCCCCAGATGGTGGTGGCCGTGCCGATGATCTTTCTGATCACCTGCGCGGGCGGCGGGGTGAATTCGTCTGGCAGGATCTCCAGGCGCTTTATCCTGTCCACGCGGTACTTGGCGAACTTGTCCGGTTCGCGCCCGTCGCAGGAGGCCATCATGTAAAAGAAGTTCTCGCTGGCCAGGATCTTTACCGGGCACAGCACGCGGTCCTTCTCGCCGTTGACGGAGGCGTAACGCACCTGCAGTTTTTTGCGGCGCTCTATCGCGTAGACTATGTCCTCGTAGAACCTGCGGGTGAGGGGGTTCAGCGCGCGCGGTCCCACGGCGTAGAAGGGGGAGTCGGCCTGCGCGCTGGAGGTCGCCCGCTCGAAGACCTTGTCGAAAGCGTCCTTGATGGCGCCGCCCATGCCGCCGGCCATCTCGCGCATCAGCACCAGCACGGAGAGCTGTTCGCTGGTAAGGTTGAAGTTGTTCAACGAGACGCCCCCCGCGAAGGTGTAGGTCCCCTTCTGCGGGGTGTCCAGGTGGAAGCCGGTGAGGTTGATGCGCTCGATGTCGCGCTGTATGGAGCGCTCCGATACGCCGAACTCCGCGGAGAGGTCCGCCACGCGCACCGCGCCCTCGTTGAGCCTGTTGAGGATGTTCAGGACCCTGAAGTACTTTTTATCTCCGGAATCTTTTTGGTACATGCTGCCCCCTTGGCTGGTTCAATTATATAAATTTAAAGGAAGGCGGCGCAGCCAGCATTTTCTTGACTAAAGAGGGGGAAATAAATATAATTTATTCTCTTGCGGGCGTAGTTCAATGGTAGAACGTCAGTTTTCCAAACTGATCACGTGGGTTCGATTCCCATCGCCCGCTTATAGAGTTTGAGGCGATGTAGTGATCAGTCTGGCGGTAGTGTGAGGCAAGGTTTTAGCCTTGGGGCGATGGGAATCGTTCCTTAAGACAGAAGCTCGCTGCCGCTCGCGTGTCGCCCGCTTCCAGAGTTTGTGGCGATGTCAGTGATCGGTCGGGTTGTCGGAATAGGCAAGGTTTCAACTTCGGGGCGATGGGAATCGTTCCTTAAGACAGAAGCTCGCTGCCGCTCGCGTGTCGCCCGCTTTTCGGATGTAGTGTTTTTTGTGCTGGGGTAGCTCAGCTGGTAGAGCATCTCCATGGTAAGGAGAAGGTCGTGGGTTCGATCCCCATCCCCAGCTTACACTTTGTAAGCTCAGTTTTAAGAGACTAATAATTCAGGAGAGATCAAATGGCAAAAGCTAAGTTTGACCGCACCAAGCCCCACGTCAACGTCGGTACCATCGGCCACGTCGACCACGGCAAATCCACTCTGACCACCGCTCTGGTCAAGGTCCAGTCCGAGAAGGGCCTGGCCAACCTGAAGTCCTACGCCGAGATCACCAAGGGCGGCACGGTCCGCG